>Ga0075154_10000937_pt1 | contig 22372 bp, 19 predicted proteins | sample JI71714BDNA_FD_70965 | JGI IMG/M metagenome (GOLD analysis project Ga0075154, IMG submission 70965) | Wastewater effluent complex algal communities from Wisconsin, to seasonally profile nutrient transformation and Carbon sequestration -... | ecosystem: Engineered > WWTP > Effluent > Algae...
CGATCCGCTTCTGCGACGAACCGAAGGAAGCCGCCGCGTCGATCGATGTCTGCAACATGCCCTCGATGTCCTGGAGAGCAGTGGCCGGGTCGTTCACCACATCGATCGTGTTCAGGCCGGAGAGACCGCCGGTGCCGCGCGTGGCCGACGACGAAATCGCCGCCGCCTGGTTGGTGTTGTTCGCCACTTGCAGCGCGCCCGCGTTCAGCGTCAGCGTGAAGTCGGTGTCCGACAGCCCGTTCGAGGTGAGCGAGGACTTTAGGCCCGCGACAAGCGCATCCGCGGTATCGCCGGTCTGCACGGTATACTTGCCTTCGACCGAACCGATCTTCAGGCTGATCTGGTCGCCCGCCACCAGTGCAGTCAGGGTGGCAGGGTTTGCCGTTGCGTCGTTCTTCGCGAGGGCGCCGCCGCCACCCTGGAACGCAAAGGTGCCCAGCGAGGCCGGCGTTCCGGTGACAACCGAAGCGACCGGCGGCGTACCGACGTTGGTCGTCCCGGTCAGCGTGCCACCACCCGCCGTCAGCGCCGCACCCGCGCTGGTCGACAGGTTCTGCGCGTCCACCGTGATGTTGGACGAGGTCACTCCAGTCTGGCTGCGATCAAGCGACGCGAGCACGTTCACCGAGGTCTGCGAGCCGTCGACCAGGTTCAGGCCGTTGAACTGTGCCGCGCCAACGGTTGATTCGATCTGCTTTGTCAGCGCATCGATGTCGGTCTGGATCTTGGTCCGGTCGACGTTCTCGGCCTGGGAAGCGACGATCTTGCCCTTCATCTCGGTCAGAAGCTTGGTGACGGTTTCCGAGGCGTTGCGGGCGACGGTCAGGGTGGCGGAGCCGACCGAGAGGCTGTCCGAAATGCCCTTGAAGCCTTCGACATCGGATTCCATCACCTTGGAGATCGCCCAGACGGCGGCATTGTCCTTGGCGGTGGCAACCGACTTGCCGGTCGAGATATCGGCCTGGGTCTTGTTCAGGTTGGCGTTGATGCCCTTCATCGTCTGCAGGGCAACCATTGCGCTGGTATTGGTCAGGATCGACGACATTATTCAGTCCTTCACGCGAGGGCCGCAGGTTCCACGGCCGGAAAGCCACGAGGCGTGGCAGTTTGGGCATTCTGTCCGTGCTTGCCCGGAAATCCGGAAAGCGCCGCCCCGGCATGGGACGCGAGGTCAATGAAGCGCCAAACCAGCTAACCAATTCCTAAACGCCGAAATGAAAGTGCCAGGCATTTGAAACAGATCAGACGCGTCTTGCCGGGGTCAGACCCAGAGGTGCAATCTGTGCCTTCTGCCCGCGCGCATCGTAGGTGGTCAGCGTCGGCCCACGGGTGATTTCGACCACGCGCAACCGAGCGGCCCTTACCCCGCGGCTGGCCGCTTCAAGCAGACGGGCGTTCCGCTGGGCCTTGCGCTGCAACCGCTCAGCGCTGGCCCGGTCCGCCGGGGTGACACTGGCCGATTCGATCTGTGATGTCAGCGCGGCGAGCGCCGAGAAATCGCCAACAAGAAGGGCATCAGCGGCCCGGTCAAGCAGCAGGTCAAGCGGTGTCATGTTCGGCCTTTACCATCGAATTGAAGATGAGCTCGGCCAGCCCCAGCCCGCCATGCTGCACGATCAGTCGCGCCTGTTCTTGCCGCAGGAATGAGGAAAACTGCTCTTCCCCCGCACCTCCGCCAAAATTGCCCTGCATCTCGCCAAGACCGGAATGGGCCAACATTTCCGAAAGAAATGTAGCCTCCAGCTCTTCGGCCTTTGCCATGAGCTGGTCGTTTCGCGACGGCGGCTGGGCCGTTATCGGTGCAATCTCCATGACAGTCTCCGGATCGGTCGGATTTTTCACAACGATCCACGACGGGGGTAAAGAATGAGTAACTTCTCGAGCGGATAAGCGGGGGAATTCGGCAGAAGTCGTGGGCCCATGCAAACCTTGCTGACCATCTTTTCCCAGCCTCCCACCCTTTCCGAAGGCGCAACTGTTCCGTTCGTTGAATCCTGCGGGGAATTCAGTTTGGACCTGGGGTCGGACCTTCGGGCGCTGGAGGAAGATACGGAGATCAAGGCTGACGATTTCTCCCTGGACGGTGGATGCTGTCCGGGCGTGGCGCTTCCGACGGGCCTTTCGGTCGGCGCATACAGAATTGAGCGCATCTCGCTGGCGGATGATCACAAGGCGGTCGGCGGCGCTGCGGATGCGCCGATGGTTCCGGAAACAGCGTTTGCGCAAGCGGGCCAGACGCTTCCCTTGAGCCGGGAAGCGGTGGCGGCGGACTGCGTTCCAAGCCTTGCGAAATCAGAGGCAACCGATGATGAGGCGCGCGGCTCGGCACCTTCGCAACCGATTGAGACCACCGTTCCGGCACACATGGGTCGCGACGATGGGCTTCGGGGTGCCGACCTGGGACCGGACCAGCCTGGCCAGCCTGGGCGTGGCACTCCTGAGGCGGGCCCGAATCCCCTTCAGCCAGATCCGGATGTGCTGTCCAGATCGGCCACCTCCGCTGGGATCGTGACCGGGAGGCAGCAAGACGAGAGCCGTCCGACACCGCCACGGAGCGCCGGGGTCTTCTCTCATTCAACTGAACCACAAGACCTCGGCGGGCCTGTTCAGTCACAGATCGGTGCCGCCGGTCCCCCGCATTCGAATGACGCGCCGCCGTCCAAGACTCAAGGGGACGCGCTGCCCGATCCCGCTCAGCTTCAGGGATTGGGCCTTGCGCCTGAGCCCGCAATCGCGGCCTCTTCAGCCTTCGCCTCGGGATCGGACACAATTGCCCCCTTTGAGTCTCGGCAATATGCCGCAGACCGCCTGTCGTCCGGATCCGGCATGCCGGACAATGCCAGCCAAGATAGCGACAGGGCATCGCCTGATCCGATGGCCGCGGAAGAGTCGATGGTGTCTGTTGGCAGGGCGGCTCTTATCGCTGACTCCCCAGCTGCGACAGGCGTCCGGCAGTTTGGCGTAGTCGGCAGTGTCTGGGAGAGCCTGTTTCCCGGCCTGGTTGATACCCTGCCCCAGTTCGATGGAGGGACTGAACGCACAGGTATCGGCGCCGTCGACCTTCCCCTCGTTGAGATGCCGCTTGGCCCCGGCAAACGCCTTGTCTTACCCGTTCTGGGTTCAAAGGATCAGGCTCTGCTTCCTGAACCAGGAATCGTCGCCGGTGAGGGCGTTTACTCCAATGACTTGGCAAAGCCCGCAATAGACGGCGCTGAGTCCGTGCCCTCTGCAGATCGATGGGCATCAAAGGCCCCAAGCCGGCCCGCCCTTCGAACCGAACCTGCGGGAACAATCGCCGCCGGGCTGCTCCATTCCGGGCAGGTCGTCGACCTGGAGCCCGGCCCGTCGGACAATCCGGCACTGTCCGCCCTTTCTGGCACGCCACTCCCCGGGTCTTCGGTTGCCCAGTCGATCCACAGCGCAGTGGGCTCGGCCATTCAGGTACCCCAGCTTGCCGCACAAATGAATGCGGCATTGACACAAAGCGGCAACGGCGAAACCGAACTGGCGCTGTCACCCGACGAATTGGGCCATGTCCGGCTGAAGTTGAAACCGGATGCCGCCAACCCGGACCGCATGGTCGTGCTGATCACCTTCGAGCGACCAGAAACACTGGACCTTTTCCGACGCCACGCTGGCGAACTGGCTGACGCGCTGCGGTCGGCCGGTTACGCCGGGGCCGACATCGGTTTTGGCCAGGAGGGTGGTGATGCCTCGGGCTCGGGCAGGAACGACGGCTTTGCCGGGGATCGGGTCAAGAGCACTGCACCGCCTGAGCCGATCGTTGCCCCCCCTCCCGCCCCGAGCCTAGCGGCCGGGGTATCCCTTGACCTGAGACTGTGAGGCCAGAATGGACGTCACCCCTGCAACATCCGCTTCGATCACGTCGTCCGCGACCGCAGCGCCGTCAAAAATAACTTCTGATTTCAACACATTCCTGCGGATGCTCACCGTGCAGATGCAGAATCAGGATCCGATGAACCCGATCGACTCGGCAGACTACGCCGTGCAGCTGGCCACCTTCTCGGGGGTTGAGCAGCAAGTGAGGACAAACCAGCTTCTGGCTGACCTGCAGGGTCGCTTCCAGCAGCTTGGCATGGCGGAAATGGCCAGCTGGATCGGGAAAGAGGCCCGTTCGTCGGCCCCGGTGCGCTATGATGGTGCGCCTGTGACTCTGTCGCCGAGCCCGGCAGCGGGGGCGAATCGGGCTGTCCTTGTGGTGAAGGATGCCCAGGGCAACCTCGTCTCGCGCGAGGAGGTTCCCGTCAGCGCCGACCCGTATCAATGGCTGGGGGCAGGGCAGGATGGCGCGCCCCTGCCGCCAGGGGCCTATGCAATTTCCCTGGAAAGCCTGAACGGCGAAACAGTTATCGCCACGACCCCGGTCGAGCACTATGCCCGTGTGATCGAGGCGAGGGGCGGCGCGACCGGCACCGCTCTGGTCCTGGAAGGTGGTGTCGAGGTTTTGGCCAGCGACATTACCGCCCTGCGCGACCCTCCGGAATGAAACTCCGGCATCTTCGACAGGTCCGGCTCCGTCCATCATGCGGATTTGGACCTTGGCCGGGCGGTCAGAACAGTCTGTCAATCAGCATCCCGGCCGCGAAGGCCGCCACGGCAAGACCCCCCCAGAAGAGCGGCGCAAATGACCGAGGCGGCAAGGGCTTCTGGGTGGACGGATTTCCGGCGCGGATCAACTGCGCCTCTACAAGGGCAGGCAACTTGGGGCCGAACCGGGCAAGAACCCGGGCAGTCTTCATCAGGTCGCGCAGCACGGCCTTGGGGCCAATGTTCTCGCGGATGTAGCGCTCGACGATGGGGCTTGCGACCTGCCAGATGTTGATATGCGGGTCGAGCGACCGCGCCACGCCTTCCACAACGACCATCGTGCGCTGCAGGAGAATCAGCTCGGTCCGTGTCTCCATCCCGAAACGTTCTGTGACCTCGAAAAGATAGGCCAGAAGGCGGGCCATCGAGATCCGGCTTGCGTCCATCCCGAAGATCGGCTCGCCCACCGCCCGCAGCGCACGGGCGAATTCGTCGATGTCGCGGTCGGCGGGAACATAGCCGGCCTCGAAATGCACCTCGGCGACGCGGCGGTAATCCTTGCGGATGAAGCCCATCAGAATCTCGGCATAGACGCGCCGGGTGTATTCGTCGATCCGGCCCATGATCCCGAAATCATAGGCGATGATGTCTCCGTTGGCCGCGACCTTCAGGTTGCCCTGGTGCATGTCGGCATGGAAGAACCCGTCGCGCAGGGCGTGGTTCAGGAACAGCTGCAACACCCGTGCGCCAAGGATCCGGCGGTCGTGGCCTGCGGCGTCGATCAGGTCATTGTCGTTCAACCCGATGCCTTCGGCCCAACCCAGGGTCATCACGTTGCGTGAGGACAGAAACCAGTGCGGCTTCGGCACCTGGAAGCCCTCGTCCTTTTCGGTGTTCGCGGCGAACTCGGCTGCGGCCGAGGATTCCAGCCGCAAGTCCAGCTCGCCCATCACCACGCCTTCGAAGTGCTTGATAACCTCGACCGGGCGCAGGCGGCGGGAAAACGGGGCGAGGCGCTCGATCCAGCGGGCGGCGAGGTAGAAGGCGTCGATGTCCTTGCGGAAGGCACGTTCGATCGCGGGACGCAGGACCTTGACGGCGACCTCCTCGCCGGTGTCGGCCAGCCGCGCCCGATGGACCTGTGCGATGGAGGCCGCGGCGACGGGCTCGGAAAACTCGCTGAAGATAGTTGATACCGGCAGATCAAGCTCTGCTTCGATCATCTTCTTGGCGGTCTCGATCGGAAAGGGCGGCAACTTGTCCTGCAGGTATTTCAGCTGCTGCGCCAGCTCGTCGCCGACGATGTCGGGGCGGGTAGACAGGACTTGGCCGAACTTGATGTAGGCGGGGCCAAGCGCGGTCAATGCGCGGGTGGCTGCTGGCAACTCCGGGTCGCCCTTCAGACCGACCCACTTGAACGGCCATCCCAGCATCCGCGCGGCAAATCGCAGGTGCGGTGGCGCACGGAACGCCTCCAGAACCACATCCATGGCACCCGTGCGCTCCAGCGTGGCGCCGGTGCGGATCAGGCGGATGATGTTGTGCGGACCCTTCACAGCTTCCAGCCAGAATGCAGCGCGGCGATACCCATCGAGAGGTTGCGGTACTTCACCTGCCCGAAGCCCGCGTCGCGTATCATGGCGGCGAAAGCGTCCTGAGAAGGAAACTTCCTTATTGATTCAACGAGATACTGGTATGACGCCCGATCGCCCGCAATGATCTGTCCCATCACGGGGATCACGTTGAAAGAATAGATGTCATAGGCCTTCTGCATCAGGTCGTTCGGGATCTGGCTGAACTCCAGCACCATAAGCCGTCCGCCGGGTTTCAGAATCCGGTAGGCTTCGGCCAGAGCGTCGGGAATGCGGGTGACGTTCCTTATGCCGAAGGAGATCGTGTAGACATCGAACGAATTGTCAGGGAATGGCAACGCCATTGCGTCGCCGACGACCCAGTCAAGACTTTGCGCCAGGCTCTCTGCTTCGGCGCGCTTGCGGCCTTCGATCAGCATGGGCTCGGTCATGTCGCAGACCACCGCCGACGCCCCAGGCGCGCGCTTCAGGAACCGGAACGCCACGTCCCCCGTGCCACCCGCCACGTCCAGAAGACGCTGGCCTGGCCGGGGAGCCAGCCAATCCATCATCGCGTCCTTCCAGAGCCGATGTATACCGACCGACATCACGTCATTCATGATGTCGTATTTCGACGCCACCCGGCTGAAGACGCCATGCACCATTCCGGCCTTCTCGGCCTCGGGCACGTCCTGAAAGCCGAAATGGGTGGTCTTTTCTTCACTCATCGGTCTTGCGATCCTGTGTTCCAGCCCCTCCTTATAGTCCGCCACCCCGCGCCCGCAATGCGCCGAACTGTCCATGAGGCGACGATGCCCGAACTGCCCGAGGTTGAAACCGTCCGCCGTGGTCTGCTGCCCGTCCTGGAAGGGGCTACTATCGCCCGGGCCGAGGTCAACCGTCCCGACCTGCGCTGGCCTTTGCCGGAACGCATGGCCGACCGGCTGACCGGGCGAAAGGTGACGGCGCTGCGGCGCCGGTCGAAGTATATTCTTGCCGACCTCGATTCTGGCGAGACGCTGCTGGTGCATCTGGGAATGTCGGGGCGGATGCTGATCTCGGGCGCGCAGTTGGGAAGCTTCTATCATGACCATCCCGCGCCGCAGAAACATGACCATGTGGTCCTGCACATGGAAGGCGGCGCGCGGATCACGTTCAACGATGCCCGCCGCTTCGGCGCGATGGACCTCATGCCCACGGATCAAGCCTCCGACCACATGCTGCTCAAGGACCTGGGGCCGGAACCGTTTGGCAATGACTTCAACGAGCCTTATCTCGCCGCCCGGCTGACAGGCCGGAAGACCCCGATCAAGGCAGCACTCCTCGACCAGCGGATCGTGGCGGGCTTGGGCAACATTTACGTTGCCGAGACACTCTACCGCGCCCGGCTCAGCCCCCTGCGTCTGGCCGGCGAACTGTCAGAACCACAAGTCCATGGCCTCGTCCCCTTGATCCGCGAAGTGCTTGCAGAGGCTATCGACGCGGGCGGATCAAGCTTGCGGGACTTCCGTCAGGCCAATGGAGAGCTTGGCTATTTCTCCAAGCATTTCCAGGTCTATGACCGCGAGGGCGACCCATGCGAGACCCCCGGCTGCATCGGCACGATCACCCGCACCGTCCAGTCCGGCCGGTCTTCCTTCTGGTGTCCCACTTGCCAGAGGTGACTTGCCAAGCGCCGGTTTGGTGCTAGGAGTCCCCCTGATTGCCATCAAGGAGGCCGCCATGGCCTATGACACGCTGATCGTCGAGATCGAAGACTACGTCTCGCTGATCCGACTGAACCGCCCCGATGCCATGAACGCCCTGAATTCGACGCTGATGCGTGAACTGGCAGCGGCGGTGACGGCGGCGGAAGCGAACGACAAGGTGCGCTGCATCGTCATCACCGGATCGGAAAAAGCCTTTGCGGCCGGGGCCGACGTGAAGGAAATGGCGGGGAAGTCATTCATCGATGTCTACTTCGATGACCTGTTCGGCCCCGAGGCCCAGGTGATCACCCGCGCCCGAAAGCCGATCATTGCAGCCGTCAGCGGCTATTGCCTCGGCGGCGGCTGTGAGCTTGCGATGCTGTGCGATTTCATCATCGCCGCCGACAGCGCAAAGTTCGGCCAGCCTGAAATCAACCTTGGCATCGTGGCCGGAATGGGCGGGACGCAGCGGCTGACCAGAGCGGTCGGCAAGTCGAAGTCGATGGATATGCACCTAACCGGTCGTTTCATGGACGCTGCGGAGGCCGAGCGGTGTGGGTTGGTGTCTCGCGTTGTTCCCGCGAAAAGCCTCCTGGAAGAGGCGATGAAGTCCGCCCAGAAGATCGTCGAGAAATCCGCCATCACCACGATGGTGGTCAAGGAATGCGTGAACCGCGCGCAAGAGACCTCGCTTGCCGAGGGGCTGCTCTTCGAACGCCGTATGTTCCACGCCGTTTTTGCGACCGAGGACCAGAAAGAGGGCATGGCCGCCTTTCTGGAAAAGCGCCAGCCGCAATTCCGCGACCGCTGAAGCCCTGGACTGCAGGGGCTTTTCATTCGGGAACTTATCGCCTATAGGCCGTCCCACATGCGCGTGGGCCCGCTTAGGCAAGAATCAGATCCGTCCTTCGGGGCGGGGCCTTTGGTCTTTCGTGCGACAGAATTGAAACCGATAGACCGCAAGGAAGCCACCCATGGCAAATACCGCCCAGTCCAAGAAGCGCGCCCGTCAGGCCGACGCCCGCTATGCCGTCAACAAGGCGCGTCGCTCGCGTATCCGCACCTTCCTGCGCAAGGTTGAAGAAGCGATCGCTTCGGGCAACGGCGAAGCTGCCGCCGCCGCGCTGAAGGCCGCTCAGCCGGAGCTGGCACGCGGCGTGACCAAGGGTGTGCTGCACAAGAACACCGTCGCGCGCAAGATGTCGCGCCTCGCCTCGCGCGTGAAGGCCGTCGCCGTCGCCAAGGCGTGATCCGGCCCTGAACGGACCGAATCCGGAACATCGAAGGGCGCGCCTGGACAGGCGCGCCCTTTGGCATTCCGGCGCCTGGCGGCAGCCGGTTTTCAGCCCCCCGTTGCCGATTTGCCAGAGCCGCCGGATTCGATTTTCGGGAATCTCTGTCAAGCACGTTGTTCGGTTGCAGTGCCCGCCGGGGGCTTGCTAGCGTCACCATGCGATTCACTTCGTCTTGGGGGACAAGAACGGATCGTGAAGGGAAAGCTGCTGCACGGATTGGGCGACTGCTACGCCCTATGATTCGAGTTTTCCTTTTGCGATCAAAGAGTTGGAGGTGGCATTCAAGCCACCCCATCGCGCGGAACAGGGCTGTCCGGTGTCCGGCAGTGGTGTTCTGCGTTGTTCCGTCCCTCTGACAAGCCAGTTCTTCCCGCGCGCCAGTGTGGCGGCCGGGGGCTTGGTCGGGGCGGCTCGTTCAACAAATGTACAGGGCAAGATCGGTGCGATGTCGCCGGTTCGGGATATTGGCAGGTTAAAGAATGACGAATGAAACCTGGGGGCAGGTTCGGGAAGAGCTGATCAAGCGGGTCGGCAAGCACAATTACGCCACCTGGATCGAACCCTTGAAGCTGTCGCAGTTGAAGAATGGCGTTGCACGCTTCGAGGTCCCGACGATCTTTTTCGGCGATTGGGTGCAGCGCAATTACGGCGACCACATCCGGTCGCAGCTGACCAGCGCCGGAGAGATGGTTGACCGCCTGGAATTCGCCGTCGGCACCGCTCCGGCTGACGCACGTCCGCCCGCTTCCAAGCCTGCGACCAAAGCCGTTCGTCCGCGTGCGTCGGACGAGGAGTTGCCCGGCGCACCACTTGATGCCCGCTTCACCTTCGACAGCTTCGTCGTGGGCAAGCCCAACGAACTCGCCCATGCCGCCGCCCGCCGGGTGGCCGAGGGCGGACCCGTGACCTTCAATCCGTTGTTCCTCTATGGGGGCGTCGGCTTGGGCAAGACCCACCTGATGCATGCTATCGCGCATGAGCTTCAGGCCCGCCGCCCCGAATTGCGCGTGCTTTACCTCTCGGCCGAGCAGTTCATGTATCGCTTCGTCCAGGCCCTGCGCGACCGCCAGGTGATGGACTTCAAGGAGCTGTTCCGCTCTGTCGATGTGCTCATGGTCGACGACGTCCAGTTCATTGCTGGCAAGGATTCGACGCAGGAAGAATTCTTCCATACGTTCAACGCCCTGGTCGATGCGAACAAGCAGATCGTCATTTCTGCCGACCGCGCGCCGGGTGAGATCAAGGACCTTGAGGATCGTATCAAGTCGCGCCTGCAATGTGGCCTGGTCGTCGACCTGCATCCGACCGACTATGAACTCCGGCTTGGCATCTTGCAGCAGAAGGTCGATTTCTATCGCAGCCAGTATCGCGGCCTTGTCCTTGCTGATGGCGTGCTGGAATTCCTGGCCCACCGCATCACCACCAATGTCCGCGTGCTGGAAGGTGCCCTGACCCGTCTCTTCGCCTTTGCCTCGCTGGTGGGCCGCGAGATCACGCTCGACCTCGCCCAGGACTGCCTGGCCGACATCCTGCGCTCGTCGGACCGAAAGCTTTCGATCGAGGAAATCCAGCGCAAGGTGTCGGAGCACTACAACATTCGCCTCTCGGACATGATCGGGCCGAAACGGCTGCGCAACATTGCTCGACCCCGTCAGGTGGCGATGTATTTGTCAAAGCAGTTGACCCCTCGCAGCCTGCCGGAAATCGGCCGCCGCTTCGGGGGGCGTGACCACACCACCATCATGCACGGCGTACGCAAGATCGAAGAGCTGATGACCACGGACAGCCAGCTTGCTGACGATCTTCAACTCCTGCGACGCCTTCTGCAGGGCTAAGACACGGGGCCGCACTTGACGGCCCCGGCAAAGCCTTTCACAGTCCCATGCAACACTTGTGAACCGGTGGAAACCGGATAAATTCGTCGTCCCTTCAAGGGGTCGGCAGGGGGAAAGAGATGAAGCTCAGCATCGAACGCGCAACGCTTCTGAAGGCGCTTGCGCAGGCGCAGTCGGTGGTCGAACGCCGCAACACGATCCCGATCCTTGCCAACGTGTTGATCGAGGCGGAGGGCAATCAGGTCTCGTTCCGCGCCACCGACCTGGATATCGAGGTCGTGGACCGCGCTCCTGCAATGGTCGAGCGCGCCGGGGCGACCACCGTTTCCGCCGTGATGTTGCACGAGATCGTTCGCAAGCTGCCCGATGGCGCATTGGTAAACCTGTCCGAAGACAGCGCGGCAGGTCGCCTGACCGTCACTGCGGGTCGGTCGAACTTCAGTCTCGCGACCCTGCCGAAGGAAGATTTCCCGGTAATGGCGACCAGCGAGTATTCTTCGAACTTCTCCGCGAAAGCGCCCGAACTGCGGCGGCTGTTCGACAAGGCGAAGTTCGCGATATCGACCGAGGAAACACGCTACTACCTGAACGGCGTCTACATGCACGTCGCGCAGGGCGAGGGCGGCAAGGTCCTCCGTTGCGTCGCGACCGACGGACACCGCCTCGCCCGCATCGACGCACCGCTGCCGGAAGGTGCCGACGGGATGCCAGGTGTGATCGTTCCGCGCAAGACCGTGGGCGAGTTGCGCAAGCTCCTCGACGACGACGACGCGACGATCGCCGTGTCGGTTTCCGAAACGAAAGTTCGCTTTGCGACGCCCGTCATTACCCTGACATCGAAGGTCATCGACGGCACATTCCCCGACTACACTCGTGTGATCCCAACCGGCAACACTCGCAAACTGGAAGTCGACGCCTCCGAGTTTGCCAAGGCCGTCGACCGTGTCGCCACCGTCTCCTCCGAACGCTCCCGCGCCGTGAAGCTGTCGCTGGAGGAGGACCGGCTGATCCTCTCGGTCAACTCGCCTGATTCTGGCGCCGCCGAGGAAGAGCTTGCTGTCGCCTATGGCGACGAGCGTCTGGAGATCGGCTTCAACGCCAAGTATCTCCTGGAAATTGCCAGCCAGGTAGACCGCGAGAACGCCGTCTTCCTCTTCAACTCTGCCGCCGATCCAACCCTGATGCGCGAAGGCAATGACAGTTCGGCAGTCTATGTCGTCATGCCAATGCGGGTCTGATCCCGCGCAAACGCCTGGTCTGAAAGGGAAGTCCGGTGGGCGGTCTGGTGATCGATACCCTCGCGCTCACGCATTTCCGCAGCCATCGCGCGACGCGGTTGGCCTTCGACGGCCGGCCTGTGGCCATAGTCGGGCCGAATGGCGCAGGTAAGACCAATGTGCTGGAGGCGGTCTCGCTCTTGTCGCCGGGCCGTGGACTGCGCCGCGCAGCCGCCGAAGACCTCGCCCGCAGGCCCGAAGCTTTGGGCTGGAAGATCAGTGCCTCGGTCCAGGGATTGTCCGCTCCGCACGACGTGGAAACCTGGGCCGGACCCGGGGAACCGCGCCAGGTCCGCATCGATGGAAAGGCGGCGACGCAGGCAAGCCTGGGCCGGGTTCTGCGGGTGCTCTGGCTGGTTCCGGCGATGGACCGCCTCTGGATCGAGGCTGCCGAGGGCCGCCGGCGCTTTCTGGACCGCCTGACACTGTCCTTCTTTCCGGAGCATGCCGAACAAACACTCACATACGAAAAGGCAATGCGGGACCGGAACCGGCTGATCAAGGATCAGGTGAGCGACGCGCATTGGTACGCTGCCCTTGAAGCGCAGATGGCCGATGCGGGCGAACAGATCACCCGTCACCGCCGCGCTGCCATTTCCCGTATTGCCGAGGCTGCTGACCCGTCCAGTGCCTTTCCTTCGGCCGACCTCACACTGACAGGGCCCGAGGGCGCAGAAGATCCACCGGACCTTGGCCTTGCTCTCGCCGAGAGCCGTCGCCGCGACATCGTCGCCGGGCGCACCCTTGTCGGGCCGCACCGCGCCGAGCTGCTGGCACGCTATTCCGCCAAGAACGTCCCCGCTGACCAATGCTCCACCGGCGAGCAGAAGGCCTTGCTGATCAGCCTGATTCTCGCCAATGCCCGCGCCTTGGCTCACGATCTGGGCCATGCGCCGATCCTGCTCCTTGACGAAGTTGCAGCTCACCTTGACGAGCGGCGCCGGGCAGCGCTTTACGACGAGATCTGCGCCCTTGGCGCGCAGGCCCTGATGACCGGCACCGAGGCCGAGCTTTTCGCGGCGCTGGGTGCCCGCGGCCAAACCCTTTCCGTGCGCGATACCGACGCCGGCTCTCAGATCACGATGGAATAATCGAATGACCGTTTCGTTTCAGGAACTTGCTCTCTACGCACTTGGCATGGCGGGTCTCTGGGCGGTTCCCGGTCCGGTCTGGGTTGCCCTCACCGCCCGGGCATTGTCGGGCGGTTTCGCCGCCGCCTGGCCCTTGGCGATCGGTGTGGCCATTGGCGACCTGGTCTGGCCTCTGGCGGCGATCCTGGGCCTCAGCTGGATCGAAAGCGCCTATGGCGACTTTCTGCAGATCCTGCGCTGGGTGGCGGCCGCGATCTTCCTGGTCATGGGGATACTGCTTGTCCGCAAGCCAGCCGCCACACTGAACGCCGACAGCCGCCTGACCCGCCCCGGCATGTGGGCAGGCTTCACGGTCGGCATCGCGGCGGTGATCGGCAACCCCAAGGCGATCCTGTTCTACATGGGCGCCTTGCCCGGCTTCTTTGCACTTGAGGCGCTGACCGCACCCGATATCGTCGCAATCATCGCGATTTCGGCGCTGATCCCGATGGCCGGGAATCTTGGCCTCGCGCTGTTTCTCGACCGGGCTCGGCAGCTTCTTTCCAGTCCGGAAAGCGTGCGGAAGCTGAACATCAGCTCGGGCGTCCTCCTTATTGCTGTGGGTCTGGTGATCCCCTTCCTCTGACCACCAAATCTGGTGTCGAAGGGGTGACAATCCCGGCCCGAAACGCTATAAATCGCGCGTAACGATCAGGGTTTCCCACGCATGGCCGACCAGCCCAAGAACACCGCCTCTTACGGTGCCGATTCCATCAAGGTTCTCAAGGGTTTGGAGGCGGTTCGCAAGCGCCCTGGCATGTATATCGGCGATACCGACGACGGCTCAGGCCTGCACCATATGGTGTATGAGGTCGTCGACAACGGCATCGACGAGGCGCTGGCCGGTCACGCGACCGAAGTTGCCGTGATCATCCATGCCGACGACTCTGTTTCGGTGCGTGACAACGGGCGCGGCATTCCGGTCGACATCCACCAGGAGGAGGGCGTTTCCGCGGCCGAGGTCATCATGACCCAGCTCCACGCCGGCGGAAAATTCAACAACACGGACGAGGGTGGCAACGCCTACAAGGTGTCGGGCGGCTTGCACGGTGTTGGTGTTTCCGTCGTCAACGCCCTGTCCGAATGGCTTGAGCTGACCGTCTGGCGCAACGACACCGAATACCGCGCCCGGTTCGAGGATGGTGATTGCACTGTCCACGTCCACGAAGCGGGTCCGGCGCCTGGCAAGAAGGGGACGATGGTCCGCTTCCTGGCCAGCGCCAAGACGAACCGGACCGAAGGCACGTTCTCCAACCTCGACTACAGCTTCAAGACGCTTGAACATCGGCTTCGGGAACTGGCGTTCCTGAATTCTGGCGTGCGGATCATCCTGGAGGATGAACGCCACGCCGAGCCACAACGAGTCGAGCTGTTCTACGAAGGTGGCGTGCGGGAATTCGTGAAATATATCGACCGTTCCAAGTCCAGCGTAATGCCGGAGCCCATCTACATGATCGGCGAAAAGAACGGCATCGGGGTCGAAGTCGCGATGTGGTGGAATGACAGCTACCACGAAAACGTACTTCCGTTCACAAACAACATTCCCCAGCGCGATGGCGGTACTCACCTGGCCGGGTTCCGGGGGGCTTTGACCCGCACCATCACCGGCTATGCCCAATCTTCTGGCATCGCCAAGCGCGAGAAGGTGGATTTCACCGGCGACGATGCGCGCGAAGGCCTGACCTGTGTCCTTTCGGTCAAGGTGCCGGACCCGAAGTTCTCGTCCCAGACCAAGGACAAGCTTGTCTCGTCGGAAGTCCGTCCGGCAGTCGAGAACCTGGTGAACGAGAAACTGTCGGAATGGTTTGAAGAGAATCCCGGCCCGGCGAAGATCATCGTCGGAAAGATCATCGAGGCCGCGCTGGCCCGTGAGGCCGCCCGCAAAGCCCGCGAACTGACCCGACGGAAGACAGCGCTGGACGTGGCCAGTCTCCCCGGCAAGCTGGCCGACTGCCAGGAACGCGATCCCGCCAAATCCGAACTGTTTCTCGTCGAGGGCGACTCGGCCGGCGGCTCTGCCAAGCAGGGCCGCTCCCGCTCCAACCAGGCCGTCCTTCCCCTGCGCGGCAAGATCCTGAACGTGGAACGTGCGCGCTTCGACCGGATGCTCTCCAGCCAGGAGATCGGGACGTTGATTACCGCCCTCGGCACCGGGATCGGGCGCGACGAATTCGACATCGCCAAGCTGCGCTACCACAAGGTCGTCATCATGACCGATGCCGACGTCGACGGCGCCCACATCCGCACACTTCTGCTGACCTTCTTCTTCCGCCAGATGCCCGCATTGATCGAGGGGGGCTATCTCTACATTGCCCAACCCCCGCTTTACAAAGTCGCGCGGGGCAAGTCCGAGGTCTATCTCAAGGACCAGGCCGCGCTGGAGGATTACCTGGTCGAGATGGGCACCGAAGGCGCAGTCTTGCGCCTGACCGACGGGACCGAGATCGCGGGGAACGACCTTGCCCGAGTGATCGAGGGCGCGCGGCAGTTCCGCCGTGTCCTGGACACCTTCCCAACCCATTACCCGCGCACCATCCTGGAACAAGCTGCCCTCGCCGGCGCCTTTGACCCGGGCCGCGCCGACGCCGATCTTCAGGCTGTTGCAGACACCGTCGCCAAGCGCCTGAACCTCATCGCGCCCGAGTTCGAGCGTGGCTGGCAAGGCCGTATCACACAGGACCACGGCATCCGCCTGAGCCGGATCCTGCGGGGCGTGGAAGAGCTTCGCACGCTGGACGGCGCGGTTCTCCGGTCGTCCGAAGCACGCAGGCTCAGCCAGATCGCCGGGCAATACCGCGACATCTATCGCGACCCCGCTCGTCTTGTCCGCAAGGACCGCGAGCAAGCGATCCACGGGCCGATCGACCTGTTGAAATCCATCCTCGCCGAAGGGGAAAAGGGTCTTACACTCCAGCGCTACAAAGGCCTTGGAGAGATGAACCCGGGTCAGCTTTGGGAGACGACACTCGACCCCGAGGCGCGGACGCTGTTGCAGGTCAAGGTCGACGATCTGGCCGAGGCGGACGACATCTTCTCCAAGCTGATGGGCGACGTGGTCGAGCCTCGGCGCGAGTTCATTCAGGCCAACGCGCTGTCCGTCGAACACCTGGACTTCTAAAGCCATCCCAGCGGATGCGCCGAGAACCCGTGGCAGGCTGACCCGTCGGGGAAATCGATGGACCAGTTCTCCGGCGTGGCAGTGCGGCCGTCTTTGACCCAGCGGCCCCAACGGGCGGCGATGATCGCATGGATGTCTGTGCGGCGGTCAAGCCGCTGCAAGGCAAGGAAAAGGTAGTGGTGCATGAAGGGGCTGGCCAAGGCGGGCTGGCCACTGATCACCCCGTCGTCAAGGGTCAACGACCGCGCCACGATCCGGTTGGCCAGAGCTTCGGCTCCTGTGCCTGCGACGGTTCCAGTCAGGATCAGCAGGGCCAGCCCCAACTGGCTGGCGGGCTCTCCGCCCGGGCTCTCGCGCCAGCCGTTCGGGGCGAGATGCCCGCGTAAAGCCAGCGCCAGAGCGCCGGCCTGTTTGGCCCAATCTGCCGTCCGCCCGACCCTTTCGGCCAGCCCAGCCGCCAGTTGCAGGGCGTACAGATACCGAAGGTTCAGAGTCAGGTTCGGCTCTGCCCGGCTCATCGGCGACCAGTCGAGGAACAGCCGCCTCCCCGGCGGATTGTGCAGCAACCCATCCGGTTTCCGGAAGGTCGCCATCCGCTCCAGCATCCGGGTCAGCCTACCCCAATGGCGCTGCCAGACCGCTTCGGGCTCGGCGATCCCCGGGTGGGTCGCACAGCCTGCCAACAGTTCAACCCAGCTGAAGTTGTAGTCCGTCACCGCGTAAGAGGGGACTTCGCCGGGCAGGACCGAGGGCAGAAGGCCTTCGGCATCCGCCCCTTCGGCCGCCATGTCGATGGCGAACAGCAAGGGCCGGGGATCATCGGAAATCGCCCGCAGCGCCCAGTCCTGTGCCACGGCATCGCCGAGCCAAAGGCTGGACTCTCGCCAGACACCATCCACGAACCCATCCTGCAGGCAGGCCAGGGTGGTGCGGCGACACATCTGACCGACACCGTCCAGCACCGTGTTCAACCCTGGCAGGGGGCGTTCGGTCAAGGGCGTCACTGGCAGCCGGACATGGAACTTCGGGTCGGCGGCGACCCCGCCACCCTCCAGCGCGAAGACAAGATAGCGCGCGCCCCTTGGGGTGAAACCTTCCACCACCTGCCGCCCCGGCCGAAGGGTAAAGCGGTCGGTCTGGCGCATCCGGCAATAGGTTTCCGGGTCTGAGAGGAGCAGTTCGCCCTCCCGAAGCTTTTCAGCGTAAGAGATCAACAAGCGTTCTCCCCCTGCAGCGGTCAGTTCGACACCACCCAGACAGGCACGGCTTTCGCCCAGATCGAAGATCCTGATCGCCAACGTGCCTCGCGGGAGAAGGGCAGGGGCAGTGCCTGGCTTGGAGGTCGCGAAGGCTCTTCGTAGGTCGGCATGCGGGTCATCCGAGGCATTTGCAGCCACGCCGACCCGGACTTGCCAGGGGGTTTGCAGTGACTGCACGTCCTCCACCGGCAGCGCTGTCGCCCGGGGTCGCAGGCCTTGCCAGATCGGGCCTTCGGATCCCTGCACGATGCGGGCGGAATCCCAGCCAGAGGAGTCCGCCGTGACCCAGTCTTCGGCAGACCGCAGGTCCCGATCCTCGACCCCGGTGCCATAGATCGACACCCGATCGACACGAGCGGACCACGACACGTCACGCCGCACCTTCCAACCAGGGCCGGTCTGATTCAGGGCCGCGCCATCAATGTCCAGCCAGCCAATCATTCCGCTGGCCTCCCGGTGGACATAGGCAAAATGCGAGTAGCCGGGCGAATAGACCTGCATCGCGATCCGGTTCTTCCCGGGATTCAGCAGATTTGTGACGTCGCGTTCATCAACAGCCATGGATGTCGGCCAAGCCCGTTCCGGCCCCCGACCGACAAAGACCCCATTGACCCAAAGCCGATAGCGGCTGTCTGCGCACAGATACAGGATCCCGCGTCCCGGAGCCCTCATCAAAGTTATATCCGAACGAAAGTTCAGATAGCTCTCGTGCAGGTCAAACGGGTGCGCTCCGCCGATCCAGACGGCACCTTCCGGAACGGAAAATCCGTCGCTCAATGCAACGTCCCGAACTGTGCCGCCAGCTTGTTCACCAGCCGATAGGCCCGCACCAGCCGCAGCGGCGGAATATCCGGCTGGATGAAATGCCCACCATTGAAGATGAACCCGCCACCGGGGGCGTAGATGCCGAAACGTTCGGTGATATATTCGTCCAGTTCTTCGCCGTCGTACTTCAAGAGCCCGTCGATCACATCCAGCGACCCGTAAATGGTGATCTTGTCGCCCCACTTCGCCTTGACCTCGCGAGGGTCGATTCCGGCGCTTTCCTGCACCGGATGCCACGAGGTGTAGCCCATCTCGATGATGTCATCGACGACCTGAAGGATATAGCCGTCCGAATGCAGGTTGACCGGCATCCCCCTGGATCTGGCATGTTGTACCACCCGCATCGCATAGGGCTTGATAAGCGCGCGCCAGGACTTTGGCGAAAACAGCATCGTCCCATTCGACCCCCAATCGTCCGACAGGGTCATCATGTCCACTCCGGCCTCGATCATCTGGTCGACCTGGATGCACATCCAGTCGGCGTAACGGTCGAAGAAATTGGCCATCAGCTGCGGCTGGCCACCCAGGTTCATCCAGCAGTTCTCGATGCCAAGGAAGCTCGACGTCCCCTCCACCATCCCCCAGCAATGCGCCAACACGCAGCGCTTGCCCTTGTGGTCGCGGACCGCGGTGGCGATGTTGGTGCCGCCGAAATCGTAGTTCCAGTCGGTGAAGTTCAGCCATTTCGGATCACGCGGATTCTCCAGCGGGACGTCCGCCAACTCATGGATGTCGAACTTGCGGCCGTGCTGGTTGGGGAAGGGCATCAGACCCACGAAAACGTCGATCCCGAACTCCTCGATGAACTTCTCGCGTGGGCCATAGTCGGCCTCCAGCCGCTCCAGGAACTGCTTTTGATACAGCCAGCAGTCGATGGGCGTGCGGTCCACCGGCTGGTGGTTGATCGTCGCCATCACGCGTTCATAACCGTTCATTCGCATTCCTCCAAAAGCAGCATCCGCCGCCAATCCTCCAGCCCCACCCCCGCGACGAATTCGGAGTGGAACCCCTCCCAATGCACCTGCTCCCACTGCGGAACGATGCCCCGGATTTCGGCCGGGCACTTGCGGATCAGCTCGGCATAGGCCGACTCAAGCAGCCGGTAGCCCGATGTTGCCGAAACCTTGTAACGCGGGTGCGGCGCGATCAGCCCGTCTTCCACCATCGCCTGGTCCAGCACGTCCGACATCTGGTGCAAAAGCTCCAGCTTCCGCTCCCAAGGGGTCGAAAGCTTAGGTGCTTCCTCGACAATCGTCGCCAGCCGCGCGCCCATCCGGGGCAGGCGGTGGAACATCACCGTCAGCCATTTGTCATAGGGATAGTAGTGCCGGTCCAAGAGGAACGCCATCTGTACCCCCCAGCGCAGGGACCGCGCAAAGGTGGTGTTTGCATAAAGTTCATTGTCCCGCAACAGCGCCCGCTTCAGCGCATAGACCCCCATGCCGCTGAAATACCGGCACCAATGCGCCAGCCGCCGCAGGCGAACCTCCTCGGGATAGTAGGCCCCAAGCGCCTCCCGCACCGCCGAAAACCGGCCGGAGGGATCATGCCAGACCTCCCCCGCGACGACATGCATCATGTCTTCCTCTGGGATCGCCAGCCATTGTGAATGACTGTTCGGCGGAGCGTCCAGCCCGATGGTCGACCGCAGGTGATGCTCCAACGACCCCAGCGCGACACCCTTCGTCCGGGTATATCCCTCGCGCAGTTCCCGCCCGCGCCAGGACGATGGCAGCCCCTCCGCCAGCGCATCCTCGATCGCTGCTCCACGCGCGGCCATCACCCCCTCGGACAGCAGCACATTCACCCGCAGCCCGAAGTGGTGGTCGGTGGAATACTCGTCATCCAGCCGCAGCACCTCCGACCCATAGCCGAAGACCCCCGCCGCCATTTGGGCCGTCTCAGAAGGAAACCGGGCCGCAAGAAATGGATGCACCACCTCATCCCAGAAGGCGTGGCTTTCGTCGATGATCGAGTGCTTTTCCATCCAACCGGCCTCCCCTCCGGTGCGGACTTAAACGATGCCGGATGAGGACCCCTTCACCTCCGGCCGCTCCTTCGCCACCCGGTCGCGGTAGCCGCTGGCCCGGTAGGCGGCGATGGGGTCAAACGCCCCGCCCTGCCGCATCCGTGCCTCGGCGAGGATCGGCGAGACGTCGGTCAGGAACCCGGCCTTGAGCGTCCGGTGCGCCGCCATCACATCGTTGGCCTCCTGCGCCTCGGCCAAGCCCTTCCGGTCCACCAACGACGCCTGCACATAGGCCCGCGCGATCTCCACCGCGCTTCCCATCAGGCTTTCGATGGGATCGGTCACGTTATGGCTCTGGTCGATCATGTAGCTGGGGTTGAACCCCTTGGCCCCGCGCAACTCTGCCTCGACCAGTTCGTTGAAGACCAGGAACAGCCGGAACGGATCGACGGAGCCCGCGTCCAGATCGTCGTCGCCATACTTCGAATCGTTGAAGTGGAACCCCGCCAGCCGCCCGACATGCACCAGCCGCGCCACGATCTGCTCGATGTTCACATTGGGCGCATGGTGGCCAAGGTCCACCAGGCATTTCGCTTGCGGCCCAAGGGCTTGTGCCGCCATCAGCGACGACCCCCAATCCGAAATCACCGTCGAATAGAACGCCGGTTCGTACATCTTGTGCTCGATGAACATCGCCATCGACGGGGGAAGCGCCGCATAGACCTCCTCCATCGCCGAGAGGTAGTTCTCGAACATCTTCGACAGACTTTGCTGCCCGGCGAAGTTGGTCCCGTCGCCGATCCAGACCGTCAACGCCGTTGACCCCAGCGCCTTGCCGATCTCGATGCACTCGATGTTATGAGCCACCGCCTGCGCACGGATATCCGAACGGGCGTTCGCCAACGATCCATGGCGGTAGGACAGCCCCTGATCCGCCTGATCCTGGAAAGTGTTCGAATTGACCGCGTCGAACCCCAACCCATACTGCGCCGCCTCTTGCCGCAGCGCGTTGTAGTCGGAAACCTTGTCCCACGGGATATGCGGCGAAACCGTCCGCGTCCCCCGCGTCAGCTGCTGGATCACGCCGCAATCGGCCAGCTTGTCGTGGATGCCGCGCGGCTCCCCTCGCCCCGGAAAGCGGGCAAATCGCGTCCCCCCGGTCCCGACGCCCCAGGTCGGCACGGCGACCGACCAGGCCATCGCGCGGGCCACCACCGCCTCGATGTCCACACCGCGGCGCTGGAGCTTCCGCCCCAGCGCCCCGAACTCATCTTCATGCGCTGTCTTCGCCGCATCGTTCAGCGAGCCGACCAGATCTTCGGAAATCAGCATCCCCGCCCCCTATCGCGTGAAGGACACGGCATTGCCCGCGTCCACGTTCAGGAAATTGCCCGTCGACTTGTTCGACAGGTCGGAGGCGAAGAAGTAGACCCCCTCGGCGATATCCTCGGGGAATACCGACCGCTGCAAAAGGCTGCGCTTGCGGTAATGCTCCTCCAGGTCCGACACGGCGATCTTGTTGGAGGCCGCGCGTTGCTCCGACCACTCGCCCTTCCAGATCTTCGACCCGCGCAGCACCGCATCCGGGTTTACCACGTTGACCCTGATACCCAGCGGAGCGCCCTCCAGCGCCATGCAGCGGGCAAGGTGGATTTCTGCGGCCTTCGCCGTGCAATAGGCCGAAGCGCCCGGCGACGCCGCCACCCCGTTCTTCGACGAGATGAACACCATCGACCCGCCGATTCCCTGAGCTTTCAGAACGCGATACCCCTCACGTCCCACAAGGAAATAGCCGGTGGACAGGATGTCCATCGTCTTGTTCCACATCGCCAGCGTCGTATCCTCGACCGCCGCCGC
>Ga0075154_10000938_pt1 | contig 22367 bp, 20 predicted proteins | sample JI71714BDNA_FD_70965 | JGI IMG/M metagenome (GOLD analysis project Ga0075154, IMG submission 70965) | Wastewater effluent complex algal communities from Wisconsin, to seasonally profile nutrient transformation and Carbon sequestration -... | ecosystem: Engineered > WWTP > Effluent > Algae...
GAAATCGGAATCATTTCATTTAAGGTTCCCAATGCACCACTTAATGCCATTGCAGAAAATGCTAAAATGCCTACAAGTGTAATTTGGTTAAAGCTAACTTTACTATTAAAACCCAAATGTTGTAAAGGCTTTCTGTTTACAATTGCTGCAAAAACAACAGCAGGTAATAAAAACATAAATGCAGCAGCAGCCAATTGTACCCAACGAGCAGCATTGGTAAAAGCTGGGTTAAGCATATCTTTTTCCATGTTAAAAATGCTTCCTCCAGTCATGCCAGTCCACATGCCAGCAGCAATTAAACTACCAATAATTGCACCCACGCCAATGAGCCCTAATAAAATTGCCAATTGACTTAAATAGTTTAATTGTGGTTTGTTACTCATATACTAATACAATTAGGCTGTAAATTTGCAATACTTTATTAATTAAATATATTTTCTTTTTACAGATGGTTACCATTGGCAATAAAATACAATTACCCGATTTTCCGTTATTACTTGCTCCAATGGAAGATGTTAGTGATCCTCCGTTTAGAGCAGTTTGTAAAGACAATGGGGCCGATTTAATGTACACTGAATTTATAAGCAGTGAAGGATTAATTAGAGATGCCATTAAGAGCAGAAAAAAGCTAGATATTTTTGATTATGAACGTCCCGTTGGAATTCAAATTTTTGGTGGCGATGAAGACAGTTTAGCAATGGCTGCTAAAATTGTGGATGTTACTCAACCCGATTTGTTGGACATAAACTTTGGCTGCCCAGTAAAAAAAGTAGCACTAAAAGGTGCAGGTGCAGGTGTATTAAAAGATATTGATTTAATGGTTCGATTAACCGATGCAGTTGTAAAAAGCACATCGTTACCTGTAACTGTAAAAACACGGTTGGGTTGGGATGATAATACCAAAAATATTGAAGAAGTTGCTGAACGTTTGCAAGATGTGGGCATTAAAGCATTGGCTATACATGGCAGAACGAGAAGCCAAATGTATAAAGGCGAAGCCGATTGGACCTTGATTGAAAAAGTAAAAAATAACCCAAGAATCAATATACCCATTTTTGGCAATGGCGATATTGATAGTCCACAAAAAGCCAAACTATACAAAGAACGTTTTGGAGTTGATGGAATTATGATTGGTAGAGCAGCAATTGGTTATCCTTGGATTTTTAGAGAGATAAAACATTTTGTACAAACTGGGGAAGAACTTGCACCACCAACACTAGAAGAAAGAATTGCAGTTTGTAAAAAACACTTAATAAAAAGTGTGGAATGGAAAGGGCCTAAAGTAGGTATTTTTGAAATGAGAAGACATTATGCAAACTACTTACGTGGATTGCCCAATATTAAAGAATTTAGAGGGCGTTTGGTTACATTAATGTTGCAAGAAGAAGTAATTGAAGTGTTAGATGAATTGTATAAATATTACGATGGTATTGAAATACCAAAACAAAGCATAGAGCTAATTAATTACCATGAAAATTGCCCTATTTAATTCATTGGGTTAATTTTAACATATTTAAATTGTAACATGGAATAATAATTGACGTTACACCTTAAAACCACAGGTTATGAGAACAATAATACTCCTCTTTTCATTGGTTGTTTTTGGTTCAGTACATGCACAAACACAATTGGCTAACGATCAAAATCCCAACTATTTAGTAGGCCAACAAAAGTATTTGCAGTTGAACGATTCGATGCAAGCTTACATGAATGTAACCGAGCAAAATACTTACAAAGCATACGATTGGTACGAAGCTAAAATGGAACGCAAACAAAATCGTATTAGCACTCGTCAGCAAGTTCGTATCAACCGTTCGTTATACAGTTACGACAACTGGAACAATGGTTGGAACAACAATTATTCTTGGAACAACAATTTTAGAAATAGAAATCGTTGGAACAATAACTATGGATTTTTTCCAGGATCTATAGGTTATAGAACTGGTAATTGGTGGTTCTGGTTTTAAGCATTTTTTCAACTTACATATTCAACTCAAAAACACATTTAATGAAAAAGATTTTTTACATTTTTGCAGCAATTGCAATTGTTGCTACAATAAGTTCTTGTGCCAACAGAAAAGTAACTCGTATTGACCCAAGTGAAACGCCAGATATTAGTGGTAGTTGGAATAACACAGATAGCAGATTAACTGCCGAAGAAATGATTAAACAAATTTTAAGTGCAAAATGGGTTGGCAACCATGTAAACGAAAAAAATAAAAAACCAGTTGTAATTGTTGGGTTAATTACCAATAAAAGTCACGAACACATAGAGGCCGAAACTTTTATGAACGACCTAGAAAAAAGTTTTATTACCAGCGAAAAAATTAGCCTAGTACAAAGTGGTAAAAAAAGAGAACAAATGAGGGCAGAGAAAGCCGATATGCAAACCAATGCAAGTGTAAGTACTATGAAAAAGTTTGGCTTAGAAAAAGGTGCCGATTATATATTGCAAGGAAGCATTAACTCAATTGTAGATGCCTATAAGAAAAAGAAAACAGTTACTTATCAAATAGATTTAGAGCTTACCAATATTGAAACCAATGAAGTAGTTTGGATTGGCGATAAAAAAATTGCCAAGTACGTAAAAAACTAAGTTTAATTATTTGTTGAACAATGAACAAAACCTTGAATGGAGCGTCGCCGTCAACAGTTGAAAAAAGATGAAAAGCCCACCCAAAAAATTAAATAAATGTTATTGAAACTGAACACAAAACAGGCATTGATGGTAGTACTATTGATGCCTTTTTTGTATTCGTGTGTTAGTTATAATCAACGTATGGCTACTTACTATACTCAATTAGAAAGTAAACAATACGATAAAGCCATGCGTACTTTAGACAAAACAAAAATTATAAAAAGAGATAGAAATAAACTGTTATATTTTTTTGAAAAAGGCAAACTATATCATTTAAAAAAACAGTACGATAGTAGCAATAGCTTTTTTAATAAAGCCGATAATTTTATTGAAACTGAAAGAAAAAAAGTGGGAGATGTTTTAAAAGCCAATCTTATAAACCCAATGATGACAACCTATTTGGGGGAAGATATGGAAAGGTTTATGATGCATTATTACAAAGGCTTAAACTATTTATACATTAACCAAACGAGTGAAGCTGTTGTTGAAGCTAGACGAATTACGTTGGTCAACAATGCACAAGCCGACGAATTTAAAAACAAAACAAACCGTTATAGCAAAGATGCTTTTGCCATGAATGTGCAAGGCATGTTGTATGAAGCTGCTGGCGATATAAACAATGCTTTTATTGCTTATAGAAATGCATCTGATGTGTACTTAAAAAATAACAAAAAATATTATGGCGTTAGTTTGCCGAATCAATTACAGCAAGATGTTTTAAGAACAGCCAATTTAATGGGTTTTGAAGGCGAACAACAACAATATGAAAAATTGTTTAATACAACATTGCAAAAAGATACATCTAATGGAGGCTATTTAATTGTATTTGTAGAAAGAGGAATGGCTCCAGTAAAAAGAGAACAAAATTTTGCCATCACACAAAATAATAATGGACTAAGTAGATTTTATTATGTTGATGAAATGGGCAATCAAATTGATATTCCTTTTGATTTTGGTTATTACAATACCATTAATGCCAACGATACAAGGCTACAAAGTTTTAGAAGCTTTAGAGTGGCTTTGCCTTATTATGAAGTAAGGTATAACAACAACAATCCAATTACACTTACTGTAAACAATCAAACTTATACAAGTGAAACTGCAGAAGATATTAATGCCATTGCTGTAAGCATTTTAAAAGAAAGAATGTTAAAAGAATTGGCCAATGCACTTGCCCGACAAATAACAAAAAAATTAATTGAAGTAGCAGCAGAAAAAAGTGCTGAAGAAATTACCAAAAACAACAGCAAAGAAAAAGACGAAAAAAAGAAAAATGAAAAGGCCAAAAATGCTGGTGAAGTAACTGGATTAATTATGAACTTAATTAATACTGCAACAGAAAAAGCCGATACTAGAAATTGGCAAAGTTTGCCAGCTTATATACATTACGTTCGTGTACCATTACAAAAAGGCGAAAACGTTGTAAAATTAATAACCAATAAAGGCAAAACAATTAATTTGAATGTGCAAGGCAATGGAGGTTTGCAGTTTATGAATAGAACGGTTTGGTAAAAATTACTTTTTCATGTACTTCCAATTTCTTTGCTTGCCTTCAATTAGCCATTCAATGGTTTGAGCAATTCGTTTTTCTTTGGTAGTTGCTGTTTTGGCTTCATCTATCCACATGGCATATTCTTTTCTATGGCTAGGTGCAAATGCCTCCCAAGTTGCAAAAGCTGCTTTGTTTTTCTTAATTGCTATGGTAATATATGTTGCAATTACATATTCTTTTTTAAGAGAGGCAATTTTAGGCAACTGAGTTCCGTCATCATTAATCTTCATAGCTTTTTTTATAAAACCAATCAACACTTTATCGCTAGGTAAATCTTTTATAGAAGTAATTTTCCCTAAATGCCCCATTGCACTTTCAGATTCAGCATTTCTAATTAACATAGGTTCATCCATTAAATCTGCTTTAAAAAAGCCAAATGCACAATGCTGTTTAAATGCAGCAATATGGCACATCATTTTTCCTTTGTAATAAAAAAAAGGCATTCCCCATTTAATTTGTTCATCAACATCAATACAAACTTTATGTACCAATGCTCTTAAATGTTCTAAAATAGGTAGAGCAAAGGGGGCAGATTTTTGAATATAATCATCTACTTTTAAATTCATTGCTGTTTACTTTAGTTTAAAGATAGGCTGTTTTAATGATGATGAATTCAAACAACCATAACCCTTTTTGATAAAAACAATCTTTAGCTTTATAGTAATAATTGAAGCAAATGAATTAGAAGTGGATAAAACTAAATTGTGTGTAAAAGGAAAAGGCAGTAAGTTTTGTGTAACAATTTAACTATAGTCAATAAGGCAAACGAACAGTTGTTAGCACACTTGCGTCGTGTTTGATTATCAGTACTTTTTAAATCTAATTTTTAACTTATCCTTTATTTATAAGGGTTTTGGGTTACTTTTTTCCTTTTAGGGTATTAATTGAAATTGTATTTATAAAAAGTAGGAACCATGATTCAAAAAACGTATTACAAAACAAAAGACTATTGTAAAGTAAAATTTTCTTTTACTCCAGAGCAAGCAGAAACTGTAGAAATATTAGGCCTAAATAACGATTGGGAAAAAGCAGTTGTTTTAAGCAAGAAAAAAGATGGCAGCTTTACTGCTGATGTGAATTTACCAAAAGGCACTCAACATGAATTTAAGTATAGAGTTGATGAAACAGTTTGGATAAACGAACCAGAAGCTGATAGTGAGCAACCCAATGTATATGGTGGTATCAATAGCGTTTTGGTAGTTTAAAAAAAAACTATAAAACATTTATATAAAAGGCTTTGAGTTGTACAACTCAAAGCCTTTTATATGTACAATAAAAATGAATTATTTGTTGCTGTTTTGTTCGCTTGCTAAAACTTGTTGTTCTCTCTTCCACCATCTAAAGCCTAAATAAACCATAATTAATAATGGTGTCATCATTAAATAAACAATAGCAGCATTTAGTGCCGATGCTGGACCTTCGCCCAATTGTTGTGCTGTTTTAGTACAAATTGAACATTGTGCAATTGTATTGCTATTCACCAATAATAGAATTGTTAAAATAAATAATACACATCTAACTTTCATGTTCACATTTTTTTCAACTGCAAAGATACAACCCAATTTTTTGGTAAATGCTTTTGCAAGTTTTTGATGACAATAAACACCAAGAAACCTAAACAAAACCACTTACAAATCGCCCAATTGTGGACGAAGTAAAATTTCTTCAACACAAGCTTTTGTAGATAATTGAGAAGCTGCAAAAACCATTGCAGCCACATCATTGGCTTCCATAATTCTGTTTTCATCAATTCCACTTCCAATCCAACTATCAGTATAAGCAGCACCCGGTAAAACAGCAGTTACTTTTATATTGTGTGGTTTTAATTCTTCTCTTAAGTTTTTACTAAAACCCAATAATGCAAATTTGCTAATGCTATAACTACCACCATTGCTATACGCTTGTACAGATGCTATTGAACAAATATTAAAAATGTGTTTGTTGCTACTTGTACTTTGTTGCATTGCAGGCAATATTGTTCTTGTTAAATGGTAAGCACTGTACAAATTGGTTTGTATCATTTGCTCCAAAATTCCATCTGCTTCATTGTGTACAGAGCCTGGAATAAATCGCCCTGCATTGTTAATTAAAATATCTGGCACACCAATACTTAAACACCAATTGCCAAAAGCAATTACTGCTTTTTTATTACTTAAATCAACTGCTTTTGTGTGTATGGTACAATTGGCATACAATAATTTTATTTCAGCAGCAGTAGTAAGAAGCGTTGCTTCATTTCTGGCACACAACAATAAAGTGTGGCCATGTTTTGCAAATTGTAAGGCAAAAGCTTTTCCCAAACCTTTAGAAGCACCTGTTATAACAATATTCATACAAATAATTTATTGGCGAAGTAAAACATTTAACAACAATTCAACTGTAAATAAAATGGTAACAATAACATGCACCACTTTATATAGTATAGCTGTTAATTTGCAAATATGAAGCAATACAAACATTTGTTTTTTGATTTAGACCATACCATTTGGGATTTTGAAACCAATGCCAAAGAAACCCTCAACGATTTATACAAACAACACCATTTAATTGATAAAGGAATTGATGATTTTGATGCTTTTTTTGAAAAGTATAGTTATCACAATGAACGTTTGTGGGATAAATACACCAAGGGTTTAATTAAGCAAGATGAATTGCGATGGAAGAGAATGTGGTTGACTTTATTGGATTATAAAATTGCCGATGAAAATTTATCACGCCAATTGGCAATAAATTTTTTGCATGTATTGCCAACTAAAACAAATTTATTTCCACATACAATTGAAGTGTTAGAATATTTAACGCAAAAAAAATATGTATTGCATTTGATAACAAATGGGTTTGAAATTGTACAACACAGCAAAATAAAAAATTGCAAAATTGAACAATATTTTACCGAAGTAATTACATCTGAAGCAAGCAACAGTTTAAAACCACATAAAGAAATTTTTGATTTTGCATTGCAAAAATCTGGTGCTTTATTGCAAGAAAGCATCATGATTGGCGATAATCAAGAAGCCGATATTAATGGTGCAAAAAATGCAGGAATGGATACTGTTTTTGTAAATCATTTAAAAGTACAACCTACCGTAAAAGCAACTTTTACAATTGAACATTTGGAAGAGTTGGAGGAGATTTTGTAAATATCCACTTAGTATCATTTCTTATTTTTAAAATAAATTACTGTTTTAATAAATACAATTGGTTTGTTTTTTGAACTGCTTTTAATGTATTTTAGTAACAGGTAAGGGTATTATTGAAATAGGGTTACCGAATGCAAAATAGACAGGCAAATTGTGATTTGTTTTCAAAAACTTATATTTGTTCAACTTTTTTAAATTACTACTATTTCAGAATTACATATTAGGTCACTTTAGTGCCTCCATATTTTGTTTATGACAACTACAACTCAATCAGTTCAAAATATTACCGAACAATGGTTCGATGATTTGGTTTCTACTTTACGTACCCATCAATTAATGATTGAAACACAAACAGCAAATGAGGAAACTAAAAAAGTGTATGATGTTTTAATGGGAGGTAGTGAACTTGATGTAGCTCATTTATCTAGAAGCTTATCGCAACGCCAAATTATTAAAAGTATTCTTTGGGATTATTTAAATGCTATAAAAGATAATAAACCACAAAAAATGGCTTTTGATTATAATGATTCCGAAGTATTGGTTTGGGCTCAAGTAAATGAGAACGACGAACAGTTAGAGAAACAATTATATTTAGCTGAAGCTAAGATAAATGCTAAATATCATCAATACGGTTTTGACATGACTTCTATGATTATAGAAAGTTGTGACAATGTGCCTATTCCTAACCACTATAAGCCTTATGTTGGTTAATTATTTATTCTAGTGGCTAGTTTTCAAGAACATATTAATCAAGCAAAAAGCAATATTGTTTTTTTACAAAGCATTAATCAAACAATTGATAATTGCATTGATTGGCAAGTAACTGTTGCTTTTTACACAGCATTACATTTAGTAAATGCTCATATTTCTTCTAGTGGTTTGCAATATAGAAGACACACCGATGTAAAAGATGTACTTAATCCATATAACCAATTATCTACTTTAAAACTTCCTGAAGATGAGTACACGGCTTATGTAAGTTTACAATCCTTATCGAGAAGAGCAAGGTATTTGGTGAGTGAAAAAGATGGAAATTTAGCAAATGATGCAGCATTTTTAACCTACGAAAAGCATTTGGCAAAAGCATTAAAACATTTAGATGTGTTGATGCAATATTTTACTAGTAAGTATAATTTTAATTTGCCAATTATGGCTGTAAAGTGTTCCGAATTAAAAATTGTACCCACAATAAAGTATTTAAAACAACTGTAACCAATTATTAGCCAAGTTGTTTAAAATGATCTATAAAAAAAGTTTGTTTTAACTCTTCTTCATTACAACTACTTAATGCACCAATTGAAAATTTTTTCACTAAACAATAATCTTGTAGCAACTTTATATGTTCTTGTGCTTTTATGTTTACATTAGTTAATGTACTTAAAATAACTTCGTTATTGGTACAATAGTAAGCTGTTTTGCATTTGAATAAATTTAGTACACTTTTCAACTCTTGTCTTTTTGCATTTATACTTTCTCTTTGAGATTTTACGGCATCTTTAAATGTGTTTGCCGAATCGTGTATATTACTAGAATTAAATAATGGCAACAAGGGATTTAAACCACATATAATTACTATTTTTTTAAAAAACATAAACGAAGTAAATCCTAATAATAAACTTTTGGGAGGAACTATATACACATAGCCATGGGTTTTAAAATCTTCATCTATATTTTCATTAATAAAATAACTGGCACACCAACTATCTATAGTTGATAATTGTTCTGGTAGTTTAATTGTGTCTTTAGTAAATCGATTAATTCTTTCTATAAAGTAGGGTAACTGTGTGAAATCACTTAATTGTTGTAATAAATGCTCTGGATTATTAAATGAAAATGGTAAAGGTGCAAACACACTTAAGTCTTCTACAATTGTTCTATATTTTTCTAAGCCTTCCATTATTAAAGCGTTTTTATTCCAATACTTTTTTTACCAACTTGTCTATTGATTCCATTTCTTTACTTAAATGCTTTTTAATAGCAGTTCTTAACCTGCCCAAGTGCATAGCACCTAACTCTTGTTGAGGTGGGTTATTACCAATATAAATTTGTGTTTTTGCATGACATTCTTTGCTTAATACTGCCAATTGTTGGTGAGTTTTATTGCTGCCATCGAATTTAGGGTAATAAATATCTAATATTTTTTTGTGTACATCTCTTGCACCAAATAAACCCTTGCTTTGAAAATCTTTCATCATAGCATTGGGTGCTGTACTGTTTAAAATAGCTGTTAAATAATAGGCTTCGTTTTCATCGTCTGTATAAAAAACATAAGCTTTATGGTCTACCAAAAATTCTAAATCTAAACTAGTTCTATCTACTATTGTTGCATTGGCATCTTTTGCAGAAGCATTGTACAATACCAAATATTTTGCATTAAGATTTTGTTCAGTTATTCCTCTTTGAAAGTTAATTCTATCATTAGCCGACATGTTTTTTGATTTCTCCGTTTTTTGTAAGTCCCAAATTCTTTCAACATCTGTAAACCATTTTGCTGCATGTAAAAATCCTTCTTTACGTAAATGGATGGTATTAACTAGTTTAACTTTTTTAATGCTATTTTTTTCTTCTATTAAAATAGGTAATACTACCAAATTGGGCTGGTATAAATTAAAAGGTAAAATGCTTTTGCTTAAAGCTGTTCTATAAACAAATTGGCTTTCTATTCTACCACTAAAATCTAAACCTTTCCAAGGTGCTTTGGCATCGGCTTGTACGGCATTGCTTGTTTTTAAGTTTATAATTCTATCTATAAAATTGGGGGGCATTTCTTGTGTAAGTTCTACAAAATAAAATGTACGTGGCAATATTGTAGCACCTTGTTTAAACAAGGGTTTATAAGGGTTTGCTTTATGGCTTAGTTTGCTTTTGGTATTGCTAAATGCACTGGCTTTGCCTTGTTTGGCATAATACCAAGTTGCAGTTTCTTCTTGCAACTTGGTGTTGGCTGTGGTTAAGTTGCAATTATGTGTTGGCAGCCTACCATAAAATGTTTTGCCTAGTAAACCTGTTTTGGCAATGGTTTTTTGTACAGTAGCTGGCTGTGCAAACAATACACAACTAGGTATTCTAAACAAGGGTTGCACATTTTGCAAATCCCAAATATCTATCAATTTAAAACCTTTGGCTTTACCACTACGTGTATTATCGTGATGATCGGCACTAAAAAAACTACGCGGTAGCACAAAAGCTAGTTTACCTTCTTTTTGTAAAAAATAATTATTGCAATAAGCTAAAAAAATAGCAGCAATTTCTAAGTGAGGAAAGTTGGCAACCTTAACTGGTTTTACATTATATTTTTCGGCAAGTGCATTTAAGGTGTTTTGGTATTTTTCGTTTTTAATACTGCTATAAGTAAACCAAGGTGGGTTGCCAATTATATAAGTAAACTTATCTTTTAAAAAGTAGGGCTTATATAGATTTTGCACAATAAACTTCCAAATACTATCACGCCCATCTTCCTTAACTTTTTTAAGACCCTTATAAATTTTATAAAAACTTTCTGCTACCTGTGGGCTTATGCCACCAGCTTTATATTGCTTTTTTAAAATTTGGGTAAAAATGGCTTCGCTTTCAGGCTTTTTGCCTTGGGTTTGTTCGGCTAATTCTTCACAAACTTCTAAAGCTTCATCAAATAAAGCAACATCTTCAAATACCTGTGTAGAAAGGGAGTAATTGTCTTTATCAATTTCCATTTTAAAATTACTGCCAAACAAATCTTTTACGCCTTCGGGTGCTAATAATGTATTTGCAAGTATAATATTTAAGTGTACTGGCTTATTGCTTTTTGCTATGTCTTTACCCAAGCTTACCAGTAAAGTTGTTTTAGCAATTTGTACGCTTAGTGGGTGTATATCTATACCATAAATACAGTTGTTAATTTCCTCTGCCTTTATGTTGGGGTTTTGTTGTTTTAGCCTGTGTATTGCTGCACGTAAAAAAGAACCACTGCCACAGCTTGGGTCTAGTATTTTATCGGTTTTTGTAAAGTTAAATTCTTGTACTACACGTTCACACAACCAATCTGGTGTATAGTATTCACCAAGGGCATGGCGGGTATCTAAATCAATCAATTCTTGATAAACACCTTTGAGTACATCTTCATCTGGGTTAGTAAAATCAAAAGCTGCTATTTCTTGAGCAATTAATCTAAATACTTTTTTTAATGGATGAAAATATCTACTACCATGTACCCAATGAAAAAAGTCATTATCAACAAAATTTCGAATATTGTATTTATGAAAAATGCTACCATTTAAAATAGTTTTCATTTCATCATCATCAATAAAGTCGTCATTACTCAATACTTCGTAAGCCAATACTTTTGCCAAAATGCTTAAATAAGTGTGAATAACAAAAGCATTATCGGTATCTGCAAAACTGCCATAAGCAATACTTAGAAATTTTTTCCATTGTTCATAGCTTACTTGTACTTCTCCATATTTTTTTGCATCTTGAAAAACAGTAGAAATACTTCTAAAGCACTCTATAAATACAGGGCTTTGGTAGCCAAAAGCTTCTTCAATACGTTTTAAAGTAGCTTTTTGTTTTTCTTCTTTAAACAAAAAACGGTCTATCCAATAATAAAAATCTTCTGCATTGTTTTCTGTAAGTATAAATGAGGCAGTGGCAACTTCGTTTAAAATTAGTTCGTGTTCTTGCAGTGTATCTAATTTGTCTAATTGACTTACGTCGGGTGTTACTACTTTCCAGTTAATAAAATCGCTGGCAATTAAAGTAAAATTGTAGCCTTCTCCACTTTTAAATTTGCCTAAAAGATAGCCAGATAATTGTTCTTTAGCATGTTTGAAGGTGGCTTTTAAATCGTTTTCAAATTCAATAATTATATTGTTGTAAAGTGTATCGGCACTACCTCTATGTTTTTTGTTGTGGCGAGGAATATTTAAAATAGTGGTTTCAGAACCTGCACTAATGACATCTATTATGGCTTCAATTTCTTTTTCGCCATGATATAAATGATGTAGTAAATCTTTAAAATGCTCTTTCTTTGTAAGCTCTTTATTTGCAGCTTTTATTTTTTTAAGATAAGCAGTAATGTGTTGTGCATGTTGCTTTTGCATAGAAAAAGTTAAACAGGTGTAATGCTAATACTAGTAAGATGTATCAAATCTAAATGATTGAGTAATACTATTTACTATTTAGTAGTATTTTTTGAAATCCGTTATTTCTTAAATATTCTTTTCAAATTAAAATGTTGTTGAACTAATTTCAAATAAACAATCTCCCAAACTTTCTTTCCTCTCTATTACAACCTTTACCTTTACAGGCTATGAATGTATTTACACAAAAAGCTGCTGTTATTATTACTTGTCATAAACGCATTGCTCCTTATTTACAAAAAGAAGTTGAAGCTTTGGGCTTTACTATTGAAGATAGTTTTGTTACTGGTGTTCGTATTAATGCAACCATTAACGATTGTATTAAACTTAATTTAAACCTTCGTTGTGCAAGTCAGGTTTTGTATAGCTTACAAAGTTTTATGGCAACCGATGCAGATGCAATTCACCAGCATTTAAAAAGTTATCCTTGGGAAAATATTATTCCCAATCCTGGTTATTTTTCTATTACTAGCAATGTTCAAAACGATACCATTAACAATAGCATGTTTGCCAACTTACGTGTTAAAGATGCTATTGTAGATAGAATGAGAGAAGTTCGTGGTAACAGACCAAGTACTGGTGCAGAATTAATTGGTGCAGTAATAAATTTATTTTGGAAGAATGATGAAGCAGAAATTTTTATTGATACATCTGGTGATTCTTTAGCAAGACATGGTTATAGAAAAATTCCAGGGCTTGCACCCATGTTAGAAGGTTTGGCCTCTGCAACTATTTATGCTACAAATTGGGATAGAGTTTCGCCGTTCATTAATCCAATGTGTGGTAGTGGAACATTGGCTATTGAAGCAGCATTAATTGCAACCAATAGAGCTCCAGGATTGTTTAGAAATAACTATGCTTTTATGCACTTATTGGGATATAATGAAGCTGTATATAAAAAAGAAAAAACGTTGTTGCAAGAACAAATTAAAACAGTTGCCAACTTAAAAATAATTGCTACCGATTTAAGTGCAAAAGCCATTGAAAATGCTAAAAAAAATGCAGCAGCAGCTGGCGTAGAAAATTTAATTCATTTTGCTGTTTGCGATTTTGCAGCTACACAAGTGCCACAAAATAAAGCAGGCGTAATGATGGTAAACCCTGAATATGGAGAACGCTTGGGCGATGAACAAGAACTAGAAGAAACCTATGGACGTATTGGCGATTTTATGAAAAAAGAATGTGGCGGTTATTTTGGTTACGTGTTTACAGGCAACTTAGAGTTGGCAAAAAAAATAGGACTAAAAGCAAAACGTAGAATAGAGTTTTATAACAGCACCATTGATTGTAGATTGTTAGAATATGAATTGTATAGTGGCACAAGAAGAGTAGAAAAAGTGGTTACTCCAACTGAGTAAAACTGTTCAGTCAATTGTCCAACTAAATTCGTTTTGTAATAACGGCAATTTCTTTAAATCAATTTTATTGAAATGAATGTTGAGAGAATCCTTGTATAACTTTCCATTCAACGTAAGTGTTGTATCAGAGCTTTTTGAGTAATTGAAAAAATGTCTGCTACTGTCTTCTGTATTTACAATTGCAATTGTGTGTTTTATTGAATCTACTTGTAGTTCATAATCTTGCATTGCATCATTCATGTATTGAGTAATTAAATAACCTCTATTGTGCACAAAAATTCTTCGCCATCTAATTGTATCGGTTGTTAGTGGTGGTAAAGTGTCGCCATTAACAACAAATATAGTTGCCTCGTAAGCCCCATGGAGTAAAGGTTTAGGTTGTGCATCATCATTATAATTGTTGCTCTTTACATATACAGCTAATCCATCTACAATAATTAATAAAATCATCATCCATTTAACAAAAATTAAAAACTTGTGTTTACTTTTTCGTTGTAAAAAAATATTGGTAGAATAGTTTTTCGTAAGAAGAAATGCTACCAATTCTTTAGCATGAGGTTGTATAATTAAACAAGTAAGAAAGGTTAAAAACAAAGAATACAACTTAACGGAAATATCGAAGGATAAGTTTATAAAAACAATATTCAGCATTACCGCAAATGCCAAACATGCACCCAATAATGTAGTACGTTTAAACAACAAAAGTAAAGCTGCAACAACTTCAATAAGTCCAGTAAAAATAGAATACATTCTAGAAGTGCCCATACTACTCCAATACAATAAATCTTTGTAAGTATTGCCAATGGTAGTAAACAATGTATTTGGTTCGGGTAAATAAAATTGCCATTTAAAAACTTTATTTAAACCATAAGTCAACAATTGAATGGCTAAATAATAGCGTACAAAAACTAAAAACCAGCTATACCATTTTCTATAATTATTTTGCTTATCAATATTTTGCCAAACAATTGCAACAATTGTTGCAAAGCAAAATATCCACAATGCGTTGATGTAAAAAGCTGTTGAGTCAGAAATTAATTCGTTAATAAATGGGCGTTTAATTTGTAAAATATTTCTTGCAAACCATGCCGTTATACTTTCAAAAAATGTATGTGTATACATCCCAATATTTGGTAAAATAGGATGTTCAGAAGAAAATGAAATAATAAATAGGAACACAAAAACAATGGTAGTTCTTAATACAATATTTGTTAAAATTGTTTTCATTAGAAACTAAATATAATCAACTCGGTAAAATTTTTCTATATTGAATTTAAATTGAAAACATGAAAAAAATAATTCTATTGTTGGTAGTTGTTTTTGCTGCTTCACAAGCCTTTGCACAAACCAAAAGAATAGAACATAGAAGCCATAGTGGCAGCAACAAAACATTTACCACCAAAGGCAATAGTAATTTCGGAATAACTCCAGAGATGAAAAAGAAAAGGGATTCTGCAGCTGCAAAAGCAAAAGATACGCTTGCAAAAAAAGCCGATACAGTACAAACTACTAAAAAGAAAAAAGCAGTAAAAAAGAAAAAGCAAAAGTATAATTAACCACAAGTTGTAAATCGTTGATTCGATGTTGTGTTTAATGTCATTTCCAATTATCAATTTTAAGATTGGAAAAAAAATCATCTTCTTCAATTTCCCTTACTTCGCCAGCTTGCAAATTTTCTAAGTGTATATCTTCAATATTCATTCTAATTAATCGTTGGCATTGATGATGAACAGATGCTACCATTTTTCTTACTTGATGATATTTTCCTTCGGTTAATGTAATGCTTAACCAAGTTGTTGGTAATCCTTCTCGTTGATTGGCCCCACCTTTAAATAAATCAATTGGAGGTTCTACAATTTGTACATCGCAAGGAGTGGTAATATAATCTCCACCACCTTTAACTCTAATGGTAGTGCCAGTTTGCAGCAGATGTAAACTTTCTGTTGATACAATATTTTTTACTTTCACCAAATAAGTTCTTTTGTGTGGTGTATCACTTTCAAACAGTAGTTTGGTTACTTTTTTGTTGGTGGTAAGTAATAACAATCCTTCTGAATGATTGTCTAACCTGCCAATAGCATGTGTACCTTCGGGAAAATTAAAATCTACATCGCCTAACAAACCAACTTTATGGCTGCTCACAAATTGTGATACCATTTTGTAGGGTTTATTTAATGCAAAATAGCGATGTTCTGTAGTAGAATTTTCCATGAATGATGGCAAAGAAAAGGATTTCGGAAATATGATTTTAGTTGTTCAATATAGAACAAAAAGTACAAGAGTGCTCTGCTAAAGCAGGATTTATAAACGACGCCACTGAAGTTCAATTTTAAACTACTGTTGATAATAAAAAAATTCTGTATTCCTTGTATCCTTTGCTGCTTTGCGTGAAAAACCTAATTTGCACACATGTCTTTTCAATTAGCATCACATTATCAACCAGCAGGCGATCAGCCAACGGCCATTCAACAATTGGTTGAAAATATAAATGAGGGAGAACAATTTCAAACTTTATTGGGTGTAACGGGCAGTGGTAAAACGTTTACGATGGCCAATGTAATTGCACAAGTACAACGCCCCACATTGGTGTTAACACACAACAAAACCTTGGTGGCACAATTGTATGGAGAGTTTAAACAATTTTTTCCGGATAATGCAGTTGGGTATTTTGTAAGCTACTACGATTATTATCAGCCAGAAGCATATATGCCAAGCAGCGATGTGTATATTGAAAAAGATTTAAGTATTAATGAAGAGTTGGACAAACTTCGTTTACAAGCTACTAGTGAATTGTTGAGTGGGCGACGAGATATTATTGTTGTGGCTAGTGTGAGTTGTATTTATGGTATGGGCAATCCAACTGAATTTGAAAATGGAATTGTTCGTATTCATCAAGGGCAAGTCATTTCTCGTCAGGCATTTTTACATGCGTTGGTAAACAGTTTGTATAGTAGAAGTCAAGGCGATTTTAATAGAGGAAACTTTCGTGTAAAAGGCGATACCGTAGATATTAATTTGCCTTATGTAGATTATGGTTATAGAATAACTTTTTTTGGCGATGAAATTGAAAGCATTGAAAGTATTGATAAGACTACGGTTAAACGAATTTCTACATTAGAAAATGCAGCCATTTTTCCTGCCAATTTATACTTAGCACCAAAGGATATGATTGTGCAAGTGATGCATGAAATTCAGGATGAAATGATGGCTCAGGTAGAATATTTTAAACGTGAGATGAAGTTTATAGAAGCCCAACGAATTAAAGAACGTGTAGAATTTGATTTAGAAATGATTCGTGAATTGGGTTACTGTAATGGCATTGAAAATTATTCTCGTTTTTTTGATAGAAGAAATCCTGGAACAAGACCCTTCTGTTTGTTGGATTATTTTCCGAAAGATTTTTTATGTGTGATAGATGAAAGCCATCAAACCATTCCACAAATTGCAGGTATGTACGGTGGCGATAGAAGTAGAAAAATGGTGTTGGTAGATTATGGTTTCAGACTTCCGTCTGCCATTGATAATAGACCATTAAATTTTCATGAGTTCGAAAATATAATTGGTCAAACTGTTTTTGTAAGTGCCACTCCCGGAGATTATGAATTACAAAAAACAGAAGGAGTTGTTGTAGAGCAAGTTGTTAGACCAACAGGCTTGTTAGAACCTCCAATTGAAGTACGACCAAGTGTAAACCAGATTGATGATTTATTGGATGAAATTGACAAAACCGTAAAAAAAGGAGATCGTGTTTTGGTTACAACATTAACCAAAAGAATGGCCGAGGAAATGGATAAATATTTAGGCAGAATAAATATTAAAAGTAGATATGTACATAGCGATGTAGATACATTGGAACGTATAGAAATTTTACGCCAACTGCGTTTGGGAGAAATTGATGTATTGGTTGGGGTGAATTTATTAAGAGAAGGATTGGATTTACCCGAAGTAAGTTTAGTAGCCATATTAGATGCTGATAAAGAAGGCTTTTTACGTAACGAAAGAAGCCTTACCCAAACAGCAGGACGAGCAGCAAGAAACAGCGATGGTAAAGTAATTTTTTATGCCGATAAGATGACGGAAAGCATGCAACGCACCATTGATGAAACAGATAGAAGAAGAGAAAAGCAAGTGGCCTATAATACATTGCATGGCATTACTCCAACCACTGTTAAGAAAACCATTGACCAAATAATGAAGAGTGGCAGTGTATTGGACATTAAAGGTTACGATCCTAAAAATCCTTACGCTGTTGATGAAGCTGCTAACTTAAACATTGCTGCTGAAGAACAAGAAACCTATAAAACCATTCCACAAATGGAAAAAGCCATTGGTAAAATAAAAAAGGAAATGGAAAAAGCAGCAAGAGATTTAGATTTTATACAAGCAGCAACTTTGAGAGATCGAATGTTTGGTATGGAAAAAGAACTTCAAAGTATGAAATAATTTTAATAGAAGTAGGATGCAGCTTCCCTCTCCTTTGGAGAGGGATTGAGGGTGAGGTCAACTAAAATGTAGAGGAATTAGAAAGTATGAAATAGATAAAACAGAATAAGCTTAAGAATTTGTAAATTGCAAGTATGAGAAAAGTGTTTTTAGATAGAACAGTTTTTGAAGCTAGAAATATGGAGAAAGATGGCAACATTGATAATAATTACTGGCATAATAAAACAGTTGAAGAAAAATTACAAGCAGCTGCTATAGTTACTGCAGCTGCATTTGGTGAACCTGACTTTTTAAAGAAAAAAGTTGATAGAACAATTTATACAAGCAGAAAGCATAAACAATAAATGAATATTTTTAATGAAGATTTTGCGGATTTTATTGAATGCCTGAACAAATATATGGTTGAATATATGCTTGTTGGTGGCTATGCAGTTATTTTAAGAGGCTATAGCCGAAGTACAGGAGATATGGATATTTGGGTGAATAAAACCGAACAAAATTTTATTCAATTACAAAAAGCAATTACAGCATTTGGTTTGCCCTTGGCTGCAATACCAAAAGAGCAATTTTTTTCTGCAGATTATGACGTGTTTTCCTTTGGTCGTCCTCCTTATGCAATAGAAATTATGACTGCGTTGAAAGGTGTTGACTTTATGGATGCCTTTACAAAAGCTACTATTCAAAAAGTTGATACAATTGAGATAAGGGTTATACATTTAAATCAACTTATTCAAGCCAAAAAAGCAGCAGGCCGTTATAAAGATTTAAATGATATTGAGAATTTGGAATCTCAAATTGAATAAATTACTGCACTGCTTTTCAAAATACCAACTCATGGGTATTGCAAAACTTAGTTAGAATAAGTAGTTTTAGCAAAATGTTTTGATGAAATATTGTTTGTTGATTCTTGCACTGATATTCTTTTCTGTAGTTAATGCACAAGAACAAAGATTAGTGTTACCGGTTGGGCATACAAATGCAATACAGTCCTCTTGCTTTAGCTCAGATGATACTAAAATACTTACTGCTTCTTTTGATCATACGATAAAACTTTGGGACACTAAAACAGGAAGATTATTACTAGACTTAATAGGGCATAAAAACATGGTAATGGGTGCCGTTTTCATTAATAATAGCAGCAAAATAGTCTCATGGTCTTATGACAAAACTGTAAAAGTGTGGGATGCAAAAACCGGAAAAATTTTAAATGACCTTGAACAATTTGAAGGTGATGTAAGGCTGGTAAAAATTACAAATGACGCAACCAAAATAATTGTCATTTCAGCAAGCTTGGATGTGAGAAAGGATCATTTAACAATTATTAATACAGATAATTTCAAAATTAATTTTAATAAGTTAGAAACGCATACAATTGTGTGGGATGCGGGTATATCGTTTGACAAAACAAAGTTAGCCTTGGCAACTTCTGATGCAATACAAATTTGGAATATAAATACTGGTAAACTAACTCTTGAAATAAAAGGTCATACAGACAGATGTACATCAATCGCATTTGCACCAGACGATGATAAAATTCTTACTGCTTCTTGGGATAAGTCGGTTAAGATTTGGGATGCAAAAACTGGAAACCTTATTCATAACCTAATTGGGCACAACGAAGAGGTTTACAGAGCTTGTTTTGATAAAGATGGAAAAAAAATTCTATCCACCTCTTATAAGTACACTAAACTATGGGATACAAAAAGTGGTAAATTATTGTATACAATTTATGATACTATAAGCCAACATGTTAAAAGTCCAAATGCTTTTTTTTCTCCTTCATCAAAACAATTTATCAAAACACATTACGATACCTATTCAACAAATATATATGATGTATTAACAGGTAAAGTTATTGATTCAGTACCCTTTGTCGTAGCGAACCAAAATAGCATTAGTTATAGTAATGATGGCAATAAGTTATTATTAAGTCCATATGAAACCATAGTTTGGAGTTTAAAATACAATACACTATTAATAAATATTAAAAGTCATGTAAGGGCATTAAGTTTCGTATACCCTATAAATGAGCAAGACCACATAGTAATTGGTTCAGGTGATACAACTAATCAAGTTTGGCATGTCCCAACAATTTCATTCCTCAAAAACTCAAATCAATATAATTATTCTCCTGGAATAAATGGTAACAAAGGGCTATTCGTAAGTTCAACAATGGCACAACTGTGGGATATGAAGAATGATTCTCTTCTATTCAAAATGGAAAGGGGCACTTACATTAGATCTGGCGAATTTTCCAAAAATAAAGAGCAAATTATTTGTACATGGGACGACGGTATTATAACAGTGTATGATGCAACCACAGGAAATCTAACGTTAACACTTTCGGGCCACTCTGAAGCTGTAATCACAGCTGAGTTTAGCAATGATTCCAAAAGAATCATTTCCGCTTCTAGGGATGGTACAGCAAAAATTTGGGATGCGTTAACAGGAAGTATTTTATATGAATTAAAGGGACATACAAAAGGATTATATCAAGCAGTTTACAATCATAAAAATCTGAAAATTGCTACATCTTCACTTGACGGAAAAGTAAAGTTATGGAATGCCGAAAACGGAATATTGGAAAAGACTTTAGTTGTTAGTTCGGAAGGGGCTCGAATTGTGGGATTTGATAGCCTTGACTATAAGTTAGTTACTTTTTCCAATGATTTTATTATTAAAGTATGGGATGTAAAAACTGGAAAGCTAATCTGCCAGAATAGCGACCATTCAAATAATATTAACGGTGCAATTATTTATAAAAATAAATTTATTATTTCTGTTTCAGACGATAATACAGCAAAGATCATTGATATTAATTCAGGTGAAACTATTTGTAATTTTATGAAAATTGACACGTCTGATTATTTAGTAAATTTAAAATTGGGCTATTATCAATGTTCACCAAATGCAGCCAAACTCCTCCATTACATTACCAAAGATTTAAAAATCATCACGTTCGAGCAACTCGATATTAAATACAATCGTCCAGATAAAGTATTAGAAGCCATTGGCAGCACTGATACCTTACTCATTAATAGCTACAGAAAAGCCTACCAAAAACGAATTAAAAAATTGGGTATCGATACTACACAATTTAGAGATGGGTACAGTGTGCCAGAGTCAGATTTTATAAATAGAGATGCTATAGAGTATGAACAAACAAACAATAAACTCACTTTAAAAATTAAAGGTTCTGATAGTACTTATAAATTAAGTCGATTTAATATTTGGGTAAACGAAGTACCCCTGTTTGGATTACGAGGTATTAAAACAAAACAAAAAAATAATTTTGATACTACTATTACCATTACTCTATCTCAAGGAGAAAATAGAATAGAAACAAGTATCACTAATGTAAATGGAACAGAAAGCTATCGAATGCCATTGTTTGTAAAGTATACTCCTACTCTTCTTAAAGAAACCAAAACACATTTTATAGGCATCGGTATCAATCAATTTTCAAACTCAGAATACAATTTAAGCTGGAGTGTTAAAGACATTCGTGATTTGGCTATCAAACTAAAAAGTAAATATCCCAATATTATCATTGATACATTATTCGATAAAAATGTAACCAAAGAAAACATCCTTGCATTAAAACAAAAATTATTACTACTAAATGAAGACGACAAGGTAATTGTTTCCTATTCAGGCCATGGCGTATTAAGCAAAGATTTCGATTATTTTCTTTCTACTTATTCTATTGATTTTACCAAGCCTGAAGAAAATGGGTTTGCTTATGAAGATTTAGAAAACTTATTGGACAATATAAAACCTCGTCAAAAATTAATGCTCATTGATGCATGCCATAGTGGTGAAGTTGACAAAGAAGAATTAGATAGAGTTGAAGCCTCAAAAAAAGTATTAGATAATAGTGGCATTGTACATAAAAGCAGTATTAAAGTTGTTAAAAAGAAAAACCTTGGTATGGCTAATAGTTTTGAACTCATGCAAAGCCTATTTGTAAATGTGGGCAAAGGCACAGGAGCCACCATCATTAGTGCAGCAGGTGGTATGCAATATGCACAAGAACGTGGAGATTTAAAAAATGGTGTTTTTACTTACAGTATTATTGAAGCCATGAATAATAATTCAACCCTAAAAGTTTCCGAATTA
>Ga0075154_10000940_pt1 | contig 22279 bp, 19 predicted proteins | sample JI71714BDNA_FD_70965 | JGI IMG/M metagenome (GOLD analysis project Ga0075154, IMG submission 70965) | Wastewater effluent complex algal communities from Wisconsin, to seasonally profile nutrient transformation and Carbon sequestration -... | ecosystem: Engineered > WWTP > Effluent > Algae...
AACTATAGACGAGGGAGATGAAATAACTGTTATTGGCGAGTCTTCTGTTAGTTCGTAATTGCTTATTGAGATTGACTATTATATATTATGGGATCAACTATATATTATAGGATCAGCTTAATATGCAGTTTTTCTTGGATTATTAGCGCTATACAGCTGCTAAAAGCGATGTACAAAATTAGGTAGTTAACTAACTGAATAATATGATTTTTTTCAAAAAAATATGGCAAAACACAGCAAAAATTGAAAATCGAAAGGTTAATCATGTAGTTACAATTGCTGCCATATTGTTCATCCTGGTTGGAATCTTGCTAGTTTACTTAGAATTAAGGTCGGAAGAGGTAGATCCGGTAAGTATTATTGGACTAGTATTGATTGGTTTAGTTGTTTCTTTTTTGTTTGTAATATTTTTAGTAAATCGTCGTATAGTGAATGTTTTCGACTTTGCTAAAAGGAGCAGAAAAAGGGCTTCTAAATTAAGAAAAAGGATTGTAGTTGCTTTCAGCCTTGGCGCGGCGTTGCCAACTATTATTGTTGCAGTTTTTTCGACTTATTTTTTTAATTTTGGTGTTCAATCTTGGTTTGATGATAAAGTGTCTAGGGTTTTGGAACAATCGATTCTTGTTGGTGAATCCTACATAGAAGAGCATGTTCTGCAACTAAAAGAAACGGCTATTTCAATTTCTGATGATTTAGATGCCATGTATTACGACCTAGCTAATAATTCTAATTTATTTCAAAAAGTTTTAGAAGCTCAAGCGGAGATGCGTTCTTTGGATGAGGCGATAGTATTTAGAAAATCTACTAACACTATTTTAGCTCAAACTGCTTTGAGTTTTTCTTTATCCTTTCTGACCATACCATCTTACGTATTTGATAGAGTTTCAAAAGGACAAGTGGTGCAAACCCCTTCCGAACCAACGAAAATAAAAGTTTTGATAAAACTAAAGGGTTATGATGATAGCTATCTGCTGATAGGAAGGTTGGTTGATAAAAAAATCATTGACCATATCAATAAGTCTAGTGGTACTGCTTCGGAATATTTTAGGTTGAAAAGTCATATATATGATCTACAAGTTAAATTCTTGATGATCTTTATCCTCTTAGCGATGCTCCTGCTTTTATCTGCTATTATATGGGGAAGACGTTTTGCAGAGAAGATGGTAAAACCGATTAGAGATATTGTAATTGCTACGGAAAAAGTTAAAAATGGTGACTTTACGGCTCAAGTGGCTGAAGAAGGGTTGCAAAAGGATGAGATCAGGATACTCTCTTCTGCCTTTAACAGGATGATTAAACAGATAGATAGGCAACAGCGCGATCTAATTGTAGCACAAAGAGCTCTTGCTTGGTCAGATGTTGCAAGAAGAGTAGCGCACGAAATAAAAAATCCACTTACTCCGATTCAACTTTCAGCAGAGAGATTGTTACGAAAATTTAAGTCAGAAGTAGAGGATAAGACAGTTTTTGAGAAATATGTCAGCAATATTATTAAGCATTCAAATGAAATTAAATTGATAGTTTCAGAATTTGTAAATTTTGCAAGATTGCCATCGCCGGAATTTGCCAAATGTGAAATAATTGCTATGATCAGTCAGCTGGTAGATACAAGGCGACTTATCAATGATAATATTACCTATCAATTTAACTCTAACGCCAAATTTTTTGAATTAGTGTGTGATGTTACTCAAATTAATAGAGTGATGGTAAATTTATTACAGAACGCTGAAGATGCTTTAGAAGAAATTAGCTATAAAAAAAGAATTGCTGTTAATGTAATAGTTGAAGGAGATTTGTTGAATATTTCAGTCTTAGATAATGGTTCTGGCTTTGATCAGGAGGTTTTAAAAAATGCTGCCAAAGCTTATTTTACAACTAAGCCAAAGGGTACTGGTCTTGGACTTGCAATTGTTGATAGAATAGTTCAAGATCATGGAGGCGTTTTGGAAATTTGTAATTACGAGCAAGGTGGTGCAGAGGTAAGGTTAATTTTTAACTCGAAAGAATTAAGGGCAAAATTAAATTAAAAGTTTTATTACATTAACTTTTTAATTGTTTTGTAGAAAGTAAGTAAACAATGTGGCATAAATGCTATTATTTATGTTGATTTATCTTTCATATAGGGATAACTTTATTTTTACGCTGTTTGTTTAGATTTAAATTGTAGTTTAAATTTAAACTATTTATTACAAGAAATATTATTTTTGTATTTGGGAGGACTAAATAGTATGGGGTTGGACGTTCTTATAATAGACGATGAACAAAGTATCAGAGAGATTATATCTGATATAATGAAAGATGAGGGATTTATAAGTCGCACTGCAGCAAACAGTACTCAGGCTTTTAAAGCAATATCAGAAAGAGTGCCGAATGCTATAATATTAGATATTTGGTTGCAAGGTAGCGAACTTGATGGTCTTGGTATTTTAGAAATAATAAAAAAACAATATCCTTTGATGCCAGTTGTAGTGATTAGCGGACATGGGACTATTGAAACTGCAGTAAGTGCAATCAAAATTGGTGCTTATGATTATTTAGAAAAGCCTTTTACTCATGACAAGCTAGTTGTGGTTTTAAAAAGATCTTGCGAAGCTTCAAGACTTCGTAGAGAAAATATTGAACTACGTTCTAAAGTTATTGATAAAACGGAATTTATCGGCTCTTCATCTGTTATGACTAAGCTTAAGAGTGAAATAGAAAAAGTTGCTCCAACTTCTGGAAGAGTTATGATTCACGGTGGAGTTGGTAGCGGGAAAGAGCTTACCGCAAGGCTTGTTCATAAAAAGTCAAAAAGGGCGAGTGGGCCTTTTATTGTGTTTAGTCCTGCTTCTATGTCGGTTAATAGAATTCAGCAAGAATTATTTGGCGACGATGAAAAACAAGAACCAGGCACTGTGTTTGATAAGAGAATTAGCGTTCTTGAAGCCGCTAATAATGGGACTTTATATATAGATGAAGTGGGTGATTTGCCCATGGCAGTTCAAAATAAATTACTGAAATTTTTGAAAGATCAAGTTATAGTCAAAAATGATAAATCTATCAAACTAGACTTAAGATTAATTAGCTCTAGTACTAAAGATTTACAAACAGAGATTGCTCAAGGAAGATTCAGGCAAGATTTGTATTTTAGGTGTAACGTAGTGCCTTTAAATGTAGCTGATTTATCTGACAGGAAAGAAGATATACCTTTGCTTGTTAAGTATTTTGTTAAGCAATTATCTAAATTCTCTGGTTTAAAAGAAAAAGAGTTTTCTGAGGAGGCGATTGCAGCTCTTCAGGCTTATAACTGGCCTGGAAACGTAAGGCAACTGAGAAATGTCATCGAATGGACTTTGATAATGAATCCACAATTAGGGCTTGGGGAAAAGATAAAATCTGATATGTTACCTCAAGAAATTATCAATAATACGGTTAGTATTTCTAAGCCTGATAGTAATTTGGATATGATGTCTATGCCTCTTCGTGAAGCAAGAGAAGTCTTTGAAAGACAGTATTTGTCAGCGCAGATGAATAGGTTTAACAACAATATATCCAAAACTTCAACATTTGTGGGTATGGAGAGGTCAGCTTTACACAGAAAGCTTAAGATGCTTAATATTCATACTGCTAATAAACTGACGGACAAAACGAAAGAATTTGATATGGCTTGATATTATTTTGTTGTTCTAATATTATTACGGATTCTAATATTTGAAGTATTTCAGTACGATGGGTTTTATGATTAAGAACAATTTATTAGTTCTGTTGGTATTTTTGATTTTGGGAGGATGTGATAATTCTTCTATTCAGAGTGGTAATATCTCAGAACAAAAGAACGATGAAATAAGGAATTATATAATTACCCAAACTTCTGAAAAGAAGTCGATAGACTTGAGGGGTAAATTCGGTACTAATTTAAAGGGAATAAAATTAACAGGAATAAATCTGTCTGGTATTGACTTGTCTGGTATTGATTTTTCTGATGCGGAATTTGCCAGGGTTGATTTTTCTGGCTGTAATATATCCAATACCAACTTTAAGGGTGCTAATATTCAAGAGAGTGACTTCTCTAACGTAGTATTTTCAAATTTTAATGCTGAAGGGGTAGATTTTCAGTCATCTATTTTTCATAAAACAAAATTTATTAATTCTGATTTCTCTGATTGTAATTTTGAAGAATCGGAGTTAGTAGGTGCGATTATTCAAGATTCTCTTTTTGAAGAAACAAATTTTTCTAAAGCTTTAATTCAGGATACAGTAATTGAAAATGCTAATTTTCAAAAGTCGGTGTTTATTGCGGCCAATTTTAATAATGTTACTATAAAAAATGTAGCCTTTTTTGGTGTTGATATGAGAAAAGCAATATTAAAGAAGTTTGTTAGTAATGTTTGTAGTTTTGAATCTTCTGATTTGAGTGAAATTGAGATCTCCGAAAGTGTTTTTAAGGGAGGGGATTTTAGTCAGGTAATTTTAGACGATGCTAAAATTACTAATAACGTACAATTTGATTCTTGTTTACTTGTTTATGCTTCTTTTAAAAGAGCTTTAATGGATTTGCTCTCAGTAGCTAACTGCAATATCAGGGACGCAATTTTTAGTGCATCTAACATTAAAAATAGCAGAATACAGGATAGTTATTTAAATAATGCAAAATTTACTGGAGCAGATATCAATGGTCTGTACTTAGACGCTGTAGCAATTCCAAATGGGGATTTTGAAAAAGCATCATTAAAAAGCGTTAAAATTATCAACTCCGATTTAAGTTATGCTCGTTTTACTAATAACGTGGCTAGTAAAGTGGAATTAGTTACTGACAATTTATCTGGAGCTTATTTTGAAAACTATTTTTTCGAGGATTCTTCGTTCAAAAATTCAGATTTCAGCAAGGTGGTTTTTATGAAATCTGAAATTAAAAGAACAGATTTTACGTCCACTAGGCTTGATAAAATCGCTATAATTAATAGCAACTTGGAAAATGTAGTTTTTAATAATGCACCTGTTACTAATTCACAAATTAGGTTTTCATCTAATATTGCATCGGTTGTAATAAACTCACCTTTTACTCGTAATATTTTGATTGGTAATAAAGGTTTGGTTAACATAGCTATAAGGGATTCTTATAATTCATTAGAAGAATTAATGGCGACTTCAAACCTCTCTGGGTTAAATATGGCTTATATGGATTTTTCTAAAATGGAAATAAAAGATAAGAATTTTTCTGAAGTCATTCTTCAAGGGGTAAGCTTCAGAGAAACTAAATTTCATAATTGTTTGTTTAAAAATGCAGATCTTAGTGGTGCTGACTTTTCTAACGCTGACCTTAGTGGTTCAGAGATTACTGACGTAAATTTGAAAGGTACGATATTTAATGAGACCAATCTTACTGGAGCAAAATTAAATAGCTTAGATTTTAAAAGATCTTTTGTTACAAATGTTAATGTTAAGGATGCAGAGCTAAATTCTGTAATTGGTCTTGAATAATTTTCTGATATTATTGAACATTTTAAGTTATATACAGATTTAGGTAGAGTATGTCAATTTTAGGTGTTGGAACAGATATAGTGCAGATGCCTAGAATAGATGATATCTATAAAAAATTTGGAGATAGGTTTTTACATAAGAATTTTCATAAACTTGAAATACAAGAATTTGAAAGACTGCAAGAAAACAAAAAAAAATCTTTTCTTGCAAAAAGATTCGCTGGAAAAGAAGCTGTTTCGAAAGCTTTTGGAACTGGTATTGGAAAAAATATAAGTTTTAAAGATATAGCTATAGTTAATAATGAATTTGGGGCACCTGTAGTTAAGATCTTTAGTAAAACATTACCAGAAATAGCAGCTTTTAATATCCATATCTCCCTCTCCGACGACTATCCGGTTGCTTTAGCTTTTGTAATTATATCAGTATAAATACATTTCGCTCCTTAAATTTTTAGTTGACTGCATGGTGAAATAACTGTATTTAGGTGTATGTAGCTTTATTGGCTTTAGATAAATTTATATAAATATCTATGGTATATAAAAATTTAGTTAGTGTTCTTATTAGAGGTTAAAGTGCGGAAGTTTGTAATTTTTGTTATGGTATTTTTATTCATTAATGATGTAATTGCTAGCTCTAATGGTGATGTTAATAATAATATTTACAAATCTCAAGAAAGTAAATTAGAAGAACAAGCTAATTTACTTAACCAGATGAAATCGAGTGCTTCTAGGTATCTGTCACATAGAGATATTCCTATGTTACTTAAGAAATATGTTCATGGTAATAAAGCGCTAGAGTATGGTTCAGCTACTGGGTTTTCTACGAAATTTTTATCCGAGCAAGGCTATGATGTTGAAGGAGTAGATGTAAGTTCTGCTATGGTAAAAAACGCTAGAAAAACTTTTTCTGATATTAAATTCTCTTTAGTTAAAAACGATAGTATACCTAGTCAGTCTAATAAGTATGATTTAGTTTTTTCAAGTTTAGTACTGTTTGAAATGGCTGGTGAGCAAGAGATGATGAACTATTTGATAGAAGCAAGAAGGGTGTTGAAAAAAGATGGTATATTTTTGCTGCTTGTTGGTAGTGAGCATATGTATTCTAATAAAAATCTTCGTACTTTTTATAATGACTATCCGGAAAACAAACGCCCAAAAAGTGGGCAATTAGTAAAGGTAAGTCTTCCTGATGCTAATATAATATTCGAAGATTATTATTGGACGGAAAGTGACTATCAGAGGTTTCTAAAAAAAGCCCAATTTGAGGTTGTTGCAACTCATTACCCACTGGGTAAAGATGGCGAGCCGTATGAATGGAAAGATGAAAAAAAAGTGTCGCCATTTATAGTCTTTGTGCTTAAGAAAATTTAGATAATGCTAAATTGTAATCTCCGTGTAATGCCAATTTGCTATAGCGTTAAAAGTCGATTTTATTTAACCTCGATTACAGCATCAAGGGCTCCAACAGATTTCATGCTATGAAGAATATTGATAATATCACGAGGCCATACCCCAAGTTTATTAAGACCGGAAACTAGCTCGCTGAGCGTGGCTCCTTCATTGAACTCATGAAGAGCTCTACCTCTTTTTTGATCGACAAATGCATTTACTAAATCTCTGGTTTCTGCTGACGTAGTTGGCCCAAATTTTTGATCAAAATCAAGCTGACCAACATTAACTATAAGATTTCCCTGGGCAATGGCTACGGGACGTATATGTACTTTGTCGCCAATAACTACAGTCCCAGTGGACTCATTAATAACAATCTTAGCCTTATAATCTGGCTTTATATTTAATCGTTCGATTTCAGCAATAAATTGTATAACATCGCCTCGTCTATATTTTGGAACAGTTACCTCAACAGTGCCAGCATCAAGAGCGCTAGCGGTATTTCCTGGAACGTTGTTGTTTATAACCTCAGCAACAGCGACGGCTGTACCAAAATCTGGCGAATATAGAGAAAATTTAATAGTTTGTAACTCATCAAAGCTAAAATCTATTTCCGCCTCAACAATGGCCCCACTTTGGATGTAACCATTCGTTTCCACAGAGCCGCTTTTTGTTTTTACTTCGGAAGATGCGGGAGTAAATTCAGACAAGGCAACAGCTCCCTGGGCTACTGCATAAACATTGCCATCGGCCCCAAGTAATGGAGTGGCTAGTAAAGTTCCTCCGCGCAAGCTTTTTGCATCTCCAAGGGCGCTAACTTTTACATCAATTCTTGTGCCTTGGCGTGCAAATGGTGGGAAGTTAGCAGTCACCGTTACTGCAGCGATATTTTTAGTTTTAATATTAGCTCCCTGCACATTGACCCCTAGACGCTCGAGAAGATCCGTTAAACCTTTTTCTGTAAATACTGAATTTTTGAGATTGTCGCCAGTTCCACTAAGCCCTACTACCAAGCCGTTACCGACCAAAAGATTTTCTCTAACCCCTTCTATTGCCGCAATGTCTTTGATTCTAGTTTCAGCCTGGGCGCAAGTAAAAGTTGCTAGTATGAGTAGGGCAAACTTTGGAAAAAACACAAACTTGCGTAAACATTTAACTTTCATAGATCATCTGGCTTTTAGGTTAAAGTCATAGATTATTTTTGGCAAAAAACTCTCTGGCTTTCGTTAAATCTTCCTCGGTATCTACAGAAATCGGAATCTCATTAGAGTAGCAAACTCCTATTGTCATGTCGTTATCAAGAGCCCTTAGTTGCTCCAAATTTTCGGATTTCTCATTTAGAGTTTGTTCTAAAGAAACAAATTTTTCAAGAGCTTTCGCTTTAAATCCATAAATTCCTACATGATAAAAAAAATCTTTTGACCCATTTGGTACAAGAGATCTCGAAAAATATAGAGCTTTATTGCTTTTAGTTATTACTACCTTCACATTTGACAGGGAAGAAGCTATTTCTTCATCAACCTTTACCACCGGAGTGATTATGTCGAAATGGTTATTTCTTAAACCTGTAACTATTTCAGAAATTACTGATCCATTAATAAATGGCATATCACCCTGAACATTTATGATATAATTTATTTTATCGTAATTAGGGAGTTTCTTAAAAGCTTCGTAGACTCTGTCTGTGCCGGTTTTGCAATCTGGGCTAGTCATTATTGCGGTAAAACCTTTTTTGGTTACCACAGAACTTATTTCTTCAGAGTCGGTAGCTATATAAAGATTTTGAATTCCTGTTTTTTGCACTCTAGTTAAAACATGCTCGATCATCGTTTGTTTGCCAATAAGCTGCAGTGGTTTGTTACTTAACCTTGTGGAGCCGATTCTAGCAGGAATAATAACTGCAACATCTTCATAACCTTGATTCATTTTTCAGTTTTCACTTTTTTTATGTGATTATATAAAATAATTGTTGACATATTAGCTTTTTTCTACGATAAAGTAAAACACATTTTGTTAAAGCGGAAAAGCTGTGATAGAATGGAAAATATGTGGTGGAATGAGTAATAAAATTCTGCTTGATAATAGAGACACAATGGCGAGTGTGACGATATCTTACTTGCGCTTGTTTAGAAGTTACGTTTAAAGCTTCGCATGCAAGTCTGGCGCAAATTTAAGAGCCCGTAGCTCAGCTGGTAGAGCACTTGACTTTTAATCAGGTTGTCCCGGGTTCGAGCCCCGGCGGGCTCACCATTGAATCTCTCTCTATATATAATTGTCTTATGATAAGATCTAGCAAAAAAATAATAAACACAAAAAATAAATAAAAGTTTTGTAACTGCTAAGCTTATTTTCTTCTTGCTTGTTTTCCTAAATTTAGGATATCTTCCTTAAACTTATGTTTACTCTTAAGCACTGTTAACAAAATAACAACGAATAAGTGATGTTTGAACTTATAAGACATGAATTTTTTATTCAAAACAAAATTAACAATCTTTGCAAATATTTTCTAATATTCTTTTTATTCTCTCTAACTAGCATAACGATAATAAACCCATACGAAAAAATCGCCAGTTTTGGAAGTGTTTTATCGATAGTTTTAATACCGTTAGCTTTAGTTGGGATTGGAGCAAATTTTTTAAAATCGGAAATTGAAGATGGATCACTCGAGCTACTTTTAACATCGTTTATGCCGTTGCAAATAACTTTGGCAAAATATGTAGCTTTATTTCTTTGTGCGGCTATTGGTTTTGTTTTTAATTTATTAGCTGCATGGCTACTTTTCAATATAGCATTTTATAGTCTCATATTAATAGCTATTTGTGGTCTATTATTGTCTTTGTTATCATGCGCTATAATATTGCTAATAGCTGCTATACAGTGTTATTTCCGCAATAATACGAATTTTCTATCTACTCTTTTATTGCCATTAATTATTCCAAGCATCATTCTTTCTGGAATTGTCGTGCAAAATAGCGATAACTATCAGATAATACTCATCTTGCTTGGTATTAACATGATTCTCGTTCCAACTACGATTTACCTAACAAGCTATCTGATTGCAAATATTTACAACATATGAATAATAAATTGGCTGCAAAAGCGTGAAATATAACGAAATATCTTTTATCAAAGTGTAAGATTGGTTTAGACTAATAAAGCTATAAAGGTTGCAAAAACCAACGGATATCTGGTAATAATTCAATGATGTACCTAAACGTGATACAAAAATTACTTAAAAGCCCTATGGCAATTTTTGTCTATGGTATTTTAAGTAAATGGTATCTTTTAATTTCGGTGGCATCTATCGTAGTAGTATTTTGGGTATTTAAGGGCCTGAGTGATGCTGGAGTGTTGAAAAAAGCAGAAACGACAGTTTTTGATGCTTTAAATGAAACAAAATCCGTGGCAAGATATTGCGTACCTAAAATTATGAATTTTAGTAGTTTTTGGGATTGTCTGCAGAATCCTCCCCGCTATCCTGATGATGATGGAATGGGAGTTGAGCAACTACAAAAGCAATCTCCTACTATAGATCCAGATATTTATAGTTCTAGAAATCCTTATGATTATGATAATGAAAATTCTAGAAGATAATTTATTTTAGAAATATTATTAAAGATTTTTAATTGGAGACTGAATTTTTATGTCAAATGATACTTCATCCGAAAACTCTAGTAAAACTACTAGGAGAGATTTCATGACCCTAACCGCAAGTGGTATGGTAGCGGTGGGGGCTGCATGTACCGCTTGGCCTTTGGTTGACTCTCTTAACCCTTCAGCCGATGTACTAGCTCTTTCTTCGATTGAAGTTGATATTTCATCGATCAAGCCGGGTCAAACTATGACCGTGAAATGGAGGGGTAAGCCTGTGTTTATCCGTAACAGGACGGATGAGGAGATTAAAGCTGCACAAAATACGCCTTTATCAGAGCTAACAGACCCTCAGGAAGATTCAGACAGGGTGAAAAAGGGGCACGAAAAGTGGCTTGTTACTGTTGGGATTTGTACTCATTTGGGATGTGTGCCGCTATCCAATAAAGGAGATTATGAGGGGTGGTTTTGTCCTTGTCATGGTTCACATTACGATACTTCAGGAAGAATAAGGAAAGGACCAGCTCCTTTGAATCTTACGGTTCCACCTTATGAATTTATTTCAGACAGTAAAATTAAGATTGGTTAATTTATGGATAAAAATATATCTACTAGCGATAATAAAGGTATCATTGATTGGATAGATTATAGGCTCCCAATTTTTTCTTTTTTAAAGCACTTCACGGTTTATAAAACTCCTAAAAATTTAAGCTACATGTGGAGTCTTGGCTCTATTGCTGGAATAGCATTGGTCATACAGATTGTTACCGGACTTGTATTATCAATGCATTATACTCCTCACATAGACCATGCTTTTGATAGTGTAGAGAAGATCATGAGGAACGTAAATTATGGTTGGTTAATCAGATATATGCATGCGGTAGGAGCTTCGATGTTTTTTGTAGCGGTCTATCTGCATATATTTAGAGGTCTGTATTACGGTTCTTACAAAGCTCCGCGAGAATTATTGTGGCATATTGGACTTGTGATCTTTTTAACCATGATGGCTACTGCTTTTATGGGATATGTATTGCCTTGGGGGCAAATGAGCTATTGGGGAGCTACTGTAATAACTAATTTATTTTCTGCTGTTCCATTAGTTGGAGAAAGTATAGTAACTTGGCTATGGGGCGGGTTTTCGGTTGCCAATCCAACATTAAATCGTTTTTACTCCCTACATTTCCTTTTACCATTCGTTATAGTAGGGTTAGTATTTTTGCATATATGGTCTTTGCATGTTCATGGTTCAAATAACCCTACTGGAATTAAGTTAAAGGATAAAGACATGATTCCTTTCCATCCTTATTACACAGTAAAAGACTTTGTTGGATTTGGAATTTACTTCCTGATATTTGCTTATTTTATTTTTTATAAACCTAATTTGCTTGGTCATCCGGATAATTATACACCAGCTAATCCGATGGTCACGCCACCTCATATTGTGCCAGAATGGTATTTCTTGCCATTTTATGCGATATTAAGAGCTGTGCCATCGAAACTTGGTGGTGTGGTGTTGATGTTTGGCAGTATTTTGATATTATTTTTCTTACCTTGGATAGATAAATCACCAGTTCGCAGCAGCTGTTACAGACCTCTTTACAGGGTGGCATTTTGGGCGTTTGTTGTTGATTGCCTTATATTGGGATATGTTGGTGGAAAGCCGCCAGAAGAGCCTTATTTAACTGTTAGTCGTATAGCTGCTAGTTACTACTTTTTCCATTTTCTTATTTTAGTACCGTTTATTGCCAAAATAGAAATACCTTATCCTTTGCCGCAAGACGTGGACGAAGAAGAAAGAAGTCGTATTGAAACTATTATTAATAATGATAAGTTTCATAATGATAAGTAATATATTTATAGGACGATAAGTTTATGATAAATAACTTTAATAAAGCAAAAGAACGAGTATCTACGTTGTTAAACTTGATGGTAGGGTTTCGAAAGAAGATTGTCGTTGCTATATTGCAAATCGCTGCTGTAACAATTTTTGTTATGTCCTCTAATGCTTTGGCTAACACTACGGCAAAGGAGCCTCTGCGACTTATGTGGCCTTTCGAAGGGATATTTGGAAAGTTCGATAGGCAAGCGGCTCAGCGTGGGGCGCAGGTATATTTTGAAGTATGTTCAGTATGCCATGGCAACCATAATTTATACTATCGTAATTTAGAAGATATTGGTTTCTCGGAAGCAGAAATTAAAGAAATAGCTAAAAAATATACCGTAAAAGATGGGCCAAATGCTGATGGCGAAATGTTCGACAGGCCAGCTCTTGCTTCTGACAGATTTGTTTCTCCTCATCCAAACGAAGAAGCGGCAAGAGCGGCTAATAATGGCGCATATCCGGTGGATTTATCCTTGATAATAAAAGCAAGACATGACGGTGCAAATTATGTATTTTCGTTATTAACTGGCTATAGCCAGCCTCCTGTTGGTTTTAATCTAATGCCTGGCTTAAATTACAATCCGTATTTTGAAGGAGGGCAGATAGCTATGCCTTCGCCACTCACTGATGGACAAGTAACTTTCATGGATGGTACTCCTGCTACTGTTGAACAGATGGCTAAAGATGTGGTGATTTTCTTACAATGGGCAGCTGAGCCAGAAATGGAACATAGGAAATCTATGGGCTTAAAAGTGATGATCTTTTTGGTAATATTCACTTTGTTGTTTTACATTGTAAAAAAGCGTATTTGGAAGGATGTTTTTAAATAAAAAACATCAACATGCTCGAAATATAAGCTGTCGGTCTAGAAAATCAAAAAATATCTAGACAGTGTTTTTAATTAAGGAGTAAAATAGATAAGTTAAAGAGCAAACTTAAGTTTAAGTAAAAAAATGTCCTCACAACAAGATTTTTTTCAAGGTCAGTTCGTTCAAGAGCAACACCACCTATCGCGGCAACACCCATTCCATTTAGTCGAATTAAGTCCGTGGCCAATTATTACGGCCTTTTCTTTGTTATTGCTAACTTCTGGTGCGGTAATGATGATGCACGGTCATGATTTTGGTGAGTATGTCAGTATTGCGGGGGTTTTGTCGATAATTTTTTGTTGCTATAGCTGGTGGAGAGATGTAATCAAAGAGGGACGAGTTGGCAATCATCATACAGACAAAGTAAGAACTGGACTCAAGATCGGAATGGCGCTTTTTATACTTTCAGAAGTGATGTTCTTTTTCGCGTTCTTTTTCTCTTATTTTTCGTCTAGCCTATTTCCATCAGGAATACTTGATGGATTATGGGTAGTAGGGGCTGGAACTTGGCCTCCTAAAAATATTGAAACCTTTGATCCTTGGGATATACCTTTCATGAATACTCTGATATTGCTACTATCTGGAACTACTGTAACTTGGGCTCATCATGCTATTTTAGAAAATGATCAAAAAAGCTCTGTAAAGGCGCTTGGAATAACTATATTGCTTGGTATAAGCTTCACTTGCCTTCAAGTGTATGAGTATCATCATGCTCATTTTGGTTTGTCAGATGGGGTATATGCAGCTAATTTTTACTTAGCTACGGGGTTCCATGGTTTGCATGTCATGCTTGGTACTACATTTTTAATCATTTGCTATTTTAGAGCAAAAAATGGGCATTTTGTTGCTGGAAATGGTCATTTAGGCTTTGAATTTGCTGCTTGGTATTGGCATTTTGTTGATGTGGTATGGCTGTTTCTATTTATATTTGTTTACGTATTAGGTAGGTGATATAAAATTAAAAAATCTTGTTCTCATAGTTTTCATATAGACTTTTTGCTAAAAAAGAGCTAAAACACTTCCAACGATAGTGTGGCAATCTCCAAAGGCGGGCGAAAAATGGAGGCCCCTCGATTACAATCGGGGTGACGCGTGGAACGCTCCAGGTGACCTATCCTCAAGTAATAATAAATATAAAACATAAGTCGATTATGGCACCGGAAAAAATAAAAGTAATTTTCATAGATGGCGTAAAAGAAATAGAAGTAGAAGCCATGATTGGCCTCTCTATACTGGAAATTGCGCATCAACATGATATTAATCTAGAAGGCGCTTGTGAAGGTTCTCTTGCGTGTGCTACATGCCATGTGATATTAGAAGAGAAAATTTACAACAGTTTAGAACAACCATCTGAAGCGGAGGAAGATATGCTTGACTTGGCTTTCGGTCTTACCCATACTTCAAGGCTAGGATGTCAGATAATTTTGACTAAAGAACTGGATGGAATGCGAATAAAACTTCCTTCAGCTACCCGTAACATATCAATTTAGTTACTTGTTGTGATACGTAAAGCCATTTTAATTCTTACATGTCTGTTTGTTATAGTTTGGATTACAGGAGCTCATATGCTTAAATCCAAATTATTGGCGATTATAGCTCATCATCAAACAGAGAATTTCAATATATCTTATAAAAATGCTAGTATCGGTGGTTTTCCATTTAGCTGGAAGGTAACTTTACTTTCTCCTAAACTTACTGTCATAACACAGGATATATCACAAGAATTTATTACTGATTCTTTGATTTGTGATTTTAGTTATAATTTTAGCAAAGCAAAATTAAATTTTGGTAATATTTTTCATTACACTACTGAAGATGGAGAAGGGATTAGAGATTACCAACTTAAAAGCGAAAATAACGTTGTTATTACCGTTAATTTATTTGAAAATTTCTACAGAATAGATCAGTCTGATTCTTTAAAAAAACTGGTGAAAAACATTGAATTTGGTAGCCCATCCATTTTAGGATCAACTAGTAAAGGTGAGGAGTTATTCTCTCTTTCTGACATGCGCTTATTGATAGAACAAAAAATAGATTCTAGTAATGCTGAGATTCTGTCTTTAAAATTATCTGGCGATTATAAATCGCTGATACAAGAAAATAAATTGAATAATATCGTTATTAATTTCGATGGAACTTATACTACAAATGAATTAGAAACTGAGAATAATCTCGGATTTGAACGTCGTATTGAAATCAGTTCAGCAAAAATCAATCTTAATCAAGCTTATTGTAATTTGAAGGGTTTGTTAAGTCTTGCTAGGAATCAAGCTCCTTTGGGCAAAATATCGATTGAATTAATGAATTACGAAGAGTTTATTGATAGTTTAGTGCCGAATGATTTTATTTTCTCTAGCAATTACTTGAAAAAAATAATTGCCAAAATTATTTCCAAAGACTTAAGTGCTGAACAGACAGAGAAAGTGAGTAAAGAGAAAGTGAATTTTGATGTGAATTTCTCTGACGATGGCGTTACTCTAGGTAATTTAAATATAGTAGATCTACAACGAAATTAGTTCAGACATAATTTTTGTAAGTAGCAGATAGCTAGCTCTAAGATCCAAATCAAAAGTAATTGTATCATTTGTCAATTTTACTACTCTATCATAAACATCTAGCAGTTTTCTTTTAAAGCATACTTGTTTCAAAATTCTTTTTTCAAAATCAGATAGCGCTAAGTTTTGTCCTTCTAGTTTTTGAAAAATTCTTACTATTAAAATTTGAAGATTTGTAGTAAATTCTATCCACAGCGTTCTATCTTTATTACCAAAATCTTTTAGATATTCCAAATGTTTTTCAATATTAGTATCTTGCAAAAATGGTATTACGTAATAATCATCAACCGCTTTGCTTTTAAAATATGCATTCTCTAGCTCCAAACTACCTATATAATCTGAACCAGTTTCGGTTTTGTGCTGCGATTTTTCTACAAACACCCCTTCTTTAGCTGGTAACTCTTCTTTAGCTGGATTTAAAAAATGAAGCTTAGTGCATCTTGAACGAATTGTTGGTATTATAGATGCTAAATGGCTGGTAATTAAAAAAATATAAGTGTTACTTGGTGTATCTTCAAGCAATTTAAGGCAAGAATTAGAGGCATTGATATTCATCAACTCAGCATTATAAATGACCGCTGTTTTTTGACCGGAAATCACTGAAGTTTTATACAGAAAACTCTGCAGATCTCTGATCTGGTCAACTGATATATTTTTTATATTACCTTCGTGTTTTTGAACTAACATAAAATCAGGATGCGTTAAAACCTCCTGATTTTGGTAAAAAGCTTTGCTTAAAAAATCAGTAACCTGATTTAGAGCTTTAGGGGAATCATCGGCGCTAATCAGATAAGCATTACGTAATTTATTAAGCTCTAAGTCTCTGGCTAAGTAAGTCTTTATCACTTTAAATCACACTTATAATATCTTCTTAGACTTTTATGTTTTCAGTAGCAGCTGGTTTTTTGAAGTTAATTCTCTTCCTAGCTTTATTTCTGTTTTTAGTCCTTGATGTTTCGGTTGGCTCTTTAGTTGCTACTGCTTTAATATCAACTTCTTTGTTTGCAGTTTCCTTAGTCGCAGTTTCCTTAGTTGCGACTTCTTCTTGAGTTGCTGGTTCTTTTTTGGCTGTAGCAACTCTAGTTGCGTTTTCCTCTAGAGCTGGATCTTTTTTAGTTGCTGTAAAAGATTCCGTTTTAGTTGCTGTAAAAGATTCCGTCTGTTGCAAAGGTTTTGTATGCTGTTTTTTGCGAGTTCTTTTTCTAGGTTTTTCCTTTTTAGGCTTTGCTGAGTCATAAAAATCTTCGGTATTAGAAGGATTAGAGCTGGTATATTGTTCTAAAGATTCAAAATTATCCTGTAAAACTGGTTGCTTCATAACAGTTTCAGATCTGTTCTTTTCCGATAGTTTAATTTTCTCTATTGAATAACTGTCAGAAGTTGAATCTTTGTCTATATTAAAATTTAATTTTACAGAATATTTTTTTTCTATAAAAGCTATTTCTTCTCTTTTATTATTGAGTAAGTACAAAATTGAGGACTGAATTGCATAGACATTGACTACGTCGTAATTACCTTGATATATTTCATTTTCAACTGTTCTAAGCATTAACATAGCATTAGACTCTTCGGCCCTAACGATTCCCTTACCACTACAATGGCTACAAATATTGGAATTAATCTCAAGAAATGAAGGTCTCAGCCTCTGTCTTGACATTTCAAGTAAGCCAAAGGTGCTGATGTTAGCTGTCTGAATCCTGGCTTTGTCCTTACTCAAGAACTCTCTCAAAGCGCGTTCGATGATCCTACGATTTCTAGCCTCTAGCATGTCGATAAAATCTATAACAAGTAAACCCGATAAATCCCTGAGTTTAACCTGTCTGGCTATTTCCTTTGCTGCTTCAAGGTTTGTCTTTATAGCCATTTCCTCGATATTTCTTTCGCTAGTGGCTCTGCCTGAGTTCACATCAATTGAAGTTAAAGCTTCGGTAGGGTTAATGACAATGTACCCACCAGAAGGTAACTGAACGATAGGTTGATATAATTTTGTTAGCTGGTCTTCTATATTAAACTTAGTAAAAATAGGAGTTTTACCTTTGTACTCACTAATTGCTTCTAAGGAATTAGGCATTATCTCCTTCATAAACCTTACGCAAGCAGCAAATGCTTCCGTTCCCTGAACGACTATTTCTTTAACGTTACGGTCAAACATATCTCTGATAGTCTTAAGAATAAGACCGTCTTCTTGGTGAATAAACGATGGAGCTTTAGATTTTAGCGTTGTTTCTCTGATTTTATTCCATAAATTAGCTAAATACTCATAATCCTTTTTTATCTCCAGTGAAGTATGGCCAACGCCAGCCGTTCTTGCTATAATACTTGAAGTTTCTTTGTTTCGACCAAAGCTTAGACTGTTAATTATTTCTTTTAATCTTTTTCTTTCCTCGTGATTGGAAATCTTACGAGAAATACCGTTTTGAGAAGGTTTGTTTGGCATTAATACGCAATATTTTCCAGCAAGTGAAATATATGTAGTCATAGAAGCGCCTTTGTTACCACGCTCTTCTTTTGTAACCTGAACCAAAAGAATTTGCCCTTTTTTGAGAACCTCCTGGATTTTATATCCCCTTCTTGCATCGCTATGGGCATCTTCTTTTAAAAATCTATCTACATCATTTTCTTCTGCTTCTATATCAAAATCTGACTGAATTTTTTCATCAACTAATTTTTCTATTTTGCTTATATCGAGCTCATCATTATCAATTCCGCTTAGGGAAGTAGATTGCCTTCTTTCGTCTAAATCATCAGAAGTAATTTCTGGAGGTGTAAGTTCAGTAAGTGATGGAGGCGTTTCAGACTGCTTGTCCTTTGCAAATACGGCATAATAATCAGGATGTATTTCATTAAACGGTAGGAAACCAGCTTTTTCATCTCCGTAATCTACGAAGGCTGCTTGCAGCGCTGGTTCTATGCGCGTTACTTTTGCAAGATAAATGTTACCTTTGATCTGTTTTTTATTAACAGAACTATATTCAACATCATCTATATTATTATTCCTATCAAGTAAAACTACCCTAGTTTCCGTAGGAAAATTTGCATCTATTAAAATTCTTTTTTCTTTTTTGCTCATACAAAAATATTCATTAAGAGTATCATATTCATTATTTAGCAGCTTCTAACTCCAGTCAATTAAATAGCAAACTTACATCAATTGGTTTTTATAGTAACCCGAAAGATTGAGAAACTATTGATTTTTTTAACGAATAGTTTAACTTTAAATCGTAACAGATATTTTATAGTTTGCCTTAAAGCCAAGCTGCAGCCCAATGAAAATTTATATACTACCACATATTTTTTAGCAAATAAATTTTATGAAAACAGAGATTAATTATAAGTCACTGATTCTTTATTTTGTCTGTATAGCGCTATATATGTTTTTTTCGATAATGAATGTTCAAATAATAAATCAAACTCTAATTTTTGAAGAAGTTGGAGCTGGGGACTTAGACCGTATATATCATTACGACGTCATCGGCTATAGTGCAGCAGGAGTGGCTTTATTAATTATCAGTACTTATTTTAGTTTTAGGCAGATTGTTATTTCTGCAGTGATTGTAGGTTTGTTTAGCACTTATGACCTAGGTTTTACTGAATACGAAGAGAGGATGACGGAGATTTATGCGTTTATAGGTTCTGCGGTTACTCTCGTGATTGGTACAATTTTATTCATCTACGTCATTGGTGACAAAAAAATAACTAAAATTTATGGGATTAGTATTTTTCTTCTCGGACTGTTGTTAGCTGATTTTTCGGTTGATTTAGTTTTATCTAAAATTTTTTCCAATCAAATTCCTATTGATTCAGAGCAAATAAGAACCTTAACTGTTTTAGATATCTCATCATTAATAGGTTTTTTACTAATATTCATTTTTAATAAAAACTTTATTGGTTCAACTAGTACAAGGAACGTTAATATTGCAGTGATGATAAAAAATACTGACGTAGAAATGGTATATTTTTTTGTTATTTTTTATATTGTGATGGTTATTTTTTATAATTATGAATCTTATAAACTCACAGATGCTTTATTAAATATTGCAGTATCAAATGTAAAATACTACATAATTTTGGGTATGTTCTTTATTGGCGGTTTTTTGGGCAGGCTTAATAATTATTACAAACTACGTTTGCACCAATTAAATCTTTTATCCGTTGCTATATTGTTATTTACATTTCTTTCAATGCCTTTTTGGAGTGTAGATGGATTTTTGGCGATTATGGGTTGGTCTATTTTAGGAACCGCTATCTACATCACTTTTTGCTTAACTATACTAATACTTGCTGAAAAATTTAGAGGAGCGGATCTCAGATTATCAATTATTTTATGTTCTTTTGCTGCTGTAACTGGTTACTATTGCGGCTATTTGGGGGTCTATGATATCGAAGATTCAAGCGACACAGCGTTCCTGAATTTGATATGTCTTAGCCTGCTTGGTCTGCTTGTTTATTACTTTTACGTATACAAAAAGAATAATCTAAAAAATTGGTAAAAACAATGTCTTATATTTCTAGTGATCAGGTGATAGAAAATCTTCGAAAAGCCAGCGTATATTATCAGGAGATAATGATGCAAATGATGCATAATCAATCTTCTTTAAATATGCCAGTTAATTTTTATGATAGTAATAAGTCTCAGGAGATAGCTGTCAAAATATTTGAGCAATTTTTCGAGCACCCAGAAAAATTTACCAACATCAATCTCGAATATATTCATAATTTACAAAAATTAATAACAGATTCTGTAACGCAATTTATTGGTAGAAAAAACGAAGACTCAAGCAATAGCGAAAATTATAATGATAAAAGATTCAAAGATCCTGCTTGGCAACAAAGCATATATTTCGATTTTATCAGAAAATACTACACCATATCATCTGATTGGCTAAAAAAAACAGTTCAGCAATACGAGCTAGATGCAGATGCTAAAAGATTTGTCGAATTCACTGCTAGCCAATTTGTTGATGCTCTTTCCCCGTCCAATTTCATCTTTAGCAACCCAGAAGTAATTAGAGAGTCGCTTGACACAGGCATGGATAACATTGCTAGAGGCATGCAAAATTTTCTTGCCGATATTAAGAGGTCTAAGGGGTTGCTTAGTATCTCAACTACCGACGCTTCCTGTTTTCAGGTTGGCAAGAATCTGGCAACTACTAAGGGCAAAATAGTGATGCAAAACGATTTAATGCAGTTAATTTGCTATGAACCTAAAGAAAGAACTTATCAAATTCCAATTTTCGTTATACCTCCGTGGATTAATAAATACTATATAATGGATTTATCAGAAAAAAACTCTTTGATAAAATGGTTAGTAGACAATAATTTCCAGGTATTTCTTGTTTCTTGGGTTAATCCTACAAAAAAACTAGCTGATAAGAATTTTGAAGATTATTTACTCCAAGGAGTGGTAGAGCCATTAAATTACATTGAACAATTGGGTTTTAAAAAGGTCAATACAGTAGGTTACTGCATAGGTGGTACTCTGTTGTCGATTGCTTTGTCCTATTACAAGAAAAAACAGAAAACAATTATCAACAGTGCTAGTTTTTTAACAACTTTATTAGATTTTTCAAACGCGGGAGAAATCGGAGCGTTAATTAATAGATCCACCATTGATTATATAGAAAATAAAGTGCTTGAAGTGGGGTATCTAGACGGTAAATATCTATCTAATAGTTTTAGTTTAATCCGAGCTAACGACTTGGTATGGTCATATTTTGTAAATAATTATCTACTTGGTAAATCCCCAACAGCGTTCGATATTTTATATTGGAACTCAGATGCAACAAACTTACCTGCAAAAATGTATATCTATTATTTAAAAAATATGTATATCGACAATTTGCTAAAAGAACCAAACCGGCTAGAAATGCTTGGCGAAAAAATTGATATTTCGGCTATAGATGATGTTCCAATTTTTTCCTTGGCAGCTAAGGCAGATCATATAGCCCTTTGGCAAGCTGTTTATGAAGGGCTCCGCCTGCTTAAAGGCGATAGGACATTTTGTCTAACCGATGCTGGTCACGTTGCTGGGGTGGTGAATCCTCCTAGTAGTACTAAGTACTCTCATATGATAAGCAGTAATATTGCTGAAGCGTCAAAAGATTGGCTGACTGATGCGGTAATTAAAGAAGGATCCTGGTGGAATAGTTGGCACGAATGGTTGCTACTACGTAGTGGTAAAATTAAAAAGTCTATTAATTACACTGATCTAAAAATGATAGAGCCAGCTCCTGGTAGCTATGTAAAGCGTACTATATAACTCATACACAGCCGAGCAATAAACGACAGCCTTTATACTATAAAGCCTAGGGTAGGGGCTTCGCACTTCCTTTACGTCACAATGGCGAGCTGACCCACCCCCGAAATTATGACAATAATGTAGACCTGTAGGTCTTATGGTATAAGCTATACAAGTCGTCATATATGGACGCGAATAAGTAGTCAACAAAAACAAGTAAAAAAACGCCGTTATAGAGAATTAGGAAGCGGTCATATATTCGGCATCTAAAGTGCCATAATGGTTTCTGCATTCTA
>Ga0075154_10000946_pt1 | contig 22207 bp, 18 predicted proteins | sample JI71714BDNA_FD_70965 | JGI IMG/M metagenome (GOLD analysis project Ga0075154, IMG submission 70965) | Wastewater effluent complex algal communities from Wisconsin, to seasonally profile nutrient transformation and Carbon sequestration -... | ecosystem: Engineered > WWTP > Effluent > Algae...
TAGAATGCCGCGATTATATAGGCGGTGATCATCAACAGATTGGCTGCCAATCCGACCAATTGGTCAAAACCCACGCCCACAGTCGCTATGTTGGTCAGCAGAGTTGCGTTCTGATCTCCGGCATGCTGCCCAGAAAGCCAGCGCCATTCAGCACCTAGCAGGGCCGCATAGCAGCGCCTGCGCAGTCGATCGACCAAACCATGCTGCAATCGCAGTCGTATTTGCCCAAGTGCAAACATAAGCAGAGTGCGAAATGCAATCAGGGTCACGAACAAGGCCAGCAACAGCCCCAGATTATCCTGCACTCCCATTTTTTCGAGCAAGCCATCAGCAATGCTGCCGAAACTCCCCATGTTCATGGCACCCAAAAGTGGAACCAGCATCACAATGCCAATGCCATCGGTTAATGCGCTTATCGACATCAGCAGGATCAGTCCCGACAATTGCCCTACCGATATCCCACGCAACATTTCGCGAATAGCTCCAGCGGGTGGCGGCGAAAAAGATGAGTCTTGGTTCAATTTTGACCGTATCCCTCCTCATAAATAGTGGCATGAGGCTTTGGTGAATAGGACGGTCTAATGGCAAAAATTGCGCAATGACACATTTTTGACAACATATTGATGTCTCAGCGTTTCGATTTATGTGTTCACGGCCTAATTAGGTATGGGCTGGATTGAATGGGTGTCATGAATCCCCGGCCCCTATTCCAAACTGCGAACAGACGCAGACCCGGCTTGGCTGTTACAGGAATGGCCGCCTATCGGCCTTTGTCGTTGGAATTGCCTTCGTAGATCCAGTCGCGCACGCTGATTGCGCGTTCGACCTCTGGTGCCAGCTTCAAATTGCTTTTGCCACCCCGCACGCGCTTGGCCTGATGGAGCAACCACCGCGGGTAATTTAGAACAGACCACCGACTTGCGGAATTTTCCCCGGAGAAATTGGCCAATATATGCAATGGCGGAAAAGCTCTGCGAAAAAAAATAAGAGTTTTTCCAGTCCAGCCTGGTGCTACAGCAATCTCTGCCCCTACCGCGATCAGCCCGCGCTCCGTAAAATCCTGCAATGACAACAGTGCCGCCGCTTCGATTTGCTCCGTAGAAGGGCAAGCTGCTCCAGCAATCGACGCACGCCATGAATTGGAATTGTGATAATAGGACGCGAGTTCAAGTATCAACAGGCATCCCCTTTCCCATTCACCGACCTTGGCCATCGTCCAGAATTTGGCCCAATCAATCGGCGCTGTTTGCATCAACAGCGCAACGTCTGAAAATGTCAGCGGGCCGTTGTTCAACTGATGATCATAAGCGGCATGGACGATCAAGTGCAGCATAGTGTCGGTCGACGACAGATAGGGCACGCCACCACGAAATTCCCGGCGAGCCAGAATCATCGGCACATTTTCGATTGTATCGGCATCGGGCTGCCTTCGGGGCGTGTCTATCAGACGGGTGTGGACTTCCAGCGCAATCCCGGTTTCAGTGCAACGCATCGTTGGAAGGTGCTTTGCCTTTTCCAATGCGTCCCCGAGCGGCATTGAATATTGCTCCAGCCGGGCGAATCCAGCATTTTCCAGCATCATGTAAACTGTCGATGCGGCCTCAGGCATTACCAGAATGTCAATGTCGCGCAGTGGTCGTTCGGCTGGGGTCGTATAGGTATATTGCGCTAACCAAGCACCCTTCAAAGCCGCGTACGGAATAGATGCTTCATTTAAAAGGCGGTCTAGTTTTGACAATACCCTTCGAAAGGCAAGATAGCGCATAGAAGCGCGGCGAAAACTGCTTGCCCAATCTGCGACTATTTCGGCCGGAACTGAGTCTTGCAAACCCCGACTTCGGATCCGCTGGTGCAACAAGGGCTTGAGCCTGTGCTGCTGCGCCATCGTGCTAACAAGCAGCCAGTCAGCTTCATCAAGCGCAGCAAGCCGGTCAGGCTCAACTGAACGTGTGGTTGACAACAGGTCGAGCAGCAAGTGCTTGAGAACAATGCTCCCGTCGACGTCAGTCAAAACATGCCTCTCAAATTGGACGCAAATCAAATGCAACGCAGATTCGTTTTTCGCCCGATCCGTGTGGATATGTACGGTGATAGGCGTGCGACGGAAAAGTCATCAACATGCCCGACTGCGGTCGCACGAGATGTTCGCCATATTTTGCGCTGACATCTGCTCCAACAAGATCATCGGGCAATCCAAAAGCAAGGCATCCATCGCGATTGGTCCCATTTGCGATCGATTCCGGTACTTGGACATAATAAACACCACTTAACCAGCCGAACTGGTGGACATGCCAAGTTTCAAATCCTGTGCTTTCGGTAATGACGCACCAGTTGCGCAGAAATGCACTGTCAGGTTGGGCCTCCGCCCAAGGATGACCGCTGCTGCTGACGGCTGCGATATGTTTGCCAAGCTTTTCGATAATCCCTGATATAAGCGCCTTGAAAAGCGGCGTATCGGGTCGCGCGGGATTTTCCACCCGCCAAGTCAACTCGGATGCGCTGCCGTAGCGTTCATATCGCATTCCAGGATGCGCCAAAAGTTCTTCGGCCAATGCGGCATTGAACTGTTCGATATTATCCCAGCCCGGAGGCGGAGGTAATTGTTCTTTCCGATGCAACTGTTTGAACCCATCTATTCGATGCGCCGTGGCGATGTCACCGGCTTGCGCATATGCGAGCACACGTGCACCAAATAATCTTGCATGGCCGGTTCCTTGTGTGAGCAAATCATCGGTCAATTTGAGCAGATTATCAGTTTGGCCGCGCTCCAGTGCAATCGCTGCAAGCCGTTTGCATGCATCCTTATTATGTGGATCGAGCAATAGCGCCAAAGCAAGGCTAGCCTTTGCACCATCAATATCGCCCAGTCGTTTTTCGCACTTCCCTCGTGCAGCCAGCGCCGCAGCGCGCTCGGCATCACTTTCAGCAAGAGCCAAGGCGCGTTCCGCTGCGTCACGGGAGCGTCTGTTATCAATCGCTTGCTCGCGCGAGAGATAAGCTTGCGCCAGCAGCATCTCTTCGCGGTAATCAAGACCCTCAGCATCCTCAAGGATTGCTATTGCTTCATCGAACCGATCGTCCAGCAGCAACATTTTCGCCAGTTGGCGACGAAAAACTCTGGACGGTGATTTTGTATAGGCGACGCGGAGCAGATCCAGCTCTTGCGCAACTGTCAGCGTTTTTTCGCTCTCGGTTTCAATTTTCATGGTCGTTGAAAACATCATTTACGTCCGTTGACGAGGAGATCCTTAGGTCACACTTCCTAGCATTCCGGGTTCAAATGGCAATGATGTCCGCAGGCGGCCCTCCCAGTTCAATTTCCGAAAGTCGGCTGAGGCTGCGGTCGAACACCACCACAGCGCCTGGCAGCGCGTCGCGATTTTGGCGCGGACCAAAGCCTGACACCCCTACACACAAGGAAGTGGCCGATATTGCCAACCCACGAGTCATCCGGTGGGCATCGACCTTCACGCGGCGACCTTCGGATGTCATGATCTCGCCGGTCATGGAGGCCGAATGCCACAATACACCGTATTCATCCTCTAGAATGTCGTGGCAGCAATGGCCTTCCAGGGGAACGCGTTCGACAATATTCCATCCGGAATCAAGCCAGGCCAGTTCGCTGCACTTTTCTGGAATAGCCTTGCCGTTGTGAAGTAAGATTGCAATTTTTTCGCCAATCTGTGCAATGGAATTGATATGCAGATAGGCTCCACTCCGGTCGGTTGCGGGAGCAATGGCGAAGGGTGTCTTGGTATCGACCGCCCCGCCATAAAGTGTAAAGCGCAATATTGCCTGATTTGCGGTGTCAACTAGGCATAGTCTCTCGTCGATAACTTTTAGCTGGTGGCAATTGGCATCAAGGTGCTTTGCCAGCACCGCCGGATTGACCAGCCTCCCATCCATAAGTTGCAATCTGACTATCCGGCCATTTGTGCGGGAACGATCACGCAGCGAACAGTTTTCGAACAGAAACAGTTCATCGCCATGTCGGCAAATCCCGAAAAACCAACCATGCAATAACAACTTGGCTAAGCCGTGCCCGACCGCGAACAGACCCTTGTGTGTTGCGACTAGCCACTCGTGACCAGATATTTCGGGATCGACGATCCTGACCTTATCATTTTCATAACAGTCAAGGGCGATTGCCATCCGGATTGCACGCCGCGCATCAACGTCAAATGGATTGGCCATACGCCGCGTTTAGTGGGCAAAAGTACGCGGTCAAATAGAAAAAGCTTCCGTCTCCGCGCGGTCAATGCCATGCCCAGCTTATGAAGGACCGCATTTCCGCTCAACCGCGTGCAAGTGGAATTTACGGGATGTTCAATCTGGATGGAGCGCCGATCAAGGCTTCCGATGCTGAGTGGTTTGGACAATATTCCGATAGCGAAATTCGATCATGGCTGGTCTCTGGGCATGACGCGCATTTTTCTCATGCAGTATCGTTTCATGATGGACCAGCGGGATTTACGGTTCTGGTGGGTGAGATTGAGGAAGCCGATGACTTGGCTTTGGAGCTTGGCGTCCGGCGGAGTTCACCAGCAGCATATCTAGCCCAGACGGCTTTTGATCGATTTGGCAGCAATCTGCCCGCAATATTGATTGGAGAATGGTCGCTGCTGCATCGCGCTTTGGACGGAAGCGTGACATTGATGATTTCTGCGGCGCAGCGTGATCGGCTTTTCTATGCAAAAGTCGGAAAGCGATTGGCTGTTGCTCCCAATCTATTCGTTCTGGGTAAAATTGGTTGGGTCGACAATGCGATCGAAGAGGCGGGTTTGCTATTTCCACTTGGGCGTGCAAAGTTGCGCAAAGAGACCGGCGACAGGACCATGTTCAAGGCCGTTCGCCAGCTGGAATCTGGTTCAACAGTCACTATATACCCAGACGGTCGAATAGTCCGGCGAATCGCGCAGACGTTGATTGAACAGCCACGCTGGACGGGCAATTTCTCTGATGCCGTCGTCGAAACCGAATTGTTGCTCCGCCGTATCATGCGCACGCGGATAGAACGCAGTGGCTGTGTCGTATCGCTGCTCAGCGGAGGACTCGATTCCTCTCTATTGGCATGGCTTTGCGCCGAAGAGCACGGGTCAACGTGCAGAACGATGGCAATGACTTCTGTTGCCCCAGACGGCAGTGAGATTGCCGACGAATCGCATTTTGCCGACTTGGTGGCGAATCATCTTGGGCTGGCTAGTCATCATGTTTTTCCAGCGTTTGAAGCCAATATTTATCGTCCAACGGAAGCGATTTTCGTCGGATGCAACGGACCTATGCAATCGAACCGGCACTGTCTGACTGAAGCATTTCAAATTGCAGCCAAACAAGCTGGCGCGAGCCTGCTGGTCAACGGCACCTATGGTGAAATGAGCCTCACCGCACGGCTTCCTGCATCCAACCCATTTCAAAGGCTGCGTACAATCGCCGCGCGCCTCAAACATACAGTCTACCCGCGCCATGTTGCTACATCCGAAGCAAGTGCTTTTCACGTCCGCCTTGCTCCGCATCGGATAGCGAACCTGCCTGAGCCTGTTCGTTCTGCGCTGTCATGTCCGGCCGGATCAGTTCGGAAGTCCTCGAGTACGGAATTGCTGGGCTATATTTCCGGCGTTGAAAAAGCCTTGAGGCTTCCAAATGAATTCCGCGCTGGCGCGGTGCGTATGGACTATCCCTACCGCGATATCCGGTTGCTACGCTTGTTTGCCGGCTTTCCGTTGCAGATGTTGGTTGAGGGAAACGCCGACAGAGGCATTGCCCGGCAAATGCTGGCTCGGCGGATTCCCGACTCAATTCGTCTCCGACGTCGGGGAATGCCTGCTTCACCCGATCACATGGCGCGCTTGCAACGGCAGGCGGGGGAAGCGCGTCAGCGCATCCCGCACTTCCGAAAGGCCGAAGTGGGTGACTGGTTAGACATCGACTGGCTCGATACGGCGCTTGCAAATGTCGCTGCGAGGGGTGCGTTGAGCTTTCATGAAGCCAATGAAGTACAGTTCACTGCAATGACAGCAGAGTTTCTGTTGTGGTGGCGCCTGCAAAGCTGAATTCAGATCGGACAAAGGTCGAATGCGATGCACATCCGCCGCGCGTTCATGCCGTGCGGATAGGTTCGGTGATAGGCATGAGACGGAAACAAAGTCAGCAATCCCGGCTTCGGTCGAACCAGTCGTTCGCCGAACGCCTCTGCTGCTGCTTCGCCGATCAGACCGTTGGGCAAGCCAAAGGCGAGGCATCCTGCTTTGTCGTGGGTATCCGCCAAACCATCAGGAACCTCGACATAATAGCCACCACTCATCCACCCATCGGGATGCATGTGCCACCGTTCATACCCATCGCTTTCGGTCATAACGCACCAACTGCGCAATTCCGCCTTCGCTGGCCTTGCAGCGAGCCAGCAATGATCGCCTACGGCAATTTGACCGGCATGTTTTTGAGCTATCTCGGCAATTTGTTTAAGCAATGCCTGCACAGCAGAGCTTTCGTCGGTGGCGGGATGATCTACGCGCCATGCTTTGGCAGATGACGTCCCATAACGTTCAAAGCGCAAATCTCGGTTGCTTGTGATTTCTCTGGAAAGATCGGCGTTGAATTCATCGAGGCTTGTCCAGCCCGAAGGAGGTTTGACCGTGGTTTCCAAGATGAAAGTTGAGGCATTGAGTAAAGCCTGTGCGGCTTCAGTTTTGCCAAGAGCGGCCAATGCCAGCATGCGCGCGCCCCAAAGTCGCGAATGACCAACGCCACGCTGCTGCAGTTCATCGGTCAGCGCAATGACGCGATCGGGTTGATGTTGACGGAGCCATTCAAGCGCAAGACGTTTAAATGAACTTACGTTGCCGGAATTGAGCGAAAGTGCTTGCTTAAGCAGTTTGATTGCAGCGTCTCTCTCTCCAATTCGCAATTTGACCTTTGCCAGTTCGGTCTGGCTCTGTGCGAGGTCGGAATCCGTTTGTGCCACAGCAAGGGCGCTTTCAGCAATATTTTGCGCCATAAGGTCGGTTTCACGTGAGTTTTGAGCAAAAAGTGCCTTAATCAATGCAAAATACGCGTCCACGCGGGGACGATCGCCAAAACCGTCGGTCAGCAAGTCGATAGTTTCGCCATGGGCATCGATCTTGTTTAAAAGCCGGGCGAGGCGAAGCTTGATCGCCGAAGATTGCGGGTTACGGATTAAGGCGTCTTGCAACAGTGTCCGCTCAGCCAGCGTCGACAACATTTTTGGAGGCTCAATGGAGATTTTCAAAGGCTCGGCCATATATCCATGATTTTACACAGCAGGCAGACTGGGTCCACGGAAAAGCACAGTTAATTGCAAGCAACGCATTTTTGGGCATGTGAGGCATTAAAAATTGCTCGACGAATTAGGTCCTGACTCTAAACATTATCCTATTGCTCATTTTACAAAGAGTTGCTATTTTTGAGTGCGAAAAATGAAGGGAAACGACATGATTGATTCTGGTAAACGCGAATTTTGGATCGAACCTGAAGTGCGTGAGCTGTCTGTGCAAGAAACCAATGCGCAGCCTGGTGGCGGCGCTGACGTAGGCGGAAATCCCTTCCCCGATTGCCAGGCTTCGTAATTTTGATCTTCTGAAGTTCTGGCTGCGTGCTAGGATTTGAGGGCGATTGAATTAAGCGGGCGCTGATGACTTTATAGGCGTCAGCGCCTTTACGTGTGCGGTTGGTTTAGTTGACAAGGCGAGGGTGCCCGGGATTTGTTTTTCCGATTCGCAATTACGCCCTTAAGAAGCGATTATGGGCAAAGCAGCTGACCGTTTTTTTACAATTGGAAAAACCGGCACCAATATTGTCGGTAATCCACAATTAGCGGCCGATAGCTTTGCGAGCAAACGCGCGCTGCTGTGTCGCGCAAGCATCGATCCCGATCTGCTGGACCAATTGGCCACTGCCGCCAGTGCCGTCCAATTTGTTTCGAACCCTGTCGAGAAGCTAGGACATCGCTGGATAGAGCAGCCTTCACGCGTGGGGGCAGCCATTGAGCTTGCTCTCAATCGGCCCATTTTGCACAAGTGGCTCCAGTCCGTAACGGCTTGCTGCGCCAACGGCCGCATAGAGGGGCGCCTTGTCGAAACGCGACCCGGCGGTGTCGATCATCTCGATTGGCATGATGATCAGATACCCAATGCGCAATTTGGCGTGTCGCTACATCTAAGACAATGTCATTATGAGGGTGGCGCATTTGAGCTGCGCGATGTCGCCACCAAAAACCGGCTATTTCGCCATGCGAATGCCACAGCTGGTGATCTGGTAATTTTTGAAGTGAGCCCCCGGTCCCAGCATCGTGTGATGCGGTTGCTATCTGGACAAGCAAGGCAGGTTTTCACTGGATGGTTTATTGCAGTTCCTGACTAGACAGTGAACTCGTTTATAGAAACGCTGAGGCGTCAAAATGGCAAAGATATCGGAGCGAAATATCTGCAGCCGATAGTCATTCTACCGGCAAGAGTATTTCGCTTCGATGTCTAAGACATTTTGGCGTCCTTCGGATTTGACCCATTTTGCCCAGAGCTTCGTTGGCAAATCTAGACATAGAACCACTATGCCTGCGGCCTGCCGCCTTGCACCGAGCAAAATGGCCGCAAACCTCAGCCGTTTCCATTTACTGAGTTCGCAGCGTAGCTCAGACACGGTTTTGCGTTCGCTCGCCGCCGCTTTAACATTGCAGCCCAGTTCTTCCTGCTTCCGTGCAATGGTTGTTGGGGAGTGTTGCTACCGGCATCGCGGTGCTGGCGGTTGCCTTTGTGGGATTTGGCTTGCTGGGTGAGCGGCTGAATTGGCGAACGGGAGCAGTGGTGGTGATGGGTGTGTTCATCCTGTTCGGCGCGCCCATGATCGCGCAGAAGCTGATGTTACTGGCGCGGGATGGAGAGGCATCCGCTTCGGAGCAAGTCGCCGCAACACCAATCCCGCCTTCACCACAGGTACCATCCAATGCGCCGGTTTATGATCCTTATGCAAGGGCGGCGGTTCCACGGTAGTGGCGTTGGATAATGCGCAGCACCCTGCGTGGAGTGTTTCGAACGGACCAAGTCTGCGTTTTTACCTATGCAAAACGCCACCTGTGCTGACCAGCCTGTTCTCGACTTCATAGACAAAGCTGTTGGCGCCGTCCCCGGTCAGGTCATAACTCCCCCCTGAGACTATACGCATAGCCATTCTCCTTTTTGTTTTTTTATAAAATAACAAAACCAGTATGCGAACGAAGAGGGATTAATATAAGAATATGAGGCAAACATTTATCGCTGCTCAAGCACGGCATTTCGCAAGAATGTGGAAGACTCTGTGGAAGCTTGGCAGAAACAATCGTAGCTGCGCCGGAGCAATGAGGCGCGCGAGCATTCCCTGATCCACCAACCCGCATTCCCTGTTTGCAGCAAAACGATTTCCTGTTCGGGGCAAACATATTCCCTGTTATCGCAAATCGAATTTCCCGTTTTTTTCAAGGAATTTGGACTAAAACTCTAGGATTTCTGCGGTATTCAGCCTGAATTCTGCCCCAGAACATGGCCGAAAAACGACGATTTCCCTGCTAATTCCCTAATAACAGGCAATTTACACACAGAGACCCGTCCGCTACGGACTACGCTGCGCACCAGGCAGTGAGATCTGCATGATTTCCGTCCTAGACCTATTCCGTATTGGCATTGGTCCCTCCAGTTCTCACACTGTGGGGCCGATGCGTATTGCTAAACGCTTCCTGGAACATCTTGACCAGCTTGGACGGCTTGTCTCTGTCGTGCGTGTTGAAGTGGAAATGCAAGGTTCTCTTGCGCTGACAGGGGTTGGGCATGGATCTCCCGATGCCGTTCTGTTGGGACTGATGGGGCTTGATCCCGAAACGGTCGATCCGGATGCGGTCGCAGTGCAAATAGACGGCGTTGCGAGCGGCGGTAAAATCGCTTTGCTCGGCAAGCACAGCATTGCCTTCGACCAGCAGCGCGACCTTTTGCTGGCTTGCCATATTCTCCCCGAACTGCATCCCAATGGCATGCGTCTTGTTGCAACCGATTTGGCCGGTTGCTGTCTGCTAGAAGAAATGTGGTATTCGACCGGCGGCGGTTTTGTTGCTTCGCAACATCAGCTCGAAACCCCAGCCCCTGCCGACCGGATCGCTGTTGGAAAACCGGTGCCTTTCGCTTTTGGTTCAGCGGCGGAGTTGCTCGCGCTGTGTGAACAGACAGGCCACAGTATAGCCGGAATCCTCCTCGCCAATGAGTGCGTCTGGCGCAGCGAGGACGAAACTTGCGCGGGTCTCGACCGCATTGCCGAAGCCATGAACCAGTGCATTGATCGCGGATTGGTTCGCGAGGGTGTTTTGCCCGGCGGTTTACAAGTGCGACGACGTGCACCGCAAATCTGGCGCGATATGCAAGCGCGGCCCGGCACCAATGAGGCCGAAAGTCTTTTCGATTGGCTGAACGTCTATGCCATGGCGGTGAATGAGGAAAATGCAGCGGGTGGCCGCGTGGTGACCGCGCCAACCAATGGTGCCGCTGGAATCATCCCGGCGGTGCTGCGGCATTATTGCTCGTGCGAAGAAACCGGAACCGACAAGGCACGGCGCTTTTTGCTCACTGCGGGCGGGATCGGTTTGCTTTACAAGCAGCGCGCCTCAATCTCTGGCGCGGAAATGGGTTGTCAGGGCGAAGTCGGCGTTGCCTGTTCGATGGCAGCGGGCGGGCTGGCCGCGATCTGGGGCGGAACCCCGGCACAGGTCGCCGCTGCCGCCGAAATCGCAATGGAGCATAATCTGGGTCTAACCTGCGATCCGGTGGGTGGGCTGGTACAAATACCCTGCATCGAACGCAATGCCATCGGCGCAGTCAAGGCCGTCAACGCGGCGCGGCTGGCGCTGCACAGCCATGAAACCCCGCGCGTTTCGCTTGACCAAGTGATCGAGACAATGCGCCAGACCGGTATCGACATGTCATCGAAATATAAGGAAACCAGCCAGGGTGGCCTTGCGGTGAATGTTGTTGCTTGTTGAAACGCCAGCACTGGCTTTCCATGCTGTTTTGGCTTAGGCGCGGCGCAAATATCAGACCGGAACAGGGAATATGGCAGAACCGCTTCGCATTGCGCTCGCAGGATTGGGAACCGTTGGCACCGGGGTGATTCGTCTGCTCGACGAGAACCGGGCGCTGGTCGCGCGTCGTGCCGGGCGGCCGATTGTCATTACCGCAATCACTGCGCGCGAACGGTCAAAGGATCGTGGCGTTGATCTGACTCCCTATCGCTGGGTCGACGATATGGGCGAACTGGCGACCGCGGACGATGTCGATGTCGTGGTAGAACTGGTCGGCGGATCGGATGGCCCCGCCTTGACACTGGCGCGTGAGACGCTGGGCGCTGGCCGTCCCTTCGTCACCGCCAACAAAGCGATGATTGCGCATCATGGCGCCGAACTGGCGGCGCTGGCTGAGGACACATCAGCGGCGTTGAAATTCGAAGCAGCGGTTGCCGGTGGCATTCCCGTCATTCAGGGGCTGCGCGATGGTGCTGCCGCCAATCGTATCGACCGGGTTTATGGTATCCTTAACGGGACCTGCAATTTCATCCTGTCGGCCATGGAGCGCGACGGGCGCGACTTTGCCGATGTGCTCGCCGACGCACAAGCCAAAGGCTATGCTGAGGCGGACCCGTCGTTCGACATTGACGGAGTTGATGCCGCACACAAGCTTTCGATCCTTGCCTCTTTGAGCTTTGGTTCGCAGATTGATTTCGATGGGGTCGAGATTGGCGGCATCCGCAAGATCCTCGCCGCTGACATCGCGCAGGCACAGGCTTTGGGCTATCGCATCCGCCTGATCGGGCTGGCTGAAATCGATGGCAGCAACGGCCACACGCAATTGTTCCAGCGCGTCCAGCCAGTACTGGTGCCGATCGAACATCCGCTTGCCAATGTGACAGGGGCGACCAACGCCGTTGTGGCCGAAGGCAATTTCTCGGGTCGGCTGCTATTCCAGGGCGCTGGTGCGGGGGACAGGCCGACCGCCTCTGCCGTGGTTGCCGATCTGGTCGATATCGCCCGCAAGGAAACTGGTCCAGCCTTCTCCATGCCTGTCGGCGAACTTGAAGCGCTGACCCGTGCATCCTCTGCACACCGGATCAACAAAACCTATTTGCGGATGCTGGTCGCCGACCGGGCAGGCGTGCTCGCCGAGATTGCCGCCGCCATGCGCGACGCCGGGCTTTCAATCGAAAGCCTGATCCAGCGCGAGGTTGCCGATGGCACAGCACTAATCAGCATGGTCACCCATGAAGCCGCCGAGCTTGCGGTCACTGACACACTCGCGACATTGGCGGGGTCTGCCAGTCTTGCCGGCGAACCGATGGTGATGCCGATTTTGGGCGAATAGAGGCCAGATTCATTCTGGGATGCCCTCTTTTGGAACGTCTCCGTCCCCTTCCTGCACAATCATGTCGGGTTCGGGCAATCCACGATAGACTTCCTCAAGCGGAATGACGGGTGGCGGGACATAACCGAACGACGCTGACGCCCCCGCGGGAAGTTTGGGAATCGGCGAGCAGCAGGCGGCGCGGACGGTTGAAACCGCTTCCCCGCGACGCGGCCGGTTTTCATCGGGAACGCGGTCCCGAAATTGCCGCTGGCTTTCATTTTCGGTGTCAGCGCCACACACAACAATCATATCGGGTTCGTCGGGCTTCAGGCAGCCCTTGCGGTCGGCGGCGACCGTCTGGTGCTGTTTTTCAATCATTGCAGTAATCTGCGCATCGCTAAGGCGTTGCTGAGCCTGAAGCGGAACGCACAGGATCGCGGCCACAGCAATGGCCAACTGCACTCTCGACATCGGTGTGCTCCTTCCCTATCGAAGCGCCAACTTCGAAACCAGCCCCGATGCCGGACGGAGCGTTCCCATCGCTCCAAACGTGCAATATATTGCAGTTAGGAAGAAAATATGCAGCCCTCAAGCGCTATTCTTGATCGTGTCCTTGTTCTTGAAATGGTTCGGGTAACCGAAGCAGCGGCAATGGCCGCCGCCACAATGATCGGACGCGGCGATGAGAAAGCCGCCGATGCCGCAGCGGTCGAGGCAATGCGCGCCGCATTGAACGAACTGCCGATGGACGGAACCGTCGTAATCGGCGAAGGCGAGCGCGACGAAGCACCCATGCTCTTCATCGGTGAAAAGGTTGGTTCTGCCATCGGCACCGGACCCAAGATCGACATCGCGCTCGATCCACTCGAAGGCACCACGATCACTGCCAAAGCTGGGCCGAATGCGCTCGCCGTGCTCGCCGTGGCCGAAGAAGGCAATCTGCTGAACGCACCGGATGTCTATATGGACAAGATTGCGGTTGGCCCCGGCTATTCCCCCGGCATCATCAGCCTGGACAAATCGCCCACTGAAAATGTGCAGGCCGTGGCAAAGGAAAAGGGCGTTGCCCCGGGCGACATCATCGTCTGCGTGCTTGACCGGCCGCGCCATGAGAAACTGATTGCCGAATTGCGCGCGCTGGGCTGCGGAATCATGCTGATTCCCGATGGCGACGTTGCCGGCGTGATTGCGACCACCAATCCCGACACCACAATTGACCTGTATATGGGGTCAGGCGGAGCGCCCGAAGGCGTGCTGGCAGCAGCAGCGCTGCGCTGCGTCGGTGGCCAGTTCAAGGGCCGCCTGCTGTTCCGCAACGATGATGAACGGCTGCGTGCGCGCAAATGGGGAATTGAGGATCTCGACAAGGTCTATGATCTGGAAGAGCTGGCCAAGGGCGACTGCATCTTTGCCGCGACCGGTGTGACCAACGGATCACTGCTTGATGGGGTCAAGCGGTTGCGCGACGGCAAGCTGACCACCGAAAGCGTGGTGATGCGCGCATCATCGGGCACAGTGCGCTGGGTGAAAAGCGAGCATAACCCCGACTGATCAGAATATACCAAGCGCCAGCCCCTCGGCCATCGCGGCACCCAGTTCGCGCGCCTCGGCAAGCTCGGCCTCGGCAATCACTTTAGGCGCCAATATCGCTTCCGGCGTCTGTGCATGGGTGCAGACGATGCGGCTGTCCGCGACCTTTTTCAGCCGCCAGCCAGTGGCAATGCGTTCGGCCTGTCGCACGGCGTTGCTGCCGTCCGACCCTGCACAGACGGTCAACGCATAGGGGCGACCCTCGATCTTGCCGAGACAGGGATAATAGCATCGGTCGAAAAAGGCCTTCATCACCCCGCTGATCGCCGCCAGATTTTCCGGGAAGGCGAAGAGGTAACCGTTGGCGTCGAACAAATGCTGTGCGCTTGCCAGTTCTGCCGCAATGGCGCGGGCCTTCAAACCGCTGGTCTGTGCTGCCCCTGCCAGCATGGCGTCCGCCAGCACCTTCGATCCGCCGGTTTGACTGTGCCAGACAATCAGAAGGCTTTTGTCCTTTTGCATGACCGCATGCCTGCCATGGCGCGCGCCATGTCGCAAGCGCATGCAATCGGGGCTTGGCGAAGGATGGGGAGTCAGGATAAGAACATAATATGAACATTAAACGATTCGATTCGGCACAACTGCCGCCGGGGCTTGCTCTGGCGACCGGCAGCCGTGCCTTTGCGCGCAGCGAAACGCCCTGCGCCGGATCGCTTGTCCACGCGCTCAACAAAACACTGCCTGCCGACGCACTGCACGAGGTTTTTGCCACAAAGCCGATTGATCGCGCTAGCGGCTGGGGATTTGCATTGTTGCTGGCGGCACGGCTGGCAGCGGGGCGAAGTCTTTTCTTCGTGCGACAGGGGCGACGCGGGCAGGGGCAGCTTTATCCGCCCGGGCTGGCCGAGCTGGGGATGGATCCGGAGCTGTTTTTTCAGCTGCACGCACCCGATACGCTCGCCCTGCTCCGTGCCACCGCCGATATTGCGCGCAGCGGTGCGGCTGGCGCAGTGCTGGCCGAGATCGAGGGCAACCCCCGCTTATTTGATCTGACCGCAAGCAGGCGGCTGGCGCTGGCGGCGGAGAAATCGGGCACGGCGGTGCTGCTGTTGCGCGTCGCCGCGCACGAGGAACCGGGGGCAGCCTATAGCCGTTGGGGCGTGGTGAGTGCGGCTTCGACACCCTTGCTTGCCGACGCGCCAGGCCCTCCCGCCTTCGCCGTCACCCTGCTGCGTCACCGCCGGATGGCGGCAGGACAATCAGCCCGGCTGGCATGGAATACAGAAACACGGACATTTTATGAGCAGGCTTTCTCCCCCGCACCGCAGCGGGACAGTGCAGGGGAGGCGACATTTGGCCGCCTATTTTCCTTGGCTGCCCGCCGAGCGGCTGATCCGCGCCAACACCGCGCCGCCTGACACGCCTTTCGCGCTGGTCGAAAAGCAAAAGGGGGCAATGCGGCTGGTCGCACTGTCGCAGGCTGCGCATTTGCTGGGGCTTGCCCCCGGGCTGCCGCTTGCTGATGCGCGGGCGCGGGTGCCGGGGCTGCTCGCCTTCGACCATGATCCGGCGGCGGATAGTGCGTTGCTGGAACGGCTGGCTGAGGCCTGTTTGCGTTATACGCCAAGGGTGATGGTGGCACCGCCACAAGGGCTAATCCTCGACATTTCCGGCTGCCATCATTTGTACGACTCAAATTTGAGTCGCGCCGAAAAATGGCTGTCAGATGACCTCGCTCGACGCCTGGGAGAGACCAGACTGACTGTGCGCATCGCCTGCGCCACCGCGTCTGACGCAGCGCTGGCGCTTGCCACTTTCGGGCTGGAGGAGGATGCCGTCCACCGCCTACCGGTAGTGGCGCTCGACTGCGCACCTGCTGTCCATCATGCCCTCCAGCGCGCCGGGCTGAACCATATTGGCGACTTGGCCAGCCGCCCGCGCACTATCCTCGCCTCGCGCTTTGGAGAGGATGTGACATACCGGCTGGCCCGCCTGCTGGGTGAGGTCGATAGCCCGATCATCCCGCGCCGCTCGCGCCCGGCCGTGCTGTGCGAAGCGCGCTTTGCCGAACCCATCGCCCATAGCGAGACTGTGCGTGCGGTGTTGGCAGAACTGACGGGGCAGGCCGTGCGCGAACTGGAGGAACGCGGCGAAGGCGCGCGCGCGGTGGCGGTGAAGCTGTTCCGTTGCGACGGCGCGGTGTCGCAGTTGGCCATTGAAACCGCTGCACCGACGCGCGACGCGGCATTGCTGATGCGGCTGTTTGCCGAACGGATAGAGGGCTTGCGCGACCCGCTCGACCCCGGCTTTGGCTATGACAGTATCACGCTGGAGATACGCGCTGCCGAACCCCTTGCAGCCGACCAGCGTGATTTTGAAGCGAGCGCGGCAAAAGCGCGGGAGCAATTGTCCGCCTTGCTTGCCCGGTTGGCAACGCGGCTGGGGCCGGAGCGGGTGACGCACTGGCAAGCGGTGGACAGCCATGTGCCTGAGGGGGTGTTCATATCCTCCCCATCGACTTGCGATGGGGAGGGGGACCGCGCGAAGCGTGGTGGAGGGGTAGCGGGCAAAGCTGGCGGTCTGACAACCGCCACCCCTCCGTCATTTGCTACGCAAATGCCACCTCCCCATCGCAAGTCGATGGGGAGGATAGAGAATAGCCGCCCGCTCCTTCTCCTCGACCCGCCAGAATGCGTCGAGGCCATTGCCGAAGTCCCCGACGGCCCACCCTATCGTTTTCGCTGGCGCGGCAGCCAGCACCGTGTCGCCCGGCATGAGGGGCCGGAGCGGATCGCCATGCCGTGGTGGGATGGACGGCACAAAGAGGCGCGGCTGACGCGCGATTATTACCGGGTAGAGGATAGCGACGGCCGCCGTTTCTGGCTGTTCCGCCACGGGCTGTACGATGAAAAGCCCGATCCGCGCTGGTATATGCATGGGTTGTTCGCCTGATGTTTGCTGAACCCATAGCTGCCACCAACTTCTCCTTCCTCACCGGTGCCTCGCATCCAGGCGAGATGGTCGAGCAGGCCATCGCGCTGGGGATGGCCGGCATTGGTATTGCTGACCGCAACAGCGTCGCAGGGGTGGTGCGCGCGCACAGCGCATGGAAGACGGCGCGCAAGGAAGGGCGGGTGGAAGATTTCAAACTGATCGTTGGCGCGCGGCTGGTCTTTGCCGACGGCACGCCGGATATTGTCGCCTATCCGACCACAAGGCGCGGCTGGGGACGACTGACGCGGTTGCTTTCCACCGGCAATCTGCGCGCGAAAAAAGGCGAGTGCATATTACGCTTTGAGGATTTGCTCGAGTGGGCGGAGGAGATGTGCCTGATCATCCTCCGCGCCTCCGCGCCTCCGCGTGAACAAAATTCGATCCACGCGGAGACGCGGAGACGCGGAGACAATTACCTGCGGCAATTGAGGGAGAGAGTTCCATATCTCTGGCTTGGCGCTACCATGCACCGCGGGGGTGCAGACAAGCGCAGTCTGGCGGCACTCAAACAGCTTTCCCGCGACACGCAAATCCCCCTCATCGCCACCAACGATGCGCTTTACGCCACCGCTGCGGACCGGCCCTATCATGACATTCTCACCTGTATCCGCGAGAAGGTGACGATCCACGAAGCAGGAACACGCCTTGCCGCCAATGGCGAACGCTATCTGAAAGCGCCTGCCGAAATGGCGCGGCTGTTCGCCGATGCGCCAGAGGCCATCGCTGTAGCCGCCGACCTGTTCAATGCCATCACCTTCACCCTCGATGAACTCGCCTATGAATATCCGCACGAGCCGGTGCCGATGGGCTGGACCCCGCAGGGCTGGCTGACCGAACTGACCACCAGCGCGCTCAACGAACGCTTCCCTGCCAAAGACTTTCCGCAAGGCGCGCCCAAACGCTGGCGCGATTTGCTTGCGGAGGAACTCAGCCTGATCGGGCGATTGAACTATGCCGCCTATTTCCTGACCGTGTACGACATCGTCAAATTTGCCCGCGCGCAGGACCCCCCGATCTTGTGCCAAGGAAGGGGAAGTGCCGCCAATTCTTTGGTGTGCTATTTGCTGGGCGTGACCTCGGTCGATCCGGTGTCGAACAACCTGCTCTTCTCACGCTTCCTGTCCGAAGAACGCGCCGAGCCGCCAGACATCGACGTCGATTTCGAACATGAGCGGCGCGAGGAGGTGATGCAATATGTCTATAAACGCTATGGCCGCCACCGCGCCGGGATTGTTGCGACTGTCATCCATTACCGGCCAAAATCAACGCTTCGCGAAGTGGGCAAGGCGTTGGGCTTTTCAGAAGATGTGACCGCGCGGCTATCAGGCACGATCTGGGGCAGCTGGGGCGGCGAGGTCGAGGAAGCGCGTATCCGCGAGGCGGGCTTTGATCCCGACAATCCCGAAATCCGCCGGATGCGCAAGGTGGTAGCGCGCATCCTCAACTTTCCGCGTCATTTGTCGCAGCATGTCGGCGGCTTTGTGCTGACCGAGGATCGGCTGGATGAAACGGTGCCAGTCCTCAATGCGGCCATGGACAACCGCACCTTCATCGAGTGGGACAAGGACGATATCGATGCGCTGGGCCTGCTAAAGGTCGATGTGCTCGCGCTGGGGATGCTGACCTGCATCCGCAAAGCGTTGGGGATGATTGAAGGGCTGGGCGACGATAAACGCGACCTCCAGTCCATTCCCCCAGAAGACCCGGCGGTCTATGACATGCTCTGCAAAGGCGACAGCATCGGCGTGTTTCAGGTGGAAAGCCGCGCACAGATCAACATGCTGCCGCGTCTGCGTCCGCGTGAATTTTACGATCTGGTCGTGCAGGTCGCGATCGTCCGTCCGGGGCCGATCGAAGGCGAGATGGTGCATCCTTATTTGCGGCGACGGCAGGGGATTGAACCGGTCGAATTCCCGTCGCCCGCCCCACCGCATGACCCGCATGAACTGCACGATGTGCTGGGCCGCACCTTTGGCGTGCCGCTGTTTCAGGAACAGGCAATGAAGCTCGCCATTGTTGCCGCCGAATTCACTCCTGACGAGGCCAATGGCCTGCGCCGCGCAATGGCAACCTTCCGCAATCTGGGCACCATCGACCAGTTTCGCGAGAAGATGGTCGGGCGGATGGTCGCACGCGGATACACGCAGGATTTTGCCGCGCGTTGCTTCAAACAGATTGAGGGCTTTGGTTCCTATGGCTTCCCCGAAAGCCATGCGCAGGCCTTTGGCTATCTGGTCTATGTCTCGGCCTGGATCAAATCCCACCATCCGGCGGTGTTTGCCGCGGCCTTGCTCAATTCGCAGCCCATGGGATTTTATGCTCCCGCCCAGATTGTCCGCGACGCGCGCGAACATGGGGTGCCGGTGCTGCCGATTGATGTGAATGAAAGTGGGTGGGATAATGGGGTGCTTTCGGTGGAAGTGAATATAAACACCGTATCGCCCAATTTTAACCGTAGCCCTGAGCCTGTCGAAGGGCGTCTCAAAGGACAGCACCGCCCTGAGGGGCGTGCTTCGACAAGCTCAGCACTACGGTTTTGTAATAATCCCCAAAACTCTGTCGCCCTCCGACTTGGCCTGCGCCAGATAGATGGCTTTCGCGAAGACTGGGCCGATGCCATCATGGCCGCTCGCGCGCATGGTCCCTTCACCGACATTGAAACCCTCGCCGCGCGCGCTGGGCTGAACGATCAGGCTTTAAAACTGCTCGCCGATGCCGATGCCTTGCGCTCGCTCAATCTCGACCGGCGACAGGGTCTGTGGGAAGTGCACCGCCGCCCCGGCCCCTCACTACCGCTGTTCGCCTTTGCCGACGCCAAAGAGCTGGCGGCAGAACCCGATGCCTGCCTGCCCGCCATGCCGCTCAGCGAGCATGTTGCCGCCGATTATCAGACCCAGCGGCTGTCGCTGAAAGGCCATCCAATACAATTTTTACGAGGGGCGTTCGATCATGAAGGCATCCTCAGCTGCGCTGCGGTCAACGCCGCCAAAAACGGCGCGCAGGTGAAGGCCGCTGGCGTGGTGCTGATGCGGCAGCGGCCGGGAAAGGGCAATGCGGTCTTCATCACCATTGAGGATGAAGGCGGAATCGTGAACATCCTGCTCTGGACGCGGCTAATGGAGCGCCAACGCCGTGCCGTCATGGCGGCGCGGCTGATGGAGGTTCACGGCGAAGTACAGCGCAGCAAGGAAGGCGTCGTCCACCTGATGGCGCATACAGTGATCGACCGCACGTCCGAACTGACGCGGTTGTCGGCGACGCATGATCCGACACCCGAACTGTCTCCCGCCGATGAGGTCAACCGCCCCCAAAACCCCCGCCCGCCAAGAGGCGGCCATCCACGCAATGTGCGGATCTTGCCGAAATCGCGGGATTTCCATTAGCACAAACAGTCCTTATGGCGTTTGCCATGCCCAGCCTTCTCAACATCCCCACCTCCATCCTCGGCCAAAGCTGGCAGTGGCGCGGAGGGGCCGCCGATGCGCGTGATCCCGATTTCGCGCCCGACGATCTGGTGACACAATTGCTGTTGGCCAGAGGCGTGCCGCGCGATGATCTGGAGCGCCACCGCAACCCCACTATCCGCAACTTCATGCCCGATCCGTCGATATTTCGGGATATGGACAGCGCCGCCGAACGGCTTGCCGGCGCTGTAGAGGCAGGGGAGGTCGTCACGGTCTATGGTGACTATGACGTCGATGGCGCGACCAGCGCTGCCTTGCTCATCCGGCTGCTGCGCGATCTCGGGCTGGCTGCAGGCTACTATATCCCCGACCGCCTGCTCGAAGGTTATGGGCCGTCGGGCGATGCATTGGTGCGGCTGGGTGATGCGGGCAACAAGCTGATCGTCACCGTCGACTGCGGCGCGATGGCTTATGATGCGCTGGCTGAAGCCAAAGCGGCAGGCATAGAGGTGATTGTCGTCGATCACCACAAATGCGGGGTTGAATTGCCGCAGGCCTTTGCGCTGGTAAACCCAAACCGCCTCGACGAAAGCGATGAAGGTGCCAGCCACGGCCATCTGGCCGCCGTCGGCGTCGCTTTCCTTTTGGGAGCAGCGATCATCCGCACTTTGCGCGGACGCGGCTATTTTGCCGACCGCGCCGAACCCAATTTGATGGCACTGCTCGACATCGTCGCGCTTGGCACCGTCGCCGATGTTGCCCAGTTGCGCGGCCTGAACCGGGCTTTTGTCGCGCAGGGGCTGAAGGTCATGGCGGGACGGCGTAACATCGGACTGAACGCTCTCGCCGCCGCTGCCCGGCTAAACCGCGCACCGGTCTGTTCCGACCTTGGCTTTGCTTTGGGGCCAAGGATCAACGCGGGGGGCCGGGTCGGAAAATCGGATCTTGGTGTGCGCCTGCTGACTACCGAAGACCCCGATGAGGCGCAGATGATCGCGCAAGAACTCGACCAGCTTAATGAGGAACGCCGCGCCATTGAGGGCAATGTGCAGGAAGAGGCCGAGGCTCTGCTCAGCGGACAGCATAACCGTGCCGTTGCAGTGGTCGCCGGGCAGGGATGGCATCCCGGGGTGATTGGCATTGTCGCGGGACGGTTGAAGGAAAAGGCTGGCAAGCCCGCCATTGTCATTGCCCTCGACGAGCAAGGCATTGGCAAGGGATCAGGCCGCTCGATCAGCGGGGTCGATCTGGGCGCTGCTATCATCTCCGCCCGCGAGGCCGGATTGCTGCAGGCAGGCGGCGGTCATGCGATGGCGGCTGGGTTGACTGTTGCTGCTGACAAGGTGGAGGCGCTTACCGAATGGCTCGACGAGCGCTTGGCCGGCGATGTCGCGCGTGCCTCAGCCGAAAAGGCATTACTGGTCGATGCTGTGCTCACTCCGCGCGGGCTGCAACCCGCCTTTGTCGAGGCAATGGAGGGGGCAGGGCCCTATGGCACAGGTTGGCCAGGGCCGCGCGTGGTGACGGGGCCAGTGCGCGTGGTCAAATGCGATATTGTAGGCAAAGACCATGTCCGCGCGATTGTGGCGGGCGACGATGGCGCGTCGTTCAAAGCCATGGCATTCCGTCAGGGCGAAAGCACGCTGGGCCAGCAATTACTCCACGGCGGGGGTAGCCGCAAATACTGGCTGGCAGGTCGTGCCAAGATCGATGACTGGGGTTCCACGCCCAAGGCAGAACTGCATATCGACGATGTCGCTTTTGCCGATTGAATTTGCGCAAATCCCGCCCTTGACGCGCACGAAACGAATCCGTAAAGGCGCGCTTCCATCTTAGATGGCCCCTTCGTCTAGCGGTTAGGACGCGGCCCTTTCACGGCTGAAACACGGGTTCGATTCCCGTAGGGGTCACCAA
>Ga0075154_10000948_pt1 | contig 22201 bp, 20 predicted proteins | sample JI71714BDNA_FD_70965 | JGI IMG/M metagenome (GOLD analysis project Ga0075154, IMG submission 70965) | Wastewater effluent complex algal communities from Wisconsin, to seasonally profile nutrient transformation and Carbon sequestration -... | ecosystem: Engineered > WWTP > Effluent > Algae...
TAAGCCGTTTTATAGTATAAGTACTGGATTGCCACGCTCCCTGGCGGCCCGCTCAGCAATGACTCTTCTGCACTGGCTTTGGCGATCCACGCGAGCAATGCCCGCTCGAGAGTGACGGTTAAGCTTTATCATATAAGGCTTACAATCTTATAGAACAAGGTCTAATTTCGTTCGGATACATCAGAACATGAGTAGCTATGAATTAACAGAGTAGCTATGAATTTTTATCACAAAAATTCAACACCTGATCTCTCCGCTCCAAGATCGCCTTCAAATAGTCATCGGTTAAGAATTCTAGTTTAAGATCTGAAGCAAAAATATCCTTCAGTAATGGCAAATCCAACTTTCTTAAAGGGTCTATTAAATGCTTAGAACATCTTTCTGTATATGGTTTAATAAAATTCGGATCCTGGTCATGATATTTGATCCACAAAGAGTTTTTATATATAACATATGTTAATATCTCACTCTGAAATTTAAAATTCTCATAAAATGATTCCGGTATTTTATCACCAAAAGTTTCTTTTAGCTTTGCAAGTGAAAAATTTTCTATAGTTTTTGCTTCATCAAAAGGAAACGGACTAGCCCAATCATCTGTATTAAATTTATCGCTATAAAGAACTCTAACGAATGGGATATCACCATAGTTTTTAACATACTGTCGATTGCAAATTCCCATATTATCTATAGCAACAAGATGGAGCTTACCTATATAAGGATAGATAAGTAAATTATGGGGCCCGGAATCCCATTGACCAAAAACAAAATAAAAAATCCTAAGTCCATCACTTTGATCTTTATCCGCCCTACTTAAATATATTTGGTAGTTGCCTGAAGACAAAAGATCTATAGACGTGTCCACAAAAAGCTGCATACTACCGGTTGTTCCATTAATAGTCCTTAAAGTAGTTGGTGGAATAAGAGGAAACCCTAAATGCACCGATGCTCTGTAAGAAGCAACCTCAGACATTAAGCAACCTACATCACTCATAGGCAAAGTTTTAAATACTGCTTTCAGCCCACCTTCAAGGGTTACCAAAAAAACATCCCCATAAAAATCAGCGACTTTCCCCATTTTCTCCAGAGCCTCTTTCATAGGCTCTAATTTAAGAACAGTGGAATCTTTCAATAATCTAACAACTTCAGGATCAGACCAGCTACTAGGGTCATCAAAAGACTTTGCATAGCTATTAAAGGAGAAAGCAAAACAGACTAGTAATATTAGAATTTTTGCACGCATATAAATCTTCAACCTAAATTTTTTTAATTATATGGCTTTCGCTAACACTAACTAACAGTTTAAACTAAAAAACAAGATAAATCTAGGGTTTTTTAATTATACTTTCAAAATTTCTTGTTCTTTGGTTTTTATGTGCCCATCTACCTTGTCAGTAAAGTCATTAGTAAGCTTTTGGATCTCTTCTCCAATATTGTGGTGATCATCTTTAGAGATATTGCCATCTTTTTCAAGTTTTTTTAAATGCTCCATCCCGTCTCTTCTTATATTTCTTAAAGCAACTTTAGTATTTTCTCCGTATTTATGAGCTATCTTCACTAATTCTTTTCTTCTTTCCTCGCTTAAAATTGGCAAGCTCATTCTGATCAATTGACCATCAGAACTAGGATTCAATCCAAGGTTTGCATCAGCTATCGCCTTTTCAACAGTTTTCACCATCCCTTTATCCCAAACTTGTACTGAAATAGTTTTTGCATCAGGCGTAGAGACCGTACCTACCTGAGAAATAGGCATTTTGCTTCCATACACTTCCACTACTACAGGATCTAGCAAATTAGCAGAAGCTCTTCCAGTTCGAAGACCTGATAATTCCTTCTCAAGAACAGCAATTGCTTTATTCATTTTATCAGTTAAATCATTTTTTAATAATTGATTCATCTCTTTAACACCTCTTTAGTTTATGTTACTAACTATCAATATCACTCCCCTATAATCGTAGTAGACTCACCTTCTCCCTTTAATACAGCGGCAAGATTGCCTCGTTTTTTTATAGAGAAAACTTTTATAGGAAGATTATTTTCTCTAGCAACAGCAATAGCTGCCATATCCATCACTTTTAAATTATCCCTTAAAACATCAGTATAAGTTATTTCTTTGAATTTTTTGGCATTCACATTCTTCTTAGGATCGAAATCGTATATACCATCAACATTTGTGCCTTTGAATAAACAATCACAATTCATTTCAATAGCTCTTAAAACCGCTGCGCTATCAGTAGTAAAGAACGGATTACCAATACCAGCTGCAAAAATCACCACTCTACCTTTTTGCATATGTCTCCTAGCTCTACGCCTGATAAAAGGCTCACAGATGCTCATCATCGGAATGGCTGATTGAACGCGAGTATAAATGCCAATATTTTCCATAGTATTCTGCAATGCCAAGGCATTGATCACAGTCCCAAGCATCCCCATATAATCAGCTGCTGCGCGCTCCATACCAAGAGCTGATGCATCGGTTCCACGGTAAATATTTCCGCCACCAACTACAACGCAAACTTGCACCCCTAGCTCCATTACATCTTTTATATCTTCCGCTATAGCCTTCAAAGTTTCGAAATCATGACCGAAAGATTTATCCCCCATCAGCGCTTCACCAGAAACTTTAAAAAGAATTCTTTTGTAGTTTATAGATGCCATAGAAATATTTATAAAATAGAAATAAAAAACCAAGTGTAATTTGTAGACTACTAGGCCTGTATGCTAAAGCAAGTATTATTTTTGTCAAGTATAACAAAATAGCAACCGGTAAAAACAAAAATAGCTTGAAAAATATTGGTTTTTTTGGCTCTCATGCATTATCATTATCTGTGCTAGGCTTTGAAATAATACTTAAGCAGATGTATAGATACTAAGTTTTAAGAGAAAAACTTAAATGCGTGATTTTATTTAAGAACTTCAAATAATTTGATATGCCAAAATTAACTATAGACGGTCAAGAAATAGAAATAGAAGATGGTTTAACGGTTATGCAAGCTTGCGAGCAAGCTGGCGCGGAGATCCCACATTTTTGTTTTCATGAACGTTTAAGAATAGCCGGCAATTGCCGCATGTGTTTAGTTGATGTTGAAAAATCACCAAAACCTGTTGCGTCCTGCGCTATGCCCGCTAGCGAGGGGATGGTAGTTCACACTAATACTCAAAGGGTTTTAAAAGCTCGCCAAGGGGTTATGGAGTTTTTGTTAATCAATCATCCATTAGATTGCCCTATATGCGACCAAGGGGGAGAGTGTGATCTGCAAGATCAAGCTTTTAGGTATGGAAAAGGTAGAAGTAGATTTTCTGAAGATAAAAGAGCAGTGCAAGATAAAAACCTTGGACCATTAATTAAAACAAACATGACCAGATGCATTCACTGCACTCGTTGCGTTAGGTTTTCCTCTGATGTAGCTGGAGTTCCAGAAATGGGAGCGATAGGCCGCGGAGAGCATATGGAAATTGTTAGTTATTTGGAAAAAACACTTACCTCAGAACTATCTGGTAATATGATAGATTTATGCCCCGTAGGCGCCCTAACCTCTAAACCATATGCTTTTACAGCAAGAAAATGGGAGCTACATAGCACGGAATCGATAGATGTTATGGACGCAGTAGGCTCTAATATCAGGGTAGATTCGAGGGGATTAGAGGTAATGAGGATTTTACCTAAGTTAAATGAAGATATCAATGAAGAATGGATTTCCGACAAAGCGAGATTCTCTTACGATGGCCTTAAAAATCAGAGACTAGACAGGCCATATATTAAGAAAAACGGCAAATTTCACGAGGCAACATGGAAAGAAGTTATGGATTTTATAACCTCTAAATTTGCAGACATAACAAACAAATCCGCAATAGCTGCAATTGCTGGCACCCTAGCCCCTTGTGAAACCATGTTTTTACTTAAAAAATTACTTTCATATTTTGGCTCCGAATTGTGCGACGCTAATCAGTTCGGCTATAAATTTGATACTTCTTCCAGGGCTAACTATCTTTTCAACACGACGATAGCTGGAATAGAAAAAGCAGACTTATGCTTGCTTATTGGGGCAAATCCTAGACAAATTGCTCCGGTCTTAAATGCCAGAATTGGTAAAATGGTAAGGCATGGCAGTTTAAAAGTTGCAAGAATCGGAGAGGTTGATGACCAAACTTACAAAATCATGGAACTAGGTTCTCAGCTGCAAATGTTAGAACAGCTACTCTCTGATAACCCTGAAAATTCTAGCGCTAAGACTTTAGACGAAAATTTTATTCTGGAATTTAAAGATTTTTTAGCCAAAGCTACTAATCCCATAATCATCGTTGGGGACGCTGCTCTTAACCGCTCTGATGCTTATGGACTGTTTGATTTATTGCATAAAATTATCCAGAAATATAATATAAATCGCCCAGGATGGAATGGTTTTAACATATTACACAATCATGCTTCTATGGTTGGAGCTATCGATATTGGTTTCATTTACGGCTCTGAAGGTAATGGCACGTCTGAAATTTTAGAAAAAACAGGAAATAATGATGTTGAAATGCTGTATCTACTTGGTGCAGATGATATTGATTTAAGCAAAATAGGTGATAAAACTTTTGTAATATATCAAGGACATCACGGTGATTCTAGTGTAAATAGGGCAGATGTCATTCTGCCAGAAGCAGCATATACTGAACAAGATGGGATGTATGTTAATTTAGAAGGAAGGTTACAAATCGCAAGATCAGTTGTTTCACCTATTGGCGATGCTAAAACTGGAGTCGAAATAGTTAATATGGTAGCAAAGGCTATGGGGATTGAATTTACTAATAATAGTTTGAAAAAAATTCATGAGGAAATGGCAGCAAAGCACGAGGTTTTTGATCATGTAGACGAAATAATTCCGAGTAATTTTGTGCCTTTTAAATCCAATGTTAAGCTATTAAAAGAACCTTTGAAAAAGCTGAATATAAATTACTATATGACCGACCCTATTAGCAGAGCATCAGTAACAATGGCAAGATGCACTAAAGCTATTAATGCTCAAATTGTTGATGCCCAAACCATCAATGATTTAAAAGAAAAGGAATTAGCAAAGGGAGCTTAAAGAGATGACAGAGCTATTGAACATATCTTATGAATATATCCTACCGTTAATTCTGATTGCCTTAAAAATACTTGCTATCATATTGCCTTTATTGCTAGTAGTCGCTTATTTAACATATGCCGAACGCAGGGTTATAGGGCTTATGCAAATGCGTCGCGGCCCTAATGTTGTTGGTCCTTTTGGTTTATTGCAACCAATCGCTGATGCTGTTAAATTAGTGTTTAAGGAACCAATTATTCCAACCCCAGCTAGCAAAGTTGTTTTTATCATCGCACCAATGATAACTTTCATTCTAAGTTTAATTAGCTGGGCAGTGATACCTTTTGCTAAAGGCGTAGTACTTGCTGATATTAATGTTGGGGTTTTGTATGTTTTAGCCACTTCTTCTCTTGGGGTATATGGTATTATAATGGCAGGTTGGGCTAGTAATTCGAAATATGCTTTTTTAGGCGCTATTCGCTCTTCTGCTCAAATGATATCTTACGAGGTTTCAATGGGGCTTGTTATAGTAACTGTTTTACTCACTACTGGTACCTTAAATTTAACCGAGATTGTTGAACGGCAACGTGATATACCATTTTGGATCCAGCTATTGATGGCCCCTATGGCAGTGGTATTTTTCATCTCGGTCTTAGCAGAGACCAACCGCTTACCTTTCGATCTTCCAGAGGCTGAATCCGAATTGGTCGCTGGTTATAATGTTGAATATTCATCCATGAGTTTTGCGTTATTTTTCCTTGGTGAATATGCTAATATGGTGCTAGTTAGCGCTATGACAACTGTATTTTTTTTGGGTGGATATTTGCCACCATTTGGTATAAGCATTTTGTACGCCGTACCAGGTTTTGTTTGGTTTGTTGTTAAAGTCTGTTTCTTGTTGTTTATATTTTTATGGATTAGAGCTACTTTGCCAAGATACAGGTACGACCAACTAATGCGCCTTGGTTGGAAAATATTTCTGCCATTAACATTATTATGGGTGGTTTTGGTATCTTCCTTGCTAGTGTTTACTAATAACCTACCATAGGAATTTTTGTTGTTTTGTAGCTTGGTTTTTGTAGCTTGATGTAATTGTTATGATTTTTTTATGATTCCAAATATTTTTAGATATATAAAATCTTTTGCTTTATACGAAATAATCTGTGGGATGTATCTTACCCTGCGATATTTGTTTAAACCAAAAGTAACTCTTAACTATCCTTACGAAAAAAGCCCGATTAGTCCAAGATTCAAAGGCGAGCATGCTTTAAGAAGGTATGAAAATGGAGAGGAACGATGTATTGCTTGTAAGCTGTGCGAGGCAATATGTCCAGCGCAGGCTATTCTAATTGAAGCAGAAGAAAGAGCGGACGGTAGTCGCCGTACTACAAGATATGATATAGATATGACAAAATGTATTTATTGCGGTATGTGCCAAGAAGCCTGCCCAGTGGATGCAATTGTGGAGGGACCAAATTTTGAATTTGCCACCGAAACTCACGAAGAGTTGTTATACAACAAAGACAGACTACTTCAAAATGGAGAAATTTGGGAGCAAGAACTTGCTAAAAAACTAAAAGACGATTACTTATATAGGTAGGCAAGAAGAAGCGCCTAGGATGGCTTAAAAAGCGCCGGTAGTAACTTTAGTTAGTAGTTATAGTTAATATACAAAAAACATTTAAGTTAAAATATAAAATATGGCAATATTTTTCTACCTCTTTGCATCATTGCTAGTATTTAGCAGTATTATGGTAATTAGCAGCCGCAATCCAGTACATGCTGTGTTGTGGTTAATAGTTACTTTCTGTAATGGATCTGGTTTAATGGTGTTGATAGGCGCAGAGTTCCTGGCAATGATGCTCATTATAATTTACGTTGGCGCAGTTGCCGTGTTGTTCTTATTTGTAGTAATGATGCTTAATATGAATTCTGCAGAATTTAAGGGAATAATCGGAGGAGAAAGCTCTGTTGGTATAGTAATTGCTGGATTTTTGTTCGTTGATTTAGTTGCAGTTGTTTTATTTAGTAGCAAGGATGTATCGCCTGTATATAATTTACAGTTTGTTGTTGAACCTGGGGTAAGTAATGCTTCAGCAATAGCAAGACTACTATATACTGATTTTATTCTGCCGTTTCAAACTGCTGGAATAATATTGTTCGTGGCAATGATTGCTAGTATTGCGCTCACTTTACGACTCAGACCAGGAGTTAAGAGACAAAAACCAGCGGATCAGTTGAAAAAAAGCAAAGAGAATAGTCTGTTTTTAGCAAAAAATACGGGAAAATTTGGGTTAAGTAATTTGAATTATGATGATTAGTGAAATTTCATTAGAACATTATTTGATTTTATCATGTTTGCTTTTTTCAATAGGAGCAACCGGTTTGTTTATGAACCGCAAAAGTGTAATTACTATACTGATGGCAATTGAATTAATGCTGCTTGCTGTAAATTTGAATTTCGTAGCTTTTTCAATATATCTAGAAGATATGGTAGGTCAGGTATTTTCTATAATAGTACTTTCAATTGCAGCTGCTGAAGTGTCGATAGGATTGGCTATTTTAGTGTTATATTTCCGTAATCGTGGTTCTATTGAAATTGAAGATATTAATCAAATGAAAGGTTAGGGAGTAAGGAATGACAGAATTAATTACCAAACTAATCATTTTTTTACCTCTCATTTCTGGTATTTTTAACGGTGTTTTGTGTAAAAAAATTCGCAACACAGAAGCTGCTATTGTCTCGACCCTTGCCATTACGATCGCTGCTGCTTGTGCCTTTAAAGTTTTCCTAATAGCCGGCGTAAATAAAGAGGTGATTCACGTATTTATTAGCAAATGGATTTATTTCAGTTCTGTTTCAGTCAACTGGACGATTTATGTTGACCAGCTAACTGCTATAATGTTTTTACTTGTAACTTTTGTTTCAACTGTCGTACATATATATTCGCTTGGTTATATGCATGATGATAAGAACTTACCAAAATTTTTATCATATCTGTCGTTATTTACTTTCTTTATGCTAGCTTTGCTTTCAGCAGATAATTTCTTACAACTATTTTTTGGTTGGGAAGGAGTGGGATTATGTTCTTATCTACTTGTTGGTTATTACTATCATAAAGATTCGGCTAATAAAGCTGCTATTAAAGCATTCTTAGTTAACAGAGTCGGAGATTTTGCATTCATAATAGGCATCATTATGATGATGCTTTACGCTCATAGTATAGAGTTTAAAGAAGTATTCGCACAGAGTAAACTCTTAGCAGCAATGAACATTGACATCTTAGGGCATGATTTTATAGTTCTTGATGTAATATGTTTGATGCTATTTGTCGGTGCTACTGGCAAATCAGCTCAAATCGGTATGCATGTTTGGTTACCAGATGCTATGGAAGGCCCTACTCCAGTTTCAGCTTTAATTCATGCTGCAACAATGGTTACAGCTGGCATATTTTTGGTCGCACGTTGTTCGCCGATGTTCGAACATAGCCAAGCTGTTTTAGTTGTTATTACAGTAGTTGGCGCGGTAACTTGTTTATTTGCTGCAAGCATCGCTATAGCCCAAACGGATATTAAGAAGATAATCGCCTATTCTACATGCAGCCAGCTTGGTTATATGTTTTTTGCTTGTGGAGTTTCGGCGTATCAGGTTGGAATTTTTCATTTAGTTACTCACGGTTTTTTCAAAGCTTTGTTATTCTTGTCTGCTGGCAGTGTTATTCACGCAGCTCACACTCAGGAGATATTCGAAATGGGGGGAATTTGGAAAAAAATGCCTGTAACTTATGCTAATTTCTGGATGGGTTCATTAGCTATTATTGGAATTTTTCCTTTAGCTGGTTTTTATTCTAAGGACTTGGTATTAGAAGCGGCTTATGAGGCTGGAGGAGTTGGAGAGTTTGCTTTTGTTCTTGGAATTTTAGCAGCTATTTTAACTGCCATTTATTCTTTTAAAATTATCGTAGTAGTTTTTCATGGCAAAACTAGGCTCACAGATTCTGCTTTTGATCATGTTCATGAAGCACCAACTATTATGAACCTGCCTTTATTAATTTTGGTAGCTGGAACCTTATTTTCTGGAATGATTGGCTATTATCTCTTATCGATTAATAATCCAGCTGGATATTTTTCCGGGGCTATTTTTAATTTAGATGAAAAGCATGGTGAACATCATGTAAGTATGTTAATTCAGAATTTACCTTTGGTTGTTGGCATAACTGGCTCACTAATTGGTATTTACTGCTATAAGCACGGATTAAATCGAAGAATCTCAGAGATTTTGAGACCAATATATTTATTATTGAAAAATAAATATTTCTTTGATGAATTTTATGACAAAACATTTATTAGATTGACTAATACCCTAAGTAGGTGGTCTGGGTATTTCGATGTTAGGATAATAGACCGCTTTGGACCAAACGGTTTTAGTTATATGACTAGAGGCTTTAGCTGGTGCGTGTCTCAATTACAGACTGGCTATTTGTTTAGCTATGCATTATATGTGATATTTTCTTTAATGCTTTGTATAACGATTTTTGTATTTAAATATTTGTAAAGTAGATAGATAATAAATGTTAGATTTACCAGTTTTATCAATCAGTATTCTACTACCGCTAGCTAGCGCTTTGTATATTACTGTGTTTATTAGTCATAGTAAATCGCTAAGAAAGCAAGTATACGCCATGTATGTAGCTGTTTTGAGTTCTGTTCTTACATTAATTGCTACATCGTATTTATTATTCAGTTTTGATACAAAAGTTGAAGGGTTTCAATTTGTAGAAAAATATAGCTGGATTAAGGCTATAGGTCTTGAATATTTTATTGGAGTTGATGGTTTATCGCTACTATTCGTTTTTTTAACAGCTTTACTGACTTTAATTTGTGTTGTAGCTAGCATATTTACTATTAAGAAACGTATAAAAGAATATTTGCTTTGCTTTTTACTACTCGAATCTTTTTGTATAGGGACGTTTTCTTCACTTAATCTGTTGTTATTTTACGGATTTTTTGAGGTGATTTTGATCCCAATGTACATAATCATAGGAGTTTGGGGAGGAGAAAACAGGGTATATGCTGCGATGAAATTTTTCCTTTACACATTTTTTGGATCTGTCTTTTTATTGCTTGCGATAATTTACATCTACTCTCAAACTGGTACTTTTAACATGATGGAGCTAAACATAAAATTACCAGAGCTATCTTTAGAGGTACAAAAAATATTATGGATTGGGATGTTTATTTCTTTCGCAATAAAAGTTCCAATGCCACCGTTTCATACTTGGTTACCGGATGCCCACGTTCAAGCACCGACTGCTGGATCGGTTATGCTTGCTGGAATTTTGCTAAAAATTGGGGGATATGCTTTTATCCGAGTTCTGCTACCAATGCTACCAGAAGCATCTCTAGCTTTTGCCCAGTATGTGTTATGGCTCAGCGCTTTTGCGATAGTTTATGGTTCTTTGGTAGCGCTTGCGCAAACTGACATGAAAAAAATGATAGCTTACTCTTCGGTAGCTCATATGGGTTATGTTACTGGCGGTATATTTAGTTTTACTGAAAAAGGGCTCGCTGGGGCGGTGTTTCAAATGATTAGCCATGGACTAGTCTCTTCGGCTTTGTTCTTATTTGTTGGTATGCTTTATGAACGCCACCACACTAAAGAAATAGGCAAATATGGTGGGGTAGCTTCGAGTATGCCATTATTATCTAGCCTATTTATGATTACAATGCTTGCTTCCGTTGGTTTGCCTGGTCTTAGTGGATTTGTTGGTGAGTTTTTGAGTATAGTTGGTATGTATGAAATATCTCCAATTATTGGAGTGATAGCGGCGTTTGGAGTGGTGCTTGGTGCGACTTACATGTTAAAACTTTACAAACAAGTGATTTTTGGAGAAGTTAAGGATCCCGTGATAGCTGGTTTTAATGACTTACACTTATACGAAAAACTAGCAATTATTCCTCTAGTTGTTTTAATAATCTACATTGGAATTTTGCCAGATGGGGTATTGCGGATCGTAAGCATCCCTTTAACTAATTAAGAGTTGCTAAAAATAACCAAATTTAAATTTTGATATAAAAATGCTTGGTCAATTTAATTTAATTCTGCCAGAAATAGCTTTAACTGTTGTTACTCTTTTTGCGCAAGTTGTAGCTGTATTTTACAGATCTTCTTTGCGCTTTATTACTTTAGCTCTGATAGTTGCTTTGATTGGAATAATTACTGGACTTTTATATTTTGTACCTCAAACTGAAATAGGATTTTCTAGTTCTTTTGAAGTTTCATCAACAATTCATTTGTTTAAAGCTTTAATCTTGGGCTTAACTATTATGAGTATAGTTTTGTATAAAGAATTAAGAAAAATTTCCAATAAGCCGATTAAAATGGAGTTTGTAACTTTAATGTTGTTATCAACATTGGGGGTTTTTATCTCGATTTCTGCAAGAGATTTTATTCTTCTATTTTGTGGCCTTGAATTGCAGGCTTTAGCTGGTTATGCAATGGCAGCCTTCAATGTTAATGAAGTAAAATCTTCAGAGGCTGGTCTGAAATATTTTGTGCTTGGTGCTTTAATTAGCTGCTTGATGTTACTTGGCCTATCTTTCTTGTATGGATTCAGCGGTAGTATGTACTTTGCTGACATCAAGACGGTCTTAAATGAAACTTTTCATATGGGATTAGTTATCGGTGCTATTTTGGTATTAGCAGCAATATTATTCAAACTATCAGCCGCTCCTTTGCATATATGGACTCCCGATGTATATGAAGGGGCTCCGATTGCTGCGGTTACGTATTTTTCTGTAGCGCAAAAAATAGGCGTTTTGGTAGTTTTAGTGAATTTCATTACCTTGGTAGTTGGAGATTATGTCAGAATCTCGGTGGATTTGATAAAAATAGCAGCTGTTTTGTCAATTTTAATCGGTTCGCTTGGTGCTATAATGCAGTTTTCATTAAAAAGATTAATGGCATATAGTACTATATTAAATGTGGGATATGTTCTGATAGCCATTTCTTTGCATTCTGATAATGGTCTTTATGCTGCTTTGTTATATATGTTCATTTATGTCATAGGTACGATTGGCTTTTTTGCTTGTTTAATAGCTCTTTTTGGCCCAAAAGCTGACACAGCCAGCTTTGCAGATTTACGCGGCATAGCCGAACAAAAAAAGGCTATTGGACTAGCAATAAGTATTATTATGTTTTCGATGATAGGTTTACCACCTCTTGCAGGTTTTTTTGGTAAATATTACATTTTTTATAACGCAATATTACAAGGCGAAATATTTCTTGCACTACTTGGTGTATTAACTAGCGTAGTTGCTGCATTTTATTATTTAAAAGTTATAAAATATATGTATTTTATGGAAAGGACTGAAGAACTGACTAACATAAAAACCAATCGTGGTTTGCTTATGATATCAGTATTTTCGATAGGTTTTACGTTGTTTTTCTTTATTTTTGCTTCTTCGTATCTTATCTGATTCATTGTTATTTCAAATAAAATATTATAGAGAAGTGTAGGTTATTTTTAAAAAATATGAAATGTTAGTTCCTTGGCTAAAACAGTTTGACCTGCTAATATTCGATTGTATTGATAGTACAAATGATGAGGCTATACGTCTTTTAAAAGCTGGAGTAAGAGGCGATTTTGTAATCATAGCAAGGGAGCAGCACAAAGGAAAGGGTCAAAAAGGAAAAACTTGGCAGTCTATTAATGGTAATCTTCACGCAAGTATTTTAATATCATCTGACCTAAATTTTGATCGTCTTAAAGAATTGTCATTTTTAACTGCTGTTGCAATACGTGATGCAATTTTAGAATGTATTGATTACCTAAAGGCTCCTAAAGCTAATATCAACTTAAAATGGCCTAATGATGTATTAATCGGTGATAAAAAAGTAGCTGGTATTTTACTTGAATCGATAAGATTAGATAATAAAAACTACGTAATTATAGGCATTGGTGCTAACACTCATTTTATACCAAAAATGGATGGAATAAAAATTACTAGTCTACTGAATGAAGGTATTGTGCTCAAAAATTGCGATGATTTTTTAAGCAAAGTAATGGATAATTTCCAATTTTATTATGATAAATGGCAGCTTGAAAGAGATTTTTCTGGCATAAGAAAAGAGTGGATCAAATCTGCTTATAACCTTAATAATTCTATAATTTTAAATGACGGGTTAAAAGCAATTTCTGGAATATTCAGGGGTATCAATCAAGAAGGAGCAATTTGCATAGAATTGACTAACGGCGAGCAACTATACTTCTCATCTGGAGAAGTCAGCTATCTTAATTAAAAAAATAACTATTATAACTAATAAGCTTGGTAGATGAAGGATAATCTTATTTCTATAATCTTAGTTGAACCACAAATGGGAGAGAATATTGGCGCTGCTGCAAGGGCTATGAAAAATTTTGGTCTTAGGGATTTGCGCATTGTGAATCCTCGAGACGGATGGCCTAACGACAAAGCTTGTAGTATGTCTGTAGGAGCGATTGATCTTATAGAAAACGCAAAAATTTTTTCATCATTGGAAGAAGCCTCTAGCGATTTATCTTTTTTATATGCCACAACTGGTATACCAAGAAATATGAACAAAGATTATGTCATCTCTCGAAATTTAGCACAAGACATTCCCTCTAGTTGCGCGATAGGAATAATGTTTGGCAGAGAAAATTGGGGCCTAAATAATGCAGAAATTGCTATGGCAAACAAGATCTTACTCATAGATACTGACAAAAACTTTAGCTCCTTAAATATAGCACATGCAGTAGCCATTATTTGCTACGAATTATTCGGTGCTAACAATCAATTTAGAGGTGATTTAAATAACACTCAAGAGTTAGCCACAAAATCTGAGTTAAATCATTTTTGTCAGCATCTGCTGTTAATTTTGGAGGAGAAAAATTTTTTTAGAGTGCCAGAGAAGAAAGAGCAAATGAGCAACAAGATAAAAAATTTATTTTCACGGATAGATAAACTTTCTCAGTCAGAATTAAATATTTTAAGGGGAATTATTACAACCTTAAATGATAGCAAATAATTGATCCTTCTTGATCTTTAAAGTTTCTTATGTAAAAATACTAGCACTAGGGGAAATTAGGAATAATAATTAACCCGCCGGATTAATTTTAAAGGAGATTATGAAAATGCTTAAAAAAAACTTTTTAATACTCGCAAGCGCTTTTTGTTTGATTTCAGCCAGCTCTTCTAGTGCTTTTGGAGCTGCAGAGACTAGTACGCAAAAGCAAGACCAGCAGGTGCAACAAAAAACCGATACAAAAACTGATGCAGCCTCCAGCACGCAAAAGGCAGAAACAGCACCAACCATCCAAGTTACAGAAGCCTGGGCTAGGAAGTCCCTTTCCCCGAATAATAATTCCGCAGCTTATATGAAGATAAGTAACATAGCGGACAAAGATATGGTTATAATCGGGGCTTCTGCATCTGATATTGCTAATAATGTAGAGTTACATAAAAGTTTTGTAGACGAGAAAGGCATAAGCAGAATGGCTACTATTGATAAAATAGTAGTACCAGCCAAAACTGTTGTAGAACTCGCCCCTTCCTCTATGCATATAATGCTTTTTGATTTAAAGAGGAACTTAAACACTGGTGATAAGTTTAAACTTGAACTAAAATTAGACGGTAACTCTGAGCCAGTAATAGTCGAAGTCGAAGTTAAAGAAGGGAAGTAATCATCGGTTCAAATTCATAAGTAATATGATCGACAACATAGCTAATAGCGGGCTCCTACTTTCTAGCAAGCCCGCGCAGCATAGCGTTAATAAACACAACATGCTTAACAGTAAACAGAATTTGAATTCTGCTGAAGTTAATAGAGTTAATAGTAGTGAATTTCAAAAAATATTACGTTCCAATTCTGGATCAGATCCTCTAAATACCTCTCGATTCAAAGGTGCAGAACCAAGCATAAAGCATGCAGGAAAGAATCAAGATGATGGCATAGATTTTGCTCTTAGGAAGGTATCTATTGATTTTGAAAAGCAAATTTTAGGTATTATGTGGAATATGGCTGCTCAAACTAATAGAACTTTTGAAGGAGGGCTCGGGGAGGAAATTTTTTACCAAGAATTAATCAATGAGATGGTAAATTTATCCAAGCCTGGTGAAATGGGAGATATAGCTAAAAATATATATAAAGATCTAAAGCGAGAACAGAATGCCACTACAAATGATGAATAAACAATTAACACAAAATACTGTTATAAAACAACTAAACAAAGCTGCGCTGCTTTTGATTTCTTCAATTAAACTTGAAAATGATCTTCTTGAAAAAGGAAAAATATCGGCATTATCTGATATTTTTGAGAAAAAAATTCAATATCTGCAAGAATTTAATAATTCGGAGCATATGCTTGATATATTCCTAAAATCTAGCAATTTTGACAAGTCAGATCCTGCTTTAAACAAGCTTAAAGAGATATTCTTAGAACTGGAAAAGGTAAATAATAGAAACGAGATTCTTCTTAGAGCTAATATTGAAGCGGGTAACAAGATAATAGAATTTTACAAAGAAGCACAAAAGAGCAAAATAACTCAAAATTATGGTTATAATAGTCAAGGCACTATTGCTATCTCCAAAAATATAGAAAAAGTTACGCCTTTCACTAGTTTAAACAATAGGGTATAGGATTTAGGGCTATGACAAAAGATATTTCAGCTCCATTACAAGATGCTAAATCGATGCTTGACACTGTTAAGTACAATCTTGTCCAAACCCAGCAATCAGGATCCAGAGCGATAGACACCAGCTTAACTACTGAACCTATTGGAGGTACTGGCAAGTACAGAACTAGTGTCGTAAATAGCAGGAGAGACGATCCTCTAAAAACAAAAATATTCTTTTCCAGCGTAACTACAGCTTCTAGGGCTCAAAGCAAGTTAGATTCTTTATCCATACTGCAAGAAGCAATAGGTAATTCTTCGGAACCTCACAAATCGCTACTTAGTCAGGCTGTGATTGATTTTGTTTCGCAAGCTAAAATTTTACAAGTAAAAGATGATCTTTCAGTCAGAAGAGCCTTTATTGACAGCGGGGCATCGCTTGCAAGTACTATCAATGGAGCCATACAAAAAGCCAAAGATTTGCGCCTTCAAGCGGACATGGATTTAAGAACTGGTTTGCAAAAACTAAACTCAACTTTTGAGCAATTAAATCATATTAATCAAACTTTACTTAGTAGCGTTGCTCCAGAAAGACTTCATGACAAAAGGGATAAGCTAATAGAGGAAATTTCAGCAAAAATAGATGTGCAAGTATTTTTTGGCTATAACGGCGTGGCCAAAGTGACTCTTAAAGGCACTGGTTACGAATTAGTCAGCGAAAATGGCATGGCTAAATTTTCTTACCCAGCAGCCGCTAGCGACACCATCCTGGCGGATACAGACATTCCAGACATAACAGTTGTTAGCTATAATAATCAAGGCGAAGCTAGTTCCCAGAAGGTTATAGTAATGGGTGGTAGTTCGAATAAATCTTTACGCACTATCCTTGGCGGGGAAGTTGAAGCATGGATTAAGTTACGAGATATCGACTTACTAAATGCAGAAAAATCTTTTAAGAGCCTAGCTAAAGGAGTAGCGGATACGGTTAACAAAATTCACAATTCTGGGAGCCCATGGCCACCGCAAAAAAGCGTTGTTGGCAGTAAAGTCGTTTCAGGTCAAGACCAACTAAAATTTCAAGGAGAGCTTAACCTTTTTGCTGTAGATAATAGAGGTTCTCAATTAAGAGGCGGAGCTGGAAGATTACATGGTGCCAAAATTGATTTTGCTACCTTTAAAGGCACCGGAATTGATGGCGCCATAACGGCTGGAGATGTTATTAAAGAAATTAATCAACAACTAGATCTTTCCCCATCTCGTGATCGCGCAGCTATTGGTAGGATTCGTGATGTTAATGGCGCCCAAATGGCTGGTCAATATCTGGTAAATAACATCCAACTAGCTGGACTTGGTGATATTGACAGTAACGGTAATTGGACATTTGACCTAGATTTACAGGGAAATTCATTCTTTGGTAGCAAAGTTGAGGTATTAGAAGTTAGCAGTCCAACTGGCGGGGTTATTCCTTCTGAGCTTTTGCCTCCAGCTTTTACTTTAAATAAAGATAGTTCGGCAAGAACCGGTCAGGGGATTACCCTTGGCGGATTTGTACCAGGAGGCGCTGGAAATGTTGACGTTACTGTAGCCTTAAGAGTTACTGGTGAGAATGGTGAAGTAAACGAGGGTACTATTACTTTTAAAGTAGACCCAGCTATGGCTAAAACCAATCAGCGCATCAGCTATGTATCAGGACAAGGATTGCCTGCTGCAGGTGGAGACATGCTAACGTCCCCACTGATAATTTCGCATTCCGGTGTTGCTAGAGCCACTCTGATAGATGAAACTGGTAATGAAATTACTGACCTTACTAGTGGAAAATCTGGTAAATTGGTAATTCAAACAACCGATCCCGATTACGCCATTGTGATGCAAGGTGGTAATTTTTCGAGCCTTTTTGGGCTAAATAATTTCTTTGAAATGGACGAAGATACTGGTTATATCACGATTCGCGATAAAATTGATCAAGACGTAAGTCAACTTTCTACTGGCAGAGTAAGTGCTACAGATGGTATTGACACAACACTAACAGTTGGCCAAGATAAAGCTAGAGCGGTTTTAGCTTTTGGTCAGAATTTTCAAGCAGGCGACACTATAACCATCGATGGTACCGTAATTACTCTTGTGGCCGGCCTGCCATTAAACTCTAGCCAAGCGCAGATAGGAGGGGACCTTCCTGCTTCGTTACAAAATTTAGTAAATGCAGTAGCTGCTCACCCTTTGCTAAAATCGAAGTTTACAGCTATTTCAGATGGGGTAACAACATTATCGATTATTGCCAAATCAGGTGGTACTTGGGGTAATAGCGTGCAAGTTTCTTCGGCTCTTGGAGGAATTAACACAGTTTCTATAAATAATAGCCTAGCAGCTGCAAATGTGGGTCCGGTTAACATGGTTGGCGGTACGGATATTGAACAAATTATCAAGGTTTTTGACTATACTATAGGGCCAGCCTCGCATGAAATATTAGCTGAGTTACAGCTTTTATCTTCTAAGCCTTCATCTTTTGAAGGAGATGGTAGCGCAAGCGGAAAATTCTTTTATACATTACAAGAATTTGCCACTTTAGTCGCAGGAGCAGTAACTGAACAATATAACAAAGCGTCATTAGATAGCGCGGTATTAAATAATGCTTTGAGCGCTCTTAATAAAGAATTAATACAATCATTTGCGCCAGACCAGCAAGAGCAATATTTCAAAGCTCTGGATTTAATAGAATTTATGAAAATTTTTGCCTCTTATGGGAAAATGGTGCACGATACTGAACAAAAAGTGTTAGACGTGTTATTTAATAGCTAAAAATTGTAGTTTTTGTAAGTTAGTTACAGATCAATAAACTTAAACTAAAATAGTGATTATTATGAAAGTGAATGATATCTTAAATAAAATACCTTCTAATATTTTAGGAGCAGATGTTTCACAACTGAACAAAGATATGGTCTCTGCTGCAAGAGAAGTGGTTAAGGACAATAAGTTTGAATCGCGCGCTAAATTGGAAGATTCTGGTCTTGATAGATTGTACGATGAGCTACAAGGGCGGTTAGCTCGCGCAGAAGTTCATAAAACGACTACTCCTATTGCTAAATCAAGACTTAATTCTAAACAAATTGCCTTAGATGATATTCGAGCAGTTATAACTGATTTTCGAGCTAACACTTCAGACCCGTCTGATATTGGCGGCACTCAAGAGCAAAGAGCTAATAAAGCCCTAACAAAAATAGCTGATATTTTAAATAGGCGAGAAAATGGCCGATATATTTTTGGCGGTAAGAACGATAATGAAATGCCGGTAAAAGGAGATATCACCAAGTTAGATGAGCACAACTTTACAAGCACTACTTCAAGTGAAATTTTAGTAGATATATCAGATAATTGCTCTGTAGATGTAAATATGGTAACTGCCCGTGATGTGGCTCCCTTTATAAAAACTCTGAATCTCTACAAAAAAGGTATAGGTGCACATAATCAGGAAGCGATAGAAAACCTTATGGATCAGGCTATAAAAAATCACGAATACTTACAAGTTAAAGTAGCAGGATCTCTTAATTCTATAAAAAAAGCCACTAGTGAAAATGCCGAAATAGCATACCACGCTGAGCAAGTCCTATCGGATACAGAATTTACAGTAAATGTAGTTGAGAAAGCTGGAGCGATGCAAAACTCTATGCAAAGTCTACTAGCCAATTTTAGTATCGAGTCCGGTATCAAAAGCATTTTTAACAAAGTTATAGGAATGAGTTAAACCTACAACAAACGTAATGAGGTGTATGATTTTTTGCTTAAAGATGGGATAATCCAAGTAAATTTGCTAAAGTAAATTTGCTAGTGTAGTCGCTTCATCTGGCATATGAATCCGGGACATCCGCATACGGAGGATATAGAAGTTTTTGAGGCGAAAGAGTAAAAATTTCTACACCGCTACTCGTAACTCCAACAGTATGCTCAAATTGTGCTGATAAAGATTTGTCTCTAGTCGTTACTGTCCAACCGTCAAACTTACTTAAAATCGTCTCATATCCACCAGCATTAACCATTGGTTCAATCGTAAAAAACATACCTTCTTTCAAAGCAAGACCAGTATCAGCCCTACCATAATGCAATATTGACGGCTCATCATGAAAAACTCTACCTATACCATGACCGGTATAGTCCCTAACTACAGAATAATTATGCTTCTCAACATATTTTTGTATAGCATGGCCGATATCACCAAGTTTAACTCCTGGTTTTACCATCTCTATCCCAATCATCATCGCATCGTAAGTAACCTGTATTAAACGCTTCGACTTAACTGACACATCACCTACATAAAACATTCTACTAGTGTCACCATACCAACCATCGACTATCACCGTAACATCAATATTGATAATATCACCATCTTTTAGCTTCTTTTCTGAAGGTATACCATGACACACAACATGATTCACTGACGTACATATCGATTTAGGAAACCCTTTATAATTCAATGGCGCCGGAATCGCCCCATTAGAAGTTATAAACTCATGACATAAGTCGTTCAATTCTAAAGTAGTCACACCTGGGACAACGTATCTAGTAATGAAATCCAGGGTCTGAGCCGCAAGCTTGCCGGCGGTACCCATTTTTACAAAATCTTCTAGCTTATGAATTTTGATAGACATTATTTACCACTAAGTAAATTATTATACGGGCCCTTAGTTTAAACGATTTTTTAGCTCTTGTACATACTCATTATGTTGATTGATAGTTTTAGAAAAATTATGCCCACCAAAGCCATTAATTACAAAATATAAATCATCCGTTTTGGCTGGTTTTGCTACCGCTTCTATAGATTTTTTTCCAGGACAAGAAATTGCCCCTGGTGGCAACCCTAAAACGTAATAAGTATTATAAGGAGAGGCTAGTTTTAAATCAGTTTTAGTAAGTCTTCTTTTTAGTTTATTTGTTCCTTCAGTAATCGCATAAATGGTCGTAGGATCAGCTTGTAATTTCATCCCTTTGTTTAGTCTATTAAGAAACACAGCAGCAATTCTTGGTTTTTCTAAATCATTACCAGCTTCTTTTTCAATAATAGACGCAAGAATCAATAAATCTTTCCTAGATTTGATAGGAGAATTTTCTGATAAATTTTTCATCGAATCATCTAAAGCTTCAGACATTTTCACTCGCATTTCATCGACAATATTCTCTCTCTTATCACCGTAAGAGTAATAGTATGTATCTGGCATTAAGTATCCTTCAGGTATCGGCATACTAATTGCTCCTTCAAGCAATTCTTCGTTATTGAGCTTTTCAACAATTTCTGCAACCATTAAACCTTTAGGAATAACAAGTTTATGAATTATCGACTTACCGCTTGCCAGTTTGCGAATCACCTGTAATGGAGACACCCCTGTGGTAAATTCATATTCACCACTTTTTAAAGGGTTTTTTAGGGAATAGATCTCCCCTATAACTTCAAAAAGTTTTGGATAAGATATAACATTTTTCTCAGCCAAAACTTTAGCCATTGCCTCTACTGAAAGACCATGCTTAATAACTACACATTTCTTTTCTTGCAAAGGACCAGGCAAGGATAAATATCCAGCTAAAATATTTGCCCCTGTAATTACTAAAATAACTATAAAAGCAGCGATATATAATTTGACCTTTAGTGATTTTTGAATAATCATTACTCGAGCTATTGCTTAAGAACACAAGCGCATCAATTGCCTATTTCACCAATATTGACGATAATAATTGGAGATTTGTTAATTTCAGTTCTCAAAATTCTTCTAATAGTTGAGCGTACAGATTCTTCTATCTGGTCTAAAAGGAATAGCCCCTTAGATCTTTTTCTTTGTTCATCTAATTTATCTATAACCTCTTCTTTGATAGAGTCCAGTAAATCCTCATCTTCTTTAGGGTCAAGCAACCCTGGCATGCTAATTAAAGGTTTTGCAGCCAAAGCAGCTTTACCATCAACTACCACGGAAACAACAACAATACCGTCATCCCTCATTCTTCTCCGCATTTTGAAGATAGGCGAAGAATCTGGAAGCAGATAATTACCATCTACAGCCAAATAGCCATTATCAACGAAATCTATTACTTTTGGTTCATGTTCATCCAAAAGTACCACGCTGCCATTTTCTACTTCTACCGTTTTTTTAATACCATTAGCCCTAGCTAGTTTTGCATGCTCATGAATATGCACAGGCTCTCCATGCACAGGGACGCATATTTTAGGTCTTATTAATTCATACATTTTTTTCAGCTCTTCAACCGCTGGATGACCAGAAACATGAACAAAATGATCCCTCTCAGTAATTACTTCTACCCCCATTTTTACGAAGGTATTAAACAATCTGAAAATTTTCTTTTCATTCCCTGGGATAATTTTTGAAGAAAAAATCACAGTATCCTTTGGAGCAAGCTTCACTGAATTATGCGCTTTATTCGCCATTTTAGCAGTTGCAGCCATTGCTTCTCCTTGGCAGCCAGTAGCAATTATCAGCAATTCTTCTCTTTTGTAGTTGGCAATCGATCTTTCATCGATT
>Ga0075154_10000949_pt1 | contig 22154 bp, 23 predicted proteins | sample JI71714BDNA_FD_70965 | JGI IMG/M metagenome (GOLD analysis project Ga0075154, IMG submission 70965) | Wastewater effluent complex algal communities from Wisconsin, to seasonally profile nutrient transformation and Carbon sequestration -... | ecosystem: Engineered > WWTP > Effluent > Algae...
GGTGTGCTCACGCTGGTGCTCATGATCGGGTTTGTGGTGTTGTTCGTCACCGCTATCTGGTCCATCTACCGTCTGGTCAAAGGCTTCCTGTATTGGAACGACCGCCGGCCCATGCCCATCTGACGCCTTGCGCAAGCCCATGTCCCAAGCCACCTCCCACCCTGACCCTGACTGCATCTTCTGCAAAATCGTTGCCGGGAAAATCCCCAGCCGCAAGGTTTATGAGGACGACGAAATCCTGGCCTTCCACGACGTCAACCCCTGGGCCCCGGTGCATTTCCTCCTGGTGCCCAAACAGCACATTCCATCCATGGCCCACGTCGGCCCCGAGCACGAGGCCCTGTTGGGCCGCATGATGGCGCTGGCACCGCGCCTGGCCCTGGAGCAGGGTTGCAACCCCTATCCCCAAGGGGGTTTCCGCATCGTCACCAACACCGGCGCCGAAGGTGGCCAGGAAGTCCACCACCTGCATATTCACGTGATGGGTGGGCCGCGCCCCTGGCTTCGCGGTTGAGTGCGGCCTCCGCCGGGCAGGCTTCTTGCTCGGCTTTTCAGGCTGGTCTAGGGGTTCACCCGGGTAGTGTCGGCGTCTGCCGGCCCATATCTGGGAGAATGCCGGGTTTCCGGTCGGGCGAACCTCTTGGCCCGCGTAGAATCAGAAGCAATACAGGCGGAATTTTTCCGTACGCAGGAGTTCAAGCATGGGTACGTTTTCTATTTGGCACTGGCTGATCGTTCTCTTGATCGTGGTCATGGTGTTTGGCACCAAGAAGCTCAAGAACCTGGGCTCCGATCTGGGCGGCGCCGTCAAGGGCTTCAAGGACGGCATGAAAGAGGGCGGCAACACCGACTCCGACCACGCAGCCTCCGCACCGGCTGCCCAGGTGACCCAGGACACCAGCGCCGCCAAGAACACCATCGACGTCGAAGCCAAGACCAAAAGTTGACTGGCGCTGTAGCGCTGCCTTTGCGGCGGCTCGCTGAGCCGCTCCGCAAGCTGGAACGCAACCCATGATCGACTTAGGCATCTCCAAGATCGCCCTCATTGGCGTGGTCGCCCTGGTGGTGATCGGCCCGGAAAAGCTGCCCAAAGTGGCACGCACCGTGGGCGCGCTGCTGGGCAAGGCGCAGCGCTACGTCGCCGACGTGAAGGCCGAGGTCAATCGCTCCATGGAGCTCGAAGAGCTCAGGAAGATGAAGGAGTCCATGGAGGGCGCGGCGAGGGATGTGGAGGGCTCCCTGCAGACCACCACCGCCGACTTTGAAAAGTCCTGGTCGGAAGCCACAGCGGGTCTGGAGTCCAGCGGCTCATCCACCTTCGACCCCACCACCGATGCCTACTCCATCGGGTCCCCGGTCTACCCCGAGTACCGCCACCCGAAGAAGAACTTCCGCCTCAAACAGAAGGCGGTGCCTCAGTGGTTCAAATCTCGCACGGGCACCCGTACCCGGGCGCAGTCCGGTGCGGCCCGCGTAGCCCGCTTCCGTCCCAAGCGCTGAACAGGCCCTCACTCTTTCCGACATGTCCGACCCCTCCAAGCCCGACGAACTGGCTGGCACCGAGCAGCCCTTCGTGCAGCACCTCATGGAGTTGCGCGACCGCCTGCTCTACTGCATGGCAGGCGTGGCGCTGTGCATGATCGCGCTGGCCGTCTGGCCGGGGCCCAGCGGCCTGATCGATCTGATCGCGGTGCCCATACGCGCCCACATGCCTCCGGACTCACGGCTCATCGCGGTCGGCGTGTTTTCGCCTTTCTTTGTGCCTTTGAAGGTACTGATGATGGCAGCCATCCTGCTGGCACTGCCCTGGCTGATGTACCAGATGTGGGCTTTCGTCGCCCCCGGCCTGTACAGCCACGAAAAGCGTTTTGCCTTTCCGCTCATCGTGCTCGGCAGCCTGCTGGCCTACACCGGTATCGCGTTCGTGCAGTTCTTCGTGCTGGACAAGATGTTCGGTTTCATCCAGAACTTCACCCCAGAGAGCGTCGCCGCCACCCCCGATATCGCCTCTTACGTAGAGGCCATCCTGTCGCTGTATCTCGCGTTCGGACTCGCGTTCCAGGTGCCTATCGTGGTCATTCTGCTGGTCCGCTTTGGCATGGTCACCATCGAAAAGCTCAAGGCGTTCCGTGGCTACTTCATCGTCGTCGCGTTCGTCATTGCGGCGATCGTCACGCCACCCGATGTGATTTCACAGTTGGCGCTGGCCATTCCCATGTGCATCCTCTACGAGGTCGGTATCTGGGGCGCCCGCTGGTTTGCCAAGGTAAAACCGCCCGAAGAAACCGATCCGCAGGCCTGACCACTACCCGCCACTACCCGCCACTACCCGCCACTACCCGCGAGGCTGCAGCGCCCCAGACCAGCGCGCGCCTCCGAGGGTGCGCACCACTGAGGCGGTTTACCTCGCTTCGCGCTGAGACGGCCGCCGCCCTGGGGTCACCATCACGGTCTCCGCACCGCCCCGGCGCAGCACTTCCAAAGCGCTAGGCTCACCGGGTCGCAGCGCGGCCACGGCACCCAGCAGGCTAGGGACGTCCGTGACGGCCTGCCCGTTGACAGTAGATATCACGTCCCCCGGGCGAATACCGGCCTGGGCAGCAGGACCATTCTGCAAAACCCCTGTGATGATCACTCCGCGCTGGGCTTCTATGCCGAAGTGCTGGGCCAGATCGGCAGTCAGGGGCTGGGGTTCTACACCGATCCAGCCGCGCGTGACCTCGCCGTCACGAACGATCGACTCCAGCACGAAACGCGTGGTGGAAGTGGGAATGGCAAACCCGATTCCCATGGAGCCGCCAGAGCGCGAGTAAATGGCCGTGTTGATCCCCATCAGGTGGCCCTGTACATCCACCAGCGCGCCGCCCGAGTTGCCTGGGTTGATGGCGGCATCCGTCTGGATGAAGTTTTCGAACGTATTGATGCCCAGTTGGGAACGCCCCAGAGCACTCACGATGCCGCTGGTCACAGTCTGGCCCACCCCGAATGGATTCCCTATGGCCAGCACCACGTCGCCCACTTCGAGCAAGTCCGAGTTGCCGAGAGTGATCACCGGCAGGCCGCCGAGCTCTATCTTCAGCACCGCCAGATCGGTCTCCGGGTCGGTCCCAATCACCTGCGCCAGAACTTTGCGGCCATCGCTGAGCTGAACCTCGATCTCATCGGCTTCGGCAATCACATGGTGGTTGGTCAGAATGTATCCCGCCGGACTCACGATCACTCCCGAGCCCAGGCCGGTTTGCGGCCTTGCCTGTTCACCGAAGAAAAACTGAAACCAGGGGTCCCCGGCGTGCGGGTTGCGGGCGGTCTTGCTGGTGCTGATGCTCACCACCGCCGGAGACGCCATACGGGCAGCGCCGCTCAGACTGCTGCTGGCCACCAGTGCTGGGCGTTCGGTGTCCATCTGCTCGAACACCGGCACCATGGAGGTGAAAGTCGGGGGGCGTGCCAGCCACTGGGGTTTGAGGGTGGCCACCACGAAATAGAGCGCCAGCAGTACAGTGACGGATTGGGCAAACAACAACCAGTAGCGTTTCATGGATTACAGCGAGTTCAGGGGGTAGCGGGCCAGAATGGGCAGCGGTTCTTTGCCGCACACCATCCTCCAACGCTTTCAGATGGGGCTTGCCCTAGACCTGGTCAAGTGCGCAGGCGCTCAGGCGCAACAGGAGCGCCAGCCGCCATTGTCTGTGTTTTTTCGCTACCAGCGGCCTCAGCTTGGCGGGTGTTGCGGTGCAGCGCCACAATACAGCCCATGAACCATGGCTCTTCCAACCCCTCGCCTCCGCGCGGCGTGCACCGTGCCCAACTGCTTGCGGAGTTCGATGCCTTGTTACAACCAGCGCTGTTCAAGGATTACGGCCCCAACGGGCTGCAGGTGGAGGGGCGTGCCCAGGTTGGACATGTCGTCAGCGGTGTGACCGCCAGCCGCGCGCTCATCGAGGCCGCCATTGAGGCAGGGGCCGACGCCATCTTTGTGCACCACGGTCTGTTCTGGCGCGGTCAGGACGGCTGCGTCACCGGCTGGATGAAGCAGCGCCTGGCCCTCCTGCTGCAGCACGACATCAACCTGTACGCCTACCACTTGCCGCTGGATGCGCATCCGCATTGGGGCAACAACGTTCAACTGGGCCTGCGGCTGGGGTTCGCCTCCGACATGGCTGCCACGTCCGCATGGCAACGCTTCGGCGACCAGAGCCTGGGCTGCCTCGCCGATGTGGAGCCCTGCAGCACCGAGTCGCTCGCCTCGCGGGTGGAACAGATATTGGGCCGTTGCGTCACCGTGGTGGAGGGCCACACCAGACCGGTTCGCCGCGTGGCTTGGTGTACCGGGGGTGCCCAAGGCTATTTCGAAGCCGCCATTGCTGCGGGTGCGGATGCCTACATCACCGGGGAGATTTCCGAGCCTCAGGCCCATTACGCCCGCGAGATGGGCGTGAGCTACCTCGCCTGTGGCCACCATGCCACCGAGCGCTATGGCGCCCCGGCCCTGGCTGGCCAGGTTGCCGCACGGCTGGGCCTGCAGCACACATTCATCGACATCGACAATCCCGCCTGAGGGGTACACAGACATGCATTCCCGCCCTGTAGCCATCACCATGGGCGACCCCGCCGGCATTGGCCCCGAGATTGCCGCCATGCTGTTCCGCCGTCGCCCGGAGTGGTCTGGCCGCTGCTTCGTGGTGGGCGATCTCGGCACTTTGCGCCGAGCAGCGCTGCTCACTGCCACGGCGGGAGGGCCCTTGCCGCTGGCAGTGCTGGAGTCCCCGGAGAATCTGCCCGGGTTGCCGCCGGGGTGCCTCCCGGTGCTCCCACTGTCACGCAGCCTGGAGCCTTCGGTGCCGTTTGGCCAGGTCAGCGCACAGGCCGGCGAGGCCGCGGCGGCAGCTATCGAATGGGCTGCCCGTGCCGCGTTGCGGGCAGAAGTCTCGGCTGTGGTCACGGCGCCCATCCACAAGGAGGCCCTGGCAGCCGCCGGAAGGCCGTATCCCGGCCACACAGAATTCCTGCAGGCGCTGGCAGCAGAGCACCACGCTGTGGACGCCAGCCGAATGCCGGTGCGCATGATGCTGTCCAACCCGGACTTGCGCACCGTCTTGCACACCATTCATGTACCCTTGCGAACAGCCATCGAGGCACTGACCATCCCCTCGTTGCTGCAGACCATCCAGATCACCGCGGCCCATTTTGAGCGCTTCTTTCCCCGTCCAGACCGTCCCTGCCGGATCGGCGTCGCCGGGCTCAATCCGCATGCCGGCGAAGGCGGCCTGCTGGGGCGGGAAGAGATTGAAGTGGTCGCGCCGGCCGTGGCTCTGGCGCGCGCCGAGGGGCTCGACGTGTTCGGTCCGGAGGCCCCGGACACCATCTTTATGCGGGCGCGGCGCGGCGCCTGCGATGTGGTCATCGCCCTCTACCACGACCAGGGCCTGATTCCTGTGAAGTTGCTGGGCCTGGATAGCGGCGTCAACACCACACTGGGCCTGCCCTTTGTTCGTACCAGCCCCGATCACGGAACCGCCTTCGACCTCGCGGGCAAAGGCCTCGCCTCACCCGACAGCCTGTGCGCCGCGGTGGAGGCGGCCATGTGCTATGCCCCACAAGACCGTGAACCGCGTTCCAGTCCGTTAGAATAGGGGGCTACCCTGAGCGCGGAACCATTCGTGCGCGCCAGCATCCCCTCAAGAACTTCAAGCCCTGTCATTGAAAGATTCCCATGAGCGAAGCACCTGTAGACAACAGCCGCCGGACCTGGCTCATCACCTCTTGCGCCATGGGTGGCGTTGGCGCAGCGGCAGTCGCCGTGCCCTTCGCAACCTCCTTTGCCCCTTCCGAGCGGGCCAAGGCAGCGGGCGCCTCTGTGGAGTTTGACGTTTCCGTACTCGCCCCGGGTGAAAAAGCGGTGGTCGAGTGGCGCGGCAAACCCGTCTGGATCATGCGCCGCACGGAAGAGCAGATCGCCTCGCTGGAGGCTGTGGAGCCCGAACTGGCCGATCCCAATTCCGAACGCACCGCCTACCCGACGCCGGAATACGCGCGCAACCGGCACCGCTCCATAAAGCCCGAGTTCTTTGTAGGAGTTGGCATCTGCTCCCACCTCGGTTGTTCGCCTATCGATAAGCTTACCCCCGGAGCGCAGCCGTCGTTGCCAGACAACTGGCCGGGCGGCTTCCTATGCCCTTGCCACGGATCGACTTTCGACGTTGCAGGTCGTGTCTTCAGAAACAAGCCCGCGCCCGATAACCTCGAAGTACCCCCTCACTACTACGCGTCGGAGACCGTACTGGTGATTGGCGAAGACCAGGCAGCCTGACAAGCACTTCACAGAGGACCATCATGGCCGAATTCAAGCAAGTTGCGGCAGACGCGCCGCCGGGCGAAAAGCTACTCAACTGGGTGGACAACCGCTTTCCCTTGTCCAAGATGTACAAGGAGCACCTGAGCGAGTACTACGCACCCAAGAACTTCAACTTCTGGTACTTCTTCGGCTCGCTCGCGCTGCTGGTGCTGGTGATCCAGATCGTTACCGGCATTTTCCTGGTCATGCACTACAAGCCCGACGCTTCGCTGAACGCAGCCGGCGTGCCAGTGGCGTTCGCTTCCGTCGAGTACATCATGCGCGATGTGCCCTGGGGCTGGCTGATCCGTTACATGCACTCCACCGGCGCTTCGGCCTTCTTCGTGGTGGTGTATCTGCACATGTTCCGGGGCCTCATGTACGGCTCCTACCGCAAGCCGCGCGAGCTGGTCTGGGTGTTCGGTTGTGCCATTTTCCTGGTGCTGATGGCCGAAGCCTTCATGGGCTACCTGCTGCCCTGGGGCCAGATGTCCTACTGGGGTGCGCAGGTGATCGTGAACCTGTTCTCCGCCATTCCCTTTGTCGGCCCCGACCTCGCGCTGCTCATCCGGGGTGACTACGTGGTGGGCGATGCCACACTGAACCGCTTCTTCAGCTTCCACGTGATTGCCGTGCCGCTGGTGCTGCTGGGTCTGGTGGTGGCGCACATCATCGCGCTGCACGAAGTGGGCTCCAACAACCCCGACGGCGTTGAAATCAAAGCCCACAAGGACGCGAACGGCAAACCACTGGACGGTATTCCGTTCCACCCCTACTACACCGTGCACGACATTCTGGGTGTCTCGGTGTTCCTGATGGCGTTCTCGGCGGTCGTGTTCTTCGCCCCTGAGTTCGGTGGTTTCTTCCTGGAGTACAACAACTTCATCCCGGCGGATCCGCTCAAGACGCCGCCCCACATCGCGCCTGTCTGGTACTTCACGCCGTTCTATTCCATGCTGCGTGCCGTGACGACCGAGATGATGTACGTGCTCATCCTGTGCGTGGTGGTCGGTGCCTTCCTGGGTGTTCTCAAGTCCCAGCTGGGCGCCACCGGCAAGGCAGCCATCGTCATTGCCGCAGTGGTGTCCTCTGCGCTGATGCTCAGCATCGACGCCAAGTTCTGGGGCGTGGTTGCCATGGGCGGCGCGGTCATCATCCTGTTCTTCCTGCCCTGGCTCGACTACAGCCCTGTGCGTTCGATCCGCTACCGTCCCACGTGGCACAAGTACCTCTACGGTCTCTTTGTGATCAATTTCCTGGTGCTGGGCTACCTCGGCATTCTGCCTACCTCCCCCATAGGTGAGCGCGTATCGCAAGTGGGTACCCTGTTCTACTTCGGCTTCTTCCTGCTAATGCCCTGGTGGAGCCGGATCGGTGAGTTCAAACCCGAGCCCACGCGCGTCAACTTCGTCCCTCACTGAGTACGGCTGAGCGCTACCTCTGGAGCAATCTGATATGAAAAAATGGATCATTGGCTGCCTGATGGCGGTGGGCCTCTCCCAGGCTATGGCCGCGGGCAGCACCTTCCCCATGGACAAGGCGCCGAACCGCACGAACGATATGGCGGCACTGCAGAATGGCGCCAAACTATTCGCGAACTACTGCCTGTCCTGCCACTCCGCATCGTTCATGCGCTACAACCGGCTGACCGAAATCGGTCTGACCGAGCGCCAGATCCGCGATAACCTCATGTTTGCCACCGATCGGATCGGTGACACCATGCAGGCCAATATCAACCAGCGGCAGGCCAAGGAGTGGTTTGGTGCAGCGCCCCCCGACCTGACTTTGGTGGCCCGTTCCCGCGCTGCCATCGGCGGCCACTCGGGCCCGGATTACCTGTACACCTTCCTGCGCACCTATTACCGCGACGGTGAAAAACTCACCGGCTGGAACAACCTCGCGTTTCCCAACGTAGGTATGCCCAACCCGCTGTGGGAGTTGCAGGGTGAACGCCGCCCGATTTTCGAGACCGTCACCAGCCGCGGTCACGAAGTGGAGGTTTTCCGTGGATGGGAAGAAGTAACGCCTGGGGCCATGACTGCCGCGGAATACGACAATGCCATTGCCGATCTGGTGGGTTTCATGCAGTGGATGGCGGAGCCGGGTCAGAACGACCGCGTCCGCATGGGTGTTCTGGTTCTGCTCTTCCTCGCGGTATTCACCGTGGTGGCCTGGCGCCTGAACGCAGCCTACTGGAAAGATATCAAGTAACAGTCCAGTCCGGACGGCGCACCACCGGGTGCGTCTGCACAGTGGTGTTGCTGTACAGCCCCAGGGCTTCCACAGCAACCCACTGTTTTTTGTTTTCGTGAGCGAGGAGTTTTCATCATGATGGTTTTGTACTCGGGCACTACTTGTCCCTATTCGCACCGTTGCCGTTTCGTCCTGTTCGAGAAAGGCATGGACTTCGAGATCCGCGATGTGGACCTGTACAACAAGCCCGAAGACATCGCCGTGATGAACCCGTACGGGCAAGTCCCCATTCTTGTTGAGCGGGACCTGATCCTCTACGAATCGAACATCATCAACGAGTACATCGACGAGCGTTTCCCCCACCCGCAACTCATGCCCGGAGATCCTGTCGACCGCGCCCGCGTGCGCCTGTTTCTGCTGAACTTCGAGAAAGAGTTGTTCACTCACGTGTCGGCGCTGGAAGCCCGTGGCAACAAGGGCAGCGACAAGACGCTGGACAAGGCCAAAAGCCACATTCGCGACCGCCTTACCCAGCTGGCCCCGGTGTTCCTGAAGAACAAGTACATGCTGGGTGAAAACTTCTCCATGCTCGATGTGGCCATTGCGCCCTTGCTATGGCGCCTGGACTACTACGGCATCGAACTGAGCAAGAACGCAGCGCCCCTGCTGAAATACGCAGAGCGCATCTTCTCGCGACCGGCGTACATTGAGGCGCTGACACCCTCCGAGAAGGTCATGCGCAAGTAAGCGCGAACGGCAGCCCGATGAGCAAGGACCCGATCCCGAGTACCCGCCCTTATCTGATCCGGGCGCTGCACGAGTGGTGTACCGATCACGGGTTTTCGCCCTACATTGCTGTCCGCGTGGACGACAGTGTGAAGGTCCCGCGTGAGCACGTGAAAAACCACGAGATCGTGCTGAACGTGAGTTACGACGCCACCGGGCAATTGCTCCTCGGTAACGAGTTCATCGAGTTCAAGGCGCGTTTCGGTGGGGTGGCCCGCGAATTGGTCATCCCGGTGGACCACGTAGTGGCCATTTACGCCAGGGAAAACGGTCAGGGTATGGCATTCCCGGCGCCACCTGTGCCTCCCACCCAGGGTGCGACACCGACCGAGGGCTCATCTGCGGTACTGACGGCGGTCGGGGCTTCGCCCCCGGAGCCGCGGACCGAGAGCGATGCGGCGGGCGAAGCATCCACATCCATCCATGCTGGCGGCAAGGGCCTTCAGTTGGTGAGCAGCCACAGCGACGATGCGGGCAGCGACGGTCCTGGGGATACCTCCGCAGCAACACCCCCAGCCGCGAGCGACTCCGGGCTGCCTCCCGAGCCACCCAGCACGCCACCCACGCGACCCACGCTCACCCGGGTCAAGTAGAATTCGCCGCATGCCGCTTTAGCTCAGTTGGTAGAGCAACCGCCTTGTAAGCGGTAGGTCGTCAGTTCGATTCCGACAAGCGGCACCAACGTCCCCGTGTGACCGCGCGGACTCAGGGCGTACGTACCTTGATCCTGAGGCGCCGCAGTGGTATCCCTTGCTGCTGGAGGTGCTGGGTCAGCAGTGGACCCAACTGGCGAAGCTTGCTGGCCATGGCCACGTTGGGCACCAGCAGGCACCATTCCGCATCGTCCACGGGACCGGGCGTTACGTGGGCTTGCATGGGCGGCGGTATCAGTGGTAGAACTGCGCGCAACATCGCGCCCGACTGTCGGATGCGCTCCGCCACCCGGGCCAGTTCTGGTGAAGACGCGGCCGCCTGTTGAAGGCTGAATGTACCCATGGGTGCAACGCGCTGGACTTCAGGCCCCGGGCTGGTTGCCCAAGGGCCCAAGACTGAAGAGGATTCCCGACATGCAAGTCATTATCACCGACGCCTGGCTCGCACGCCGCCGCGCGCTGCATCTGGACGGTGTGCGGCTGGTGCTGGTGGCGTTGGCCGCGGCGGTTCTGGTCTCTGCCATCTCGGTGGCCGCGTACCACTGGATCCTGACCCAGCGTATTGTGGCCGCCGTCGAGGCAGAGATTGACCGGGAAGCCCGCGCAACGCTGACATCGCCGCTCCCCGGCATTGCGCCCGACCCTGCACACGCCCACGACGCCGAGGCTGCCACAGACCCACTGGCGGCAGCCGCTCACCACGAACACACCACCCCATCCGGGGCAGAAACCCCCGCCAGCGCGGGCACCGCTTCGGATGATGAGAAAGGGCTGCTGGCCTCGGTGCTCGGGCCAGTAAGGCTTCTTCTTTCCACCCACAACCAGGCGGCCGAAGAACTGCATCTGCGTGAGCGGCTGGAGGCCATGGCCCAACGGGTGGGGCAGATCCAGGCGCGCATGGCGCAGCTCGAGTCGCTGAGTGAGAGGGTGGCGGGACTCGCGGGGGTGGAGCCACTGCCGCGAGGTACCGAAGGAGGTGGAGGCGTGCTGCTTCAGCCCTCGCCCCTGAGTATGGAAGATCTGGATGCCGCCTTGGGCTCGGTGGATTCCACCGCGGCTGGGCAGACCGACTGGCTGACCATGATGGAGTCGCGCTTGTACGACCAACGGATACGCCAGTACATGATTCCCACCGAGACACCGGTCCCGGGCGTGGAACTGGGCTCCCGCTTCGGCTGGCGCATAGACCCCTTCAATGGTCAGCGTGCCATGCACAGCGGGCTGGACTTTCCCGCTCCCACTGGCACACCCATCCTGGCCGCTGCGGGCGGAGTGGTGGTGGTGTCAGACTGGCATTCGGCCTACGGGCGTATGGTGGAGATTGACCATGGCAACGGTCTGTCCACCCGCTACGCGCACGCCTCAAGGCTGAGGGTGAAGGTGGGTGATCTGGTGCGCCGCGGGCAGCACATTGCCGACGTGGGTAACACCGGGCGATCCACAGGCCCGCACCTCCATTTCGAGGTGCTGGTTTCGGGCGTGGCCCAAAACCCTGAAGTTTTTCTGGATGCTGGTGAACGACTGGTTCGCCAGCAGGTCACTACTCTGCAGCCAGAGGTCGGCGCTAGCCCCGGTTCGGCCGCGGGCCCTCCGCCGGGCCGCTAAAATGTCTGCACGACGGCCTTAGGGCCGACCAGGGTCGGGCTTTGCCTGGCGTCCCATCTCCCAAGGAAGAATCTCCCCGCTGATGCAAAGACGTACGCCTCCGGAGGGGCTGCGTCGGCGGGGCCTGCACTTATGGCCATCCAATTCCTCACCAAGCTGTTCGGTAGCCGCAACGACCGGCTCCTCAAGACTTACCGCAAGACGGTAGAGCGCATCAATGCCATGGAGGTGCAGTTCGAGAAGCTGAGCGATGCCGAACTGCAGGGCAAGACCGAAGCGTTCCGCGCGCGCCTGGCGCAAGGCGAAGCGCTGGACGCACTCCTTCCCGAGGCCTTTGCCACTGTTCGCGAAGCCAGCAAGCGCGTGATGAAGATGCGCCATTTCGACGTACAGCTCCTGGGTGGCTTGGCGCTGCACCACGGCAAGATTGCCGAAATGCGCACCGGCGAGGGCAAGACCCTGACCGCCACGTTGCCGGTCTACCTGAACGCGCTCACTGGCAAAGGTGTGCACGTGGTCACGGTGAACGACTACCTGGCCAGCCGCGATGCGCAGTGGATGGGACGCCTGTACAACTTCCTGGGCCTGAGCGTGGGTATCAACCTGCCGCTGCTGACCCGCGAGGAGAAGCAGGCGGCTTACGGCTCCGACATCACCTACGGTACCAACAACGAGTACGGCTTCGATTACCTGCGCGACAACATGGTCTACGAAGCACGCGACCGCGTGCAGCGGGGCCTGAACTACGCCATCGTGGACGAGGTGGACTCCATCCTGATTGACGAAGCGCGCACGCCGCTGATCATCAGCGGGCAGGCCGAAGACCAGACTGCGCTGTACATCGCCATCAACAAGGTGGTGCCGCGCCTGACCAAGCAGGAGGGCGAGGCCGACCCGCGCACTGGCGAGGGTGTGATCACGCCCGGCGACTTCACGGTGGACGAGAAAACCCACCAGGTCTTCATGACCGAAGACGGTCACGAAAACGCGGAGCGTCTGCTCAGCGAGGCCGGCTTGCTGCCTCCGGGCGCGTCGCTGTACGACCCCGCCAACATCGCGCTGATGCACCATTTGGTGACCGCACTCAAGGCCCACCACCTCTACCACCGCGACCAGCATTACGTGAACCAGGGCGGCGAGATCGTCATTGTGGACGAGTTCACCGGCCGCCTCATGGCGGGCCGCCGCTGGAGCGATGGTCTGCACCAGGCGGTGGAGGCGAAAGAGGGCGTGAACATCCAGCCCGAGAACCAGACGCTGGCCTCCATCACCTTCCAGAACTACTTCCGCCTGTACACCAAGCTGTGCGGCATGACGGGTACCGCGGACACCGAAGCCTACGAGTTCCAGGAAATCTATGGTCTGGAAACCGCCATCATTCCGCCCAACCGCCCCAGCGCGCGGCGCGATGAGCTGGACCGCGTGTACAAGACCACGCCCGAGAAGTACAAGGCCGCCATCGACGATATCCGCGAGTGCCACGAACGCGGCCAGCCGGTGCTGGTGGGTACGTCGTCCATCGAGAATTCGGAAATCATTGCGCAGCTGCTGCAGAAAGAGAAGCTGCCGCACGAGGTACTGAACGCCAAACAGCATGCCCGCGAGGCCGACATCATTGTGCAGGCGGGCCGCCCGGGTGCCATCACCATTGCCACCAACATGGCGGGCCGCGGTACCGACATTGTGCTGGGTGGCAACCTGGAAAAAATGCTGGCCGCCATAGAGGCGGACCCGGCGCTGGACGAGGCCACCCGTGCGCAGCGCATGGAGGCTGCGCGCCAACAGTGGCAGCAGGACCACGAGAAGGTCAAGTCGCTGGGCGGCTTGCGCATCATTGCCACCGAACGGCACGAGAGCCGCCGCATCGACAACCAGCTGCGTGGCCGTGCTGGGCGGCAGGGTGACCCGGGTTCTTCGCGCTTCTACCTGAGCCTGGACGATTCGCTGATGCGGATTTTTGCCGGCGACCGGGTGCGCGCCATCATGGAACGCCTCAAGATGCCAGAGGGCGAGGCCATTGAAGCCGGCATGGTGACACGCTCCATCGAGAGCGCGCAGCGCAAGGTCGAGGCCCGCAACTTCGATATCCGCAAGCAGCTGCTGGAATACGACGATGTCTCCAACGACCAGCGCAAGGTGATTTACCAGCAGCGCAACGACATCATCGACGCGATGGACGTGAGCGCCCAGATAGCCGCCTTGCGCGAAGGCTGTTTCACAGCGCTGGTGCGTGAACACGTGCCCGAGCAGAGCGTGGAGGAGCAGTGGGACCTGCCGGCGCTGGAACGCGCGCTGGCCGACGACTTTGGCATCAGCCTGCCACTGTCCCAGATGCTGGCCGACGCCGAGTCCATGTCCGACGAAGACATTCTGGAGCGGGTGGTCAAGACGGCCCATGAAGCTTATGAAGCCAAGGTGCAGCTGGTGGGCCGCGAAAGCTTCACCGCTTTCGAGCGCGTGGTGTTGCTGCAAACCATCGATGCGCGCTGGCGCGACCACCTGAGCGCGCTGGACTACCTGCGCCAGGGTATCCACCTGCGCGGCTACGCCCAGAAGCAGCCCAAGCAGGAATACAAGCGCGAAGCTTTCTTGCTCTTTGCCCAGCTGCTGGACGTGGTGCGCAACGAAGTGACCCGCCTCCTGATGAACGTGAAGGTGCAGTCGCGCGAACAGGTGACCGAGGCCGCGCAGCAAATGGAAGAGCGTGCCGAACACCTGAGCAACGTCACCTACACCGCACCCACTGAAACCGGTGAGCCCGAGGTACAGCGCGACCGTGGTCTGCTGGGTGGCACCGCGCCCATGGCGGGGGTGGGAGCCGGTACGGCTGCTGCTGCGGGTGAAGTCCCTCGCGTAGGCCGCAACGACCCCTGCCCCTGCGGCAGCGGGAAAAAGTACAAGCAGTGCCACGGCAAATTGAGCTGAGCCTGTTCCCGTCCCACTGATTTTTTGCTGCAGGAGATACCATGGCCGTGAACTGGACCGCTCCGCTGGCCCAAGACCTGTGGCCAGTGGCGGGCGTGCGTATTGGCGTGACCGAGGCCGGCGTGCGCAAAGCCAACCGCAAAGACCTGACGGTGTTTCTGCTGGACGAAGGAGCCGCGGTGGCGGGTGTATTCACCCAGAACCGCTATTGCGCAGCCCCGGTTCAGGTGTGCCAGCAGCACCTGTCCGCCGCGCAGGCGGGCGGGCCTGGCATCCGAGCGCTGGTCATCAACACCGGCAACGCCAACGCCGGTACAGGCGCGCCGGGTTTGGCCCATGCGCGCCAGACTTGCGAGGCCATGGCGCAGCTGTTGCAGGTGGCGCCCGGCCAAATCCTGCCGTTTTCCACCGGCGTGATCATGGAGCCGCTGCCAGTGCAGCGCATTGTGGCGGGCCTGCCGGCCGCCATCGCCGATGCAGCGCCCGGCCACTGGCTCAAAGCCGCCGAAGGCATCATGACCACCGACACGGTGGCCAAAGCCGCCAGCCGCCAGATCACTTTGGACGGCAAAGCGGTGTCCATGACCGGTATTGCCAAAGGCGCGGGCATGATCCGCCCCAACATGGCCACCATGCTGGGTTTTGTGGCCACCGATGCCTGTGTGGCGCCCGAACTGCTGCCCGTGCTGGCCCGCCAACTGGCCGACCATTCGTTCAACCGCATCACAGTGGACGGCGACACGTCCACCAACGACAGCTTCATGGTGGTGGCCACGCAGAAGGCGGGCAACGCCACGATCACGTCGCTGGACAGCGCCGCCGGGCAAACGCTGCTGGCGGCCCTGCGCGAGGTGGCGCAGACCCTGGCCCACGCCATCGTGCGGGACGGTGAGGGCGCCACCAAATTCATCGCGGTGGAGGTGTCGGGCGGCCAAAACCAGGCGGAGTGCCTGCAGGTGGCTTACGCCATTGCGCATTCCCCGCTGGTGAAAACCGCCTTCTTTGCCAGCGATCCCAACCTTGGCCGTATTCTGGCGGCAGTGGGCTATGCGGGCATTTCCGACCTCGATCAGAACCTGATCGAGCTGCATCTGGACGATGTGCATGTGGTGACCCGGGGTGGCCGCCACCCCGATTACCGCGAGCCCGACGCCGCCCGCGTGATGCAGCAAAGCGAAATCCGCGTGCGGGTGGGGCTGGGCCGGGGTGTAGCCACCGAGACCGTCTGGACCTGCGACTTTTCGCACGACTACGTCACCATCAACGCCGACTACCGCAGCTGAACCCGGCTGCACGCCACGCATGAACGAACACTTTGAACGCCTGCTGCTGCGCGCCGAAGCGCTGCTGCAGCGTGTGGAGGCGGTGCTGCCTCAGCCCATGGCGCAGCCCGACTGGACTGCCTCCATCGCATTCCGTTACCGCAAGCGGGGTGCCCACGGCGTGCTGGAGCCCGTGCGGCAAGTGGCGCCGATGCGCCTGTCTGACCTGCGCGAAATTGACGACCAGAAAGAGAAAATCCAGCGCAACACCGAGCATTTCGTGCGCGGCCTGCCCGCCAACAACGTGCTGCTCACCGGTGCCCGCGGCACGGGCAAAAGCTCGCTCATCAAAGCCTGCCTGAACGAGTACGCGACGCAAGGCCTGCGGCTCATCGAGGTAGACAAGTCCGACCTCACCGATCTGCCCGACATTGTCGATCTGGTGGCGGGCCGCCCCGAGTACTTTCTCATCTTCTGCGATGACCTGAGCTTCGAGGATGGCGAGTCGGGCTACAAGGCGCTCAAATCCATCCTCGATGGTTCGGTGTCGGCGGCCAGCCCCAATGTGCTCATCTGCGCCACCAGCAACCGGCGCCACCTGCTGCCCGAGTACATGAAGGAGAACCTGAGCTACACCCACACGCCCGATGGCGAGGTGCACCCGGGCGAGGTGGTGGAGGAGAAAATCTCGCTGTCCGAGCGGTTCGGGCTGTGGGTCAGCTTCTATCCCTTCAGCCAGGACGAATACCTCAGCGTGGTGTACCAGTGGCTGGGTCATTACGGTGTGCCCGAGGCCGACTTTGAAGCGGCGCGCCCGCTGGCCCTGGTCTGGGCGTTGGAGCGGGGTTCGCGCAGTGGCCGCGTGGCCTACCAGTTCGCGCGCGATTACGCGGGCAACCGTGGCGCAGCCGCCTGAGCCTGGGGCGGCTGCCCAGGCCTCCGTTCTGGTGGCCGACGCCGAGCGGCCCCGCACCATTGACGCATCAGATACCCGTCCCGTAGTGGATGTGGCGGTGGGTATCCTGCTGCGTGCCAACGGAGAGTTTCTGCTCACGTCACGCCCCCCGGGCAAGGTGTACGCGGGCTATTGGGAGTTTCCGGGCGGCAAACTGGAAGCCGGAGAAACCGTGGCCGAAGCGCTGCGCCGCGAACTCCGCGAAGAGATTGGTGTAGAAATAGGTGCGGTACACCCCTGGCGCGAGCAGCTGGTGGACTACCCGCACGCCCTGGTGCGCTTGCACTTCTGCCGCGTATACGAGTGGCAGGGTGAACTCCAGATGCACGAGGGCCAGACCTTCGCCTGGCAGCGCCTGCCTGTGTCGGTTCAGCCTGTATTGCCCGGTACGGTTCCGGTGCTGGACTGGATGCAGGAAGAGCAGGGCGCTTAAAGAGACCGCTCCCGACTATCTCTCGCGCGGATTCAGTGCAGCGGTTCTTCGCTCTGCCCGGGCTCCAGAGGCGGGCTGGTGGGGACGCGGAAGGATTCGCTGGCCCACGCGCCCAGATCGTTCTGTTTGCAGCGTTCCGAGCAGAAAGGCCGGAATCGGTTGGACGGTGCGTAAAGGCTGGGGCCGCCGCAGGTGGGGCAGTCCACCGTCTTGGGCGTAAAGCCTGGGGTACTGGAGGCGGGCGGGTTCATGGTGGCAGAGAAGCCTTCAGGCGCCTGGGCGTTCAGGCGCACAACGTGATTTCCATTTCCACATCGTGCTCGGCGCACTGGTGCATGCGGTGATCAGCGCCTTCGCGCAACAGGCGCACCGAGAACATGAGCCGGTTGCCGCTGATTTCCGGCACCACGTTCATGGCCGGGTCCAACCGCAGCCGCAAGAGGTTGAAGGTTCGCCCCTGCGGCAGGTTCTGCTGAAACTGTCCGCCGGTCGCCATGACCTTGTGGGCCGATCCCGAATCGCGCAGCAAACGCAACAGCAAATGCACCGATTCGGCCAGGCCGGCCAGTTCCTGAGACCACCCGGCCAGTTGCTCCTGCCTCCATGCGGCCGGTTTGTGCTGCCAGTCGTGGTAGGCCGGCAGGTCGAACTCGCAGGTACCGCCTGGAATGGAAATGCGGCTGCGTATGGCCATCAGCCATTCGTTCTCCGTGAGGGCCTGCCCGGCTTTGCCCGCGCTGCCGTTCAGGGCCGCAAAGCAGCGGTCCATTTGCGCAATGAACTGGTCCAGCGCTTCTTCGGCAATGGCCGGGTTGCCGCGGTAGCTGTTGAGCAGCTGTTTGTGCCGGTCCAGGTCCTTCATGATCTCCGATTTGAGGTCGGAGCGGGCCGCCACGTCCATGATCTCGAAAATGGTCTGGATGGCGTAATGGTGGTCCAGCGGATGCTCACGCGGCACCAGTTCGGCCAGGCGGCGCAGCAAATGCTCCAGGCGCAAATAGGTGCGTATACGTTCGTTGAACGGGTACTCGTACAGTATCACTTGGCGGGTCGGATTTGTTCTGGGAGGCGGGGCAGCAGGGCTCCAAACATCATAGCCCGAACCGTTGCTGCAATTCCCCGTAACGCTTTGTTATTTCCTGGCGCAGTTCGTTCAGCGTGGCGGTGTCGTTGTGTATCACCACATCGGCCAGCGCCAGTCTTTCGGCGCGGGTGGCCTGCGCAGCCAGAACCGCCTCTACCTGCTCGCGCGTCCACTGGTTGCGCGCCATGACGCGGCTCACCTGGGTTTCGGGCGTGCAGTCCACCACCCAGACGCAGTCCACCTGCGCTTGCCACAAGGGCGATTCGGCCAGCAGCGGCAGATCGAGCACCGCGCACCCGCCCCGCATGGCCGCGCAGCGCGCAGCCATTTCTGCACGCACCAGCGGGTGGATGATGGCTTCCAGTTCTGCGCGTGCAGCAGGTTCGGAGAACACCCGGGCACGCATGCGGTCCCGGTCCAGGGCTCCGTTGGCGGTGACGAACTCCGGGCCAAAGTGTGCCCGGATGGCACCCATGGCAGAGCCGCCGGCCGCCGTGCTGGCGCGGGAAATGGCATCGGCATCGATCACGGTGGCACCCAGTTCGGCCAGCATAGCCGCCACCGTGCTTTTGCCGCTGCCAATACCGCCGGTCAGCCCGACCCGGACTGCGGGCCCCATGGCTGCCTGCCCCATCAAAGTCCCAGCCAGCCCAGGAAAGCGCCAGGCTCAAACACCAGCGCGAACAGGCCAGCAAAGGCCAGGAACGGGCCAAACGGTACGTAGCCCCCCTCGCGCAAGCCGCTGGTGAACTTCATGGCAATACCCACCACGGCGCCCAGCACCGACGCCATGAGGATCATGGGCACCAGGGCCTGCCAGCCGAACCACACGCCCAGCGCCGCGAACAGCTTGAAGTCGCCGTAACCCATGCCTTCCTTGCCAGTGGCCAGTTTGAAAGCCCAGTAGACCGACCACAAGGAGAGGTAGCCCGCCACTGCGCCCCAAAGCGCATCTGCCAGCGGTACGCTGGCCCAGCCCAGCCCTGCAGCCACCAGCCCCGCCCACAGCAGCGGCAAGGTGATGTCATCGGGGAGCAGGGTGGTGTCCCAGTCTATGAAGGCCAGCGCCACGACGGCGGCCACAAACCCCATCCAGAGCAGCGTCTGAACGGTAGGGCCATGGGCCCAGAAGCACCACGCAAACAGACCGCCCGTGAGCAGTTCCACCGCGGGGTAGCGCAGCCCGATGGTGGCGCCACAAGCCCCGCAGCGGCCGCGCAGCCAAGCGTAGCTCAGCACGGGAATGTTTTGATACCAGCGGATCGTGGTGCCACAGGCCCCGCAGCGCGAGCGGGGGGTGAGCAGGTTGAAAGTGGGCGCGTCCGGCAACTCCTTGCCCTGCATCTCGGCACATTCCTGTTCCCACTGGCGCTCCATCATCTTGGGCAGCCGGTAGATCACCACGTTCAGGAAACTGCCCACGAGCAGGCCGAAGACGCCCGAGAGCACCAGGCCAGGCAGGCCAGCCAGAACATCCATGCCCATCACCGTGACAACAAAGCTGCGCGCAGCGGGCTCAGACCACCTGGCCGAGCTTGAAGATGGGCAGGTACATGGACACCACGATACCGCCAATCACCGTGCCCAGAATCACGATGATGATGGGCTCCATGAGGCTGGAGAGGCCGGCCACCATGTCGTCCACCTCGGCTTCGTAGAAGTCGGCGGCCTTGCCCAGCATGTGGTCGATGGAGCCCGACTCTTCGCCGATGGCGCACATCTGTATCACCATGGACGGGAAGATGTTGGCGTTGGTCATGGCCGCCGTCAGGCTGGTGCCGGTAGAGACTTCCTGCTGGATTTTCTCGGTAGCGTCGGCGTACAGAGAGTTGCCCGAGGCACCACCCACCGAGTCGAGCGCTTCCACCAGCGGAACGCCAGCAGCGAACATGGTGGACATGGTGCGGGTCCAGCGGGCTACCACCGACTTTTCCACCAGGGCGCCAAAGACAGGCACCCGCAGCAAGAGCCGATCCATGAATCGCTGTACTTTTTCATTGCGCTTCCAGGCCTGCAGAAAGAAGTAGGTACCGCCGCCCAGGCCACCAAAAATCAGCCACCAGTAAGCCACGAAAAACTCGCTCATGGCGATCACCGCCAGCGTGGGCGCAGGAAGGTCGGCACCGAAGGAGGAGAACACCTCCTTGAAGGCCGGGATCACGAAAATCATGATCACCGCGACAACCACGAAGGCGACAACAATCACCGCCGTCGGGTACATGAGCGCCGACTTCACCTTGCTCTTGATCGCCTCGGTCTTCTCCATGTAGGTGGCGAGCCGGTCGAGCAGGTCTTCCAGAATACCCGCAGCCTCGCCCGCTTCCACCAGGTTGCAGTACAGGCTATCGAAATACAAGGGGTGTTTGCGGAATGCCGCGCTCAGTGAGGTCCCCGTTTCCACGTTGGTGCGGATGTCGTTGAGCAGCCGCGTGACGCTCGGGTTGGGGTTGCCGCGTCCCACGATGTCGAAGGCCTGCAGCAGGGGCACGCCGGCTTTCATCATGGTGGCCAACTGCCGGGTGAACACCGCAATGTCTTTGGGCCGTATGGACTTGCCCCGCGCCATGCGGCGCTTCTTGATCTTCCCTGGAACGATGCCCTGGCGGCGCAGAGTGGCCTGCACCTGGTTTTCGCCGACTGCACGGGTTTCGCCACGCACCACCTTGCCATTGCGGTCCTTGCCTTCCCACTCGAAGACGAAATCCTTGACTTTGGTTGCCGTGGCCATGCTTCCCTCTTGGTCTGTTTCTGTATGTACCGTTACGCGTCCAGTCTGATGGCTCAAAAGCCATCAGGCTCAGTCGTTGGTGCACCCGAGCACTTCTTCCAGAGACGTAATTCCCAGTTTAACCTTTTGTAACCCAGATTCACGCAAGGTGCGCACGCCCTCTTTGCGCGCCTGCTCCGCAATGGCCATGGCGCTGCCGTCGGCCAGGATGATGCGCTGCATCTCTTCGGTAATGGGCATGACCTGGTAGATGCCGACGCGCCCCTTGTAGCCGTTGTTGCACGCGTTGCAGCCCACCGGCCGGTAGGGCTTCCAGGTGCCATCGAGCTCTTCGGGCTTGAAGCCGGCGTCCAGCAGAGCTTGTTGCGGAATATCCACAACTTCCTTACAGGTCTTGCAAAGGCGACGCGCCAATCGCTGCGCGGTGATCAGGTTGACGCTGGAAGCAATGTTGAAGGGCGCGATGCCCATGTTGAGCATCCGGGTCAGTGTGGTGGGCGCGTCGTTGGTGTGCAGGGTCGAGAGCACCATGTGCCCCGTCTGTGCGGCCTTGATGGCAATGTCCGCCGTTTCGAGGTCCCGGATCTCACCAACCATGATCACGTCCGGGTCCTGGCGCAGGAAGGCCTTGAGAGCCGCCGCGAATGTCAGGCCTGCCTTTTCGTTCACGTTGACCTGGTTGACCCCCGGCAGGTTGATTTCGGAGGGGTCTTCGGCCGTGGAAATGTTGACCCCCGGCTGGTTCAAGATGTTCAGGCAGGTGTAGAGCGACACCGTTTTTCCGGAGCCGGTGGGTCCGGTGACCAGCACCATACCGTAAGGCCTGCTGATCGCTTCGAGCAGTTTGGCCTTCTCGTCGGGCTCGTAGCCCAGTGCCTCGATACCCATCTGTGCGCTGCTGGGGTCGAGGATACGGATCACGATTTTCTCGCCGAACAGCGTGGGCAGTGTGCTGACGCGGAAATCGATCACTTTGTCGGGCCCCATCTTGAGCTTCATCCGGCCGTCCTGAGGAATGCGGCGCTCGGAGATGTCGAGTTTTGAGATCACTTTGATGCGAGATGCCAGCTTTTCCTTGATGGCGATGGGTGGGCTGGCGATCTCGCGCAATTCCCCGTCGATCCGGAAGCGGACCCGGTACTGGTGCTCATAAGGCTCGAAATGGAGGTCAGATGCGCGCATTGAGTAGGCATCTA
>Ga0075154_10000950_pt1 | contig 22144 bp, 16 predicted proteins | sample JI71714BDNA_FD_70965 | JGI IMG/M metagenome (GOLD analysis project Ga0075154, IMG submission 70965) | Wastewater effluent complex algal communities from Wisconsin, to seasonally profile nutrient transformation and Carbon sequestration -... | ecosystem: Engineered > WWTP > Effluent > Algae...
GCCAAACATCAGCTGATGATTAGCACTCAGGACGGCAAAACCAGCCTGACACTGCCGCTGGCCAACACGGGTTATTTTAATCTGCTGGCCTGGTCGCCGGATGGGCAGAAACTGGTGTATCAGGATAATCACCTGAATTTATATAGCGTTGATTTAAAGACCAAAAAATCGCAAACCATCGCGACCAGCCAACGCCGTGAGCAGTTCCAAGTGTCATTCTCGGCTGACAGCCGTTACCTTGCTTACACCTTGGCGGAAGCCAATTATTTTTCGCAGGTTTATCTTTATGATTTTAATGCGGGCAAAAGTAGCCGTATCACCGATGGCTTAAGCCATGCGGCCGATCCAGCCTTTGGCGATGGCTTCTTGTATTTCACCGCCTCGGTCAATACTGGCCCCTCCCAGGTTGGACTAGATTTATCCACGCAAGAACGCCCCCTGCGCCAAGGGATTTATGCGGTGGTGCTCAGTGCTTCCGGCACATCACCATTGTTGACTGAGACCGGTGACGAGCCGGTTGCTGCAGCCAAAGCCGCGGATAAAGCCGACAGCAACAACGCTAAACAAGACGACAAAAAAACCGCAGTGAAGCCAGTACTGATTGATCTAGCCGGCCTGCAACAACGCATCGTGCCGTTACCACTGCCGGAAAAAAACTATGGGCAGCTGAAAGTCGCCGCCGATGGCGCGTTATGGTTCTTAGAACGGCCACAACCGGGCGCTAGTAATGCCGGCCCCGCAGCGGATAACAACAATAGTGCGCAGCTGCATCGTTTTGATTTTAAAGAGCGGAAAGCGGCGCTGGTCAAAGACGGCTTGGCCGATTATCAATTCAGTGCCGATGGCAAAAAACTACTGACTATTGCTGCACCAGCCACGTTAGCGCAGGGGCCAGCAGAAGCTAAAACAGAACTCAAAGCCATCGATTTATCCGGTGTGCGCAGTTACGTAGATCCAACACAAGAATGGCAGCAGATTTTTAACGACGCTTGGCGCATGCAACGCGATTATTTTTATGATGCAAATCTGCACGGCATCAACTGGCAGGGGATTTACGACAAATACCAGCCACTGCTGCAGTTTGTGCAACGCCGCGAAGATTTAAACGAAGTCCTCGTTGAAATGATTGCGGAACTACAGGTTGGCCATAACCGGATTGGTGGCGGTGATGTCCATCAGGAAACACCAAGTAAAGTGGGCTTATTAGGTGCCGATTTTGTGATCCGCGATGGCAAGTATCAGCTGAAAACCGTGTTTACCGGCGATCGCTGGAACCCGTTTTTAAAAGCACCGTTGGCCACCCCCGGCCATAGCGCTAAAGCTGGTGATTATGTCCTGGCGATCAATGGTCAGCCGCTGGATGCATCGCAGAACATTTACCAGCTGCTTGATAATACTCAGGGCAAACAGTTGCAACTGACCATTGCAGACAATGCTGCCGGCAAAAACTCACGTCAAATCAGAGTGGAACCTATCGCCAATGAAAGCGAACTGCGGCTGTGGCATTGGGTTGAAAACAACCGTCAACAAGTGGAAAAAGCCACCGACGGCAAAGTCGCTTATGTTTATCTGCCCAACACCGGTGGCGGTGGCTTTTACTTCTTTAACCGAATGTTCTTCGCCCAAGTGGATAAACAAGCACTGATTATCGACGAGCGCAAAAACGGTGGTGGCCAAGCGGCGAATTACATTACCGACATTCTGTCACGGCCGTTTTTATCCGGCTGGAAAGATCGGGATGGCTTAATTTTCACGACCCCAGGCGGTGCCATTTATGGTCCAAAAACCATGTTGATCGATCAGGATGCCGGTTCAGGCGGTGATTTCCTGCCCTGGGCCTTCAAACGGCTACAACTAGGTAAAACCATCGGCACCCGCACCTGGGGTGGATTGATTGGCATTTCAACCAACCCGAATATGATCGATGGTGGTTTTCATGTGGTGCCGTTCTTCCGTTTCTACACGCCGGATGGCGAATGGCGAGTGGAGAACGAAGGCGTGGCGCCAGATATTGAACTGGAACTGGATCCAATCGCCGTCAATCAAGGCCGTGATGTGCAGCTAGAGCGGGCCATTGCCGAGACGATGCAACAGTTAAAGAACAATCCGGTCAAGGTACCCAATCAAGCACCGGCGATGCCGCTTGAACTTGGCAAATAATTTGGCTGCGACTTGGTTCTCTCTCGATAACCAAACCAGTACTGACGGCGATATATCACCGTCAGTACTGCCCTTCCTGCCATCAAAACTTCATCAAACCATCACCATCCATTCATGCAGCGATCCTAAGGTCAAACTTCGACGTATCAAGCTTATAGATGCAACGACCCGAATCATGAGGATGATCGATGCTGCCACAGAAAAAAAACCTACTTCGCCGCAACGCTTGGTATCGCCAGCAGTTACTGCAACAGACTGCACACGCCACTCACTCTGGCATGGATACAGCAGACTCCCACCACACGAATAACACCCACAGCTACTCAACAACAGTTGTAAATAAATCCCCAAGCAACCCCGAGTCTGCCATCATTTGTTAATTGTGGGGTCAGAGTCAGTTGTTAACAGAGTTCTGTTAACAACTGACTCTGACCCCACAATTAACAATTGGCGAACCGAATCAATGATTGATGCCGGATAAATATTTGTTATCATATCCGGCCGCAATTCCAGATTGCCGGAAATATCCTAAAAATAACTACAAAGGCCCGCAGGCCACAATCTGCCAAAGCCCGAGTGAAAGCAGTCGATCGCTGCTGGCTCCTAGTCACGTGATCGTTCTGTAACCAAGCAGTCGAGTTTTTTGTAAGGAACCCCTGATGGATTCACCCAGTGCGTTAAGTTTAATTCCTCCGGTTGTCGTGATGGCTGTGGCCATTTGGCTAAAACGCCCGATCCTAGCGCTTGTTGTTGGCGCCGTCGTCGGCTTACTGATGTTAAGCCCCACCGAATCACTGACCAGTTTTTCCGAAATCGCCCTAAAAGTCATGCAAGATGAAACCATCGGCTGGCTGATTTTAGTCTGTGGTGGCTTTGGTGCGCTGATTGGCCTGCTTATCCATACTGGTGGCGCTTTGGCTTTTGGCCGATTTGGCTCAAAAATGGCGACCGGTCCACGATCGTCAATGACCATGACCTTCGGCCTTGGCATGATCATTTTTATCGATGATTACCTCAATGCGTTATCGGTTGGCGAAGCGATGAAACGCGTGACCGACAAATATAAAATCTCTAGGCAAAAATTAGCTTATATCGTCGATTCAACCGCAGCGCCAGTATGTGTCATTATTCCGATCTCCACCTGGGCGGTATTTTTTGGCGGATTGCTGGTCGACAACGGTATTGCGTCGGCTGAAGACAAAGGCATCAGCGTTTACATCAACGCCATTCCTTATATGTTTTATCCTTGGCTCGCTTTGCTTTGCGTCTTGCTGGTCGCGCTGAAAATTATGCCGGATATCGGTCCGATGAAAAAAGCCGAACTGGCAACTCAGGCAGGTAATCCTTACGATTGTGAACTGGCTGCTGATCAAGCGAAAGTCCCTGCAGTACCGCAAGCGCAACACCATGCTTCTCAACAAATGCCACATCACACCAGTGATGAGTATGCAATGCATTCAATTGAAGAAGAGTTTGAACAAGGCAATAAACAAGGCCAATTGCATAACTTTGTGGTACCGATGTTGATGCTGATTGGTTTTACGATTTACTTTGACATCGACGTACTAAAAGGCGTGATGGCCACCTTACTGTGCACTATTTTGTATTATTCAGCGCAGAAACTCATGTCTATTGCCGACATGATGGAAGTGATGATGAATGGTTTTAAAACCATGCTTCCTGCGATTAGCACTGTGATTGCCGCCTTTATCTTCAAAGATGTTTGCGACAAAATGTTATTACCGCAGTTTGTCATTGAAAACCTAACCCCTTATATGAATGCGCAAATGCTGCCAGCATTGGTGTTTTTATCGATGGCAATTTTGTCTTTTGCCACGGGTTCTTCCTGGGGCATTTTTGCGGTTTCCATCCCAATTGTGATGCCATTGGCGCAATCGGTGAATGCCGATATTCCGCTGGTGATAGGCGCTTTATTATCAGCCGCTTCTTTTGGTTCGCAGGCTTGTTTTTACAGCGACTCCACTGTATTGGCCGCACAAGGTTCGGGTTGTGATTTAATTTCGCATGCGGTCACTCAGTTGCCTTATTGCTTAATTGCAGCGACCTTTGCCTTTGGTGGTTTTGTTCTACTGGCGCTCTAAGCGCTAGGGATTAAAACGCTTCTAAAGCCAGCGCCAACAACGCTGGCTTTTTTTCAGCACATTGTGGGGTAGGAATGCCTAGAATTCAGCAGCTACTATCAGTTTTATGGCTGACACTGGCCCTCCCTGCGACAGCAGACAGCATTCGTTTGCAGTTGCACAATGGTGACATCCTGACCGGAACGCTGCAATCGCAAACTGCACAAGACGTCAGCTTGTTATTGCCCTATGCCGGCCTTGTCAGCATCCAGCGCAGCGACATTGCACAACTCACCGTGATAGACGTCCTGCCGACAAGTGCTGCAGACCCCAAGCTTACCAATGAAGTTTCCTCAGCCAAAACAGCTATCGCCGCGGCAGAGACTCTAAAAAAACCATGGTCGATTGAATTGGATGTCAGTGCCAGCAATCGACATGGCAAGCAAGATAGTTCGTTGTTTAATCTCACCTTGGCTGCTGAGTATAATCATCTGCTCTGGCGGACCTCTTTTGACAGCCATTTTGACTATGAACTCAAAGATCAAGCACGCAAGACTCATCAATATGATGTCAGTCCGAGCCTAGATTATTTTATCAATCCACGGTTATTTTGGCGTGGAAGTATCGATTATCGATACAATTATCTGGCGAGCGATTATCGTAATCTCGATTTCAGTACAGGTCCTGGCTATGCCGTGATCCAACAACCCCATATGACCTTGGATCTGATCGCAGCAACTGGCATCAAAAAAGCGTATTTTCGTGAGGAAGGCGAAGTGTCGAGATTTTTACTTTTTGGTCATCAACTCGACTACAAATTCAGCTCACTTGAATGGGATTTCAAGTACCAGTTCGACACGTTGCCGATTGAAATTTATAGTGACGGCAACTGGCTCCATCTGCTCAATCAGCCGATCGAGTTCCTCTATTTTGACCGCGAAATGACGGCAAATCTGGGGCTACGCTATAAACTCACGGATAAAATCAGACTGTCTTGGTCTTATCAATACGACAGAACAGACTTCGAACTACGTTTGCCAGGGCTTAGTGCAATTGACTTAAATCTGCAGGATTTCCGGCAGAAGCTCAGTATCGGTGCTTCGTTTTAATGCACCGCTTGCTGATTAAACCAGTTTTCCAAACTGGCCTCTCTAATACCACTGCCCTATCGACAAATACAATTGCTGATTTTGCTGGCGGTACAGGCTTTCTGCTCGACCATAGCCAAACATGACGACACCTATTGGACTATCCCAACCTAAAAATACACTACCGGCCCATACCCATTGTGCAGCGACGCCATTGGTCGGCTGCCAAATACTGTCTTTGACCCAACCGCGCTCGACCGAACCACCCAGATAAAACGGCGACTGAAAAAAACTAAAGCGATTTTCATGCATTTTGTACAGATAAACCAGACTGCCAAATTTCAGTGCTGAGCTATATAAATAATTTCGAGGATAACCGGACAGATTCAATAAACCACCGAGCGAATATTGCTCTAACGCGATATCACCATCGGCTGACTGATAGCGTTGGTCCAACCAACGGATTTTAAATCGATGATCATGCCAGCTTGTTGCCGTAATAAACTCCAGCGAGCTATTGATACTACTGGATCCCGTCCCTTGAAACACATCATCTAACCACTGCCGACTGACCTCGAGTTTGCTGCCGCGACCGGCAAAACTCGGGTGATCCAAACTATCCCATAACCACTTCAACTCAGGCCCTTGCCGGCTAAATTGCAGGTATTTTGTCCGCAAGTTATTGGCAAAAAACTGCGGTAATTGGTACCGCCCAGATTTATCCAGCCAAGCGGCAGAGAGCTGCGCATCATCAGATAGATTGATCCCCCCACGCAGCGCCAGCACCGTCTCCTGGCGAATAAAATCTCCGACCGATAAGCCTTCTTCACTTTCCAAGATTAAAGTCCCGATAGCGCGATGTGCTTTGGCTGAAACAAAAGTGTTGGTGTTATACAAAGGCCAATAGAGTTCGCTGCTAAAAAGTTTGTCAGTGCCAATCGCCACTTCGTTATACCACTCGGCACCATAAGGACTCAGGTTCGTTCTGTTATAGGAAGCGGCAAGCTGCACCCGGCGATTACTGCTGAAATCATCATCCATCAGGAAATTAAAGTTCAGATAACCCGGTCCCCAACTTTTATCTTCCGCTTCAATAAGCAGTTCTTGAGTACCATCAGCAAGTGGGTTCAGTTGATGACGAACCCGCTCAAATTGATCAAGACCATAGAGTCGATGGATCGACGTGGTCAGTTGATTGGCGCTATAAGTTTCCCCAGGGTTGAGCTGTAGCCGATCGAGCAATACCTCATCAGCAAGTGCAGATTGATTGTGCAACGACACTTTGGATATCTGACTAAGCGCATTCAACCGTTTGCGCTGTGCTTGCCGCCAGTTGGCATACATTTCTGGTTTAGCAAAGGTCGCGAGACGAGCATGATGTGCTTTGGCACTCGCCGCACCGGCAGCAATCGCCAGCCCCATTTTCTCAAACGCCAAGGTATCAATCCCTGCCAACTTAGGTTCTAGCAGCAAATCATTGGCGGTCAGTAGCTTTTTTTGTTGCTCCACTTCCTGGCGCACTAAAAAATTGGTGAGCTGCTCTGTCACCGCAAAAGCGGAATCCAACTGACTTTCTTCGCGCAGCGGCGCATCAATCGCAACGGCAATAATTCGGGTTGCCCCTAATTGTTTCGCTACGCTGATGGGTAAATTATTCGCCACACCACCGTCGACCAATACTTTGCCATTCAGTCGCATCGGTTGGACAACGCCTGGGATCGACATGGATGCCTGGACTGCAGCCAACAAACTGCCTTGCGCCAGCACAACAGTTTCTTTATTGCGAAGATCGGTGGCAATCGCCCGAAACGGAATTGGCAGCTGGTCAAACTGTTGATTGGCGCTTTGCACGCCATAAGCATGCTGGATCAGTTCCGCCATTGCTTGGCCTAGCAATAATCCCTTCGGAATTTTCACCCCATCCAAACCAAGACCAATATCCAGTCGAATCGCATATTGATCGCGTTGTTGACTGCGCCGAAGGGGCATCTCATCCCGCGAGACGGTATCGGTAAATCCCGCGCCCCAATCGAGCGTCTGTAAGATTTTTTCAATCTCATCCGGGCTATGACCAGAGGCATACAAGCCACCGACAAAGGCGCCAATGCTCGTGCCCACAATCAAATCGATTGGAATTTTCTGCGCTTCGAGTTGCCGGATCACGCCAAGGTGCGCACCGCCTCGAGCACCGCCGCCGCCTAATACCAAGGCGGTACATGGCCTCTCCACAACATGCTGGCAAGGGGAACTTGCAGACTCAACACTCCATGCATCACTGCAGAACATGAACCCGAGCAGGCTTTGGACAGCTGCCAACATCAGGCGCCGAGCTTGCTTTCTTTGTGGTGTCATCCCAATCTACCTTGCTGAAACTTTGCGCGACGAAACGTGGTTTAGTGTAGCTGGGATGCCATCAATTTTGCAGCGATGCTTTTGATTAAATTTAACTTTTCTTAAAAAAACAAACCCAGCAACTGCTGGGTTTATTGAAAATAATCATCATTTGACCTAAGAGGTATGCATCAATAGAAAATTACTCTTCACTCTCTTCGTCGTCTTCAAACTCGTCGTCGTCACCTTCAAAATAAGTGCCCCAACCGTCATATTCGATGCCGAATTTCCGGGCCAAAGCCTCGAGTTTGATTGCATCAGCGGTAATCGCTGCACCGTCTAAAGATTGTTCACGAATGGCGTCGAACACCCAAGCGTTGCCGCCATCTTCGAATTCAACTTCTTCGGCGTCGGTGACTTCAAAACCTAATTTAAAGACTTCAACCGCTAATTTTTCCAGCTTGGCAAAGTCTTCATCGTAAAAATGATGCTCGATAGTGTATTCGGCATCTGGATCGCTGCCATCTTCCAATAATGCGGCGATGGTATCGTTAGTAAATTCTTGCCAGTTTTCCATTAGGATTTTCCTGAAGCTTCAGAGGTAGCGGCAGTGTAATCGCTCGCTAACTCGCTATCAAGTGCAGCAATTTTATTAGACATCAAACTATGAACTTGTTGCGCCACTTCGCGCACCGGTACGGCAAAATCTTCCGGCAGTAACGGCGGCAAAAACTCGATAATCACTTTGCCATTGTTCCAGCGGTTTAACTTAATTTTGCCATGCGTTTGGCTCATACAAATCGCCACTATCGGCACTCCGGCTTGTTGGGCAATATGAAATGCCCCTGTTTTAAATGGCAATAATCCACGGCCATAGCTGCGGGTTCCTTCAGGAAATACCCATACCGACAGCTTGTCTTGCTGGATCCGTTCCACCGCACCTTGCATGGCGCCAACCGCTTTGCTGCGATTGTCACGGTCAATCATGATATTGCCGCTGAGCCAATACAACTGGCCAAAAAATGGGATGTATTTCAGACTTTTCTTGCCGATAGTCACAGTGCCGGTAATTAAAGCACCGCTGATGGTAAACAGATCGTAGTTGTTCTGGTGGTTCGCGACAAAGACACAAGGCATGGCGTTATTGATTTCTGGAGAGCGGCGGATCTCCACTTCAACCCCCAAAATCCAACTGGCTTTGCCATACCATTTGGAAAATAAACCAACATTATCACGATGAAAAGGGCGCACCAGACAGATCAACAATCCGATGGTCGAAGCGATCACAATAAACAAAATCAACAGCACTAAACGAATGAAGGCAAGCACACCTAGTCCTCAACAATGAAAAAGCCGCTTAGTATAGCGGCTTCTTCGATTCTTTCTGGTTTGATCTGTGTTATTCCCTTCATCCTTGAAGTTCCAGGGGTGTTGGCCGCCTTCACTCGCCCCAGTCGCATAGGCAGCTATGCTCCAGGGTGCGCGTTCAGTTGCCGCCTACCTGCAACATCAATGATTTTGGGTATAACTCCAAAATATCAAGCATTTTAACAAGTTGTGTTATTCCACTTCACCGACCAGTAATTCATCAATCCGTTGCAAACCACGGGGTAACTTGTTACCGCGTCGGCCACGTTCACCGACATAATGCGCCAAATCACTGGCTTTGATGGTCATTTTCCGTTTTCCAGCCACCAGCGTGATCCCTGACTCCGCCGGCACCACCGCCAGCAGTTTGACATATTCCTCACGCATTGCGGCACGGGCGGATGGGATACTGATGATTTTATTGCCTTTGCCTTTACTCAGTTTTGGCAATTCTGAAATCGGGAACACCAGCATGCGACCTTCATTCGTGATGGCGACCACCTGATCGGTTTCCGGGTGCTTGATTGGCAGAGGCGTCAATACCTTGGCTCCCGTGGGCAACGACAACAAGGTTTTACCGGCTTTATTGCGACTGAGTAAATCGGCAAAGCTAGCGACAAAGCCATAACCTGCATCACTGGCCAACAACAACTGCTGTTGATCATCGGCCATCAGCACATGTTCAAAGTTTTCACCTGCCACCAAGGTAAATCGGCCGGTCAATGGCTCGCCCTGCCCTCGGGCTGAAGGTAAATCATGCGCTTCAGCGGCAAAACTACGACCGCTCGAGTCGATAAAAGCCGCATATTGGTTACTGCGACCACTGGCGGATGATTTATAACCATCACCCGCTTTATATTGCAGACTGTTGCCGTCGACATCATGGCCTTTGGCACAACGCACCCAGCCTTTATCCGACAGAATCACCGTCACCGGCTCACTTGGCAACAGTTCTTTTTCACTCAGGGCCTTGGCTTCGCCACGCGACACGATTGGGCTGCGGCGGTCATCACCATATTTCAGCGCATCGGCTTCTAATTCATCGCGAATGAGCTTGGTCAGCTTTTTCTCTGAGCCTAAGATACTCTGTAGTTTGTCACGCTCTTTGGAAAGTTCGTCTAATTCGCCACGAATTTTCATTTCTTCAAGTTTGGCTAAATGCCGTAATTTCAACTCAAGAATGGCTTCAGCTTGACGTTCGGTGATCCCGAAATGGGCCACCAGCACTGGTTTGGGTTCATCGTTCTGACGGATAATCCGAATCACTTCATCGATGTTTAAAAAGGCGATGAGTAAACCTTCCAACACATGGATGCGATCCAATACTTTGTCCAAGCGGTACTGCAAGCGCCGGCGCACGGTGTCACGACGGAACACCAACCATTCGCTCAAGATCTCCAGCAGGTTTTTCACCCGTGGCCGCTGATCCAAACCTAAAATATTGAGATTCACCCGATAGGATTTTTCTAAATCGGTGGTCGCGAACAAGTGCTGCATCAGCTGTTCTACATCAATCCTATTCGAACGCGGCACAATCACAATCCGAGTTGGACTTTCGTGATCCGACTCATCGCGTAAATCTGACACCATCGGCAGTTTTTTCGCATTCATCTGTGCGGCAATTTGCTCTAACACTTTTGAACCCGAGGTTTGATGCGGCAAGGCGGTGATAATAATGTCACCATCTTCCTGGGTATAAATAGCGCGCATCCGCACTGAACCACGACCCGTTTCATAGATGCTTTGCAGCTCATGTTTAGGCGTGATGATTTCGGCGTCGGTTGGATAATCCGGCCCTTGCACATGTTGCAATAAGTCAGTCACGGTGGACGCAGGATTGTCTAATAAATGACAAGCCGCCGCAGCGATTTCCCGCACATTATGTGGTGGAATATCAGTGGCCATCCCGACCGCAATACCGGTAATGCCGTTGAGCAGGATATGCGGTAACCGAGCGGGTAATACCTTCGGCTCTTCGAGGGTACCGTCAAAGTTTGGCAGCCAATCAACGGTACCTTGGCCGAGTTCACTCAGTAATAACTCACTAAATTTCGACAATTTTGCTTCGGTATAACGCATCGCAGCAAAAGATTTTGGATCATCGGGTGCGCCCCAGTTTCCTTGGCCGTCGACCAGCGGATACCGATAGGAAAATGGCTGTGCCATCAGCACCATAGCTTCATAACAAGCGCTGTCACCATGCGGATGGAATTTACCTAACACATCACCCACGGTACGAGCAGACTTTTTAAACTTCGCCAGATGCGATAAACCCAACTCCGACATGGCATAAATAATCCGGCGTTGCACGGGTTTTAACCCATCACCAATATGCGGTAATGCCCGGTCCATAATGACGTACATCGAATAATTCAGGTAAGCGTCTTCAGTAAAACGCCGCAGGGGTAATTGTTCTTGTCCGTCTGGCGTTAACAGGATTTCAGTCATCTAGGGTCCTACTTAAAACAAAGCACAACTGCATTTTTTCAACATGCCGGTGGTCAGGATTGTGGTGTTTGCGCCCGACGTCGGGTCCATTGCCACAATAATAAAATGAATAATACCAAACTGGTACAAGCAAAAATGGCCAGCCACAACCATTGGATTTGCCGATTTCGCTCGACTTCCTGCAGTTTCAGCGCCTGCAATTCAATATCTTTTTCCAGCAATTGATTGCGGGCTTCCTGCCGCTCTGCATCAAAGCTCAAACGCAGCTTTTGTACATCCATATCACGTTTATTATCTTGTAAATCAATATAGGCTTCGAAAAACTTATCCAGCGTGCGATAGGCTTTTTCATAGTTACCGGCATCAGCGTATAACCTGGCCCTTAAATCATCAAAATGCAGCGCATAAAACTTGTCTGAAGTATTTTTACCTTCATCGAGTTGCTCAGCGGCTAAATCGACTTGCTGCATCGCGAGGCTGATTTGCCCTAAACTGCGGTAAATTTTCGCTTTAATAAAATGGTGCTCACTAATTTGAAAAGTCGACTGCAAGGACGGTAGGTAGGTCTCGGCTTTTTCAATATAAGTAATTGCTGCATCGAGCTTTTTTAATCGGCGATTGGTGTTGGCCAGCCCCATATATGCAAAATATAAACTCACCGGATCTTCCTGCTCCATACTGACCTTGAGCATTTGATCAAAAATGGCTAACGCCTGTTCTTGTTTGTTCAAAAAACCATAGGTAGATGCCAAGTTGTACCAAACCATCAGTTTACTTTTGGCCCACCCCAGCTGATCAAACAATCGAAATGATTCTTTTAGAAACTGCTGGCCTTCGTCATCAATCGCCAGCATGGTGTACATCAGGCCAAGCTCGGCCTGCACCAACGCCAACATTTCAATATCATTGAGTTTCACGGCTCTGTCATAAGCTTGTTTGAGCATATCCAGTGCTTTTGGACTTTCGTTTTCTTCAGACAGCATGGCCGCCAGATTCGTCAGGCCCTGAATGATCAGTTTTTCATTTTGGAGTGTTTCGGCGAGTAGCATGCCTTTTTGATAATATTCATTCGCCAATGCGTATTCGCGCTGCGTTTCCAGTGCAAAACCCATGCTGTACAGGAGCTCCACTCGGGTCGGTGTTTTTTGTTCAGCCGTTAATGCTAAGCCGCGCTCTGCCATCGCCATCTGTTCACGATAGCGCCCTAACACTTCATACATCGAAGCAATTTCACTGAGCCATACCGCCTGGACTTCCAGCGGCCAGCGCCCGAATTCGGTTTCATGTTGTTTTGCCAGCTGCAGCATGGCTTCTGGTTTTTTATACTTATTCTGCTGCACCTGCGTTAACCAATCTGGCAGTGCCGGATCGGCTGCAGCCCAAGCCTGGTGCAGCCACAACAGGCTGCATAGAATAATGCTATGCCACAACTTTTTGCTTTTCATAAGAATAATAATGCATCCTCGTTGCGTATTTAATCGGTGTGACGGCAGTATACCCAGAACTGACGGCCAGAACACCCCTCTGCTAGAACCCGTTAAATTCTAAGCAATGATGGCTCTGTCACCTTTCATTTCCAACCAATCACGCCGATCATTGGCGCGTTTCTTCGCCAGCAACATATCCATCATTTCCATCGTCTGCTGCACATCATCGATGGTTAGCTGCACCAGACGGCGGGTGTTCGGATCCATGGTGGTTTCCCGAAGTTGCAATGGGTTCATTTCACCCAAGCCTTTAAAGCGTTGCACATTCACTTTACCGCGCTTTTTCTCAGCTTCTAGCCGGTCTAACACGCCATTTTTTTCTTCTTCATCTAAGGCGTAATACACTTCTTTTCCGATATCAATTCGATAAAGCGGTGGCATTGCGACATAAACATGGCCGGCATCAACGAGGGTTCTGAAATGCTGCATAAATAATGCGCATAACAAAGTTGCAATATGCAAACCATCGGAGTCGGCATCCGCCAGAATACAAATTTTGCCATAGCGCAGCTGGGTTAAATCGCCAGAATTCGGATCCATGCCAATCGCCACTGAAATATCATGGACTTCCTGCGAGCCAAGAATTTGCTCGGAATCTACTTCCCAAGTATTCAAAATCTTCCCGCGCAGCGGCATCACCGCCTGAAACTCCCGGTCTCGCGCTTGTTTAGCAGAACCACCGGCTGAATCCCCTTCAACTAAGAATAACTCAGTCCGGTTGACATCCTGTGCACTACAATCGGCCAGTTTACCGGGCAAGGCTGGCCCTGCTGTGACTTTTTTACGGACGATTTTCTTGGCCGCTTTTAAGCGTTTTTGCGCGTTGCTGATAAAAAATTCCGCCAGCATTTCGGCAATTTCAGTGTGCTCATTCAGCCACAAACTAAAACTGTCTTTGACCACGCCGGTGACAAAAGATGCCGCCTGACGGCTGGACAATCGCTCTTTGGTTTGACCCGCGAATTGCGGCTCTTGCATTTTTAACGACAGAATGTAACTACAGCGATCCCAGACATCTTCTGGCGTCAGCTTAATGCCCCGCGGCAGTAAGTTTCTAAATTCACAGAAGTCTCTTAAGGCTTCGAGCAAGCCCTGACGCAAACCATTGGTGTGAGTTCCGCCCTGCGCCGTCGGGATCAGGTTGACATAACTTTCAGTGACCAGCTCGCCGCCTTCTGGTAACCACAGCACCGCCCACTCCACTGCTTCGTGGCTGGCCGCAAAACTTCCGGTAAAAGGCGTTTCTGGCAGTGCCACCATCTCTTTGACCGCATCAATTAAATAATCGCGGATCCCGGCGATGTAGCACCAGCTGTAACTCTGCTCATTGACTTTGTCTTCGAACTTCACCGTCAAACCTGGGCATAACACGGCCTTGGCTTTGAGCACATGTAATAAACGACTGACCGAAAACTTATTCGAATCAAAATACTTTGGATCAGGCCAAAACCGTACACGAGTACCGGTATTGCGTTTACCAACGGTTCCGGTAATCGCGAGCTCTGAGACTTTAAAACCATGCTCAAACGCCATTTCGTAGACATTGCCGTCACGGCGCACCGCCACTTCGACCCTGGTCGATAAAGCGTTCACCACAGAAATCCCGACGCCGTGTAAACCACCTGAAAACTGATAATTTTTATTAGAAAATTTGCCACCGGCGTGGAGCCGGCACAAGATCAGTTCAACACCACTCACCCCTTCTTCCGGGTGGATATCCACTGGCATGCCACGGCCATTATCAATCACTTCCAACGATTGATCGGGGTGCAGAATCACTTGGATCTGATCGGCATGACCGGCCAAAGCTTCATCGACGCTGTTATCGATGACTTCCTGTCCCATATGGTTCGGGCGGGTGGTATCGGTATACATTCCGGGACGGCGTTGTACCGGCTCAAGACCGGTCAGTACCTCAATCGAATCGGCATTATAAAGTTGTTCAGTCATGGTTTTACTCTGGGTGCTATGGGCAGTCCACCTGGACAAGTGTCGGGGTGATGCAAAGTCACTGTATTGATCACCAGTGTTTTACGCTAATTGGCAGAATTTGACAATATCCGGCAGCCGATTGGCATAGCCTTGATAGCTATGATCGCCGCCTTCTTGTACATCAAGCTGACAATACTGATAAAAATCGAGCGCTTGTCGATAATCCAACACTTCATCACCACTTTGTAGCAGGACCTTGATCGGTGCATTTTGGGGCGGTTGTGCCGGCATTAATGCCTCAAGCTGTGGCAGATGATCAGCGCGAACGTCAAAGTGCTGTTGCAGTACGGGATGAAAATATCGCCCGAGATGCTGCCGCAATAACAAATGAGGTTGTACCGCCGGATTAATCAATACCGTTTTGCACTGAAATTGTTCGGCCAGCCGGGTCGCCAGAAAACCACCTAACGAACTCCCAATCACCGCATCAGGGCGACGACCTTGTAATAACTCAGCAATACTCTGCACGGCTTCGAGCGGCGTGTAGGGTAAATCTGGCAATAACAACTGATGATGAGGTAAATGATGCTGAAAATAATCTGCGGTCAACAGCGCTTTTTCCGATTGCGACGAACTGGCAAAGCCATGCAGATACAACACTAATTTTGCAGTCAAAACCGAATAAACTCCCAAGTCACGCGGCCATCGGCAGCGAAATTCCAGATACAACCCTGTGGACCCAAGTCTTCAGTGATCCACTCAGGACTGAGTGTAAACTGCACCGAAGTCGCTGGGCAACCGACAATCCTTAAACCTGAAGTGTGTTGCGTCTGATAAGCATAATGACAATGACCATGCGCCAATCCTTTGACTTGCGGTTGCGCGGTCAATATCGCCAACAAGCTGTCTGGATGTTGCAGCGCATGTCGGTCAATCGCAGCGCCAATGGGCAATGGATGATGGTGACAGAATAACCATACAGACGAGCCACTGTTTTGTAATGCCGCAGCCAATTGCCGCTGCTTGGCAAGGCCAAACTCGCCAGCGGGTGTTGGCCCTTTGGTATTGAGCAATAACCAAGTCCAGCCGCTGGCTTGAAGTTCGGTGGCCGCCACAAAAGGCGGTTCAGCGAAAGCCTTCGCCATGAAGGCGGGTTCATCGTGATTGCCGGGCACATAAAACACTGGGGTGGGCCACGTTTTGAATAAATCGGCCAACAACTGATAAGAGGCCAAACTATGGTCCTGCGTCAGATCACCTGTCAGCAGCAAAGCATCAAAGTGTTGGGGATTTAAAGCCCGCACGAGGGTCGCCAGTTGCTGATAAGGTTTGATTTGCTGGTATTCCCCTTCGGGATCGGCGAGCAAATGACAGTCGGTGAGTTGTAACAAACGGTAATCTGGTTTGGCGGTAAACTGATATACATCCGACACTAACTTAAACTCTCCACGCTGTGATACCCCTGCCGTTGGCAAAGCATTAACCAGTCACGCAGCAACAAATTAATTTGCCGTTTTTCATCTGGCTGCATCATCTCAATATTTGGATAATCGTAAACAGCTTTAAACCGCCGGACTTGCTGGCAGGACACCACTTCGGCCAGTCGGGCATCGTGGTAAAGCCGCACTTCAAATTGTGGCCGTAGCCACCCCAAGGTGTGGTCGCTGACATGCTCAATCCGAATGGTGGTGGTGAATTTACAAAGCTCGAGCAACTTGATGCGATAGCCTTCAAACTCATTGATTTGAATCACTTTGCTATCCCCAGGATTGCCAGAGCCTGCGGGATTGGCAGTGCCACTCTGACGACTCATGCCATGATGCGCGGCGACAGCCCCCGGCAGAAAAAACCGCAGCTGTGCATAGTTCCGCTCACATAAAGTAAGGAAATCCGGCACGTAAGGCTGGTAACTGCGCTTTTTAGCCATCGACGTCATAACGGAACATTACTCCCAAGCCGTACACATTTTCGAGTGATGTAATTCCAACCATTGTAGTGCAATCACTGTCGCTGCATTATCAATTTTACCGGCTGACAGTAATTCCATGGCAGTACGCCGCTGCATCAGATGCACTCGGATATCTTCATGCTCTTCTGGTAAACCAAACACGCCGGTCTGAACTGGCGCTGTCAGTTCGCCTAAAAACAAGTGGATCCGCTCCGTCGTTCCACCAGGGCTCGATAAATAGCTAAGCATGGGTTCTAGTCGACCTAAGGTCAGTCCTGCTTCCTCAAATGCCTCACGTCTAGCCACTTCGTCGCAAGCTTCGTCTTGACCATTTTCGTCTTGACCAATCATGCCCGCAACAGCTTCCAGCAACCAAGGGCTTTGATCACTGTCTTTGGCCCCCAACCGAATTTGTTCGACCAGCACCAATTGGTCTGTCTTGACATCGTAAGGCAACACCACGACAGCATGTCCTCGTTCGAACATTTCCCGCGTGACAACGTCACTCCAGCCCCCGCCAAACAAACGATGACGGATTTTGTATTCATTTATCCGGAAAAAGCCCTGAAAAACTGTACGTTGAGCGAGGATTTCAACATCTTGTTGATGAAAAGTGGGATACTCGATCCCCTTGATTTCAGACATAATGTACCCAAAGTAATTGAAGTTGCAGTGCGGCGGCGAGCGAACGAATCTGGAACGCCAGCGCGACCCATGAGCATAGCTTTCCTATGTGATTGGGTCGGACTGGCGTTCCAGTGAATGAGCGAAGCCAACAAAACTGCGGCTTCAAGTACGAAGGGTACAACTCACATTCTGTTACACTTGGCCGTACAACTTTTACGCATTAGTTGTGACTTAGTGTACGCTAACACGATATTATTCGTTCACTTTTGTTATTCCATAGGATTGGGTTATGAAGAAAACCTTATTACATTCACTGGTCTGCGCGGCCATCGGTCTATTCAGTCTGCAAGCCAGCGCCGAAAATCTGCAAAATGTTTATCAGCTGGCTTTAAAAAAAGACCCCCTAGTATTACGTGCGGCGGCACAAAGTGATGCGGCCAAAGCGGCCATTGATATCAGTAAAGCGAATTTTTTACCTGATATTGGATTCTCCAGTACTATTGGCAAAGATCGCAACAGAATTGCCGGTGCAACCTCTCCAGTCTCTACCGGTTACACGAATAAAATTACTTTACAGCAGACCATATTTAATTGGGCAAACTGGGCAAATTTATCCACCGCCGAAAAACAAGCATTGCAAAGCCAAACCAGCTACAACGCTACGTTGCAAGCGCTGATTGTCCGGGTTTCCACTGCCTATTTTAACGTGCTGAGTGCCGACGACGATTTAACTTTTGTGGTTGCGGAAAAACGTGCGGTTGAACGTCAGTTAGAACAAACCAAACAACGTTTTGCCGTGGGTCTGACTGCCATCACCGACGTACATGAAGCACAAGCGCAGTACGATAGCGTAGTCGCCCGTGAAATTGGCGCAACCAATGCGTTGGAAAATGCCAAAGAAGCGTTACAAGAAATTACCGGTGAGTATCATTCTAAACTGGCGCCATTAAATACCAGTAATTTTGAACCGGTAGCTCCGCAACCTGCTGGCGCGGCAGATTGGGTCGCGCTGGCTGAAGAAAACAACCTTGATTTAAAAGTGCGTAAACTAGCGGTTGAAATCGCCCAAAATGACATCGATATTGCCGATGCAGGCCATTATCCGACAGTTTCATTGGATGCATCAAAAACGCTCAGTGACTCCAGAAATACTTTCCAGAGAGACAGTGATTCAGTGGGCGTCACACTTCGCGTACCTGTTTACTCTGGTGGCGCAACATCTGCTACTCAGGAAGTTCGCCGTGCCAACTACGTCGCAACCAGCGAAGATTTAGAACTGGGCCATCGCAGCGTGATGCGCCAGACTCGCAGCTTTTATAACAACGTGGGTGCAGCCATTGCAGGTATTAAAGCACTGGAACAAGCCGTTATTTCTGCTGAAAGTGCGTTAAAAGCCACTGAAGCTGGTTTTGAAGTGGGCACGCGGACCATTGTTGACGTGCTGATCAGCACCCGTAATCTGTTTGATGCCCGCCGTAACCTGACCAAAGCGCGTTACGACTATATCCTTGCAGTGTTGTCTCTGAAACAAGCTGCAGGGACCTTAACTGAAGCGGATCTGGATATCGTGAATCGCTCGTTAGGGGCATAAAGACTGTAAGATTGTTAACCCCAGCAGGTCCGGTTCGCCGGACCTGTCTGTTTTCGGGCAGAAATTCGGTTACAATATCGTTTTTTGCCATTTGAGGACCCATTTTGATCCAGTCGCCTCCTTTTCATATTTCCTTGTTACACCCGCGTTACTGGTTGTTATGGCTGGCATTAGGCTTAGCCTACCTACTCAGTTGGTTGCCATATTCTTGGTTGATGGCGTTGGGTCGTGGTCTAGGACGACTCAGTTTTAAATTATTAAAATCACGCCGAAAAATTGCCAGTCGTAATTTAGAACTTTGTTTTCCAGAAAAAACAGCTGCAGAGCGCCAACTGTTATTGCAGGAAAATGCCCGACAAACCGGCTGCGCGCTGATCGAGACAATCATTAGCTGGTGGTGGCCGGATTGGCGCTTTAAAAAGCTCGCCCATTTTGATGGTTATGAACATATTCAAGCAGAGCTGGCCAAAGGCAAAGGCGTGTTGCTGCTGGCAACCCACATGCTGCACCTTGAGGCGGCAGGTCGGGTGATTGGTTTGACCCACCCGAGCGTCGGTTTTTACCGACCACATAATAATGCGCTGATGGAATTTTTTATGTATCGCGGCCGCATTCGCAGCAACAAATATATGATTGGCAAACGGGATGTCAAAGGTCTGATTGAAGCGCTGAATGCCGGCGAAATTTGTTTTTATTTGCCAGATCAAGACTACGGTCGCAAACGAGCGGTCTTTGTACCTTTTTTTGCTGTCCCTGACAGTGCGTCCACAACTGGCACCAGCCTTTTTGCCAAAGCCGCCAATTGCAGTGTAGTACCTGTATATACCCAAAGTTTAGCGGGCAACCAAGGTTATCGGGTACAAGCGTTACCGGCGCTGCAAAATTTTCCAACCGGCGATGATGTCCTAGATATCACGCGCGTTAATCAGATTGTGGAACAAGCGGTATTACAAGCACCTGGGCAATATATGTGGTTACATCGCCGATTCAAGACCAGACCCTCAGAGTCCGATCCAAGCTACTATTAAGCCTTTAGTGAAAGACAAAATAGCGGTTGGCAGGGCAAAGTTCTTTGTCTAGTATGAAAGTAGTAACATTATAAAGGATGGTCACAATGTGGTTTTGGGTCAAACATTTAACGGCTGCCGTCATCCTGCTGATCATTGCAGGTGTTGTGTTGTTTTCACCAGATTTGTTTAAAAGCAGTACCCAAACAACTGTTGTTGCGACCAAAAGTGCGGCGCAAAACTTTACCAATTTTTATGAACAAATTCGCTATTCATTGGACGCGACCAAAGATCGTGCAAAAGAGTACATTATCAACCTACCAGATACCAGCGACCAACTGACGGATACCCTAAGCCAACGGACCAATACAGTCCCGCCGCTCGCTGCACAATGGACGGGCAATTCGGTGCAACGAAAATTTTCCGCTGGCAGTAAGATCCGCGATGAGATGTCTGGTTTTGCCGATGCCGAAGGTGTTGAACTGATTTGGACATTGCCGCGCGACTATGTAGTGAAACATTATTTCCACAGCGAAGGAAATTATCTGGAAGCATTACGTGATATCGCAGCCGCCATTGCACCTGATTTTCAAACGCCGGTGTTGGTTTTTTTATGTCCCAAAGAACGGGCTGCTGTCATTACTGACAAACACAACCCGTTTCTAGAAAACAACTGTACCCACCTTAATGCGGAACCGCCACCGGCGCAGTCCCGAGCACCAGCGCCCAACTAGTCTGGACCTGTTGCATCGCCGCCCGAAGATCCGGCAAGTTATCGTTTGACGCGGGTTCCAGCGTCAATCGATGACTGACACCACGTAAATCCTGATAAGCCTGTTGTAATAGGCTGGCTTGTTCATTCGACATCAGTCCAGCCCCCACCGCAGCATCCAAAATCCGAATGTTATCGCTGTACTGATACAAAGTTGGGTATTTTGCAGCATACCCAAGCACTAAATACTGGCTGATAAATTCCAAATCAACTACACCGCCGGCGGCGTGTTTTACTTCAGCATTATCCACGCCGTGATGTTCACGCAGCTTTTGCCGCATATCCACGACTTCAGTTTGTAGCTGTTGCAAATCCCGCGGTTGCGCCAGCACTTCTGCCCGGATTGCGGCAAACCTTGCGGAGATCTGTTCATCCCCATAAATCAGCCGCGTCCTTACCAATGCCTGCAATTCCCAAGTCCAGGCGTCTTGCAGCAAATAGTCGCGGTAAGTTTCGATATGAACAGTTAACAAACCTGCATTGCCAGAGGGGCGCAGGCGAGTATCCACATCATACAACACGCCACTGGCGGTTCTTGTGGTACACAAATGCAAAATCCGCTGCACTAATTTTAGATAAAATTGGCGCGAATCGATGGCTCGGTCGCCGCTCGTGTCGGCCATCGAGTCGCATTGATGCAAAAAGACTAAATCCAAATCAGAGCCATACCCCAGCTCTAAGCCACCCAATTTGCCATAGGCGACCACTGCGAAATTCTTCGGTGAGCCTGCGGCCAGCCCTGCCGGATAACCATATTTTTCGACCATTTGTTGCCAAGCCAAATCCACCACTTTTTCCATCACCGCTTCGGCGAGCCAAGTGAGATGATCACTGACCTTCATCAGTGGTAGCATGCCGGTAATATCAGCAGCAGCAATCCGCAGCTGTTGCGCTTGTTTATATTGGCGCAAGGTTTCCATCAACAGCTCTAAATCATCCTCCGGCACCCGCAATAGCTGCAGTCGCAAGCGATCGCGATAATCAGCAACGGTCGCCACTTGATACAACAGCTCCGGATCAATCAGCTCGTCCAGTAGCATTGGGTAACGCGCCAAATGCGTCGAAAGCCAGCCGCTGCGCCCGCATAATTTCACCAGCTGTTGCAAGGCTTTTGGGTTTTCAAACAACAACTCTAAATAAGCGGTACGACTGACAATTTGCCGAAACACCGTCAGCACCCGACTCAGCACGGCAGCACCTGCTTGTTCTAATTCAATATCATGCAGCAACTGCGGTATCAGTTTGGCCAATAAATCGCGACCGCGTGGCCCGACGCTGCGCTTTTGACAATCTTGTTTGAATTG
>Ga0075154_10000953_pt1 | contig 22103 bp, 23 predicted proteins | sample JI71714BDNA_FD_70965 | JGI IMG/M metagenome (GOLD analysis project Ga0075154, IMG submission 70965) | Wastewater effluent complex algal communities from Wisconsin, to seasonally profile nutrient transformation and Carbon sequestration -... | ecosystem: Engineered > WWTP > Effluent > Algae...
CCAATCGCTGCTTCTTGAACTCGGGGTCGAGTTCCACCTCCCAAAGTGTGATGCAGACGCCGCCATCCTTTTCGGCACTCCACTGTTGGCGTGGGACAGCTAGCGTGTAGCCAAGCTTGTTGAAGGCTTCGCCATAACGCACAGTTCAGCCCCCCGCCTTCAGCGAGGGCGTGTTGACGCCCATCGACTGCAGATATTTCCTGATATTGCGCGCCGCCTGGCGCAGGCGCTGTTCATTTTCCACCAGGGCGATGCGCACAAAGCCTTCGCCATCCTCGCCATAACCCACGCCCGGCGCGACCGCGACGCCGGCTTCGGTGAGCAGCTGCTTGGAAAATTCAAGGCTGCCCAGATGCGCCAGCGCCGGCGGCAGCGGGGCCCAGGCAAACATGCTGGCGCGCGGCGGCGGAATATCCCAGCCGGCACGGCCAAAGCTTTCCACCAGCACATCGCGCCGACGATGATAAAGTTCGCGGTTCTGCGCCACAATATCCTGCGGACCGTTCAGTGCGGCCACAGCCGCCGCCTGGATCGGCGTGAACGCGCCATAATCAAGATAGGATTTCACCCGCGTCAGCGCTGAAATCAGCGTCTTGTTGCCCACCGCAAAGCCGATGCGCCAGCCAGCCATCGAATAGGTTTTCGAAAGCGACGTGAACTCGATCGCCACATCCTTCGCACCCGGAACCTGCAGGATCGACGGGGTGGGCTGGCCATCGAAATACAGCTCTGAATAGGCCAGATCCGACAGCACCCAGATGTTGTGCTTTTTCGCGAACGCCACCACCCGCTCATAAAAGGCCAGATCGGCCACTTCGGCGGTGGGGTTGCTCGGGTATCCCATCACCAGCACGGATGGACGCGGCACGGTGAAGCGCACAGCACGTTCCAGCGCCTCGAAATAGCGTTCATCCGGCGTGGTCGGCACGCTGCGGATCGTCGCCCCGGCAATGATAAAGCCAAAGGTGTGAATGGGATAAGACGGGTTGGGCGCCAGCACCACATCGCCCGGCGCCGTGATGGCCTGCGCCAGATTGGCCAGGCCCTCCTTGCTGCCCAGCGTCACCACCACTTCGCTCTCGGGGTCCAGTTCCACCCCGAACCGCCGATCATAATAGGCCGCCTGGGCGCGGCGCAGGCCGGGGATGCCCTTGGACGCGCTGTACCCATGGGCATCGGGCTTGGCCGCCACTTCCGCCAGCTTGGCGATCACGTGCGGGGGCGGCGGCAAATCGGGATTGCCCATGCCCAGATCGATGATGTCATCCCCGCGCGCCCGGGCGGCGGCCCGCATGGCGTTCACTTCCGCGATCACATAGGGCGGCAAGCGTTTGATGCGGTAAAATTCGTCCTGCATGGCCAGTTCCGTTGATTATCTGCTGCTGCCTTAGGCAGTGATTGGACAAAAGAAAAGCGGCGGAGAAACCCATCTGTTTCGCCGCCGCCGGTGGAAAGGGTATGTGCTTGTCTACCCTCAGGTCGGTGGCGGCGTGCTGGCAGCAGCCATTGCGGCGACAGCTGCTGCTGCGCCGGCCATGATGGCTGCAATGATCGCCTGCTGGCGCACGCTGGTCTCCATGCCGGCTGCTTGCCGACCACAGCGCCCTAACCCAAAAGGCCGGGCTTGGCAAAGCCCGTGCAACAAGGGCACAACAGGCCGCAAGGAGCCCGCGCCATGACCGATCAGACCGATGTTTCCCTTCAGGCTCAGGAAAATTTCCAGAAGCTCACCGATCTGATGGGCAAGGGCCAGCAGATGATGCTGGAATTCTGGACGAAGGAACATGCCAGCGCCCCGCTGGTGCCCGATCCGCTGGGCATCATGTCAACCTGGACCAAGGCCTGGAGCGCGCTGCTGTCCGATCCCACGCGGCTGATGGAGCAGCAGCAACGCTATCTCACCGATGCACTGGGCCTGTGGCAACGCTTCCTCACGCCCGGCGCCGAACAGCCCGCGGTGAAAGACAAGCGTTTCGCTAGCCCGGCCTGGGCGGAAAATCCCGCCTTTGATTTCCTGCGCCAATCCTATCTGCTCACCGCCAGCCACCTGATGCAGGCCGCCGGTCAGCTCGATGGTCTGGATGCCGCCGAACAGGCCAAGGCGCAATTTCTGATCAAGCAGTTCGTTGATGCCATGAGCCCGTCCAACTTCATGGCGACCAACCCCGACGTTCTGGCCAAAACGGTTGAATCCGGCGGCGCCAACCTGCTCAAGGGCCTGGAACATCTGCTGGCCGATCTGTCGGCCGGGCGGATGCGGATGACCGATGAAAACGCCTTTGAAGTGGGCCGCAATGTCGCCATCACGCCGGGCCAGGTGGTGTTTCAGAACCGCTTGTTCCAGCTGATCCAATATGCGCCAACCACGCAAAGCGTGTTCACCACGCCGCTGCTGATCTTCCCGCCGTGGATCAACAAATTTTACATCCTCGATCTCACCGCCGAAAAAAGCTTCATCCGCTGGGCCGTCGCTCAAGGCCTCACCGTGTTCGTGGTCAGCTGGAAAAATGCCGATGAAAGCCTGGCCGATGCCACCATCGATACCTATGTCGAAGAAGGCATGTTCACCGCCCTCAAGGTTGTGCGCGAGATCTGCGAGACGCCGGCCGTCCACACCATCGGCTATTGCGTCGCTGGCACCACCCTGGCCGCGGCGCTGGCCGTGCTGGCGCAGCGCGGCGAGGCGGACAACATCGCCAGCGCCACCTTCTTCACCGCCCAAACCGATTTCAGCGACGCCGGCGAGCTCAAGCTATTCGTCGATGATGCGAGCATCGACACGATCGAGAAGATGACCGGCGACAAGCCGGTGCTCGACGGCCGCTATATGGCCACCACCTTCAACCTGCTGCGTTCCAACGATCTGATCTGGAACTATGTGGTGAACAACTACATGTTGGGGAAGGATTATTTTCCCTTCGACCTGCTCTATTGGAACAGCGACGCCACCAATGTGCCGGCCCGCTGGCACCGCCAATATCTGGAGCAGATGTACCGCGACAATCTGCTGGCCAAGCCCGGCGCCATGATCGTGTGCGGCGTCCCGGTTGATCTCACCCAGGTGAAAACCCCGGCCTATATCCAGGGCGGCAAGGAGGATCATATCGCGCCGGCCCGCAGTGCCTTCAAACTCACCCAGGCCTTCACCGGCGATACCCGCTTCGTGCTGGCCGGCAGCGGGCATATCGCAGGCGTCGTCAACCCGCCCTCATCCGGCAAATATCAATATTGGACCAACGCCGCGCCCGCCGCCTCGCTGGATGATTTCATCGCCGGGGCCTCCGAAACCAAGGGCAGCTGGTGGCCCGACTGGCTGGCCTGGCTCTCCCCGCGATCCGGACCACAAACCACAGCCAGAATTCCGGGGCAGGGGCCATACAAGGCCATCGAAGCGGCCCCCGGCAGCTATGTGAAGGAGCGGATCTGATGGATGATTTCAAAACCGCGATGCGGCGCATCATCACCGGCGATGATGCCAGCGGCCAATCGGTGATCATCATCGATGGCCCGCCCGCCTCCAGCGCCGGCGAGGTGGACGTGGGCGGCCTGTTCGAAATCTGGGAGGATGTGGCCCAAGGCCCACTTCATCCCAGGGATCACGCCGATCTGGGCAACATTCGCCCGGTGCTGGGTCCGCGGCCGGGCAATGTGCAGGTGCGCTGGTTCGTGGTGACGCCGCAGCCCGAAGGCGTGCCCAAGGCCATGCTGGATCAGGCGACCCGCGCCGCCTTTGCCACGGTGGACGGCGATCGCCACATGATCGACCAGTCGCGCCATTCGGCGATGCACGAAACCCATTCGCTGGATATCATCTGCCTCTTGAGCGGCGATGTCTCGCTGATCCTTGAAGGCAGCGAAACGCGGGTGAAGCCGGGCCAGGTGGTGATCCAGCGCGGCACCAACCATGCCTGGGCTGCCCATGGCGGGCCGGCCCTGCTGCTGGCGGTGCTGATCGATCGGAATCTGCAGCTTTAGACTCGATTGCGTTTTGATTGAACTTCCTTGGCTCCCTCCCCCTTGCGGGGAGGGCGACTCGCGCCTCGTGGCGCGAGCGGGGTGGGGGTCACGCCTTTGGTAACAAAAGGTAGGAACCCCCACCCCGCTCGGCTGACGCCGAGTCGCCCTCCCCGCAAGGGGGAGGGAGTAAAAGACTTCAACTTGAACGCGATTGGCTCCAGGTTCAGGTCATCTCTTCCGGATCAAAATTGATCTCCACATTGCCCCACAGATCATACATCTCCGCCGGCAGTTTCAACGGCTGGCAGCGCAGCACGGCGCGGCGCGCGGTTTCGGCAAAGGCGCGGGCATAATCGGCGTTGGCTGCCGTGGTGCCGGTGGGGGTATCGGGCTGCGGAATGCCGATCACCCGGCCATCGCGGCCATATTGCACCCGCACGGTCACCGTCATGCGCCGCACATCGCGGCCACCAACCGGCGGGTTCCAGCACGGGGCCACCTGGGCGCGGATGGCCTGGGCCAGGGTGGCCGCCGCGCGCGGATCAATGGCGGCCCGGGCCGGCACGGCGGCATTGATGTCATTGGCCAGTTTCGATGTGTCCAGCGTCTTCTTCGGCGCCTTGGGCAGGGATTTGTCGATCACGCTGGTCAGGATCGACGTGTCCAGCGCCGGGGCCGGTGCCTTGGCCGGCGCGGCCTTGGGCTTGGGCGGCACCGGCTTGGTCGGTTCCGGCGGCGGCACGCTTTCGGCCGGGGCCGGTTCCGGCTGCGGCGCGGCGTCAACCTCGGGTGCGGCAGCTGCCATTTCCTGCGGGGCGGCGGCCATGGATGGCTGGGGCGGTTCGGGCGTGCGCGGCGCGTCGGATATGTCGATGATCTCCACCGGCACGGCATCGGTGGGGGCGGCCATCATGCGCTGGCTGTTCTGCCAGGCCAGGCTGAGCGCGGTCAGCAGCACCAGATGCACCGTCGCTGCGCCGGCAAGGCTGAGGCGTTCGGCGCGGTTCATGGCGCGGCGGGCGCGGCCTGACCATCAGTGACCAGTGCCACCTTCTTGAAGCCGGCGGCGTTCACATCGCCCACGATCCGCATCACCCGGCCATAATCCAGCCCGCGATCGGCGCGCACATAAACGCGGGCATCATCGCTGCGCGCCGCGCGCAGCGCGGCCAGCTTGGCGGGCAGGGCGGCCGGGGTGATGGCCAGGCGATCAACAAACAATTCGCCGGCGGCATTCAGGCTGATCTGAATTGGGGACTGGTCTTGCGGCAGGCTTTTCGCCCGCGCATCCGGCAGATCCACCGGCACACCCGCCACCAGCAGCGGCGCCGTCACCATGAAGATGATCAGCAGCACCAGCATCACATCCACCAAAGGCGTGACATTGATCTCCGCCATCGGCTGGCGGCCTTTTCCCCTGCGGGGCGCGCCCATGCCCATCACTGGCCGTCCATGCCATCAAGCTGGCGCGAGAGCAGGTTCAGATATTCCTCGGCAAAGGCGTTCAACCGCGCTTCCAGCCGGTTCACCCGGTGCAGCAAGCGGTTATAGCCGATCACGGCGGGGATGGCGGCAAACAGGCCGATGGCGGTGGCAAACAGCGCCTCGGCAATGCCGGGGGCAACCACGGCCAGTGACGTGTTCTGGCTGGCGGCGATGCCGGCAAAGCTGCGCATGATGCCCCACACCGTGCCAAACAGGCCCACGAACGGCGCCACCGATCCGATGGTGGCCAGCGCGTTCAACCGGTCCGACAATTCATCAATATCGCGGCCGATGGCAACATTGATGCTGCTGGCCAGGCGGGATCGCAGGCCTTCCCGGTCGATGCTGCGGCCGGTCTTGCCGGCCAGGCTGCGGCGCCATTCGTTCAGCCCGGCCAGAAAGGCGCGGGCCGACGGGTGATCAGCGCGGGAGGCCGGTTCATACAGGCTGTCGAGATCCTTGGCCTTCCAGAACCAGTCTTCAAACTTGGCAGCCTCGCTGTTCAGGCGCGACAGGCGGCGGGTGCGCTCGATGATGATCGCCCAACTCCACACCGATGCCAGCAGCAGACCGGCCATCACCGCCTTCACCACGATATCGGCCTGCAGAAACAGCGCAAAGGGCGACAGATCGGCAGCGGTCTTCAGCATCAGATCAGCTTGCATCATGGTTCCTGTGGCAACAGCAGGTTAAACCGCGCCATCCATTCGGGCGGCTGCCGGCGCGGGCGGCCGGCGGGATCAAGCAAGGCGGCGGTCAGCGTGGCGGTGGCCAGCGCCTCACCGGCGCGCCTGATGGTCTGTTCGATGCGGCAGGCAGCCGCGCGCACCGACAGCAGACGGGTCTCGATGATCAGCACATCATCCAGCCGCGCCGGGCGCAGCCACTTGATCTGCATTTCCGTCACAGCATAGGCACCCATCCCGGCCTTCACGGCAGCGCCATGATCAATGCCGGCCACGCGCAAAAATTCGGTGCGGCCGCGCTCCAGGAAATGCAGATATTTGGCGTGATACATGATGCCGGCGGTGTCGGTGTCTTCAAAATAGACACGGGCGGGCAGCCGGTGGATGCCGCCATCAATCGCGCCGGAAGGGGGCAGGGGAGACATGGCTTCAGATAGGGGCTTGAGCTGTGAACACGCAATGAAAAAGGGCGCCAGCGGCAATGCCACTGGCGCCCTTTCGGCAATCTGAATGGATATTATTCGGCCGTCGGGCGCGCGTCGCGCTTTTCGACGATGCGGGCGCTCTTGCCGCTGCGGCCACGCAGATAATACAGCTTGGCACGGCGCACGACACCGCGGCGCACCACTTCAATGGCCTCGATGCTCGGGCTGTAGAGCGGGAACACGCGCTCCACGCCTTCGCCGAACGAAATCTTGCGAACGGTGAACGACGAATTGATGCCGCGGTTCGAACGCGCGATGCACACGCCTTCATAGGCCTGCACGCGGGTGCGCTCGCCTTCAACAACGCGCACGCCCACGCGCAGCGTGTCGCCGGCGCGGAACTGCGGGATGCTCCGCTTTTCAGTGAGCTTGGCAATCTGCTCGGCTTCGATCTGCTGGATGAGATTCATCTCATTCCTCTTTCTTCTGTTGTCGCGCGCCAGAGGGCGATTGGACCGGACCATCCCCATGATGATCCCACAAGTCCGGCCGCCGTGACCGTGTGTCCGTTTCGGACTGCGTGCGCCGCCAGCGGGCGATGCGCGCATGATCCCCCGATCGCAACGCTTCGGGGATCGCCAGACCTTCCCAAAGGGCCGGTCTGGTATAGTGGGGATGTTCAAGCAGGCCATGTTCATGGCTTTCCTCGATCCCACTGGAAGCCGCGCCCATTACACCGGGCAACAGGCGGACGCAAGCATCCATAACCACCAGCGCCGCCATCTCGCCGCCGGACAGGATATAGTCACCAATCGACACTTCCTCGATGGCGCGGCGGTGGAAAATCCGTTCGTCAAACCCCTCGAACCGGCCGCACAGCAGGATGATGCCGGGGCCATTGGCCAGCGCCCGCACCCGGCCTTGCGTCAACGGGCGCCCGCGCGGCGTCAGCGCCAGCACCGGCCGGCCATCGGCCACGGCATCGATGCTTGCCGCCAACACATCGGCCTTCAACACCATTCCCGGCCCGCCGCCGGCCGGCGTGTCGTCAACGGTGCGGTGCTTGTCTGTCGCGAAATCGCGGATGTTGACGGGGTTCAGGCCCCAGGTCCCCTCCGCCAGCGCCCGCCCGGCCAGGCTGTGACCCAGCGGCCCGGGAAACATGTCTGGATACAGGGTCAGGATCGTCGCGCGCCAGCTCATTGCAGCCAGATGCGATCAATGATCAACGCCGTGTCCGTTTCGGTCACCACATCGGCCAAAAATGGCACCATCACGCTGCCGCCGGCCACGCGCGCAATGTCGAGGATGTCAGACGCGCCGAAATTCTCCACCGATTTCACGGTTCCAACCGTCGCCCCGGTTTCATCCAGCACTTGGCGGCCGATATAGTCGGCCACATAATATTCGCCGTCAGCCAGCGGCGGCAGTGCCGCGCGTGCCATGGTCAACTGCTGCCCGCGCAGGGCTTCGGCCGCGTTGCGATCGCTGATCCCGGTCAGCCGCGCAATGGCCATGCCCGGCTTTTCGGGCCGCACAGCTTCAACGGCAATCACCCGCCCGCCCACATCAAAGCGGGCATGACGGGTAATGTTTTCAAGCGCTTCGGTGAACAGCTTCAGCCGCACCTCGCCCTTGATGCCATGGGCGCCAGCGATGGCAGCCAGCACGATCTGATCGGCTGCCATCGCCAATAGCCCTTATTCGGCGGTTTCGCCGTCGGCAGCCGGGGCCTCTTCGGCCGGAGCCTCTTCAGCCGGGGCAGCAGCGGCTGCAGCAGCAGCTTCGGCAGCCTCGGCAGCGGCAGCAGCAGCGGCCTCAGCGGCTTCGGCTTCCTTCTGGGCGGCCAGTTCGGCGCGCTCCTTGGCCTTGGCGCCGGGTTCCGCCTTGTTGGGATTGCTGCGCGCCGCGCGGGTACGCAGGCCGGCGGCATCGAGGAAACGGGCAACACGATCAGTGGGTTGCGCGCCAACGCCCAGCCAATATGCCGCGCGCTCACCGTCCAGGGTCACGCGGTTGGCATCATCACGCGGCAGCAGCGGGTTATAGGTGCCAATCTTTTCCAGAAACTTGCCGTCGCGCGGGCTGCGGCTGTCGGTGACCACGATGCGATAGAACGGACGCTTCTTCATGCCACCGCGAGCGAGGCGAATTGCAATAGCCATTGTACTTGTCTTCCTTCCAGTAACTCTATTGAAATCAGATTGTTGGGGTTATTTCCTGCCAAACTTGTTGAAGCCGGGCGGCAGATTGCCCATGCCGGGGCGACCGAACATCCGGCCCAGCGCCCCCATATCGATGGCCCCGCCCGGATCACCACCCGGTGCGCCGCCTTCCGGCCCGGGTGCACCACCCATGCCGGCAAGCATCTTCATCATGCCCTTGATTCCGCCCATCTTCTTCAGGCGCTTCATGGCATTGGCCATTTCCTGGTGCATCTTCAGCACCTTGTTCACATCCTGCACCGTGGTGCCCGAACCATTGGCAATGCGGATCTTGCGCTTGGCAGTCAGAATCTCGGGCTTGGCGCGCTCCTTCATCGTCATCGACAGGATGATCGCTTCCATGCGGTCGAGCAGCTTGGGATTGACCGCGCCGGTATCCATTGCCTTCTTGGCCGCGCCCATGCCGGGCATCATGGCGGCCAGGCCGGAAAGCCCACCCATCTTCTTCATCTGGCCCAGTTGCTGGCGCAGATCGTCCATGTCGAACTGGCCCTTGGCCAGCTTTTCCGCCATCTTCTCGGCCTGTTCGGCTTCGAAATTGGCAGCGGCTTTTTCGACCAGGCCAACAATGTCGCCCATGCCCAAAATGCGGCCAGCAACCCGATTGGCGTCAAAGGCTTCCAGCGCATCCAGCTTTTCGCCGGTGCCGGCAAAACGGATCGGCGTTCCGGTCACACTGCGCATCGACAACGCCGCACCGCCGCGGGCATCGCCATCCATGCGGGTGAGGATCACCCCAGTCAAAGCCACGCGTTCCTTGAAGGCGCTGGCCACGTTCACCGCGTCCTGGCCTGTCAGGCTGTCCACCACCAGCAGTATTTCATCCGGGGTGGTGGCGGTGGCAATCGCGGCCATTTCGGCCATCAAGGCTTCGTCAACGCCCAAACGGCCAGCGGTGTCCAGCAGCACCACATCGAAACCCTGCAACCGCGCCGACTGGCGGGCGCGCTCGGCAATCTGCACTGGCGTCTGGCCGGCCATGATCGGCAGCGTGGCGATGCCGGTCTGTTCACCCAGCACCCGCAATTGCTCTTGGGCGGCCGGCCGGGCCACGTCGAGGCTGGCCATCATAACCTTCTTGCGCTCGCGCGTGCCCAGCCAGCTGGCGAGCTTGGCGGTGCTGGTCGTCTTGCCCGATCCCTGCAAGCCCACCATCATGATCACCGCCGGCGGCGTAACATTGATCTTCAGCGGCGGCACATCCTCGCTGCCCGACAGCAGCTCCACCAGGCAGTCATTGACGATCTTGACGACCTGCTGGCCCGGCGTGACCGACTTGATGACCTCCGCACCGATCGCGCGCTGGGTGGCGGCCTCGATGAAATCTTTCACCACCGGCAGGGCAACATCGGCCTCCAGCAGGGCCACGCGCACTTCGCGCATGGCCGCGCGCACGTCGATCTCGGTCAGCGCACCACGGCCACGCAACCGCTCGAATATGCCGCCAAGCCGCTCTGAAAGACTGTCAAACAAAGCCCAAAGGCCCTTTCCGATGTTTTACCCGTCCAACGCATAACGCGCCGGCGGGCGAAAACTCGCTGGCCGGCGTGCATCCTCAGACGCGCAGGCCTTTGCTATTGGCCTTGGGTCAGCGCCTTAGGCGTGTGTCCAATGATCGTCAAGTGCGCTCGGGAAGGAGGTCGAAGCGAGGCCCGTACCGGAAAGGCAGCCACCCGTGGCATGTTTGCAAAATGCCACAACTGCGTGCTATCAGCTGACAAACCTTATGCTCATCCCCAACAACCACCCTGGTCCGACCCAACAGTCCTTCCTGATGCGGCTGTTGGCACTGCGTGATGAGCGCGAATTGCCCGAGTCCCTGCGGCTGGAATTCACGCGATCTCTCGGCCCGGCGCTGGTGCCCTTCCTGTTTGGCGGTTCGGTCGCGGCCATATTGGCCATCGCCATCTCGTTTTACACGGAAAACTCACTCGCCCTGTTCTTTTCCGTCCTGGCCCTGATCGGGTTCGGGCTGGTTGTCAGCGCCTGCAACGCGGCGCGCCGTCCGGTGGAAGATGACATCCTGCGCCAGATCGAGCTGCGCTATTCTCTTGGTGCCGTGCTGGCATCCACGGCGCTGGGCGGGATTGTGCTGGCCATCGTCACGGCCAGTGCCGCCTTCATCGTGCAAACCCTGCTGGTGATGGTGGGCCTTGCGGCATTGGGTGTCGGCGCAGGCAGTGGCCCGGGCCGGCCACGTGTGGCGCTGGGGCAGGCACTGGGCCTTGGCATACCGATTGCTCTGGCCACCTTGTTTGGCTGGCCGGAACCATGGAACTTCATGAGTTTTTTTGGTGTTCTGGCCTACACAATCGCCATCCTGCTGATGTCCAACCGGTCTTATATCGCGCAAAGCAGCATGCTGCGCGCCCGGGAACAGCAACGGGCAGAACGCCTGCGCATCAACACTGCACTTCGTCACCTCAGCCAACCGATCGTGATGCTGGATCAGGAACTCCATATCATGCTGGTGAACCCCAGCGCCCTGCGTATTTTGGGTTTGCCGGAACAGAACGAACAGCCTTGGCCGCGCTTTTCGGAGTTTCTGGCCCAGTCGCCCAATCTTGCCAGCGCATCCGGCAATCAGGATGAATTTCTGGGCCATGCCGCACTTCTGATGGCCGCCAGCCAGCCCTTCAACGGCGTTCTGCGCCTGAACGACGGGCGGATGGTCGATCTGGAATGTATTCCGGTGCCTGGTGTCGGCTGGGTGGCGATCCTGCGCGACACCACGGGTGAATATAACGCCATTGCCGAATTGAACCGGGAGCTGCGCCGCTGTCCCTTGACCGGCCTGCCCAACCGCCGCGCTTTCATGGAGGAACTGGAACGGCGGCTGGGCAATGACGAACCGGTCAGTTTGCTGGCGATCGATCTGGAAGGCTTCAAGCAGATCAACGAACGCCATGGCCGTGCGGTGGGCGATCGCATCCTCACGCGCGTGGGCTTCCGGTTGCGCACCGCAGAGCCCAGCCTGTTCGTTGCCCGCATTTCCGGCGATGAATTTGCCGTGCTTGTGGCCGACAATGATGCGGCACAGGCCATGCGACTGGCCCGGTCGCTGCTGGCCAGCATCGATATCCCCGCGCGTTTTGGCGAGGCCGAGGTGATCATGAGCGCCGCCATCGGCATTGCGCTGGCGCCGCGCGATGGCATGTTGGCCGATACCCTGCTGGATGCAGCCGATCTTGCGCTGATGGCGGCGAAGGCTGAACCATCCCATCCCATCCAGTTTCATTCGCCAATATTGGCCGAACGGTCGGCCCAGGATGCGGCGATCGAAGCCCAGGTGCGCAGTGCCATCCGCCAGCGCCAGGTGCTGGTGGTCTATCAACCCATGCTGGATCTGCACACCGGCAAGGTGATCGCCGTGGAAGCACTGGCGCGCATGCCGGCCACCACCGCCAACGAGATCGGCACCGCCGAAATGGTGGCCATTGCCGAGGCGCGCGGCCTGATCGGGAATTTGCGGCAGCAGGTTTTGCAGCAGGCCGCAAAAGTTGTGTCCGAATATTCCGACGACATATCGCTATGGGTGAACGCGTCCGTCATGGATTTGCGCAACCCCCTGATGGTGGACGAGATATTGGCCGATCTGGATGCAGTGGGCCTGCCGCCCACACGCTGTGCCGTGGAGATCACTGAAACGGCCTTGATCCGCGACGAAGCCATTTGCCTGGCCAATCTGCAACGCCTGATCGATCTGGGGGCCGGCGTCGCCATGGATGATTTCGGTGCCGGCTTCTCATCATTGCACCGGCTTGGACGCCTGCCGATCAACGCGCTCAAAATCTCCGGTACCTTGCTGACCGGGATGGAATCCAGCCCGGTTGTCAGCGGTATCTTCCGCGCCGCTGTCAGCCTTGGTCGATCCATGGGCCTGGTTGTGGTGGCAGAGGGGGTAGAAACGGCTGCCGAACTCGCGCTGGCCCACTCCGCTGGCGCCCAGCGAATTCAGGGCTATCTGTTGTCGCGACCCGTGGAGGCCGATCAGTTGGCGCAAACCATCAGGGACGTTGAAGCCAGAGCAGCCTTGCTGGCCGCGGCCTGAACCAATGTGATCAGGCCATGCCGACCAGCGCCGCGGCAAAATCCCGGGGCGCAAATGGCTGCAGATCATCCATGGCTTCGCCCACGCCGATGGCATGGATCGGCAGGCCGAATTTCTCCGCCGCCGCCACCAGCATGCCGCCACGCGCCGAACCGTCCAGCTTCGTCATCACCAGACCGGTCACGCCGGCCACCTGAGCAAACACCTCGATCTGATTGAGTGCATTTTGGCCGGTGGTGGCATCCAGCACCAACAGCACATCATGCGGCGCCGCCGGATCCAGCTTGCCGATCACCCGTTTCATCTTGGCCAGCTCGTCCATCAGGCCGGTCTTGTTCTGCAGGCGGCCCGCGGTATCGATGATCAGCACATCAATGCCCTCGTCCATCGCCCGCTTCACCGCATCAAAGGCCAGGCTGGCGGCATCACCGCCCTGTTCGCCGGCCACGATCGGCACGCCCACACGTTCGGCCCAGATCTTCAACTGGGCAATGGCGGCGGCGCGGAACGTGTCGCCCGCCGCCAGCATCACCCGCTTGCCATCGGCCTTGAACGCCCGCGCCAGCTTGGCAATGGTGGTGGTCTTGCCGCTGCCGTTCACCCCCACCACCAGGATCACCTGCGGCCGCTGCGTGATGACGATCGGCTGGGCCACCGGGGTCAACACTTGTGCCACTTCGTCCGCAACCACGGCGCGCACGCCGTCATCATCAATGCCCTTGGCATATTTCTGATCCGCGAGCCGGGCGCGAATGCGCGCCGCCACCTTCGGACCCAGATCGGCGGCAATCAGGCCTTCTTCAATGGCATCCAGCCGTTCTTCATCCAGCGGCAGCGTGCCGGTGGCAAGGCCAGTGATATTGTTGGCCAGCTTCTTCGTCGATTTCGACAGTCCCTCGCTCAGGCGGCCAATCCAGCTCATGCATATCGCTCCAGATCCACCAGGCCGGAAAAGGCCACCTGCGCCGGTCCGGCCAGCAGCAAATGCCCATCGGCCCGGCGCGTCACCACCAGTTTGCCGCCCGGCATGGTCACGGCAACCGCTTCGTCCAACAGACCGCGCCGTTGCCCGGCCGCCACGGCCGCCACCGCCCCGGTGCCGCACGCCAGGGTTGCCCCGGCGCCGCGTTCCCACACCCGCAGGATGATGGCATCGCGCGCAACAATCTGCATCACGCCCACATTCACCCGCTGCGGAAACACCGGATCATGTTCGATCACGGGGCCCAGTTCCTCCAACGGCACGGCCGCGGCATCGGGCACCACGAACACCGCATGCGGATTGCCCACCGACAGCGCCGCCGGGTTTGCCAGTTCATCCCAACTCAGCGGCAGGGCCAGCGTATCCATGGCAAAGGCCAACGGCACCGACTGCCAATCCCAGTGCGGCGGCCCCATGTCCACCTCGGCACCATCGGCGATGGCATGGCTTTCCAGCGCGCCGCCCGCCGTTTCAATGCGCTGATGCCCGCCCAACAAGGCCGCCGCCGCCCGGCTGCCGTTGCCGCAGGCCGCCACCTCGCCGCCGTCACTGTTCCAGAAGCGCAGGCGCACATCGGCAGCCGAGCTGGGCTCGATCAACACCAGCTGATCGAAACCGATGCCGGTGTGCCGATTTGCCAGGGCCCGCACCTGCGCACTTGAAAGCGTCACTGCAACGTCGCGCGCGTCAAGCACCAGGAAATCATTGCCCAGGCCGTGCATCTTGATGAAGGGGCGAAGGCTCATGACGGCCGGTTAGCCGGCAATGGCCCCATCAGGCAAGTCATACTCGCCGCAGATCACCGTGCGGGCCTTGCCAGTCAGGATCACCCGGTCACCGGCCAATTGGCAGTGCAACCGGCCACTGCGGGCGCTGGCCTGCAAGGCGGTGAAGCTGCTGCGCCGGAACCGTGCCGCCCAGAACGGCGCAATCACTGCATGCGCGGACCCGGTCACCGGATCTTCATCCACCCCGCAGGCCGGCACAAACACCCGGCTGATCACATCGGTGTCCTCGCCCGGTGCCGTGGCGATCAGCATCAAATCCACCCCCGGCGCCAGCGCCAGGATTGCGGCATGATCGGGCGACAGGGCGCGCACCTCATCAGGCAGATCAAACACCGCGACCAGATAATCCTCACCGCGTGCCCACACCTCCGCCGGTGCCGCGCCAAGTGCCGAGGCAACGGCGTCCAAGCGGGGACCGGTAACCGGCGCCGTTGCCGGCCATGCCGGGAGATCCAGCGCCAGATCGCCGCCCTGCCGGGTCACGACCAACGTGCCAGCATTGCGGGTGCGAAACCGCGCCGCTGCCAGATCGGGCAGGGCATCCAGAACGACATGGCCGCTGGCCAGCGTGGCATGGCCGCACAGCGCCACCTCCAGCAGGGGCGTGAACCAGCGCAATTCGAAATCGGCCCCGGCATCGGCCGACGGCACCAGAAAGGCGGTCTCCGACAGATTATTGTCGGCCGCAATTCCTTGCAGCACTGCATCGGGCAGCCAATGATCCAGAAACATCACCGCCGCCGGATTGCCGGTGAACGGGCCGCCGGCAAAGGCATCGACCTGCGTGAACGCCAGGCGCATCAGGGATAGACCAGGCCAAAGCGCCAGCCATCAGCTTCACGCCAATACACCTCGCGTTCGTGCCAGCGGCCATCGCGGGCCTGCCAATATTCGATGCGTTCGGGCACGACGCGCCAGCCGCTCCAGCGCGGGGGGCGCGGCACATCCGCTGGGAAACGCGCAGCCATTTCGGCGATCCGGGCTTCAAACGTGGCGCGGTCGGGCAGGGGGCGGCTTTGCAGGCTGGCCCAGGCGCCCAATTGGCTTTCGCGCGGCCTGGTGGCAAAATATGCGTCGGCCTCAGCATCATCAACCAAGCCAGCCCGGCCGCCGATGCGCACCTGCCGCTGCAACGATTTCCAATGGAAATTCAGATGCACCTTGGCATTGGCCGCCAGTTCGCTGCCCTTCTGGCTGTCCAGATTGGTGTAAAACACGAACCCGCGCTCATCCCACGCCTTCAGCAGCACGACCCGCAGCGACGGCGCGGCATCCGGCGTGGCTGTGGCCAGCGCCATGGCATTGGGATCATTGGGTTCGGCCGCTTCGGCAGCGGCGAACCAATCGGCAAAGCGTTCAAACGGCGCGGAATGAGGAAGCATGGTCATGGCCACTGGCGTTAGCGGGCCAATGCCGGCCTGTCATCCTGCCATCACGCCGCGCATTGAATGCAGCGCGTCGCGGTGGGCAGCGCCGCCAGCCGCGCCATGGCGATATCCGCGCCGCAATTGCTGCACACGCCATATTCGCCCGCTTCGATGCGGCCCAGCGCGGCCAGGATCTGCTCAGCCTCGTGGATGTGCTGCACTTCCATGCCTTCGTTGGTGGCCAGTTCTTCCAGATCATTGGCCTGGTCGGCAAACTTGGCTGAAAGCGGCTGGATGGTCGCCTGTTCCAGCCGGGCGATTTCAGCCTGAACCTCGCTCAGGCGGGCGCGCAATTCAGCGGCAATTTCATCGATGTTCACGCCTTTTCTCCTTCCAGAATGGCGGCAATCTGATCGAGCAGGTGCAGCCGCTCCTTCTTCAATTCCTCGATATGCGCGTCATCCAGCGCCGGCGTAACGCCCGTCTCGCTGCGGCGGATTTCATCGTCCAGCACGGCATAGCGATCGGACAGGGTGCGAAAATGCCGATCCGTTTCCTTCAAATGCCGCAAACGGTTGGCAGCGGCCGGAAAAATGTCATGCAAGTCTTGCGGCAGGTGGCTCATGTGGCGCTCCCAAGGTTGGTTGTTACCCCCAATGTGGGCTGCCTTGGCCGTGCTGCCCATCGTGTCGATTGCGTAGGTGGCGCTCAAAACTCGCCACATTGCCTGCCTGTAATAAATTCGCTAGGTCGCAGGCGTGTTATTCCCTGTTGGAGTCCTCACATGATCCGTCACGCCGCCGTCCTGCTGCTTGCCATCGCCAGCCCTGCGCTGGCCCAGCAAGCCGGCCCGCCCGCCGCCATGCCGGCGCAAAAGGCCTGGACCATCACCCTGGGCGTCGCGCCAGTGGTGGCCCCGGTGTGGCAGGGCAGCCGGGATCATGGCCTGTCGATCTTCCCCGATCTGCGCGTGAATTACAAAGACAGCCTGTTCCTGTCCGTTCCCGATGGTCTGGGTTGGAACGCTGTAAACCAGGATGGCTGGAAGATTGGCCCGCTTGCCAAGCTGCGCTTTGGCCGGCAGGAAAGCACCGGCGGTTCGCCCTTCCTGATCACCGGCGGTTCCACGGCCTTGCTGGGCATGGGCGATGTCGATCTGGCCGGCGAATTTGGCGGCTTTGCGCAAAAAAGCCTGATGAAAGGCAAGTTGCGCCTGCGCGCCGAAGTGCGGCAGGGCACCGGCGGCCATGATGGCGTGGTGGCCGATACCAGCATCGGCTGGAACGATCGCAAGCGCGATGGCAGCCTGCTGTGGGGCTTTGGCCTGCGCGCCACCTGGGCCGACAGCGATTACAGCAATGTCTATTTCGGCGTCACCCGCGCCCAGTCGCTGGCCACTGGCCTTGCCCCGTCGCGCACCGGCAGTGGCCTGATGAGCGCGGGCATTACCGGCAATGTGATCAAGCCGCTGGGCAAGTTCGGCAAGAACGGCGCCATCACCCTGTTCACCAGCTATGACAGGCTGGGCGACGCGCCGGCCAACTCCAGCCTGATCCGCCAGCGCGGCCAGCGCGGCCAGTTCGCGGTCGGCCTGGGCTATGGTGTGCGCTTCGGCCTGTAAGGGCGATCAGGCTTTCGCTCTGGCCTTGCGTTTGGGCTTGGGGGCATCGGCAGTGTCACCATCGCCGGGCTCCAGCGCGGGCAGGGCAACCGACGTCAGCAGCGGCGCCAGATATTTCCCGGTCCAGCTGGCTTCACACCCGGCCACAATTTCCGGCGTGCCGGTGATCACGATCCGGCCGCCCTTGTCGCCGCCATCTGGACCGAGATCGATGATGTGATCGGCAGTTTTGATCACGTCCAGATTATGTTCGATGACGACCACGCTGTTGCCCTGATCAACCAGGGCATGCAGCACTTCCAGCAACTTGCGCACATCTTCGAAGTGAAGCCCGGTGGTGGGCTCATCCAATATATACAGCGTGTTGCCCGTCGCCCGGCGGCTCAGCTCCTTGGCCAGCTTCACCCGCTGGGCTTCGCCGCCCGACAGGGTGTTGGCCTGCTGACCGATCTTCACATAACCCAGGCCAACTTCCAGCAGCATGGCGAGCTTCTCGCGGATCGGCGGGACGGCCTTGAAGAATTCCACCCCGTCTTCGATCGTCATGTCCAGCACATCAGCGATCGACTTGCCCTTGAACTTCACCTCCAGCGTTTCGCGGTTGTAGCGGGCGCCGTGACAGACATCACAGGTCACATAGACATCGGGCAGGAAGTGCATCTCGATCTTGATGACGCCATCGCCCTGGCAGGCTTCGCAGCGGCCGCCCTTGACGTTGAAGCTGAAACGGCCGGGCTTGTAACCGCGCGCCAGCGATTCCGGCAGCCCGGCAAACCAGTCACGGATGTTGGTGAAACAGCCGGTGTAAGTGGCCGGATTTGACCGCGGCGTGCGGCCAATCGGCGACTGATCAATGTCGATCACCTTGTCGAGGTGGGACAGGCCATCCAGCCCGTCATGCGGCGCCGCCAACACCCGGGCGCCGTTCAATTCGCGCGCGGCGGCGTTGTAGAGCGTATCGATGGTGAAGGTGGATTTGCCGCTGCCCGAAACGCCGGTGATGCAGGTGAAGGTGCCCAGCGGGATGCTGGCAGTAACAGCTTGCAGATTATTGCCGCGCGCGTTCTTCACCGTCAGCTTCTTGCCCGAACCCTTGCGGCGTTTTGCCGGCACCGGAATGGAGCGCCGACCGGAAAGATAGGCGCCGGTAATGCTGCCGGGGCAATCCAAAATGTCCTGCAACGTGCCGGCCGCGACCACTTCGCCGCCATGCACACCGGCGCCCGGGCCCATGTCGACGACATAATCGGCCAGACGGATGGCATCTTCATCATGCTCCACCACCAGCACGGTGTTGCCCAGGTCGCGCAGCCGTTTCAGCGTGGTGAGCAGGCGATCATTGTCACGCTGGTGCAGGCCGATCGATGGCTCATCAAGCACGTAGAGCACACCGGACAGGCCAGAGCCGATCTGGCTGGCCAAACGGATGCGCTGGGACTCGCCGCCCGACAGCGTGCCGGATTTGCGATCCAGATTGAGGTAATCCAGCCCGACATTGTCGAGGAAGCCGAGCCGCTCGACGATCTCCTTCAAAATGCGGTCGCCAATGGCGCGCTGCTTGGGGGTGAGATGATCGGCCACGCCCTGCGCCCATTTCAGCGCCTGGCCCACCGGACGGCGCACGGCCGTGGCGATGGTTTCGCCGGCAATCTTCACACTCAGCGCTTCTGGCCGCAGCCGATCACCATGGCAGACCTCGCACGGGGAGGGGGATTGATACCGCTCCAGTTCCTCCCGCATCCAGGCGCTTTCGGTGTTCAGCCGCTTCTCGAGATTCTTGATGACGCCTTCAAACGGCTTGAGCACTTCATAGGCCTTGCGCCCATCTTCGAACCGCAGTGGGATGGCCTTGCCGCCAGTGCCGTGCAGGATGGCCTTTTGCTGTTCCGGTTTCAGATCGGCCCATTTGCTTTTGAGGGTGAAGCCATAGGCGCGACCAACGCTGGCCAGCACCTGAAGATAGTAAGGCGAGGGCGGGTTGGACTTTGCCCACGGCGCCACCGCGCCCTTTTCCAGCGTGAGTGCGTGGTTGGGAACAATGAGATCAGGATCGAAATGCAGCTTTTCGCCCAGCCCGTCACAGGCCGGGCAGGCGCCTTGCGGGGCATTGAAGGAAAACAACCGTGGCTCGATTTCGGAGATGGTGAAACCGGAAACCGGGCAAGCGAATTTCTCCGAAAACAGGATGCGTCGCTCATTCTCGGGGGCATCGGCAGGCGCGTCGGCCAGTTCGACGATGGCCAGACCTTCGGCCAGCTTCAGCGCCGTCTCAAAGCTTTCGGCCAGGCGGGACTCCAGGTCCTCCTTCACCGCCAGCCGGTCCACTACCACGTCAATGTCGTGCTTGTATTTCTTGTCCAGCGCCGGCGCTTCCTCGATGGCATGGAAGGCGCCGTCGATCTTCACCCGGGTGAAGCCGTCCTTTTGCAGTTGCGCCAATTCCTTGCGATATTCGCCCTTGCGGCCGCGCACGATGGGGGCCAGCAGATAAAGGCGCGTGCCTTCGGGCAAGGCCATCACCCGGTCCACCATCTGCGACACGGTTTGCGCGGTGATCGGCAGGCCGGTGGCCGGGCTGTAGGGCACGCCCACCCGCGCCCACAGCAGGCGCATATAGTCATAGATTTCGGTAACGGTGGCGACCGTTGATCGCGGGTTTTTGCTGGTGGTCTTCTGTTCGATGCTGATCGCCGGCGACAGGCCTTCGATATGGTCCACATCCGGCTTTGACATCATCTCCAGGAACTGGCGGGCATAGGCCGACAGCGATTCCACGTAACGGCGCTGGCCTTCGGCATAGATGGTGTCAAAGGCGAGGGAGGATTTGCCGGAGCCCGACAGGCCGGTGATCACGGTCAGCGCGTTCTTGGGCAGATCGACGTCCACCCCCTTCAGATTATGCTCCCGCGCGCCGCGCACCTGGATCTGGTTCAGCATGGTCTATCTGTTCCACATTCGTTCGCATTGCGCAAGCCGCGCCACCCGATGCGCTGCGGGTAGGCTGCGCGGCGCCGATCGGCAAGCGCAGGGGTGTCGCGGCGCCGCAAAATCAGAAGGCTGCCGCAGCACCAGCCGCGACAGCCCTTGAAATTGCTCCTATCAATCGCTGATAGTATTTTTTTGTATCAATGACTTACATGTGGATCGAACGGCGGTGACGCCCTTCCACCCAGGTGCCCGCCAGCAGAGCCGCCATCACGGCATAAGACCAGAAGATCAGCCCGACGGCATAGGCCCAGGCTGAATCGCCAGTCTGCGTCATGCTGGCAACATGCACGACGGTGCCAACCAACTGGAAGGCCGCAGCATACATCGGCCAGAACCGGTCGCTGGTCAGCGCCAGCCCGACCAGCCCGAGCAGCAGGGCGAAGTCAACGATCAGCACATTCATCTGCGTGCCGCTGTAAGCGTTGTCGGTGATCCAGCTCATCAAGGTGGCAATGATGAAGGCCCCGGCGGCAAAGCGCTCGTCGCGGCCGCCCCAACCGAACGCCACAGTGACGGCAGCAATCAGTATCGCAAGTCCCACGATTTCAAGAAACATGGTTGCTCTCCCTGGAAACGGGTGTGCGGCCAGCGCGAGGCGCCAGCCGCAAACACGTGTTCACATCAACGGCCCAGCCCGGTTCAGGCTGCGATCGTGAGATGACGAACGGGGGCCACGGTTTCGGTGAGCGTGGCTTCCGACGGCGGGCAACGGCCATTGAAGTTCACGGCGCCAAGACCAACCTTGTCCTGGGCATCACGCAGGGCGGCGTGCGTGGCGATGATGCGGCCGCGCGCTTCGATCAGCTGCTGGCAGGTCTGCATCGCGCCCATCAGGGCGTCCTGACCGATGCAGGCAGCCAGATTGGCTTCCTGACGGGCCATCGGCATCACAGCGGTGAGCTGGGCGACGGCGGCAACGGCGGCATCGATGGCGGCTTCAGCGGCGAACAGCTGCTCGGCGATCTTGTTCGCGGCGATACGACGTTCTTTCAGCATGGCACACTCCTGGGTTGGCCGACGCGCATTGCGTGATCGGCGTGTTGGTCGTCCTTCCGGACGACAGCTGTCCGGAAGTGCTAGATGAGGGTCTTCAGCGCGGCGAATGCGGCAAGCACACCGCCAAACGTCAATGCCGAAGAAAATGCGATGAACAGGATCCACCCGAGGCGGTGTCCGATCGCCAAATCATTCCGTTGGCCCCAGGGCCGCGTTGCGAGGAAAGGCCGGGCATCAATGCCAGGGTCGGGGGCTGCAATACCCGGCCTGTCCGTTGCAAGCGAGGCCTGAAAGGCCGTGTTGCCTGCCAATGCGCCAGGTCGGGCGAGGGTGCCACCAAGCGGATCAGCCACCAGATTGTGCGGAGAATGCAGCGTCCGTGCGAGGGATCCATGTTCAAGCAAATTGGGGTCGCTGGAACGTTTGGCGGCTGCACCAGCCTCCGCAGAAGCCGGTGCCCCAAACATCGCTGAATTCGGCGTCCCGGCAATCTCCGACGCTTGGTATATCAACGGTTGATAGCCATCCTGGG
>Ga0075154_10000956_pt1 | contig 22060 bp, 19 predicted proteins | sample JI71714BDNA_FD_70965 | JGI IMG/M metagenome (GOLD analysis project Ga0075154, IMG submission 70965) | Wastewater effluent complex algal communities from Wisconsin, to seasonally profile nutrient transformation and Carbon sequestration -... | ecosystem: Engineered > WWTP > Effluent > Algae...
ACTTCATTAAGTACATATTCTATTTTCATTTTCTTGGCATATCGATTTTCTTTCAATATGCTAATTTCTCTCCTCTTGTGCAACTAATTTCTTTTTTGCGGGGATACGTCAGAAGCCGAATTTATTTCGGGATCCTGAAACAAGTTCAGGATCTGATGTATCCGAACGAATTTATGACAATAGTATAGACCTTTAAAAAACGAAAGTCTTATAGTATAAGCCATACAAGGCGCGTTTAGTTTATAATTGATTTCTTAACCATTCTTTTGCTTTAGCTGAAAGTTTGGACATAACTTTATCTTCGATCAAATTATAGTAGTTCTTAAGATAAGTTAATTCGTGTTGATTAAGTAATTTAAATTCTATCAACTCTTTTTGGTAAGGAACTAAGGTTAATTGATCAAATTCTAAAAAATCAGAATTGGTTGATTCTTTTACTCGCATCATATTTTCTATTCGAATACCAAATTCGCCTGGTAGGTAAAATCCTGGTTCATTAGAGACAACCATATTGGCAGCAAATTTGCAGCTGCAACTGTTTAAACTAATGTTTTGTGGCCCTTCATGAACGCTTAAAAAACTACCAACTCCGTGGCCTGTGCCGTGGGCGTAGTCGTCTCCATCTTGCCATAAGAACTGCCTTGCTAAAACGTCAAGATTGCCTCCAGTCACGGTGTTTTTAGGAAATTTTATCGTTGCAAGATTTATATGACCTTTTAAAACTTTAGTGTAATATAATTTATGTTTTGATGTCGGTTTTCCAATATTTACGACCCTAGTTATATCGGTAGTTCCTCCCAGATATTGCCCTCCAGAGTCTATTAACAGTAAACCGTTACCAGCTATTTTTTTAGCATCATTTTGTAAGGCGCGATAATGGATTATTGCTCCGTTTTCCTGGAAACCAATAATTGCTGGAAAGCTATCGCTAATATAATTTTCTCTTTGGCTCCTAAGTTCTGTAAGTTTAATACCAAGATCATATTCTGAATAGGAATTTAAGTCGTTATTTGCTAAAAAAGCTAAGAATTCACATACTGCTATAGCGTCTTGGAGATGCACTTCCTGCATCCTTGTAATTTCCACTGCGTTTTTGCAAGATTTCCATAGTAAACAAGGATTTGGGATGTTTTGGTTACTTTGTTTTTTTATAATGTCTGACAGATGTTTTGAACAATAATTTTCATCAAATAAAATCTTCTCTTTTTGTTCTTGAATCATTTTTGGTAATGATTCTTCTGGTAATATAGTAATTATTGGTTTTTCACTAACTACTTCGCTTATATCCCTATTTATTTCGGTGAATAAGTAGGCTTCGTCCTTGGTAATCAAGGCAGACGCGAGCAATAATGGAGAGAATTCAATATCCGACGCTCTGATGTTAAATAGCCAGCAAATTGTTTCCGGATTGGTAATTAGCAAAGCTGCTGCTTTGTTTGCTTCCAAGAAACTTCTGCATCTTGATAATTTTGACTCATAAGATTCCCCGGCATAAATTAGGTCGTAATTATATATTTTTGAACTAGGGGCAGGGGGGCGATTATCCCAGATTTTATCTATCAAATTTCCATTTATTGCCTTTAAATTTAAGGATTTAAAAGCTGTAAGTGAGTTGTTTGTAAAGATTGCTGGATCAAGGCCGATAATAAATTCTTCTTTTATAGAGCTTTTTGAAATATAGTCATTCCAGGAAAAATTTGCCAAGTCTTTTTGATCAAAAATTTTGAATAAACTAGCATTTAACTGAGCCTTAGCCTGGGTTATATATCTACCATCTGTGAAGAATAAAATTGTTTCTTCAAGAATTATTGCTAGCCCATTAGAGCCTGTGAAACCAGTTATATATTCTAATCTTTTGGTATTATTAGGGGGGTATTCAGACAAATACTCATCTCTGGTAGAAATTAAGTAACCATCTATTCCATGGGTTTTAAACAAATTTCTCAATTTTGTTTGTCTATTTGCCAGCTCATCCATCAATTCACCTATCAGTTGATTAATTGTCTTATCCATTATTATCCTCTACCATCTTATCCATTATTATCCTCTACCATTTTGAGCCAATCCTCCTCTGAAATAATTTTTATACCCAATTCTTCAGCTTTTTTTAATTTGCTACCAGCTTTTTCTCCAGCTATTACTAAATCAGTACTAGAGGAAACGCCACTAACAATTTTAGCTCCCAATTTTTCTGCTATGGATTTTGCCTCGCTCCTTGAAAGGGACGTAAGTGTGCCTGTAAAAATTACGTTTAATCCGCTAATTGGAGAAGATATTTTAGCGTTTTGTTTATATTCTGCGATATCTAAAATGTTAATCAAATTTTTTATAGTGATAACGTTTTGTTCGTAGCTGAAAAATTGTTTGATATCGGAGATTGTCTTGTCAGCGAATCCTTCTAAGTTTCTGATTTGATCGTATTTTTGCTGATCTTCTTCAACGATTAGCAACATAGAATTTATAAAATTTTCAGCATTACCGAATTCTTTAGCAAGTATTTTAGCATTAACATCCCCTATATGTCTGATGCCAAGAGCATAAATGAATCGGTTAAGAGTGGTGGTTTTAGCTTTTTTAATATTTAAAAATAAGTTTTCGACTGATTTCGTTCCCCAACCAGGCATATTTTCAAGCTTTCTTAAGCTTTGTTTGTTATTTTCTTCTAGATAAAAAATGTCGACGGGATTGCTGATCATGCCTATTTTTTGTAAAAATTCTATTTGTTTTGTCCCAAGGCCTTCAATATCTAATGCATCTTTGCTAGCAAAATGAATGATAGATCTTAAAAGCTGATCAGGGCATGCAAGAGCATTGTCGCATCTTAATATTACTTCTTCAGGGTCGATATGGAGTAGGGCATTACAAGCCGGGCATTGCTTAGGTATATTGAAAGTTGTTTCGTTGCCAGTGCGTTTTGAAAAATTCACTTCGGTGATTTTTGGTATTACATCGCCAGCTCTATGAAGAACTACCGTGTCGCCTATTTTTAGATCGAGTCTTTTTATTTCATCGAAATTATGCAAACTAGCTCTACTTACTACCACTCCGCCAATTTTTATTGGATCTAATTCTGCTACAGGAGTTATTGCTCCGGTTCTTCCAACTTGCAAACTGATGGATAGTAGCTTGGTTTCTGCAAGGATTGCTGGAAATTTATGAGCTATGGCAAAACGAGGAGTTCTTGCAATAGAGCCTAATCTTTTTTGTAGTTCAAAGTCATTGACTTTATAAACTACTCCATCTATTTCATAAGCAATATTTTCTCGTTCTTTCATCATTTCTTGATAGAACTCCATTAGTCCTGCAAGGGATTTAGCGACTCTACACATTTTGCTATTAGTTTGAAAGCCAAGTTCTTCTAGTTTAAATAATAATTCTTGTTGAGTGTTAGCAAATTCTGCGCTCGAATATCCTATGGCGTAGGTAAAATATTTTAATGGTCTTGATTTAGTGACAGATGAATCTAGCTGGCGTAAAGACCCTGCAGCGCAATTTCTTGGGTTGGCAAACAAAGCTTTGCCATTTTTTTCTTGTTGTTGATTTAGAGCTGTAAAATCTTGTTTATCTATGAATATTTCTCCTCTAACTTCAAGGAATTCTGGGGCTTTTGCAAGTATTGTTGGAAATCCTTTAATGGTTTTGATATTAGCTGTAACATCCTCGCCAGTATAACCATCGCCCCTAGTGGAGGCGGTCGTTAATATTCCTTTTTCGTAGGTAGCAGAAAAGGAAAGGCCATCTATTTTTAGTTCGCAATATATCTGAGGGAAATGTTCGGTATTTAAAAAACGCTGGGTGCGAGTGATGAAATCTTCAATATCTTCCGGACTGAAACCATTAGCTAAAGATAGCATTGGTACTTTGTGTGTGTGTTTAGCAAAATCTTTAACTACGGTGCTACCAATTTGTAAAGTTGGACTGTCTGGTTTTAAATATTGAGGGAATTTTTCTTCTAAAGCTTTTAGAGTAAAAAACAACTGATCATACTGGGCATCTGAAATTTTTGGATGATCTTCCTGATAATAAGCGTTATTGTATTCTTGTATTTCTGTAGATAGCTTATTAATAAGCTTTTCAGCTTCGTTTTTGCTAATTTTGGTTATATCCATATGACCCTACATTGTTGCATAATAACCTCACCTGTTGGAGATATTTTAATGGCTAATATACACTAATATTCTTTTTAGTGATAGTTACGTTTAATAAATAAGCTAATGATGAAGTGATAATTATTTAAAAATTGGAGTAATTAATGCATTGGGAAGATATTGATGATATAGTTGACGCTTTAGAAGAAACTTACGCTGATGAGGAAATTCCTGAAAATGACTTGCCTTATTTAAAAGAGATGGTTCTTTCTTTATCTGACTTTGAAGATCACGAAGTAGAGGTAGATAATCAGCGTTTAAAGCAAATTATGGAACACTGGCTTGAGTTAAGGGGGTGAAAAACAACGAAACAAATTTTTCTATTTCTATTTCTCTTTGGCCTAGCTGCTGTTTTTTTTATTCGCAGTCATGGTTTGTTTTAAAGGGATTTCGTTTTTTAGAGTCTTGAGTCTTAGAGTCTTAGAGTCTTAGAGTCTTAGAGTCATTATAGGAAAGTTTGATAGCTAGGGTATAGCTTTATTAATCTCGAGTTTCGGTGTTAACTAATAAAGCTGTAATATATAATTCAGATAGAGTAAGTAGAATATGAGTGGACAAGAAGGAAAAATCATCCAAATTATCTCAGCTGTAGTTGATGTTAAATTTGAAAATGGAAGTAATTTACCGAATATTTTAAACGCGCTTGAATGCATTAATAATGGCGAAAGATTAGTGTTTGAGGTTGCGCAGCATATAGGTGATAGTTCAGTGCGTTGTATTGCTATGGACTCGACTGAAGGCCTGGTTAGAGGTTTAGTTGTCAGAGATACTGGAAAACCAATACAAGTACCTGTGGGCAAAGCAACTCTTGGACGGATTATGAACGTTATTGGTCAACCAATCGATGAAATGGGAGAAATCAAAACCAAAGAATTTTTACCAATATATAGAGATGCTCCATCTTTTGAAGAACAGTCGACAGAGAGAAACATCTTGGTTACTGGAATCAAAGTAGTAGATTTGCTTGCTCCTTATGCTAAAGGCGGGAAAATAGGGCTTTTTGGTGGTGCTGGGGTTGGTAAAACCGTTATCATCATGGAATTAATTAACAATGTTGCAAAGGCTCACGGTGGTTACACTGCTTTTGCAGGTGTTGGGGAGCGTACGCGTGAAGGAAATGACCTTTACCATGAAATGATAGATTCTGGGGTGATTAATAAAGACGATTTGGAAAAATCAAAAGTTGCTCTAGTTTATGGGCAAATGAATGAACCGCCAGGAGCTCGTGCCAGAGTTGCTCTAACGGGTCTTACAGTTGCTGAATATTTTCGTGATCTTGACGGAGGGCAGGATGTTCTTTTTTTCGTGGATAATATTTTCCGTTTTACTCAAGCTGGTTCTGAGGTTTCAGCTACTTTAGGTCGTATACCTTCAGCTGTAGGGTATCAACCTACTTTAGCTACTGATATGGGAAGTTTGCAAGAGCGGATTACTTCAACTAAGCGCGGTTCAATTACTTCAGTTCAGGCTATTTACGTTCCTGCAGATGACTTGACCGATCCGGCTCCTGCTACTTCATTTACTCACCTTGATGCTACTACGGTATTGAGTCGTCAGATTGCAGAATTAGGTATTTATCCGGCTGTTGATCCATTAGATAGTAATTCGCAGATCTTGGATCCCAACATCGTAGGAGAAGAGCATTATAATACAGCCAGAGAAGTTCAGAAAATTTTACAAACTTATAAATCTTTACAAGACATAATAGCTATTCTTGGTATAGATGAACTTTCAGAAGAGGACAAACTTGTAGTTAGTAGGGCTAGGAAGATCCAGAGATTCCTCTCGCAGCCATTTCACGTAGCAGAAGTCTTTACTGGTGTTAAGGGTAGGTTTGTGGAATTGAAAGATACTATCTCTGGATTTAAAGGTTTGGTTGAAGGTAAGTATGACCATTTACCAGAGGCAGCTTTTTATATGGTTGGTACTATTGAAGAAGCTGTGGAAAAAGCTGAAAAAATGAAAGTAGGTGCTTAGAAGTGATGTATAATACAGAGTCGACTATCGCATTGAAGATCGCTATGCCCTCGGAAGTAGTGTTTGAAGCTGATGCTACGGGGGTGAATGTTCCTGGTAGTAATGGTGTTTTTGGTGTGTTGCCAGGTCATGCTAAGTTAATTTCCTCTATTAAAGTGGGGGTAGTAAGCGTTTTCACTTCCGGTGTTGAAAAGAAATTTTTTATTTATGGTGGCATAGTGGAAGTGAATAATTTTGAAACTAATATTGTTTCAGAATTTGCTGTGAATTTGGAGGAGCAAAAAAGATCAGATTTGTTGGATAAGATTGCTAATTTGAAGCTTGAACTACAATCCTCTGTAGAAAACAGTCTTAAATCGAAAATATTGAATGATTCTATTATAAAATATAGTTCTTTGCTCAATTTTGTAGTGCAGTAAATAGTGATTAGTTTATAATCGCTAGAAATTAAAATAATGGCTAAAAAAGTGATGGAATGTACTAGAAGAATAGAGTTTGATAGTGGACACCGCGTTATCGGACATAAAAATAAGTGCAAGTATTTGCATGGTCATCGTTATGTTTTGGAAGTGACTGCAGCGATTAATGAACTTGATGAACTCGGAATGGTTGTTGATTTCGGGTTATTAAAGCAGGTGATTAAGAATTGGATAGATGACAATTTTGACCATAACGTAATTCTTCATAAAGATGATAAAAATCTAGGGGATTATATTTCCAAATATACTGGTCAGTCTGTTTATTATTTGGATGATAACCCAACGGCAGAAAATATTGCTTTACATCTTAAAGAAGATGTTATACCTGTATTGTTTGAAAAAAATCAGTTTCAAATAGTAAAGCTAAGGCTTTATGAAACACCAAATTGTTACGTGGAGGTAAAATGATTCGATCAAAAGATATTGGTACTGAGTCAAAAGATACCGGATGTTGTATAGTGTTAACTACTACGGATGATAAAAATATTGCTGATAAAATTGCTACTGAATTGGTTCAAGGTAATCTTGCTGCTTGCGTACAAATTGACGAAACTATTGGTTTTTTTAAATGGGAAGGAAAATTTTCTCAAGGAAAAGAATATAGGTTAATGATAAAAACTACTTCTAAAAACTATAATAATGTTGAAGAACTTGTATTAATAAACCATAATTACATCTTGCCACAGATAGTTAAACTTGATATTACTGCAGGGCTTCCTCAGTATTTGGATTGGATAAAATCCCTGTGAAGATTTAGCTTCTTAAATTAATTATAAAATATAATCATGGTTTATTTATGAAACTTTGGCAAAAAGTAACTTTCGGCTTGGTTTTGGGGATAATATTTGGAGTTTATTTACCTCAATATTCTGAAACGGTTAGACCTATAGGTACTATCTTTCTAAGACTTGTGCAGATGATAATTCTGCCGTTGATTTTCTTTAGTTTGGTTTCGGGTATTACTAGTATGAACGATCCGAGCTCTCTTGGTAGAGTTGGTACGAAATCTGTATTTGCATTTTTGGCAACTACATTCTTTGCTGTTATATTCGGTTTAATGGTGGCATTTGTATTAAAACCCGGAGAAGGTGTAGTAATAGATTTTGGCGTAGCGCAAGAGAGAGATTTTAAGCAAGGTGGTTTTAATTTACTTGCTTTTGTGGTGAACATCATTCCAAATAACATAATAGGTGCATTTGCTGAAGGTAATACTTTGCAAGTGGTATTCTTTGCTATTTTTACTGGTATAATTTTGAATAGTATGGGCTCGCATGCAGACCATTTGAAGAGTTTGATTGGAGTTATCTCTAAGATGATTTTGAAGATGATTTCTAAAATAGTGGAGCTTTCGCCTTATGGAGCATTCGCTCTTACAGCCTGGGTTGTAGGCACTCAAGGTCTTGATGTGATGGTTAGTTTGTCGAAATTGGTTTTTGCTGTGGTGATTGCCATGGTGCTCCAGTATTTGATTTTTGGATTGTTTATTTTGGTATTTTGCAAAATGTCACCGATACCTTTTTACAAGAAAAGTATCGAGTATCAAATAGTAGCTTTTTCTACTGGTAGTAGCAAAGCAAGCTTGGCAACTACTATGAGTGTTTGTCGCCAGAGGTTAGGGGTTTCTGAATCTAGTACGTCGTTTGTTCTGCCTCTAGGAGCTTCGATAAATATGGACGGGTTTGCTATTAATTTATCGTTGACGACGATTTTCTTTGCTCAAATGATGGGTATAACTCTTTCATTTAGTGATTATATGGTGATAATACTTACGGCAACTCTTGGGTCTATTGGGGGTGCTGGGATTCCTGGAGCTTCATTGATTATGCTACCGATGGTTTTATCCTCGGTGAATATGCCGATTGAAGGTGTGGCGATAATAGCTGGTATTGATAGAGTGCTTGATTTATTACGTACAGCGATAAATATTACTGGTGATGCAACAATTACCTTGGTAATTGATAGTAGTGAGGGTACCCTGGACAAAGGGATGTATTATTCGGAGTGAGGTAATGTTATCAAGGTTCAATTTTGCTTTTATTCTCTTTGTCTTAGTTAGTAATTTTATTTACGGTGTGTTTTCTTCTACGGTCATTTTTGCTGCAGGAGTAGGGGCAGGAGTAGGGGAGAGGAACAAGAGGGATCACGTTAAAATTGCGGCAGGTAGCATTTTAGAGGGTTATTATTTCATTGGTTTAAAACTTTGCAGATATATATCTGAATCTAATAATGGAATACGCTGTGAAGTGGTGCCGACTAGCGGTTCTCTTGAGAATATTGGCTTGTTGCATAATGGTGAGGTTGACTTTGCTTTTTCGCAAGGGAACTTAGCTGTGGATGCTTATAACGGCAAGGGGTATTTTTTAGAATCAGAGCCATTTAAGGATATGGTACAACTTTTGAGACTTCATGATGATGCTTTTACAGTAATTGTGAAAGATAAGGATAAGATAATGTTATTTGGCGATTTAGACGGAAAAAAAATATCAAATGGTCCTAAAAATTCGGATAGTACTATAACATATGTAGCGCTTAGTGCTTATTATGACTTTAAAAAAGAGCCGGAAGACATAGAGATGTCTCATGAAGATTATGCTAAGAATTTTTGTAATGGTAAGATAGATGCGATTATTATGATGACTGGTCATCCTAATGCATTAGTGAATTACATCACTCATACTTGTGAATCAGATTTTATAAGTGTTGAGAGTGATAAAATAGATATGTTGGTGAAACAGAATCCGGCATTTAAAAGATATATTATTGATCACACGGATTATCCAGGAATTAATAGGAGTGAACAGACTGTTGCAGCTTCAACAATTTTTGTTACTAGCAAATCTGTACCTAAGCAGCTAATTGCTAATCTTATGGCGCATTTTAAGGAGAGAATAGAGCAATTCAAACAGACCGATCCGTTATTATACGATTTAGAGGAAAAGCATTTTACCTCTGATTTCGTATTACCAGGATTTGTTTTTGACTAAGGGTTTTTGCTAAGGGCTTTATATATTATTAATATATTATATTGCTGGTCCTTTGATTTTATCAGCAGGTTTCTGATTGATATTAGAAGAAACGTGAGTGTTTTCATTAATTAAACCATTTTTTTGCAATATTTTACCAAGATTTTGAGCTTTTTCTTTGAGATTAGGGCTTATTTTTTTATTGCTAATGATTTGACTTTCTCTTGGATCGGTTATATCAGATTTTGGTTTGGATTTTGATGATCCTTCCGTGATAGTTTCAAGAGAAGAAAGGGTTCGTTTAACAGAGGATGGGCTTTTTAATGGTTCAGGCTCGGTTTTAGATAAATTTTGTTTTGGTAATTGACTAGGATCTTTTGTTTCGATAGCGCTAAAGGATTTAGAGAATTCAGTTTTTAAGCGTCCAAATGTTGATTTTCTATCGCGTTCTTCTTTGGCATTTTGAGCCTCTTGCCTTAAATTATGTACTTTTTCTTTAGTTAAATCTAAGTCCCCTTTATATTGCTGCATTGAAGAAATTGCCATTTCTGCTATTATCATTTCTTGCTTTTTAACAACGACAGATTGTTCCAACTGATTTACTTTAATTTGAGATGCTTTTAGATCTTTCTCTGCTTTTGAAATTTCTATTTTTGATGCTAATTGTTGTTGTTTATTGCCAACTTTTTCTATTTGATTAGCTTTTTCTTGTAGTGTTTTTAAATTTTTGTTAGCTAATCTATGTTCTTTTAAAGAATCGCCAAAAGCTACTTGCGCGTCGGTTAATGATTGAGTGGTTTTTAAGTATTCTTCCTGGGATGATCTAATTGCTTTATTGATTTCAGCTAAAGATTGACTAACCTCTTTTTCTGTAGATTTGACTATATGTCTGTAAGTTCTAAGGTTTTTGAAAGAAGCATTTTCTGGTAAAATCTTTTTTTGATTTTCAACATCTTGTATTTTTTCTTTAATTATGTTTATATTTTCTTTGATTGTTGCTACTTTTTCAACTTGATTGTTTATCTTAGCAATGTATGGAGCTAATGAATCTGAGGTAGCTTTGGGTTGTAGGTTTTTTGGCAATTGTAACTTGCTCTGTTTGTCAAGCAACATAGCGTATAGTGTTGGGAAGGGGCTGTCTTGTCTTACTTCTTGTCTCATATTTGTTTGTTTGTTAACAACAGATTCCTTAAGTGAAGTGGTTTTAGTAGGGTCTATGCTGTATGACATATCCCTACCATCCTTACGCATTTTCAATAGTTCGGATCTTTTATTTTGTAGGATCTTATCTTGTTCTTTTATGGGCACTTCGCGTTGATTTACATTCTTCGTCAGATCATCTATTTCTTTTTTCAATAATTCGGTTTTCTTTTTATTTGCATCTGAATCAGAATCCGGGCCTACTTCTTTTGATAACTCTTCAAGTTCTTTTCGTTTTTGAGTGCTTTCTTTTTTTAACGCTGTAACTTTATTTCTTTGTTCTGTAACAGAGTTTTTTACACTATCTAGTTCAGCGTTTAGTTTTTCATATTCTGGTGATGTAGTTTTAGTAAATCCAACAGATTTTTCTTGTAAATCTGCGCCTCGTTCTAAAAGCAAACTAGATACCTGGAATGCTTTAGTTTTTTCAATTTCTTGTATTAAATTATCTTTTGGACGTTCTAAATCTATTGCATAAAATGCCAAGGAAATAGGTAAGCCGTTTCTGCTTTGAAAATTAGGATTAGCGCCGTTATCTAGAACATTTTTTACAGCATTGATGTTTGACTTGCTAACAAAATAAGTCAATGGTGTAAATCCGCTTAAATCGCCGTCTGTACTTTCAATGATTCGGTCTAGTTTTACTCCAGAGGTCTCTCTGAGAGTAGAAGCTTCTTTACCTGATTTTATTAGAGATTCAGCGGCTCCGAGTTTTGGTATATATCTTCCAGATTCTTCGTGTGATAGGGCGTATTCAAAAGGGGTATATTCTTTAACAACGGATGGTTTTGAATCTGTACCAGTTGATGATACTGGAATACGATACTCATTTATTTGAGCTGCTGTCAGTTTTGTTTTAGAAAACGCTTCTGTAATGAGGTCGGCATCGTTGCTGTTTATTAACTCTTTCATTACCTCTGTGTTAATTTCTGAGCGATTAATAGTAGGGGGGAGTTTTTTTAATTTTATAGCGTTAATTAAACTAGCTGATTTCTCTTGATCCTTGTTTGAACCTGTACCAGTATAATCAGTATCCTTACTCACGGAATTACCTCCCTATAAAAACTGCTTATAATATATGCTTAATATATTATTTGTAACAGTTTTAATTAAACTGGTAAACAAAATTATAATTTATTTACTAATTATGAACTTAAAAAACTAAAACTATATTGCGATAAAGTTTTTAATACTGATTTTTTAAAGAGAAAATTATAAAAACTAGCTGGTAACTTTATTCTTATTTAAAATATCGGAAAGTTTAGGGTCAAACCGAAGGTTGTCAAGTGATTGTAAGATTTTTTCAAAACATTTCTCTGCGTGATAAGATAAATTATCATCTATATCTTCTGATAATTTTGTAAATACATTTTGAATTTCACCAACACGCTGGTCGTAAACTTTGTTTTTGTATAAGATACTTAATTCAAGGCTGAATATACCAGCGCTAATTTGATCCTTAAAATCGTCTAAACTTGAATTGAATAAAGACTCTATATAAGTCTTCATTTCGTCAACTATGTCTTTTTCATCGAGTAAGTAAGGTATATATGTGATTTTATTTTGCATTAATTTAACTCTCTATAATAGTTGGTTCTTGTTATGTGTATTTATTAACATACCAATCGATAAAAATCAACCTTAAGTTCAGAAATTTTTGATTAACAAGAAAAATATTAATTAAAAAATTGAACGTGACAAATAATAATAATGCTAAAAACTATGTAAATCGATTTCTTGATATTAGAACTTATCGGAATCGTTGAATTGTTAGCTCGTTGCCTTTGATGTAGCCATTATGCGCGATTGTTTCTGCTCCAAATAGTTGTTATTAGAGTCAATTATCTAGCAACTACTAAGAAAAATTAAATAAAACTCTTGCAATCAAAACAATTTTGTGGTAAAAACTGCAGAGTAATATGTTACAACAAAATTTAATTTTATTAATAAATAATTAAAGTAGTGGATAACATAAAAATATATTATTAATAACTAAAAAATCAGAGGATTATAATGGCTAGAAAAAACGAATATATCGCAGAAGTTGACAAAATCGTGGGAAATAAAGTTTACTCTTTGAGGCTTGCTAAAGGTCTTTCTCGTCAACAATTAGCAGAAGTGATAGGTGTAACCCATCAGCAGTTGCAAAAATACGAAAAAGGAAATAATAGACTTTCAATTGGTAGGTTGGCTTTGATAGCAAAAGCTTTAGGAAAAACTAGTTCATATTTTTATGAAGGTCTTGAAACTGAAAGTCCTGAAGAAATGGTTACTCAACATCAACGTATGTGTATTGAAGTATCACGTAATTTCATGAAAATTGAAAATACTGATCACCAAAATGCTGTCAATGCTCTTATTAAGTCTTTAATTAAGGCAAAAGTTGCCTAATAATCATCTTTGTTAATATTTCTAGGGAAAAGGGTTGCAAGCGAAAGAGCTGCAAGTTCAATATCATCAGACTTCTTGCAACCCCTAATTCTGCTGACAAATTGCTTTTCCCCGGCTGGTTCGTCGCCCTTAAGGCTCGTTCAGGTTACTTTCAAGAGTTCTTGTGATTATTTGTTAATCATCCTGATTAAGACATTATCTTTAAGTATGAAATGATGATACAAACCGGCGCAAAAATGAAGGCCGATCAACAATGAAAACATAATTGCGAAAACGCCGTGCAAATCATGAAATAAACTAGCTAAATTAGCATCTTTTTCCAAAGGTGGAATTATAAACAAACCGAAAACATCTATTTCGCGTCCACCAAAGCGAGACATTAAAACTCCGCTGATAGGCATTAAAAACATGAATATATATAATAAAAAATGAGTGGCTTTAGAAGCAAGTTTTTGCCATAAAGGACCTATTGGTAGTTCTGGTTGTACGTTAATGAAACGCCATAAAACCCTCATTAAAACCAAAGAAAGTACTATCACTCCGGTTGCTTTGTGGATTGAGTATACTTGCCATTTTTCATCTGATGGCGACATGTCTGTCATAAAAAATCCCACGATTAGCATAGCAATTATTGTTATTCCAACAAGCCAATGGAAGAGTTTTGTAATGAATCCGTAAGATGAAGAAGTATTTTTTAACATGTCTCAACTACTGCCAATTTAATTATCATAATTAAGATGATAAATCATACTGTGCTGGTATGTAAAGAACTAATTCTTTTAGCTTAAATATTAATTCAAAAAATTATTTGGCTATCGGTATAGTTTCATCAGCTACATTTTCTGGATTCGTAGTTTTTTCTTGATTTAGTTTGGTTGCTATATCTGTATGTTTTTTTGTAGACAAATTAGCCAAAATCATGGAGTTTGTAAAAAATATTACAGCAAGCATTATTGTGGTCTTAGTCAAAAAATTAGCAGCTGCTCTACCAGTCATTATACCACTCATATTATTTCCGCCACCAATACCGCTTAGACCATCTGCACTAGTTTTTTGCAATAGAATAGTAGCAATTAACAACAAAGCAACAACCAAGTGGATAAATAAAAAAGTATTTAGCATAAGACCTTAATTTTTTTTAAAATGATTTTCCTTTAAAAATTTTTGCACTACCAAAAGATTAATTAATTCAATTAACTTCAGGTCATCGGCAGTATACACCAGCTCATTATTTTTTGCAAGGCCGCTATTTTAACTTGCTAGTATAAATAATTCAGGATATATGTTGTCTTGAATTATTTGATAAACAATTTTTGTAAAACATTATATTTAATTTATAAAAAAATGCTAACTGGTTTTAGAAAAGCGGCTGACAACATTTTTGTTCGAATTTTACTTGGTCTTATAGCGTTCAGTTTTGTTGTAGCTGGAGCGTCAAGTTTTTTGAGTGGTAATAATGGTGGAAACGTCATAAGCTTTAGTAAAACTGAGTCCATTCCTGTTGAGCAGTTTTTAGCCTTAAAAGCTAAAGAAATTGAAGCTATACAAAATCAAAATAACATCAATTTAACTGAAGAACAAATAGCAGGTCTAAATATCGATAAAGGAATATTACAAAGATTGATTAACGATGCGATGATAAATTATCTTGCTAAGATCTATGATTTTGACCTTAGCGAAGAGGAGGTAATAAGATTCGTAAAAAAGATGCCGTATTTTAAAGACCAAAATGGTAATTTCGATTTCAAACTGTTTAAAGATTCCTTTAGGAATTCAAAAAGGATGGAAGATGAATATTTGGTGAATATGAAATCTGATTTGATCAAGACTGTTGTGCTTGACGTATTTATGGAGTCTTTTAAACCATCAAGGCTCATGGTTGATAATATCGTCAATTATATGGCTATGACTAGAAATTTTGACACTATCTCTATCGATTTAACCCAAAAACAGAGTGGTTTTAAACCAGATACTATAGACGATAAAACAATCGAAGAATATTACAAAAACAATGAAAATGACTTCATCCTGCCAGAATTAAGAAGCTTTAGTTATTTTATTATTGATAAAGAATTTTTTGGTTCCAGGCTTAAATTGGATGAGAGTGAAATTAAAAATTATTACGAAGAGAATAAAAACGATTTTGATGATAGACCATATAGTCAAGTAAAAGATCAAGTTGGAAAATTATTGTCTAGTAATAAATTGGAAGAGTTGACTAAGGAGATCGTTAAACAAATTGAAGATGATATTGCTGGTGGGTTAAACTTACTTGATATTTCTAAAAAATATAATCTTAAGATTGTGTCTGTGGATGATGTCTCTAAAATAGACCTTGCTAACAGAACAACCCCGGTTAATTTTTCGGATGTTGCAGATGGCATATTCGAAATGACGGAAAATGAAACTTCTTATCCCCTTGAAATACCAGAGCAAGATGTGGTTATTGTAACAGAATTAACTAAGATTACTGTATCTAAAAACCAAACCCTTGAAGAAGTTAAGGATAAAATTTGTGCTTTGCTGCAAGAAAAAGCCGTAATGGATGCGAACATTATTATTCTAGAAGAAGTACGTAAAGACTATGATCCCAAAAAGACAACATCAGAATCTTTGAAGGCTAAAGGTATTAAAGTTAAGAGTAATCAATCTTTAGCTCGTGCTGATTTGGAAGAAATAGAAAAAAATTACGAGCTATTAAAGCTAGTCTTTAAAACTCAAAAAGGAAATAGTACAGATGTAGTCAAAGATGGAAAAACAGCTTCATTTGCTTTTATTAAAAGTGAAACTACTAGCCAGGCTAAGAGCAAAAAAATTATCGACACTTCTTCAGAGCAGATAAATAAAGCTATAAAGCAAAGTGTTATGCAAGAGCTTATAGGTTATCTTACCGAGCAAAACGATATGAAAGTAAATATGTAGGATTGTTTTGGGAGGGGAATGAAACTATTTACCATGAACTTGGATAAGAAATCTTTTGCCTCGGTCATGGCCGAGGCGATTATCAGGATCCCGAAATAAATTCGCCATAACTTTTTTCCTTATCCATACCGTTGCAGAAATTCAGCGCCATTCGAAACAATGGATAAGATGCAATAGTAGTAAAATAATAAAAGAAAATCGATATCCCAATTGAACTATATTTATAGTTAATTGCAAATACCATATATCTAAAAAATATTATGATTAAGCTATATCCAGCAAACATCGATAAGTTAGTGATTTCTTCTTTTAAAACAAACCACTTACTTGCATATAGTAAAGCGAAATTTGCAATTATAAATCCCAAAAAATTAGTACCAATTGGATTATGATAGATTTGATCTATTATTATCGAGATTAAAAATAATATAAAACTATTAATGCTTTTATAACTACAGAAATAATAGATGATTATTATGTCAATAGCTGGAAAGATATCTCCCCATAATGATGATACTTGCAGTTTGTATAATTGTGTTGGCATTATACAAATCAAGAACAGGCATAATCCAAATAGGATATTTAGCAATATTGCAATTATTCTTTTATACATTATTTCTACAATTTACTATGTTGGTGCACCCCAACATTCATTATTAGTCCAAAACAAATAAGTACAGATACCATCATAGTTCCTCCATAAGAAATAAGTGGCAGAGGAACTCCTACAACCGGTACCATACCCATTACCATCGCCATATTAATAAACACATGGCTAAAAAATATTGAAGCAAGACCTGTTGTCATTAATTTAGCAAATATAGATTTAGCATTAATCGCTACGGCTAGAGAGCTGATAATAATCATAAAATACAGTATTAAAAGTAACATTCCACCGACAAAACCTAACTCTTCGGCTAGGAAAGAAAAAATAAAATCGGTTTCGTACTCTGGTAAAAAATTTAGATGGCTTTGCGTGCCATTTAATAGTCCTTTACCAAAAAACCCCCCTGAACCTATCGATATTTTTGACTGAATTATATTGTATCCAGATCCTAGAGGTTCTTTTCCTGGATCAAGAAAGATCAAAACCCTGTTTTTTTGATAATTATGCAATAAAGACCAAATTAAAGGTAAGGAAGCTAATGAGACAAAAATAGATACAACAAAATAACTTACTCTGATGCCGCTTGCAAAAAAAATAACTGTAGCAACAATAATAGTGATAATACCCGTACCAAGATCTGGTTGTTTTATGATTAAAGCTGCTGGTATTAATACTCCAATTAATGGAATAATCATGTGGCTAATATTAATGCTACCGTCAATAGTTTTAAGACCATGAAAATATCGTGCTAGCATTAATACAACAGCTATTTTAGCCGGTTCTGATGGTTGAAGATGAATAAAACCCAAATCTATCCATCTAGTAGCTCCCATTACGGTTTTACCAAAAAAATGCGCTGCAATTAAGAGAAGCAAAGTGAAAAAATAAAAGATGTAAGAAAATTTATATATATATTTTAAATCTATTATTGCAACAACAAATGCAAAAGGCATTAAAACGCAAAAAATCATTATTTGTCTTAGTGCCCACGGCTCAAGAGACCCATCGGCTGCTGAATAGAGAATTATAAAACCGTAAATGCAAACAAGTGTTACGAATAATGGTACTAAAATTGGTACTTTCTTTAATTTCACTAAAGTTTTTTCTACGATAGAACGCTGATACATTTTCTTGAACTTATTATTCCTTAATCTTTTTTATTTTTTCTTCTTCAATATTTTTCTTACTATAGATTATTTTAGATTTAGGAAAAATTATTTTTGCAGTCGTACCTTTGCCGCTTATGCTATGCATTTCAAAAACTGCGCTATGAGCGTCTAATAACATTTTAACTATAGCAAGACCAAGTCCATAAGAGCCGCCTTTTGTATAATCATTTCGATTCAAGGTGCCATACTTACTCAGAGCAACTGGTATATCTTTTTCCTTAATACCAATCCCTTCATCAGCAACACTTATGATCATGGATTTATCTTCAACGGCTACTGTTATAAAAATTCTAGATCCATCATTAGAATATTTTATAGCATTGCTAACTAAATTATCTATAACTTGAGTCATTCTTTTTTTATCACATATTAAAGATGGCAAATTTTTCTGAAATTTTGTAAAAATAGATATATTTTTTTTACCGGTATTGAATTTTACCACCTGCGAAATTATTTCTTCAATACTATTGATCGAATTAACAATTTTGAACTCTCCTTCTAAAATTTGATTCTCATCTAAAATATCAGTAATAAATTCTAGAATAATTTGCGCATTTTTATGTATTCCATCAACATATTTACTGTAATTTGAAGGGATGGGTCCTAGTAATTCTTTGGACATAAGCTCTGCGCCAGTAAGAACAAATCCTAATGGCGATCTTATCTCATGAGCAGTAAAAGAAAGAAAATTTGTCTTTGCCTTAACGGCATTATTAGCAAGTATAGTGGCTTTTTCTGCTTTTGTTCTTAGAGAAGTTTCTCTTTTATAAATTGAAACTATAATTATCAAGCAAAATAATGCAAAAATACTAGCCTCTATTACTTTTTTTGTAACACTTGCGAATATGGTGCTTTTGATAGATTCGTTGTCAATGTTGACTATTATTGTAAAAGATGAACCTATCAGAGGTTTTATGAAATAATTAACACCTTGTATCATGTCAAGATAAGCAAATTCTTTGTTAGGCAAGGAATTAAAGTTTAATTCTTTTAAAACATTCAATAAATTTGATGATAACACATTGTTTTTGGTAATTATTTTGTCTATATCGGGTCTTGATTTTGCTATTACTTCTAGTTCATCATTAATCATCACAAAATGAACATCATCATTTTTTTTATGATCGTTCAAACTTTTGATCATAGTATTGATATCATAACTAAGTACAACTGCTCCAAGAAATTCATTCGTTTTATTATCAAATATAGCATCTATTAATTTAAAACTCAGAGCTTTGTTAGGATTCTTACTGAATCCGAAAATTATATTATTGCTATTTTCTTTAAGTATTTCTCTATCAATTACTTCTTTTACAAGATTCGCAATCTTGGGCTCTTTCTCTATACCATTATTACTAGTTACTACTTCTTGAAAATTATTATCAATCCAGCTATATTTTCTCCATCCAAATAGTAAATTGAATTCTTGTGATTGGAAGTCGTTTTGTAGAGTGTTTTTGATATATACTAGATCACTAGGATTTCTTCTAACGCTTTTACCAATTAGCTTTATAAAGTATTTAGAATAATTTAATCTGCTTTCAATAACTGTTTTAAGTAAAGTAGCTTCTGTAGACATTTCCCTAAGAATTCGAGTTTTTTCTTCGGAATATATTTGGATAAAATTTATTAAGGTAGAAATGATAACTATAAGAGCAACTATGAAGGCAATAATCTGGATATTAATTTTGTAATCAGTGATAATTTGCGGATTATCTTCTTGCTGTACAGATTTAGTATCAGGACTCATATGCTGTAAATTTTATATAAAACCATTGTGAATTAATTACACATCAATGTATATTAAGTCGCAAACGATTGTCATTATTTCACTGTTTAACTTAAATTGCAAATATGAAACTATCATTATTTAATACTCTTACAAGAAAAAGAGAATTTTTTAAACCATTAAATCCAAATTTGGTTACAATGTATGTTTGTGGGCCGACAGTTTACGATCATCCCCATATTGGCAACGCAAGGTCGGCAGTAATTTATGATGTTTTATATAGGCTATTGGTCCAGTTGTACGGTAAGGAAAATGTTCTTTACGTAAGAAATATTACCGATATTGACGATAAAATTATAGACAGAGCTGCTAAACTTAACATTCCTATAGATAAACTCACTAAGCAGACCATCGCTGATTTCAATACTGATATGGAGTATCTTGGCTGTTTAAAACCGAATAAAGAACCGAAAGCTACAGAACATGTAGCTGATATGATAAATATTATCCAAAAACTATTAGATTACAAGATAGCTTATCAAACCAATGGCCATGTTTATTTTGACGTATCTAAGGCAAATAACTATACATCGCTTTCTGGTAGAACTATCGATGAGTTACTAGAAGCTGTAAGAATAGATAGCGATCCTCATAAGAGAAATATGGCTGATTTTGTATTGTGGAAACCATCTGGAGAAACTGATGATGATTCAGCAAAATTTCCTAGCCCATTTGGGGTAGGCAGACCTGGTTGGCATATAGAATGTTCAGCTATGAGTAATGCATTTTTAGGACCAAATTTTGATATACATGGAGGTGGAATAGATCTGATTTTTCCTCATCACACTAATGAAATAGCGCAGAGCTGTTCTGCATTTCCCAAGTCAACTTATGCTAAATATTGGGTTCATAATGGTTTTTTAACTGTCCAAGGAGAAAAGATGAGTAAATCGCTTGGAAATTTTATTACTGTTAAGGATTTAATTGATGGAAAGATTAGAGGGGATATTATAAGATTGCTTCTGCTTAACACTCATTACCGTAAGCCATTAGATTATAACGACAAGGCCTTAAAAGATGCTGAAAAGACGCTTAATTATTGGTATCGAGCTGTCCAATGCTTAAATACCGAAAACGAAATCGAAAACGAAGATAACAATTGGCAAATTGAATTTCCTAATGAGTTTCTGGACGCCTTACTTGCAGATTTAAATATTTCAATGGCAATAAAAGTCATTAATGACTTGGCTAAAGAGGTCCATATTACCGATTCAATAGAAGTAAAAACTAATGCTGCAAAAAAAATACTAAACTGTGCTAAATTTCTTGGCATAATGCGTCTTAATGATCAAGAATGGTTTAAATGGAAAACTATTGGAGATGTAAGTATTACCGGCAATAAAATGGATGAGGATTATATTGAGCATTTAATAGCTAAGCGGTTAGCAGCCAAAAAGGAAAAAAATTGGCAACTAGCTGACCAAATTAGAGCTGAGCTACACAAAAATGGAATTATTATTGAAGATGTCTCAAATGGTCAAACAATTTGGCGAACAAGTAGCAGTGATTAATTTGTATTAGCTACGCTCTTTGTAATTGTAAAAGTCTATATTATTCAATAATTCAGTAACTTGTAATAGCCATTAAAGCATCCTTTAATGTAGGATATTTATAATCAAAATTACTGTCCATCAATAGCTTTGGCACTACATATTGTCCATTCAACAGCAATTCTTCGCCCATTTGGCCAAACATTAGCTTGATATAAAAATTTGGTAAGGCAAAAAACGCTGGACGTTTAACGGTTCTGCTAAGAATTTCTGTAAATTGCTTGTTAGTAACTGGGTTCGGTGAGGTAGCATTTACTGGACCGTGAATAGTTTTATGAGCGATTATATGAAATATAATATTTATTAAGTCGTCCCTATGAATCCAAGAAAACCACTGTCTGCCGCTGCCTATCCTTCCACCAAGTCCCATGTTGTATGGTAGCAACAATTTGGATAAAATCCCTCCATCTTTTTCTAATACCACCCCGCTTCTTAAGAAGCAAGTCCTGACACCGAATTCTTCAGCATTACGAGCAACTCTTTCTAAATTTTTACAAAGCGAAACAATAAATAAATCTTTACTAGCAGCTGTTGGTTGTGACTTTTCAGTGAATTTTTCTTCTAGATCTATTCCATAGTAACCAACCCCAGAGGCAGCTATGAACAATAGGGGTTTATGTTGAGCTTTTGAGATATAGTCAACTATCTTTTTATTCATCTCAACCCTAGAATCCATGATTCTTTCTTTTATATTATCGGTCCAATATTGAGCAATCGTTTCGCCTGCCAAATTTATGATGATACTATATGGATGATTTCCATTATTGCTTGATAAATCTCCAACCACTTTAACACCAGGGGGAAATGTTTCAATTGTCCTATTAACGTTCCTGGAAAGAACAGAAACTAGGTAGCCATTTTTCAG
>Ga0075154_10000957_pt1 | contig 22037 bp, 14 predicted proteins | sample JI71714BDNA_FD_70965 | JGI IMG/M metagenome (GOLD analysis project Ga0075154, IMG submission 70965) | Wastewater effluent complex algal communities from Wisconsin, to seasonally profile nutrient transformation and Carbon sequestration -... | ecosystem: Engineered > WWTP > Effluent > Algae...
TCGATGATCTGGCAGGTCTTTTCCGGCACCATCGCCTTCACCATGCTCACCCACACCCGCGCCTCGCGGTTGCCCAGCACGTCCATCGCCTTGGCGGCCTTCAGCACCATCAACCGCATCGCCTCGATCTCGATGCGGGCGCGGGCGATCAACTCCAGATTCTTGCCCAGCATGATCAGCGGGCGGCCAAACGCCTCGCGGCTATTGCCGCGTTTCACCATGTAATCCAGTGCGATCTCGGCCTTGCCGATGGTGCGCATGCAGTGGTGGATACGCCCCGGCCCCAGCCGCACCTGTGAAATCTCGAACCCGCGGCCTTCGCCGAGCAGGATATTCTCATACGGCACCCGGACGTTTTCAAAGCGCAGATGCATGTGGCCGCGCGGCGCGTGATCTTCGCTGAACACATGCATCGGCCCCAGGATCTTCACGCCGGGCGTGTCCATCGGCACCAGGATCTGGGATTGCTGGCTGCTCGCCGGGCCATCGTCGCTGGTGCGCACCATCACGATCATCACCTTGCAGCGCGGATCACCGGCGCCGGAGATATAGAATTTCTCGCCGTTGATCACCCAGTCCTTGCCGTCACGCACGGCGCGGGTGCGGATGTTCTTGGCATCAGAGGAGGCCACATCAGGCTCGGTCATGGCATAGGCGGAGCGGATTTCGCCGGCGAGCAGGGGCTCCAGCCAGCGCTTCTTCTGTTCCGGCGTTCCCACCCGTTCCAGCACTTCCATGTTGCCGGTGTCCGGCGCCGAGCAGTTCAGCGATTCCGATGCCAGCGGCACCTTGCCCAGTTCGGCGGCAATATAGGCATAATCGAGATTGCTCAGCCCCTCGCCGGTTTCGGCATTGGGCAGGAAGAAATTCCACAGGCCCGCCGCCTTGGCCTTGTCCTTCGCCGTCTGCAGCAATTCCAGCTGCCCCGGCGCCCAGCTCCAGCGATCGGCCCGGCCCTTGCCCAGTTCCTCGAACTTTTCCGAAATCGGCACGACATTGTCGTTGATGTGGCCGACAACGGCATCGAACAGCGGCCGCGCCTTTTCCGACATGCGCAGATCGTTCATCTCGGGATTGGTGAAGATATTGGTCATCGTTTGGGCCCTCTGGTCTGCCCGCATGCTTGCCGCCACGCCGCGGGCGCGCAAGCCCATCATTTGGTGATGGTCCCAGGACGTAGACTCATAAAGCCGCGCGGCTGCGTTCGTCCCCTAGCGGTCGTCGCTTGGACCGCCTATCTTCAGGGCCATGTCTCTTTTCGGTGCCATGCTTTTGCTGTTGCTGTCAGGCGCGCCTCAAATGGTTCGTGATGAGTGCACGGCATTGCCGACGAGCAGGACTCAGGCTGAGTCTCGTGAAGTTGAGCTAACGATCGAGATCGTGGCTTTCGAAATCCATGATTGACCACTGGAAGCGCGCAAATCAGGCTGCCCCGTCTCATCTTACATTCTCGTTTTCGATACCCCCGAAGGCAGCAATCATCAAGACTCGCAATTCGGGAGCATAGTTGCATACCTACAAGAACATCCATCCGATCGGGTGTTCGCAAAGGTAAGTGGTAAAGAAAATTTATTGGAATACCCCCCGTCATTTAAGAAACCACCCGCAGCTACGTTCTTCCTTAGCCGGGTGCTCGCGATCTGGTCCGAACCTAAGGCCGCTGATGTCCGCTAACCACCCCATTGCAGACGTTCCCGCTTATGAGTTCACGACCTAAGGCCGGCTTTCCGTGTGACTGTATCGACCATCGGCGCTTGCAACACCGCAAGATCGCCGCTTAACATCAACGATGAGGCCGACACGTCGCCAATCTGCGCCGCCAGCTGGCCCAAATGATCAGACGACGATCATGCCGGGGAGCAAAAGGATATGAAGGCGGGTCTGTTCGCAAGCGTGCTCGGCGTCTGGCTGATCGCTGTCAGTGCTTCCCAGGCAACGGCCAAGCCCGCATCCGGCGGCGCGGATCTGATCCTGACCGACGCCCGTGTCTACACGCTGCGCTGGGGCGAGCCCGCGCTTGATGGCAAGCCAGCGCCCGATGCGCCCCACGCCAACGGCAAATGGCACCCTGATGCCGCAGCGGTGGCGGTCCGCGGCGGCAAGATCATCTATGTCGGCAGCGAGAAGGGGGCGCTGGCGCTGCGCGGCAAGCGGACCAGGGTGATCGATCTGAACGGCGCGACCGTGATCCCCGGGCTGGTCGATTCGCACACCCATTTCGTCGAACTGGGCGCCAAGCTGGAATCGGTCGACCTGACCGATGTCGCCACCGAAGCGCAGGCGGTCGCAAAGGTGGCCGAGCGGGCGAAGTCTGTCCCCAAGGGCGAATGGATCTTCGGCGCCGGGTGGGATGAGGGCGCCTGGGCCAACCGCTATCCGGACAAGCAGTTGCTGAGCGCAGCGGTGCCCGATCATCCGGTGGTGCTGCGCAGCCTGCACGGCTTTGCCATCTGGACCAACCAGGCCGCGCTCGATGCCGGCAAGATCACCAGCGCCAGCCCGGTTCCCGTCGGCGGCGAGATGCGGCTGGGCACGGATGGGCAGCCGAATGGCCTGTTCCTCAACCGCGCGGCGGCGATGGTCGACGCGGCGGTGCCGCCCGTGCCGCCGGCAGTGGTTGCGCGCCATGCGCTGAAGGGCCTCACACAGATGGCCGCCGATGGCTATGTGACCGTGCACGAGGCCGGTGTGCCTGCCCAGGCGATGGCTGCACTCCAGCAACTGGAGGACGAGAAACGCCTGCCGATCCGCGTCTATGCCATGCTCTCGCTGCGCGATCCGGCCTTGATGCGGCAGTGGATCGCCCGGGGGCCGGATCGGGACAGTGAGACCATGCTCGTCACGCGCGCGGTCAAGGCCTATTACGACGGCGCGCTGGGATCGCGCGGGGCGCGGCTGCTGGCCGACTATGCCGACAAGCCGGGCCACCGCGGGATCAGCGGTGGCGGTTATGGCTTTGATCAGGATCTGGCCATGGCGGCGATGAAGGCCGGCTTCCAGATCGGGTTCCATGCCATCGGCGATGCCGGCAACCGCGAAGTGCTCAATTTCCTTGAGGCGGAGTTCAAGGTTGAGCCCGGCACCGCCCGCAATCGCCACCGGATCGAACATGCCCAGGTCATCTCGCCGCAAGACCAGCCGCGCTTTGCCCGGCTGGGCGTGATTGCCTCGATGGAGCCGCCCCATGCGGTGGAGGATAAGGGCTGGGCCGAAGAGCGTCTGGGGCCGCAGCGCATCCTTGGCGCCTATGCCTGGCGCTCGCTGCGCCGCGAAGGCGCGCGGCTGACCTTCAATGCCGACAATCCGGGCTCCGACCACAGCATCTTCTATGGCCTCCATTCCGCGATCACCCGCCAGGACAAGCAGCTTCAGCCCGCCGGCGGCTGGTATCCGGCAGAACGGCTGACGATCGAGGAAGCAATCCGGGCCTATACCAGCTGGTCGGCCTATGCCGCCTTCCGCGAAGGCCAGACCGGGATCATTGCCAAGGGTCGATGGGCTGATCTGACCATCATGGATATTGATCCCTTCGCCCTTGCCGCAACCGAGCCGGAAAAAATCCTGGCCGGCAAGATTCGGGCGACCATCGTGGGCGGCAAGCTGGTGTATCAGCGATAGGCCGCCCGCCGGCGTTTTCAGGCAAGCTGCTTCAGTCCGGGCGGGGCTTCAGGCTTTCTGGATCGGACAGCCGCAGCTCGGGAGCGCTGCGGGTGCGTGCTTCGGCGTTGAAACGCGCCAGTTCTTCGGTGGTCAGCCGCTGCAGCTGGGTCCGCACCGCCTGCCATTGCCCGTCAAGATCGGCCTTGCGTTGATAGCGGCTGGCGGTGGGACGGCCTTCGGCGCTGCCGGCACCATAACCGCCGTCGCCCACCAGCGCGCCGTAGAGCGTGTCATAGTGTGCGCTCAGGCCGGCGGGCACGCCGGGTTTGCCGGGGGTGGCCGTGGGCATGATCAGCATTTCCACTGCCTGCAGGGCGGTATCGAGCGCGGTGGCGGCGCTGCTGCTGGCAGCGGGCGAGCCGGTGACGGCGCGGCGCAGGGCGCGCACATCGGCCAGCACGCGGTTCAGGCTGGTGATCGTGTCACGAACCGCCGTGGCCAGGGCATATTGGGCGTCATAGTCGCCTTGGGTGATGCCCGGCGCGCGCGGGTTGCCGGTGACCAGCAGCGGCTGCGTTTGCATTTGCGACAGGGCGGTGAGCCGGACTGTATATTGCCCTGGCGGCACTTTCACGCCGGGGGCTGATCGTTCCTCGCCGTCATCCGGTTTCGATCCGATGGGCCCTTCGGCCCGCAAATCCCACACAAGGCGGTGGAAACCGGCCTTGCTGCCGAGCTGATCAGGTTTTTTGCCCGCGGCGCGGAAGCGGCGCAGCACGGTGCCGCGCCCATCCAGTATCTCGATCATGGCGTTTGGTTCATCGGCGCCAAGCACATAGTGGATCAGCGCCCCGTGCGGCAGATTGTCGGGCAGCACCAGGTCCACCTCCTGCAGCGGCGGGGCGATGAAGCCGCGCGCGGCAGCGCGGGGTGCATAGAGACGCGCCGGGCGTGCTGACGCGTTGGCGGCCAGTTCGCGCAGCGGGCCGAGATCGTCGAGAATCCAGAAGGAGCGGCCCTGCGTGGCCACCGCCAGATCGCCGCGATGCACCTTCAGGTCCATCACCGGCGTGGCCGGCAGGTTGAGCTGCAGCGATTGCCAGCGCGCGCCATCGTCGAACGACACGAACAGCCCGAATTCAGTGCCGGCATAGAGCAGCCCGCGCCGCTCATTGTCTTCGCGGACCACCCGCACCGGATGATCGGCGGGGATCCCGTTGCGGCCATCGGCGATCCGTGTCCAGGTCGCGCCATAATCATCGGTGCGGAAGACATAGGGAGTGAAATCATCAAGCCGGTAGCGGTGCGCCGCCACAAAGGCGCGGCCCGGCGCGTGCGGCGACACCTCGATCCGATTGATGGTGCTGAGCGGCGGCAGGCCGGGCGGCGTGATCTCCACCCAGCGCTTGCCGTCGTCGCGGGTGATGTGCAGGCGGCCATCATCGCTGCCCACCCAGATCGTGCGCTTGTCGTGCGGGGACGGGGTGACGGCATAGATGGTGGTGAACGTCTCGGCCCCGTTGGGATTGTCGGCCGTGATCGGTTCGCCCGGCCAGGCCTGATAGCGCGCGTCGTTGGTGGTCAAATCCGGCGAGATGCGGGTCCAGCTGTTGCCCCGGTCGCGGCTGCGGTAGAGATATTGGCTGGCATGATAGACAGTCGCCGGATCGTGGGGGCTGACCACGATCGGCGCCAGCCATTGCCAGCGGTTGATCTTGTCACGCGGGGCCAGCGCCATGGCTTCGGGATAGACGGTGACGCTCACCCGCGTGTCGTCGCGCAGGTCCTGCCGGTTGATCTCGCCGCCATAGCAGCCGCCAAAGATGATCTCCGGATGATCGGGATGCAGGGCGACCGGGCCGGTTTCGCAGCCGGCGGCATAGCCCCATTCCTGCTGTGGCCGCAGGCTGTTGTGCAGCCGGCGTTGCGGCACGCTGATGCTGCTGTTGTCCTGCTGCGAGCCATAGAGGCGGTAGGGGATCTGATTGTCCACCTGCACGTCATACAGCTCGGCGGTGGGCTGGTTGTACACCGAGGAGAAGGTGCGGCCGTCGTTCAGCGTCACCACCGTGCCGCCATCATTGGCCATGCCGAAAATGCGCGGATCGCGCGGGTTGATCCAGATATCGTGGGTGTCGCCATGCGGCACCGGGATGGCCTTGAACGTCGCGCCGCCATCGGTGGAGCGCAGCAGCGGCACGTTCATCACGAAGACCTTGTTCGGGTCCACCGGATCGGCGCGGACATGGCCATAATACCAGGGCCGGCCGCGCACAGTCTTGTCACTGTTGACCAGCGTCCAGGTCCCGCCGCGATCGTCGGAGCGATAGAGGCCGCCGCCGGGTTCGGCCTCCACCAGTGCCCACACCCGGCGCGGGTTGGCGGGCGAGACCGTCACCCCGACCTTGCCGACATTGCCGGTTGGCAGGCCGCCGGCCAGCTTGCGCCACGTGGTGCCGCCGTCGCTGGATTTGTACACGCCGCCGCCGGGTCCTCCGGAGATCATTGTCCACGGCTTGCGTTCGATACGCGACAGGCCGGCATAAATCTCGTCCGGCTGGTCGGGGCTGATGGACAGGGTCACAGCGCCGGTGCCATCGTCCACGAACAGCACATGCTCCCACGTGGTGCCGCCGTCGCGGGTGCGATAGACGCCGCGTTCCTTGTTGCGGCCAAAGGGGTGGCCCAGCGCGGCGACATAGACCACATCCGGGTTGGTTGGATGCACCAGCAGCTTGCCGATGGCGCCTGATTCAGGCAGGCCGAGATAGCGCCAGGTGGCGCCGCCATCGCTGGATTTCCACACGCCGCGCCCGACCGAACTGTTGCCCCGGATCGAGGCCGAGCCAGTGCCGACATATATGATGCGCGGATCGCTGTCGGCCACGTCGATGGCGCCGATGTTGCCGACGTTCAGGAACCCGTCGGTGATATTGGTCCAGTGTCCGCCGGCATCGTCGGTTTTCCACACGCCGCCGCCGGTGGTGCCCATGAAGAAGACATTTGGCTGCTCGGCAATGCCGGTCACGGCGGTGGCGCGGCCGCCGCGGAACGGCCCGACCATGCGATAGGTCAGACCGGCGTAGAGCGCCGGATTGACGGCGGCGGGGGCAGACGGCGACTGCGCGTGGAGCCCGAAGGCTGGCAGCAGGAGGATCATCATGAGGGCGAAACCGCGCAGCAGGGCGGCGTTGGAGCGGCTGGACGTGAGCATCCGGTCTTGTCTCCTGCAAGCAGGCTTTGTGCAAGAGTGACCGGCTGGTGCGCCGCCTCTCACAGGCATTTGTTGCAATTTCGCCGCCGCTTGGCATGCTGGCGCAAATGCTTGGCCTGGGGGAAAAAGTCGTGCCGTTGCTGCCGGTCATCCGTGTTCTGGGCATCGCCCTGGCTGTTTGCGTGGGCGTTGCCGAAGCCGGGCAGGCGCAACCGCTGCCGGGTGCCGACCCGGCCTATCAATCGCTGCGCTATCGGCTGGTTGGCCCGTTCCGGGCCGGGCGCACGGTGGGCGCGGTGGGGATTCCCAGCCGGCCCAACATGTTTTTCGTGGGCGTGAACAATGGCGGTGTGTGGAAAACCGATGACTATGGCCGCACCTGGCAGCCGATATTCGACGCGGCGTCCACCGGATCGATTGGCGATATTGCCGTGTCGCCATCGCATCCCGATGTCATCTATGTCGGCACCGGCGAAGGCCTGCACCGGCCTGATCTCAGCACGGGTGACGGCATCTTCAAATCGGTCGATGGCGGGAAGAACTGGACGAATATCGGTCTGAACGATGTGCAGCAGGTGGGCCGCATCATCGTGCATCCCACCGATCCGGCCACCGTTTTTGTTGCCGGCATGGGGCATCCCTATGGCGCCAATGAACAGCGCGGCGTGTTCCGCAGCCGTGACGGCGGCAAGACATGGGAAAAGACGCTGTATGTGAACGCCAACACCGGTGCCAGCCGCATCGAATTTGATCCGAACAACTCAAACATCATCTATGCCAATCTGTGGGAGCATCGCGAAGGCCCGTGGGAGAATGCGCGTTTTTCCGGGCCGAACAGCGGGATCTACAAATCGACCGACGGCGGCACGACCTGGCGCAGACTGACCCAGGGTCTGCCGGGGGCGGCGCAGGGCCTGGGCCTGACCGGCGTGGGCGTGGCGCCGAGCAATTCTGCCCGCGTCTATGCCGTGGTGAATGCGGTCAAGGATGGCGGCATTTACCGGTCTGATGATGGCGGCGAGCATTGGGCGCTGGTCAGCACCGACCGGCGCATCTGGGGCCCGGACGGTGGCTATGGCGAAATCATCGTCCACCCGAAGAATGAAAATCTCGTCTTCCTCGCCAACACCGCGGCCTATCGATCGGAGGATGGCGGCAAGACTTGGGTGTCGCACAAGGGGGCGCCGGGCGGCGATGATTATCAGCGCATGTGGATAAACCCGCTGCAGCCGGACATCATGATCTACACCGCCGATCAGGGCGCGACCATCAGCGTGAACGGCGGGCGGACGTGGAGCAGCTGGTACAATCAGCCGACGGCCCAGCTTTACCATGTTTCGACCGACAGGCAGTTTCCTTACTGGATTTATGGCGGCCAGCAGGAAAGCGGCGCCATCGGCATCGCCAGCCGCGGCAACGGCGGGCAGATCTCGTTCCGCGACTGGATGGGCGTGGGGGCCGATGAATATAGCTATGTCGCGCCCGATCCGCTGAACTCCGATCTCATCTATGGCGGCCGCGTCGTGCGCTTTGACAAGCGGACCGGGCAGACCCGCAACATCGCGCCTGAAGCGCTGCGATCCGGCCAATATCGGATCAAGCGGTCGATGCCGCTGATGTTCCATCCCGCCGATCCCAAGGCGCTGCTGTTTGCCACCAATGTGCTGTGGAAAACCGTGAACGGCGGTGAGAGCTGGACGGTCATCAGCCCCGATCTGTCGCGCGAACGGCCGGAAGTGCCCGACAGCATCGGCGATTTCCGCACGCCTGAGCTGGCAACGATGAAGCGGCTGGGGGTGATTTATGCGCTGGCGCCATCACCGCGCGATGTGAACATCATCTGGGCCGGCACGGATGACGGGTTGATCCATGTCACCCGCGATGCCGGGAAAGGCTGGACCAATGTGACGCCGCCGCCGCTGCGCGCCTGGGACAAGGTGGCCGGGCTTGACGCCGGCCATTTTGATGCCGGCACCGTTTATGCGGCGATCAATGCCATCAGGCGTGATGACATGCGCCCGCACATTTATCGCACCCACGACGGCGGGCGCAGCTGGACGCGGATCGTGGCCGGCCTGCCCGACAATGAGCCGGTGAACGTGGTGCGCGAAGACCCCAAACAGCCGGGCCTGCTTTTTGCCGGCACCGAACGGGCGGTATATTTTTCCATCGACGATGGCGCGAATTGGCAGCCATTGCGCATGAACATGCCGGCGACATCGATCCGCGATCTGGTGGTGCATGATGATGATCTGGTGATCGGCACCCATGGCCGATCAATCTGGATGATGGACAATATGGCGATGCTGCGTGAGCTTGCCGCCGCGAGGGCCGCCACGGCGGCGCATCTGTTCCGGCCGGCGCTGGCGACGCGGGTGCGGGCCAACATGTTCCTGGACACGCCGTTGCCGCCGGAGGAGCCGACTGGTCAGAACCCGGCCGATGGCGCGACTCTGGATTATCTGCTGCCCGCCGCAGCCGCCAAGGTGACGCTGGAAATATTCGACAGCGCCGGCGAACGGGTGCGGGCCTTTGCCAGCGACGATGCGGTGGAACAGCTTGACCCGGCCGGCTTGCCGCACCCGACTTATTGGATCAGGCCGGCGCAACGACTGGGGACGACGCCGGGCCATCACCGTTTTGTGTGGGATCTGCGCCATGCGCCGCCGCCGGGCATCAAGCGCGGTTATGATATTGCCGCCACCTATCGCAATACGCCCAGCGATCCGGCTGGTCCGTGGGTGCTGCCTGGCCAGTATCGGGTGCGGTTGACGGCGGACGGCGTGGTGCGTGAGGCCGCGTTGACCGTGCGGCTTGATCCGCGCGTGCAGATCGCTGCCGATGACCTGGCGCTGCAGGCCAGCGTTTCGCAGCGGCTGTTGAAGGCAAGCGTTGCGGCCCAGGCGCTGCGCGATGAGGTCGAGGCCCGCATGGCAAAGGCCAGCGGTGCGCGGCGCGAAGCCCTGATGCGGCTGCGCGGCGAGGGCCAGCCGCCGAACCCGGACACCAGCTATGGCAGCATCACCGCAGCCGCCTCGGAGGCGGAGACCATCGTTAGCCTGCAGGAGAAGCTGGCCTATATGCTCAAGCTGGTGCAGCAGGCCGATGCACGGCCCACCACCCAGGCGATGGCGGCGGTGGATGCGCTGCTGGCGAGGCTGGATGCGCTGCAGGCGCGCCTTGCCGCCATGGGCGCGGCGTGACTGGCGTCAGCGGGTGCGCTTGGTCAGGAAGGCGTGGAAGCTTTCCTGCGCGGCCGGGTCCATGGCGCGCTGGGCCATGACATCGCCGGCGCGTTCATAGGCGGCGGCCTGGGGCAGCTCCATCTGCTGATAATAGGTCTGTTTGCCCCACGCCTTGGACGCCGGGACACCGCGTGCGGCGCGGGTGATCAGGTCCAGCGTGGCGGCATCCAGTTGATCATCGGGCACCACGCGGTTGACCAGGCCCCAATCGGCGGCGGTGTCGGCATCGATGGGGTCGCCGGTCAGCGCCAGTTCCAGCGCCCGCTTGCGGCCAAGATTGCGGGCAACGGCGACCAGCGGCGTGTGGCAGAACAGGGCACCCTTGCCGCCGGGCAGCGCAAAGCTGGCGCTGCTGCCGGCCACGGCCAGATCGCAGGTGGCGACCAGTTGGCAGCCGGCGGCGGTGGCCAGGCCGTGCACACGGGCCACCACCGGTTGCGGCAGGGCCTGCAGTCCGTCCATCATGTGCGTGCAGGTGCGGAACAGCGCCCGCACCTCGGCTTCGCTGTGGCCGGCCATGTCGCCAAAATGATGCCCGGCCGAAAACACCGGGCCATTGGCGGCCAGGATGACGCCGCGCGCATCGCTGCTGGCAATGCTGTCCAGCACCTGAATCATGTCCAGCATCAGCGGCAGGGACAGGGCGTTGCGTTGTTCCGGGCGGTTGAGCGTGATGGTGACGATGTCGCCCAGACGGTCAACCAGCAGATGATCGGTGGCGGTCATGGCATCATCCTTTTGCTGGCGCGGCGCCCTGCGTCCAGGCGCCAAGCCGGATGGCGGCGGCAGTGATCAGAGCATGGGCGACCATGCCGATGGCGATGACGAGGAAATAATCATTGGGCTGCGCGCCGGGGTTGCCGGCCAACAGGGTGCTGCCGCCAACGATGATCGCCACGCGCACCAGCGCAGCCAGCACCGGCCACAACACGCGGCCGGCCCCCTGCGAGGCGAAATAGAGGCAGGTCGCGACGCCAAAAAAGGCGTAGAAGGGCGCTACGGTCTGCAGATAGGCGCGGCAGGCAGCGCGCACCGCTTCGTCGGCGGTGAACAAATTGGCCCACAGGCCGGGAAACAGCGCGGCAACGGCGCCGATGCTGCCAGCGAGCAGGGCGCTGAAGGCGGCGGCCGTCCAACCGACCCGGTGAGCACGGGCGATCTGGCGGGCGCCGAAATGCACGCCGACCAGCGCAGTGGAGGCCGCGCCAAGCCCGAAGATCATCGGCACGACCAGAAATTCCAGCCGCGCGCCCACGCCGTAGCCGGCCAGCACATCGGTGCCAAAGCGCGCCATCGCGGCGGTGATGACCAGCACGGAGGCCAGGGTGCTGAACGGGTTCACCGCCGCCAGACCACCGATGCGCAGCAGGGCGATGATCGGGGCCCAGTGCAGCCGCACGCCGGTGAGGTGCAGGCGCAATTGCGGGCAGCGGGTGGACAGATAGGTCAGCATGAGCAGGGTGGAGATGGTGCTGCTGATGATGATGCCGGCCGGTGCGCCGGCAATGCCCAGCTTGGGGAAGGGGCCGACGCCGAACACCAGCACGCCGCCGATGCTGACCTGCAGGATGGAACCGAGCACGCCGATCTTTGCCGCCACGGCCATGTTGCCGGTGGCGCGCACGATCGCGGCGAGCGCGTTGGACAGCCACAAGCCGACAACGCCCAGGAACAAGGTGTCGGAATAGGCCAGCGCCTGTTCCAGCACGGCGCCATTGCCGCCCAGAACGCCATAAATGGACCGCCCGAACAGCAGGAACAGCGCCGAGCTGACGCTGGAGAGCAGCAGCATCAACAGCAGGGCGTGCACGGCCAGTTCTTCGGCGCCGGCCCGGTCTCCAGCGCCCAGCCGCCGTGACACCGCCCCGGTGATGGTGCCGCCAAATGCCCCGGCCGACAGCATGCCCATCAGCATCATCATCGGAAAGGCCAGCGCCAGCCCGGCCAGGGGCGCGGTGCCCAATTGGCCGATGTAAAAGGCCTCTGCCATCATGGTGAGCGAGGACAGCACCATCGAAATGATGTTGGGCGCGGCCAGGCGCAATATGGTCGGACCGATCGGGGCCGTGAGGAACGGCGATGGTGGTGCAGTTGCCAAGGCCGGCCCCTCTGGTGCGATTGCGTGGGCTGATCTTATGGTGCCGCCGCGTGCTGCGCCACGGTCAGGAACAATAGGCCGCAGGCCCGGCGTTGACCCGCTGGCCAAAAATCAGCAAGACAAGGTCAACAGGGTGCCTTGGATGGGTGGCCCGGGTGGCAACAGCTTGGGGATGGGCGATGGCAAAAATAGGCGTTGATCTGGGTGGTGCCGATGAAGCCGGCGGCGGTTTGAACCCGATTGTTGGCATCGCGCGTGAGGATTTGTTGGGCGCGGTGACGATGATGCTGCGCGAAACGGCCGGCAATCCGGCCAACACCTTCAAGCATATGAAGGCCTTCACCAGCGACGTGGCGGAAATCGTCACGCTGAAATCCACCATCGCGCCCGACGCCAAGGACAAGCGCTTCACCGATCCGGCCTGGTCGGCCAATCCGTTGTTCCGCATGTCGATGCAATATTATCTGGCCAGCCAGAAGCATGTGAAGAACTGGGTGTCGGAAATGGCCGTGGACGAACTGGAGCGCGCGCGCGCCAATTTCGTTTCGGCGATGATCATGGATTCGATGGCGCCTTCGAACACGCTGGCCGGCAATCCGGCGGCGATCAAGAAGGCCATTGAAACCGGCGGCCAGTCGCTGATTTCCGGTCTGAAAAACGCTTATAACGACATGGTTCACAACGATGGGATCGTGTCCCAGGTGGACAAGAAGCCGTTCAAGATTGGCGAGAATATCGCCGTTCAGCCCGGCGCCGTGGTGTATCGCACCGAGATGATGGAGCTGATCCAGTATCAGCCGACCACCGATGAGGTGCATGAAATCCCGCTGCTGGTGATTCCGCCCCAGATCAACAAGGCCTATCTGAATGATCTGACGCCGGAAAAGAGCATGATCCGCTTCCAGCTGAGCCAGGGGCTGCAGCCCTTCCTGATCAGCTGGCGCAACCCGACGATCGAGCACCGCGCCTGGGGCCTGAATGACTATGTCAACGAGATCATCGGGGCCATTGGCGTGATCTGTGCCATCACCGGGGCGGAAAAGGTCAATCTTTCCGGTGGGTGTTCGGGCGGCATCACCATGGCCACGCTGCTTTCGAAACTGAAGGCGGCCGGCGACGAGCGGGTCAACAGCGCCACGCTGATGGTGAGCGTGCTGTATCCCAAGCGCGATGACAGCGAAGTGGGTGCGCTGGTTTCGGACAATGGCATCAAGCTGGCGCGCGAGCGTTCGGCCAAGAAGGGCATATTGGAAGGCACTTCGCTCTCTCGCATGTTTGCCTGGCTGCGGCCCAATGATCTGGTGTGGAATTATGTGGTGAACAATTATCTGCTGGGCGAAGATCCGCCAGCGTTCGACATCTTGTTCTGGAACAACGACAGCACCAATCTGACCGCGGCGCTGCATTCCGATTATCTGCGCATCTATGAGGAACAGCCGTTCGTGAACCACGGCAAGTCCAACCTGGCCGATCATGATCTGGATATCAGCAAGGTGGATTGCGACCTGTTCATCCTTGCTGGCGTGACCGATCATATCACGCCGTGGAAGGCCTGTTACCGCTCCACCCAGTTGTTCGGATCGAAGAATGTCGAGTTCATCCTGTCTCACTCAGGCCATATCCAGGCGATCATCAATCCGCCCGGCAACCCCAAGGCCAAATATTATCGCGCGCCCGACAAGGCGCCGCCGGAATCGCCCGATGCCTGGCTGAAACAGGCGCAGGAATTCGCCGGCAGCTGGTGGCCGCTGTGGGCGCAGTGGCTGAAAGACCGTTCAGGGAACGCCAAGCCGGCGCCAGCCGTATTGGGCAATGGCGATTATCCGGCGGGCGACAAGGCCCCCGGCCGTTACGCCTTCGATTGAGAGGAATGTTCATGACAGCCAGCCACCTTCCCGAATATCATGTGAAAAAGGTGGATGGCCGCACATTGCGGGTGGCCCGCTGGCAGGCGCGGGACGGGCTGTCGCGCCATCGCCCGCTGTTGTTCTTCAACGGCATTGGCGCCAACATCGAATTGATGGCGCCGTTGCCGGAACATCTGAACGATCGCGAGGTCATCACCTTTGACATGCCCGGCGTGGGGGAATCCCCCGATCCGGTCATGCCCTATCGGCCGTGGATGATCGCCCGCATCGCCAATCAGATCGTCACGGATTTCGGCCACGACAAGGTGGATGTGATGGGTGTGAGCTGGGGCGGCGGCATGGCCCAGCAATTTGCCCTGCAATATGGCAGCCGCACCGGGCAACTGGTGCTGGCCGCCACCTCGGCCGGCATGTTGATGGTGCCGGGCAAGCTGGCGGCGCTGTCGAAGATGGCCGATCCGCGCCGCTATATCGATCCCGAATTCATGCTGAAGAATTTTCGCACGCTGTATGGCGGCGACACCAACGGCGCCGGCGGCCATGCCGGCCGCATCAAGCCGCCAAGTATGATGGGCTATTTCAATCAGTTGCTGGCCATGGCCGGCTGGACCAGCGCGCCCTTCCTGCCGTTTCTTTCGGTGCCGACGCTGATCATGATGGGGGATGACGATCAGATCGTGCCGCTGGCCAATGGCCATATACTGCAAACGCTCATCCGCGGATCGAAGCTGGAAGTGATCAAGGGCGGCGGCCATTTGTTCATGGTCAATCAGGCCGATGAAACCATGGCGGTGATCCGGGACTTTCTGCAGCCGGTTGGCGCCGAAACGGTTGCAGCCTAGTGCCAACTGCAGTCAAGTTGAAGCGCCAAACTCCCTGCTCCCGGCGGTGAGGGAGCTGACGTGCTTCAATCAAAGCGCAAGCGACTCTAGAACGCGCGCCAGCCGACATCGAGCGCGGTGACAATCACCATCGCGGCAAACAGCCGGCGGGCCAGGGCGGCGTGGGCGGCAAGACGCGGGGCCAATGGCCGCGCCAAGGCAACCCCGGCCAGCCCGCCCACCACCAGCGCCAGCAGCGCCGGCCCATCCACACGCCCGGCCGCGGCATAGCTGGCCGATGTCGCCACGCCGAACACCAGCACCGACAGCAAGGACGAGGCGGCGGCGTTGGCCATGGTCATCCCCGTTGCCGCCATCAGGCCCGGCACGATCAGAAAGCCGCCGCCAATGCCGAAAAAGCCGGCGGCCAGGCCCACCACCAGGCCAATGGGTGCCAGTTTCAGCATCATCGGCCCATCCAGTCGCACCGCCGGATCGCCCGTGTTGGCCGCCGGGCGCAGCATCGCCAGCCCCACCGCCAGCATGGCCAGCGCAAAGCCGCCAAGCAGCGCCTGGCCGTCCACCCGCTGCGCCAGTGCCGCACCGGCCAAAGATCCGGCCAGGCCAGCCCCGGCAAACAGGCTGGCGCACGGCCATTTCACCACGCCGGCCCGCGCCTGCACCGCCAGATTGGCGCCGGCATTCAGCGCCACCGCCGCCGCGCCAGTGCCGATCGCCACGTGAGGGTCGTCGATCCCCACGACATAGAGCAGGAAGGGCGTGGCCAGCACCGAGCCACCGCCGCCAAAGAGGCCGAGCAGCAGCGCGATGACCGCACCGCCCAGCGCCGCAATCGCAAAACTGGCGGGATCAGGCAGCATCAGGCCGCCGCACGGTTCCATGGCATCACCGCCAGCAGCCGGGCCATACCGCACCAGCCGCTGGCGCCGGCAAAGCTGAGCCCGGCGCCCACGAACGCCGCCAGCCCGAACCAGGGCGCGGCCACCAGGAAGCCCAGTGCCACGCCGGCCAACACCAGCAGCCCGGCGACAATCTGCACCTGGCGCATCAGCGGCAGTGGTAAGGCAGCGTCACGCCCGGCCAGCGGCAGGCCGGCCTTGGCCCAGCCGTTTATACCCCCATCCAGCACCATGCCGGTGCCGGGCGGCACCAGTGCCGCCAGCCGGCCGGCATTGGCGCCGGTGCGCTTGCCGCTTTGGCAGGTGAAGATCACCGGCAACGCCGCCGAACAGGAAAGGGGCCCGGCATCGGGCAGGGACAGCGGGTGCGAAACCGCGCCGCCGATGTGGCGGGTGGCGAATTCATCGGCTTCGCGCACGTCGACAAGCAGGGCAGCGCCTGATTGGATGAGGCGTTCGACTTCGGTGGCTTTGATGGAGGCGAGCATGGTTCAGTGTCCTTCCGGGGGGCAATAGATGGCAGCGAGGGTTTCGATGATCCGCTTCACGGCGGGATCGGCGATGGCATAGAAGATGGCCTGACCTTCGCGCCGGGTTGTCACCAGGCCATCGGCGCGCAGCCGGGCCAGATGCTGCGACAGCGCGGATTGCGAGAGGTGGCTGGCAAGTTGCCCGGCCTGCAATTCACCGCCCGCCAACTGGCACAGCACCAGCAGCCGGGCATCATGCGCCAGCGCCTTCAGCATGCGGCTGGCCTGTGCGGCGGCGGCTTCGAATCGGTTCAATTCATCGGGTGACATGACTCAAATATATTAGTTGAATCTAATTTAGCAACAGCTAATATTATAGACACAAGGAGTCGCCCGATGACCAAGCCCGATATGATGCCGTTCTTTGATGCCGCCACTTTCACCTGGACCTATCTGGTCAGCGATCACGATACCGGCGATGCGGCGATCATCGATCCGGTGCTGGATTATGAACCCAAGGGTGCGGCCGTGTCCCACGCCGGACTGGAACGGTTGCTGGCCGTGATCGCCCAGCGCCGGCTGACCCTGCGCTGGATCATGGACACGCATGCCCACGCCGATCATCTTTCAGGCGGGGACTGGCTGCGGGAACGCACCGGTGCGCCGCTGGTGATTGGTGCCCATATTGATCAGGTGCAGCGCGAATTTGCCCCGCGTTTTGCCATGGATGATCTGCCCACCGATGGCCGCCAGTTCGACCTGCTGGCCAGCGATGGCGCCAGCTTTGCCCTGGGCCAGCTGCCGGTGCGGGTGCTGCACACGCCGGGCCATACGCCGGCCTGTGTCACCTATATCATTGGCGATGCGGCCTTTGTGGGCGATACGCTGTTCATGCCTGATTATGGCACCGCGCGCTGCGATTTCCCGGGCGGCGATGCGGCCATGCTCTATCGTTCGATCCAGGCGATATTGGCGCTGCCGCCGGAAACCCGGATCTTCGTGGGCCATGATTATCTGCCGGCCGGACGCAGCGACTATGCCTGCGAAACCAGTGTGGCGGCGCAGCGGGCGGGCAATGTCCATGTGCACGACGGTGTGAGCGAAGCCGATTTTGTGGCCATGCGCCGGGCCCGCGATGCCACGCTGGCGCCGCCGCTGTTGATCCTGCCCAGTCTGCAGGTGAACATCGATGCCGGACGCCTGCCGCCGGCTGATGCTGCGGGCAGACGGTTCATGAAACTGCCGATCTCCATGATTTGAACTGCTTGCCGTTCGCGCCCTTGCTGCTATCGATTGGGCAATTGGGGAGACAGTATATGCGGGCAAATTTGTGGGCGGCAAGCCTGATGGTGCTGATGGCGGCAGAGGCCACGGCAGCGGAAACGGCCAAGCCGGCGGGCGTTGAGACGCTGCTGACGGGCCTGAAATGGCGCAACATCGGCCCGGCACGCGGCGGACGCTCGATCTCGGCGGTGGGCAGTGTGGCGCGTCCGCATGAATATTGGTTTGCCGCCACCGGCGGCGGCCTGTGGAAAACCACGGATGGCGGCACCCGCTGGCAGCCGATGACCGATGGCAAGGTGGACACCGCGGCCTTTGGCGGCGTGGCGGTGTGTGAGGCCAACCCTGATGTGGTCTATGCCACCACCGGCGAAAGCCAGCTGCGCGGCAATATCCTGCCCGGCAACGGCGTGTGGAAAACCAGCGACGGCGGCAAGAGCTGGGCCAAGATCGGCCTGGCCAATGTGCATAATTTCAGCCGCGTGCGTATCCATCCCAAGGATTGCGACAAGGTGCTGGTGGGCGGCTTTGGCCATTATGGTGCGCCAAACGAGGATCGCGGCCTGTTCCGCACCACCGATGGCGGCAAGAATTGGACGAAAACGCTGTATCGCGACGCCAACACCGGCGCGGTTGATATCAGCATCGATCCGGCCAATCCCGATGTCGTCTATGCCGCCCTGTGGGAAGCCTGGCGCAAGCCGTGGGGCATGTCGTCGGGTGGGCCGGGCTCTGGCTTGTTCAAGAGCGTGGATGGCGGCGCGACCTGGGCCGAGATCACCCGCGCGCCCGGACTGCCCAAGGATGGCCTGGTCGGCAAGATCGGCGTGAGCGTGTCGCCGGTTGATGCCAACCGCGTTTATGCCATCATCGAGCATGAGGCCGAGGGCGGCGTTTATGCCAGCAACGATGCCGGCAAGACCTGGGAAAAGCGCAACGATACCCGTGATTTGCGCCAGCGCGCCTTTTATTACACCCGCATCGTGGCCGATCCCAAGGAGAAGGATCGTGTCTATGTGCTCAACGTCAATTTCTTCCGCTCGGACGATGGCGGCAAGACCTTCCCCAAGAAGATCAAGGTGCCGCACGGCGACAATCATGATCTGTGGATCGCGGCCGACAACAACAATCGCATGGTGCAGGCCAATGATGGCGGTGCCAATGTCAGCGTGAATGGCGGCGCCAGCTGGACCCGGCAGGATTTTTCCACCGCGCAAATCTATCGCCTGTCCTTGACCGCGCATCAGCCCTGGTATGCCTGCGGCGGCCAGCAGGACAACAGCACCATCTGCGTGCCGTCCCGCGCCTGGGGCCATGAAAATGTGCTGGGCGGCGCCTATGGCATTGCCGTGGGCGGCGGCGAGAGCGGCTATGTTGCGCCCGATCCGCGCAATCCCAATATCTTCTATGCCGGCAGCTATGGCGGCCTGCTCACCCGTTATGATCATGCCACCGGCAAGAGCCGCGTGATCAATGTGCGGCCAGACAATCCAATGGGTTACAGTGCCGGTGATATTGCAGAACGCTTTCAGTGGACCTTCCCGATCCTGTTCGATCCGCATGATCCGGCGACCCTGTATGTCACCTCCCAGCATGTCTGGAAAAGCCGTGACGAAGGCCAGAGCTGGCAGAAGATCAGCCCGGATCTGACGCTGGCCGATCCGGCCACGCTGGGCCCGTCGGGCGGGCCGATCACGCGCGATCAGACCGGCGTGGAAACCTATGCCACTGTTTTTGCACTGGCGCCGTCGCGGCTGGAGCCCGGCGTGATCTGGGCTGGCAGCGATGATGGCCTGGTGCACATCACCCGCGATGGCGGCAAGGCCTGGGCCAACATCACCCCGCCGGCCATGCCGAAATATGCCAAGATCACCACGATCGAGGACTCACCCCACAGCCCCGGCACCGCCTATGTGGTGGCGCACCGCTTCCTGCTGGATGATTTCACGCCGATCGCCTTCAAGACCAGCGATTATGGCAAGAGCTGGACGGCGATCACCGCTGGCCTGCCGGCGGACGAGATGGCTCGTTCCATCCGCGAGGATGTCAGCCGGCCCGGCCTCGTCTATCTGGGCACCGAACGCGGGGTGAAGCTCAGCTTTGATGGCGGTGCCAGCTGGGCGGCGCTGCAGGCCAATCTGCCATCGGTGCAAGTGTCTGATCTGGCAGTGAAAGGCAATGATCTGGTCATCTCCACCCATGGCCGCGGTTTCTGGGTGATGGAGAATATCAGCCTGCTGCGGCAGGTGCAGCCCGGCATGGCGGCCGCGACCCGGCTGTTCCAGCCCGCCGCTGCCATTCGCGGCATCGATGCCGGGGTGGCGATTGATTATCATCTGGCGGCGGCGCCCAAGACGCTGGCGCTGGAGATTTTGGGCAGCGATGGCCGCCTGATCCAGCGTTTCGACGGCAAGGCCGAAGCCAAGGATGACGCCAAGAAGCCTGAGGCCGGCGGCGATGACGATGATGATTTCGACGGCCGCGCCCCGCCGGCGCCCACGGCCGGCATGAAGCCGGGCATGAACCGGTTCGTCTGGAACATGCGGCACAAGGGCTATACCGGCTTTGAAGGCATGGTGCTGTGGGCCGGGGCCAATCGCGGCATATTGGCGGTGCCCGGCAGCTATCGCGCCCGGCTGGTGGTGGATGGCCAGCCGCAGGAACAGGGGTTCACCATTGCCGCCGATCCGCGCCTGACGGTATCTCAGGCCGATCTGCAGGCGCGCTTTGATCTGGCGTCGCAGGTTTCGGCCAAGGTTTCGGCTGCCAACGAGGCGGTGCTGTTGATCCGCGGGGTGCGGGCCCAGGCCGAAGAACGCGCCAAGATCAAGGCGTTGCCAGCGGCGGTGACTGGCCTGCTCACCCGCATCGGCGCGATCGAGGCCGAACTGTATCAGGTGAAGAACCGCAGCAATCAGGACCCGCTCAACTATCCGATCAAGCTGAACAACAAGCTGGCGGCGCTGCTGAACGTGATTGAAGGCGGGGAGGCGGCACCGACCGAGGGCGCGAAGCTGGTGTTTGCCGATCTGTCGGCCAAGCTGGCGGCGCAATTGGCGGCGCTGGATGCAGCCTGGGCCGATCTGCCCGCTGCCAACGCCGCGCTGAAGGCGGCCGGCCTGAAGCCCTTGGAAAAGCAGGCTTTGGCGCCGGCGGCGGCCAAGCCGGCGGCCAGCGGCGACGGGGAGGCGGGCCAGCGCAGCTGGTGAACGGGCCCGTGAAGCTGCGGTTCATCGGGCCGGGGCTACTTCCAAGCGGGTCATCCTCCTGCTAGGGGTCTGCCATGTCCCGATTGAACCGCTCCGCCGTGATTTCGCTGCTTGTGATGGCCCTGCTGTCTGGCTGCGCCAGTGGCGGCGGCAAGGGCAAGAAGGATCAGCGTTATATCGCGCAGGATGTTGAAACGCTTTATACGGCGGCCAAGCAGACGCTGGAAAAGCGGCAATATCGCCTGGCCGCAGCGCAATTCGATGAAGTTGAGCGCCAGCATCCCTATAGTGTCTGGGCCCGCCGTGCCCAGTTGATGAGCAGCTTCAGCTATTTTGTATCGGGCGAATATTCGGAAGCCATTGGCGCATCGCAGCGGTTTCTTTCGCTGCATCCCGGCAGCCGCGAGGCGCCCTATGCCTATTACATGGTGGCCTTGAGCTATTATAACCAGATCATGGCGGTGGGGAAGGATCAGAAGATCACCCAGCAGGCACTGGATGCGCTGGGCGAGTTGGTGCGGCGTTATCCCAACACCGATTATGCCGCCGATGCCCGGTTGAAGATCGATCTGGCGCGCGACCATCTGGCCGGCAAGGAGATGGAAGTTGGCCGTTATTATCAGCACCAGGGACTCTATATTGCCGCCATCACGCGGTTCCGCATCGTGATCGACAAATATGACACCACCAGCCACGCGCCCGAGGCGCTGCACCGGCTGGTGGAAGCCTATCTGTCGATGGGCATTCCGGAAGAGGCGGTGAAATCGGCGGCGGTGCTGGGCAACAACTATCCCGGTTCGAAATGGTATGACCGCAGCTACAAGCTGGTCGCCCGTTTCGTGCCGGACGCGCAGAAGAAGCCGGCCTGATGTTGATCCCGGCCACGCTGATCACCGCTGGCCTGCTGGGCCTGGTGTTCATGGTGCTGACCATCCGGGTGGTGGCCCGCCGCGCCGGGCAGAAGATCATGATCGGCGACGGCGGCGATGCCGACATGCTGGAACGCATCCGCGCCCACGCCAATTTCACTGAACATGTGCCGTTGGCGCTGATCCTGATGGGCGGGATCGAATTGAGCAGCGGGCATGGATCGCTGTGGCTGTGGGGCACCGGTGCCGCGCTGGTGCTGGCGCGCATTGCCCACGCCATCGGCATGAGCCGGCCATCCCCCAATGTGTTCCGGGCGGTTGGCGCGCTGGCCAGCTGGGTGATCATCCTGGGGCTGAGCCTGTGGGCGCTGTGGCTGGGCGTGATGCCGCCGCCAGCGCCGCATGATTTTGTGTAGGGCGGTTTTCGGGGCAGGGCGGTGTC
>Ga0075154_10000959_pt1 | contig 22022 bp, 16 predicted proteins | sample JI71714BDNA_FD_70965 | JGI IMG/M metagenome (GOLD analysis project Ga0075154, IMG submission 70965) | Wastewater effluent complex algal communities from Wisconsin, to seasonally profile nutrient transformation and Carbon sequestration -... | ecosystem: Engineered > WWTP > Effluent > Algae...
CATTTTTTATTTTGGCCCGCAGGGATTTATCCAGGAGCATTACTTTTGCCCAATGGAATACATTACACCCTCAACCGTTGCCACCCCGCGTGGCCACTATTCGCCCGGCGTTGTCCACAACGGCATTGTTTACGTGGCGGGCCAATTGCCCATTGCTCAGGACGGGCAGGTACAGGCCGGTACCATCGAAGAACAAACGGCCCTGTGTTTGCACAATATCCAAATGATTTTGCAAGCCGCCGGCAGCGACCTTTCCAAAATCCTGAAAGTCAACGTGTTTGTCAGCGATATTGCACTCTGGCCCCGCATCAACGCCGAGTATGCGCGGATTATGGGCGACCACAAACCCGCGCGGATCGTGGTGCCCTGCAACGCGTTGAATTACGGCTGTTTGGTGGAAATTGATTGTATTGCGGCGCAGTAATTTGGCGGCAATTAAAAAAAGCGGTTGCGTACTGGAATGTACACAACCGCTTTTTGTATGTATTCAGAGCGTTTTATACTGAGCGTCGCTAGCGTCGAAGTATAAACGCCGGAAACAATTAACTATTTTTCAATCGAGAGTGGTGACGGCTGTAACCGAAATACACCAAAAGACCCAAAGCCATCCAGGCAAGCGCCGATAAAAGGGTGGCTTTATCCAATCCGACAATCATTAGTGTACAAATTACCGCACCCAAAATAGGCACTAACGGTACCAGAGGTGTTTTGAAGGGCCGGTCGGCATTAGGCTCGTTGCGGCGCATCATCCAAACACCAAGACTTACCAGTACAAACGCCAGCAAAGTGCCGAAAGAAGTAAGGTCACCGGCCATATCACCGGGGATAAAGGCCGCAAACAAACCCACAAACACAAACAGAATCCAGTTGGATTTGTACGGCGTACGGAACTTAGGGTGCAGGTCGGAAAAGGCTTTGGGCAACAAACCGTCGTTCGACATGGAGTAAAACACGCGCGACTGGCCCATTAACATCACCAAAATAACGGAAGAGAAACCCGCGAGAATCGCTACTGTTACTGCCGTAGCCAACCATTCGTAACCCAACATGTATTTTTCAATGGCGTACGCAACGGATGCTTCTTTACCGGCTAATTTAAACTCCTGCCAGTTGGCTACGCCCGTTAAAACGTGGGAGAATAAAATGTACAAAATAGTACATACCACCAACGAGCCAAGGATACCGATGGGCATGTCGCGGCGTGGATTTTTGGCTTCCTGCGCGGCCGTAGATACCGCATCAAAACCGATAAAGGCAAAAAATACGATACCGGCACCGCCAATAACGCCACCCCAACCGTGTTTAAAGAAACCTTCGTGACCGGCAGTTCCGGCCGGAATCAAGTAGGGTTCGTGGTTGGCCGGATTGATATAACCCCAACCCACCGCAATAAAGATGAGTACAATCGCAACTTTGATAAATACGATAACCGCGTTAACAATCGCAGATTCCTGCGTTCCTTTGATCAAAAGCAGGGTAAGTGCCAACAGGATAATCAAGGCCGGTGCGTTAATCATACCGGAACTGGTTTGCACTAAGGCTTGCAGATTAGCCGGCAAATCGGCCAATTGAGCGTCGCTGAGGAGCAGAACACCGTCTTTGGCGTTTTGCAACAGGTCAGCGGGGAATTGGCTCACGGCACTACCCATAACGCGGTTAACGTGTTCTAAAGGAGAGTGACAATATTCATACGGAATAGCCCCCCCCAACAAATTATTTAGGTATTCGCTCCAGGCAATGGATACCGTGGCGGCACCCAAAGCGTATTCCATGATTAATGCCCAACCAATAATCCAGGCCAAGACTTCACCCATTGTAGCGTAAGCGTACGTGTATGCGCTACCGGCAATTGGAATCATTGCCGCAAACTCGGCATAACACAGACCAGCAAAGGCACAGCCAATGGCCGCGAAAATAAACGACAACGTAACCGCTGGACCGGCGGCATCCGCCGCAGCCGATGCGGTCCGCACAAACAGACCGGCACCAATAATAGCGCCGATACCCAGCGCCACCAAATTCATGGCGCCCAGTGTTCTTTTAAGGCCCTTATCCGAGTCGGATGCACTTGCGAGCAGTTGTGACAGCGGTTTTTTTACCCAAATATTAGACATGATAATTAAAGAATGTAGTGGTGAATCAATACGTTTTTGTTAAGATGAAGTAAAATCAGCGGCCAAGATAGAACGCTTTTTTCTTATCCTGTACAAATTAGCCGGAATATCATCCCGCATTTATCAAAGGTATTGCGACATTTGCCCACTTTTACGAGCCGATTGGGGATTTTTTTGCCCGTTAAAAAAATCCCCCACCAACGCTCCGCACGCCCGACATGAAAAAATTCTCGTTCATTTTTGCCCCTTTTTGCCTGTTTACCCTGCTCGGCATCGCAATTGCCTGCAAACGTTCGCCCAACGGCAGCGCCACCGCCCCGCCAACGGTGGCGCTACCCGATAGCGCCTTCTCCGCCCGCGTGCACTTGTCGGAGGTCAACTGCTGGACCGAAGGCGATACGTTTTACACCGTCGGCCTCCTGCACAGCCACGAGCCGTTGTGGGGGACTTATTGGCTAAAACTGGCCCTGCTCGACGGCAAAAACCGCCTCATCGAAACCGGGGGCGATTCGTGTATTGTGGTAAAAACCCACGCCGGAGCGCTGCCGCCGCACGGGCAAACGGCTTTTATGACCTGGTGGAAAATATTGGAATTGGACGCGGCACCCGATTCGGTGCTGCTGCACAGCGCCCATTGCGTGGAAGTAGCACCGGGCGCCATTCTGATGGGTCACTACACCCACGGCGGCGACAGTTTGCACACCGGCGATTCCGGGCCGTACACGTCGGTGTATGGTACCATTGTTAACCCGTTGCCGCTACCGGCCCTGCCCGAACTCAGTATTTTATTGTACGGCCCCGACCAACGCCTCCGCTGGGTGCAGGCCATGTCGCTGCAAACGGATACCAATACCGTGCGCGCCAACGCTTATGGCCCCATGAAACCCAACGAAAAACGGCAGTTTGGGGCCAATATTTACGTAAAAAACCTGCCACCGTCGCTGCGTACAGCCCGGTGGAACAAAATTGACGTACTCGCTTATGAAAAACGTTAACCGTTGGGGGCTTTTGATGGTAGTTTGCGCCGGGTGGGCTTGTACCAAACCCCAGGTCGAACTTAACCTTTGGCAAAAAGCCCAAGTGCCCAACGCCGCCGAAATCACCAGCCTTTGGATGCTCGACGATTCCACGGGATACGCCACCGGCGGGCTTTCGTGGGAAGTGGGATATTTGTACTCGACCCGCGACGGTGGTTTGCGATGGACCCAAGACACGGTGGTGCGCCACAAAATGGAATGCGTTATGGCCGATTCCGCCGGACACGTGTACGCCGTGGGCCAAAGCGGCATTTGTTGGGAGCGGCCGCCGGGTTCGGGATGGATTAAATACCGCGAAGATTACCGCTGGCACCATTCCTGCTTTATGACGGGCGCGGATAAGGGGCTGATTGTGAGCGGCGAAAGTTTTGGGGAAGGGCAAGTGCGGGTATTTGGCCCCGAATTTTTCTGGCAACAGGATACCATTCTCGAATTTCCCAACCAGTTACAGTCGGTGTGGGCCACCGATGCGCAGCACTGGCACGCCTGCGGCTTGGGTTGGGTGATCCGCTCCGATGATGGCGGTTATTCGTGGGAGCGCGCCCGCGTATCCGACGATTTTTTCAGCGACGTGCATTTCCCCGATGCGCAAACGGGTTATATCTGCGGGCACAGCGGCACCATTTTAAAAACCACCGACGGCGGCAAACAGTGGCAGGTGATCCGAAAAGGGGGCAGTATTCGGCCCCGTTTGCGGCGGTTCAACGCCATTTGGTTCGAAACGCCGGAAAAAGGCTGGGTGGCCGGAGCCAATGGTTTGTTGTGGCGCACCACCGACGGCGGCGCGCATTGGTCGGAAATAAAAGAAGCACCCACCAACGTGGATTTCGCGGAGGTATTTGTCCGCAACGGCCGGGGCTGGGTATGCGGAACGGAGGGCAGCATTTTTGTTTTTGAAGAATAGGCCGTTTACAAACTACCGGTGTAGTTGTGCGGCGTAATGCGTTTCAATTCTTCCTTTACTTTTTCACTCACGTAAAGGCCATCAATAAAATGGTGCAAAATTTCCTGGGTGATGCCCGTACGGCCCCGCGTGAGTTCTTTGAGGGCCTCGTAGGGTTTGGGGTAACCTTCGCGGCGAAGAATGACCTGAATACCTTCGGCCACGACCATCCAGTTGTCTTCGAGGTCTTCGTACAGTTTACCTTCGTTCAGCAGTAATTTCCCGATGCCTTTTTGGATGGATTGGAAAGAGATGATGGTGTGCGCCATGGGCACCCCAAGATTGCGCAATACCGTTGAGTCGGTCAGGTCGCGTTGAAGGCGGGAAATGGGCAATTTTTCGGCCAAATGCCCAAAAACGGCGTTGGCAATACCGAGGTTACCTTCGGCATTTTCAAAATCAATCGGGTTTACTTTATGGGGCATTGCGGAGGAGCCAATTTCGCCCGCTACGGTTTTTTGGCGGAAATACTCCATCGAAACATAGGTCCAAATATCGCGACAAAAATCAATCAAAATGGTATTAATCCGGCTTAAAGCGTGGCATTGGGCGGCCAAACAATCGTAATGTTCAATTTGGGTGGTGGGGGCAGAACGTTCTAAACCCAAAAACTCTTTGACAAAATTGTGCGCAAAATCCTGCCAGTCATAATCGGGGTAAGTGACGTAGTGCGCGTTAAAATTCCCCGTAGCCCCCCCAAATTTGGCTTTGTGCGGAATCGCTTCCAACAAACGGCGCTGGATTTTGAGGCGTTCGCTGAATACGGCAATTTCTTTGCCCAATAACGTGGGCGAAGCCGGTTGGCCGTGCGTGCGTGCGAGCATGGGAATCCGCGCCCAATCGAGCGAAAGCGCATCCAATGCGTCGGTGAGTTTTTGGAGCGCCGGGTAGTATTCGCGTTCCAACGCGTGTTTAAACAACAAAGGAATCGCCGTATTATTAATGTCCTGGGAGGTAAGACCAAAGTGCACAAATTCGCGCAAATCGCCCATTTCCAAACCATCAAAACGCTCTTTGAGGAAATATTCCACCGCTTTTACATCGTGGTTGGTCGTGCGTTCGGTGTTTTTAACGTACTCGGAATCGGCAATGCTAAAATGCTCAAAAATGCCGTTGAGTTCGTCAATTTTATTGTCATCAAAAGCACTCAGTTCGGGTAGCCCCATCTGGCACAGCGCAATAAAATATTGAATTTCCACAAAAACACGATAACGAATCAGGGCATGTTCTGAAAAATAGGCGCTGAGGCCCGCGGTTTTGTCGGCGTAACGGCCATCAATGGGCGAAATTGCGGTGAGCATTGTGTGCGATAAAGGACAAATGAATGAATAAAAATATAACTGGCGCAAAATTACTTATAAAAAAGGGAATCGCAGGAAGGTAAAATAAAAGGCCGCTTTTTTATTAGTCTTCCCCCAATCCTTTCCAGCCCTGTAACCCGCCCGTGTGCACGGCCACCACCACGGCATCGGGCGGAAAAAAGCCGCTTTGCTCCAATTGATCAAGGCCGTACATCATCCGCGAAGTGTAAAACGGATCGAGCCGAATCCCTTTTTTTTGTTCAAACTGGCGCGCAAACGCCAAAATATCGGCGGGAGGTTGGGCAAATTTACCCCGGATAAATTCCGTAAAAAAGTGAAGATTTTGCCTCGGCGGGTACCCGGCTTCGGCGAGCATTTGGGCAATACTGCCCGGGCTAACCCCGTAAGCCGCCGCCGGAAACACCAAAACCGTCCCAAAACCCGCCAAACCGGCCAAAATTCCCGCGGCCGTGCAACCCGTACCGGCCGGAACGGCCACAAACAACCGCTCCGAAGGAACATCCGGGAATTCGGCGCGAATTTCCCGGGCAATATCCGCACAACCCTCCAAACCCTCCGCGGTGGCTCCGCCTTCGGGCACAATAGCAAACCCCGGAAACTGCGCCACAATGGCCTGCACCACGGGCGACTCCATTTTTTGGTCGTATTCGATTTTGGGAATGGGAAATAACCGCATCCCCTGCCGGAGCGCCTCGGCGAGGGTGGGATTACTAAAATCGGCGGCTACCCCGCGCAGGATAGCCGCCGTTTGCAGTTGAAACAAAGGCCCCGCGTGCGCCAACGCATGCAGGGAATTGGAAAACGCACCGCCAAATGACACCACGCCTGGCACCCCTTCCCGCTGTAAACGGGCGAGGGTTCGGTGCAGTTTGCGCCATTTGTTGCCCTGCACCGTGGGGTGAATCAGGTCATCGCGTTTTACGTGAAGCGTCATTTTACCTCGGTTTTGCGCTCGGTGTACATCCCAAAAATGCCCAAACCATTCAGCAAATTGCTGTACACCGCCGTGGGTTCGGCAAACGGGTTGCCACTGTTGTCGTTTTGGCGTTTGGCCGAACTCGACCACTTGTAATAATCGGCGGTAACACTGCGAATAACCAAAGTGTAAGGCAGCGAATCACCGGTCGTGGAGTCATAAAACGCTGGCCCAAAGCGACCGATAAATTTATAATCCTGACCATCGAATAGTTTATCACTGATTAAAGCCGAACCGGCATAACTATTGACCAAATTCGGGTCATTTTCGGTTTCAAAAAAAGATCTAAGATTCAGGTAAGTCGTATCGAAAATCGGTTCCCCATTTGGGTCCTGGCCAATATAATCCACATAGGGATACAGGCGCTCCATGGAAAGTTCGTAATAATTTTCTTCACCGGGCGCATCTTTGATCACAAAAGACAATTCATGCCGGATGGTATAGGGGTCACCGGCGGGAATATTTCTTTTTAAGGCAATTTGCTCGGGCAAAGCCACCTGCCGGGGCAATTCCTGCGAAGCAATAACTCCGTTAAAATCGGGGTGCGATACCCGGATTTCGTATTTTTTACCCACCTGCAACGGCGTGGGAAAGGCTCCTACGTACACAAAAGCCGAATCGGCGCTGAGGGGCGACAACAACAGCGTTTTTTGGCCATCTTCCCACCATTCCACAACAGCCCCTTTGATGTACCATTTGGAATAATCATCCACGGTTTCAAAAACGCCAAAATTGCGACTCAACACCAACCGGATGGACGTGTCGGTATTGGCAACAATTTGGTGAAACACCAGCGATTTGTCAAATTCCGGCGGATCGGCCTCAATTTTTTGGCTAAAAAAACCGCTGCACGACGAAAACAATGCCGCGAATACAACTAAAATAAGGATATTTTTCATGATAAAATGTTGCGCTTAAAATTTAAAACTCCAGTTGATATAGGGGATAATGGGAAATAAGGCGGCTTTTTTTAGCACCGCCCGTGAGGTAGTGGAACCGTCGGGGTTGATAACGGTTTCGGTATCGCGGAACAAAAAGAACGGATTGGCCCGGCTGTACCCGTTGTACGCGCCCAGCGACCAGGTGCGCTCGTACCGTTTTTTCTTTTTGGTAAAATCCACCCCAAAGTCCAAACGGTGGTACGAAGGCATCCGGAAATTATTGCGCTGCGGCGTATGTTCCGTTTGAGAGTAGTACTCCTGACCAAAAAAGTCGTTGCCCGGCGAAGGGGTCAGGTAAATGGAACTGGGAAAAGTAACGGCGTTGCCGGTGGCGTACACCCAGGTGGCCGCGAACGATACTTTTTTATTGAGTTTGTACGATGCCGTGATTTCAAAATCGTGGCGGCGATCAAATTTATACGGGTAGCGTTCGCCGTAGTTGATATTGTCAAATTGCCGCCAGGCCCACGACAGGGTATAACCTACCCAACCGCTGAATTTTCCTTTTTTCTTTTGCACAAAAAACTCGGCACCGTAAGCCGTTCCTTTGCCCTGCGAAACGCGGTTTTCCCACCCCTGAAACTGAAACGCACTCGCGCCCTCGTTAAAGGCAATGACATTGTCCATTTCTTTGTAAAACACCTCCACGCTCAATTCATACGATTGGCGCAGGGTTTTGGCCAGCCCCAACGCCGCCTGCCACGAGCGTTGCGGCTTTACTTTATTGGTCGAAGGCAACCAAAGATCGGTGGGCAACCCGATACTTTCATTGGTCAGCAGGTGAATATACTGCTGCATAGTGCTGAATCCGGCTTTTACCGAATACCCGCGATCGAACAAATAACGGGCATTAAAACGGGGTTGCAACGAAAAATACGCTTTGCCGGAGGGCGCAAAACCCGAAAAGTGCAAACCCGTGTTCACGCGCAGGCGATCGGTGATTTTCCAATCGTCTTCGGCGTAAAGGGCAAATTCAGTGGCCTTAATATCCGGCTCGATAAAGTCGGTTTTCAGGTTAAAAGTATCGTTGGGGGCCACCGTACTGATGAGCGATGTGAATTTGCCCGGCTGAAACGTGTGCAGAATGGCACTGGCCCCGAAACGCACGTAATGCGTGGGATTGGGAATAAAATCAAAATCCACTTTGGCCGCCCAATCGTTGATGCCAGAGAAATATTTCAGGTCAAAAAGGCTGTTTTCTTCCAATTTTCCCTGACTGTCAAACGACTGACTTTCGGCCCCAAAACCGGTGTTAAATCGGTATCGGCTGTACGTAACGGTGGTGTTGGCAAACAATTTGGGGGTGAAAATATGGTTCCAACGCAGGGCCGCCGTGCGGTTGCCCCAACCCAATTCGCTGTTAAATTTGTCTTTGTACCGCACCACGTTGTTGCTGTTATCCTGCTCGCTCAAACGTAAATAAAACTCGTCGCTGCCGCCGTAATAACTCAGGTAGAGGCGATCTTTGTCCGAGAGGCGGTAGTTGACTTTAGCGTTTACATCGTCGAAAAAATACCCGGCAACGCCATCGCTGCCATCACCGGCGCTGCGAAAACCCGCTTTGATGAGTGGCCGCGCCAACAAATCAATGTAGGTGCGGCGCCCCGAAACGATAAACGAAGAACGGCCCTTTTTGAGCGGTCCTTCGAGGGTCATTTTGGAGGCCACAATCCCGATGCTGCCTTCGCCGTGAAACTCGTTTTCGTTGCCTTCTTTCATGTTAATTTCAATCACCGACGACAAACGGCCGCCATATCGGGCCGGAAAACCACCTTTTACCAACGACACATCTTTAATTGCATCGGCGTTGAACACCGAAAAGAAGCCAAATAAATGCGAAGCGTTGTACACCGGAACCCCATCCAGCAAAACCAAATTTTGGTCGGGGCCGCCGCCGCGCACGTACAAACCACTTTGACCCTCGCCGCCACCCGATACACCGGGCAACAATTGCAGCGCGCGGAGCACGTCTTTTTCACCCAATAAAGCGGGGATGTTTTTTATTTGTTCAATGGGAATGTCGATGCGGCTCATTTGGGCGCGCTCTTCGATGCGTTCGTAGCGTTCCGCCACAATTTCCACTTCGCCCAGCACCGAGGCTTCGTCGAGGGACAGGTTGAGCGAAGTATTTTCGCGCAGGCGGGTTTTGTAGAGCAGTGGTTTGTAGCCCACGTAACTCACCGAAATAATGACCGAATCCTGGGCGGGCAGGGTAAGGCTGTAAAAACCAAAGGTATTGGTGGTTGCGCCTTTTTTGGAAGTCAGTTCCTGTACGGTAGCGCCGATTAATGCTTCACCGCTGGCGCGGTCCGAAATGGTACCACTAATGGTGAATTTTGTTTGTGCCCACGCCGTTTCGGGAACCGAACACCACAGCAGCAGGCAGATAAAGAAATTGAAAAGTCGTAGTTGTGTTAATTGCATGAATAAAGGTAATTAGCAAGATATAAATGAAATCATCGCCCCAATGACGTTTAAAAACGGAAATACGTTGTGAGAACGGGTAGTTTTTTAAAAAGAATGCATAGAAAATTCAAGCATTAGTCGGAAATTACCGGATAATCGCCGACATTTGCCGACGCTATTGGTCGTAAAGAGCGGATAATTGTGATCAAAATTAAGCAAGAAAATTATGAACGACGCATTAAAAAATCCATTTCTATTGTTTATCGCCGGCCTTTTGGCGATTTGGCTTGTGTTTAAAATCCTCAAAGTGTTTATCAGCCTTGGATGGATTTTTATTCTGGCCTTTGTTATTTTATTCATTGTCAACCCACGTTTCAGAGATATTGTGCAACATTTCTTTGCAAACATTTTCAAGTCTTAACTATAAAAATCAACTTAATTAGAAAATGAGTACTGAGTTTCAGCCTAACCAGCCCAAATCATTTTGGCAGCGCCCCGAGGGTGTCACCGGCGGTTTATTTATGGCCGCAATTATTGGGGCGGCGGCGTATTTCCTGGTTCCAATTTTGAGCACTATTGTGTGGAATACCGTTAACCTCGCCGTTGGTTTGGGCGTGTTGTTTGGCTTGGTATACGTCGTATTGGACCCGAAAATGCGCAATTTGGTGTGGTACATGTATAAATCGGTCATGCGCTGGATCACCGGCGTATTTGTGGAAATTGATCCCATCGGTATCCTCAAAAGTTACATCGAAGATTTGCGCGACAGCCTGGGCAAAATGAACCAGCAAATCAGCAATCTGAAAGGACAGATGTACAAAATGTCCGAAATGATCAAACAAAACCAGCGCGAAATCCAAAACAACCTCAGTTTGGCGGGGCGCGCTAAAGATACCGGCCGCGAAAATATCATGGTCCTCAAGGCACGTAAAGCGGGCCGTTTGCAGGAATCCAACATGAAACTGGAAGACGTGTACAAACGCATGGAAGTGTTGTACCGCGTATTAACAAAAATGTACGAAAACTCCGAAATTATGCTCGAAGACCTCAGCGATCAGGTGGTGGTAAAAGAGCAGGAGTACAAAGCCATCAAAGCCAGCCACTCCGCCATGAAATCGGCGCAGGCGATTTTGACCGGTAATTCCGATAAAAAATACATGTACGATATGGCCCTCGAAGCAATGGCCAACGATGTTGGTCAAAAAGTGGGTGAAATGGAACGTTTCATGGACATGAGTAAAAACATCATGGAATCCATTGACCTCCAGAACGGTGTGTTTGAAGAAGAAGGTTTGGCAATGCTCGAAAAATGGGAAAAAGAAGGTGTTTCTTTCCTGTTGGGCGGCGAAAAACAACAAATCATCAACAAAGCAAAGTCCAACGAAGTACTCGACCTGAACGCTGCTACGCCCAAACTGCCCACCAAGCAGGAACGCGGTGGCAATCAGTACGATTCGTTGTTCAACGATTAATACACCTTCACTTTAAAAAAAATGCCCGTCGCAGCGACTACAATCGCACCGCGGCGGGCATTTTTTTTATTGGGCAAAAAAGAAAGCGTGGGTCAACGCCCCCGCAATACCGCCCAAAATGGGACCAACCACCGGAATCCAGGCGTAAGACCAGTCGTTGCCACCTTTACCGGGAATGGGCAACAAGGCGTGCATTAACCGGGGACCCAGGTCGCGGGCCGGATTAATGGCATAACCCGTAGTGCCACCCAACGATAAACCAATGGACAACACCAAAAAGCCCACCGCCAGCGGGTTAAGCCCATCGGCAAATTGGTTAGCGCCCAACGCCGAAATACCCAGCATCAGCACAAAAGTGCCGATGAACTCGCTGATAAAATTGGCCGTGGTGTTGCGAATGGCGGGTGCCGTGCAAAACACCGCCTGTTTGGCCCCCGCGTCGTCGGTGCGTTCCCAGTGCGGCAAATATTGCAGCCACACCAAACCAGCGCCCAACATAGCGCCGAGCATTTGCGCAACGATGTACAGGCCCACTTTGGCCCATTCAAATTTCCCCGCCGCCGCCAACGCCAGGGTAACGGCCGGATTCAGGTGCGCTCCACTGGCCTTTCCCGCCAGATAAACGCCCATCGTAACGGCCATTGCCCACCCCAGGGTAATGACAATCCAGCCCGAATTTTCGTTTTTTGTGCCGCGTAACACGACACCGGCCACCACGCCGTTGCCCAGCAGGATCAACAGGGCAGTACCGATAAGTTCTCCAATAAAAGCGTCGTTCATTTTGTAATGATGTATAGTAGTAGTTAAATAATCAAACCGAGGACCGTAAAAAAGACTGTTTTGTGTTTTTTAATAATATTGAGCCAAACGCCCCAAATCCACGTTTCCACCCGTCAAAATCAAACCCACTTTTTGGCCTTCGAACAAGGGTTTATTGCGCAAAATGGCCGCCAAAGGCACCACACAACTGGGCTCTACCACAATTTTCATCCGTTCGTACACCAGTCGCAACGCGGCTTTAATTTCATCTTCGCTCACCAACAATACATCGGCAACGTGGCTGCTGATAATCCCAAATGTCCGCTCGCTCAGGGTCGTTAATAGCCCGTCGGCAATCGTATCTACGTAAGGGGCTTTTTCCACTTTTCCGGCCCGTAAACTGTGCCAGGCATCCGATGCGCCTTCGGGTTCACCCGCGTAGATGCGCGCCTCGGGCAGGAGGGCGCGGGTAGCGAGACAGGTACCCGACATGAGGCCGCCGCCGCCCACCGGGGCAATCACCGCATCGAAAGGACCGGCGTCTTCGATGAGTTCTTTGGCGCAGGTGGCCTGACCCGTAATCACGCGTTCATCATCGTACGGGTGCACAAAAGCCGCACCCGTTCGGTCGAGAATCTCGCGCAGGGCGCTTTCGCGGGCAACCTGGTTGGGCGCGCAAAAAGTAACCTCCGCGCCGTAACCTTTTACGGCGTTGATTTTCACCGAGGGCGAATTTTCGGGCATCACAATGTACGCCTTTACCCCCAAAATCCGGGCGGCATAAGCAATGGCCTGGGCGTGGTTACCCGATGAATGCGTGGCCAAACCGCGTTCCAGTTCCGCCGCCGTGAGGGAAAGGGCCGCATTCATGCCGCCGCGAATTTTGAACGCGCCAATTTTTTGAAAATTTTCGCATTTAAAATGAAGTTCACAGCCCGCCATCGCGTTGATACTCGATGACGTGAGTACCGGCGTACGGTGGATATACGGCGCTATCCGCTCGTGTGCTTGTTGTATTTCGCTAAAGTTCATATTGCATCAAAAGTAAAAAATCGGTTATGAGTTACCCCACAAAGTACCCACTAACCGGTGAAAATGGTGCACACCCGTTTCCCGTTCCGGCGAAAAACGCCCGTGCCGGTAAAACCGCGATTGTGTCCCGAGGTGCACTTGTTCCACCACGGCTTCGTCTTCTCGTTCTACCAAATCAATGTCGGCCCCGGCTCCGGCGTTCAATTTGGAAGGATCCCAAACGTAGGCGCGAAAACTGACTTTGGTCAAATTCACGGTAATTGGCCGCACGATATTGAGCGAAAGCCCCCACGGGTAAAAATTAAACATCATATTGGGATACAACCAAAAATAATACGCCGCAACGGCCTGTCCCGCATCTTCGTGGTCCGCCGGGAGGTCAAACACGTGTTCGCCACCCTTGCTAATGCCCACCTGGCAATTGCTGTACGCGTAGGTTTCGGTGCGGTACGCCGACCAATCGAGCGTTGCCGCGAGGTCTTTGTGGACAAAAGGAATATGAAACCCTTCGAGGTAATTGTCGCAGTACAAGGCCCAATGGGCTTTTACCAAATAATCGCGCGAGCGTTCGGGGGCAAAACGGAATTGTTCAACGGGCAAAAAACCCACTTTTCGCTCCATATCGCCCACCCACGCGTCAAAATCAAACGCCGGTTCGAGGGCATTAAACACAAATTGCCGCCAGCGCCGCAGCGGAATTTTGGGCAAATGATCATCGGCACAGGGAAAATTCAGGGCTTGTTGCATTTCGGGCATGGACACAAACTGCCCATCCAGGCCAAAGCGCCGCCCGTGATAACCGCACACGATGCTGCCGCGTTCGAGCCGCCCCGGGTGTTCCACCAAAATTTTACCCCGGTGGGTGCACACGTTAGAGAAGCACTGCAAACGGCCATTTTCGTCGTTGAGCAACAACAGCGGCTCGTCCAAAAAATGGTCCATAAACCGGTATGGCAGGGCATCTTTGGGGAGTTTAACGGCATCTTCGGCCCCAATGACCATTTGCCACGAGCGCGCAAAAATACGTTCCCGCGCTTGTTCAAAAACATCGGGATGGTGGTAAAAGGTACCGGGTAAAGTAGTTGCCGAACGAGGATCTTCGTTGATAGAAAACATACGGCGTTTATCCATTAAATAAGTCCCCGTGATTTTAACTCCAGGTACTTATTGATTGTATTTAAGGTCAAATCTTCGGGGCGGGTGAGAATAGACTGAATGCCGTATTGCCGCAAACGGGTGACCATTTCCTTTTTTTCGTGCAAAAATTGCCGGGAAACCGTTTGCCGGAAAATATCGGAACTGCGGCGCAATGGCTGGCGGGAAAAGGTTTGAATTTCGGTGTTTTCAAAAAACACCACCACCAGCAAATGCGCGGTATTTAAGCGGCGCAAAGTAGGTAACACCCGTTCCAGGGCGTAACTACTTTCAAAATTGGTAAACAAAATCAACAACGAGCGGGCACTGATAAACCGCCGGATGGCCTGGTACAACAATTCGTAATTCGACTCGCCGGGCCGTTCTTTTTCGCGGTACAGCGCTTCCATGATGCGTTGTAACTGGCTGGCGCTGCGGTCGGCCTTAATGGTGCTGCCCATTACGTCGGAGAAGGAAAACAACCCCGCTTTATCTTGTTTTTTGAGGATAATATTGGAAATAGCCAACGAGGTATTAATGGCATAATCCATCAGGGAAAGGCCGTTAAAAGGCATTTTCATGGCGCGGCTTTTGTCCACAATACAATACACCTGTTGGCTTTTTTCATCCTCGTATTGGTTCACCATGAGGGTATTGTGCCGGCTGGATGCTTTCCAGTTAACACTGCGGTAATCGTCGCCCTCCACGTAGTTTTTGATTTGTTCAAATTCGTAACTATGCCCGATGCGGCGCATTTTTTTGATCCCTACCTCGTGGGCGATATTGCGCAGCGCCCGCAATTCGTAGCGTTTCATCTGAATAATAGACGGATAAACGTCGGCGGTATCAGGCTGTCCCAATCGGAGGCGGCGTTGCACCAAACCAAGTCGGGTATTTACCAAAGCGTTGGTAATGCCAAAAGCGTACACGCCCCGGGTGTGTGGCGTCAGGTCATAATCGAGGGTCGTGCTGGCCCCGGCGGGTAACCCAAAAGAAAAGCGCAGGTCGCGTTTTTGCAGTTGAAACGGAATTTCGTCGTACACCTCGAACGTCAGGTGGAGCCGGGCGGCGTTTTCGAAGGAAAGGGTTACTTTATTGGGGTCGCCGAGCGAAAAAACGGGATTGATGGTTCTTTTGCAAAAAACCTTGGGCCGCTGGGTGTACAGCAACAGCAATTCTACCACGACCAGTAATATCGCCAGGGCAAACAAGGCTTTGGCCAAGGGCAAAAGCAGCGCAAAGGGAAAGGAAAGCGCAAAAAGCGCGGCGATACTTCCAAAAAGAATAAAAAAACGATTGGTCAGATGCGGCATAGATGCTGAATTGTGGGGCAATGATAACGCGATATTGCGTGATTTTGCGACTAAAAGGGAGATAAAATTTAATTCTTTCGGGCATTCACCAAACTTTAACGGTAAATCACTTTACTTTTGCCCCGCTTTGCGTCACAAAAGGCACACTAATGGTCCATTACAATACGACCAAAGCATTGATCACATTTATCGTTAAACAAAATTAGTACAATAACAATGTTGCAAACCATTCGTCTGTTTTTAGCAGCCGCATTCTTCCTTACCGTTGTGTCTGCACAGGCGCAAACTGCCCCCAAATGCGGCCACATGAACCTGGGTAATTTGTTGGAAAGCCTTCCGGAAACCACCGAAGCCAACAAACAACTCGAAGCATTAGTTAATGAATTGGGTGTAAAAGGAGATTCTTTGGCAAAAGCATTTGAAACTGCCGCTGCCGCTTTTCAGGCCGATTATCAAGCCGGAAAACTGACGCCGGTTGTTGCCCAACAACAATACGCCGTTTTGGAAAAACAACAAGCCGAAGTAACCGCTTACGAGCAAAAACTGGAAGCGCAGGTAGTTGCCAAACGCGAAGAACTGCTCAAACCGATTCTCACCAAAGTATATGATGCCATCAAAATGGTTGCCAAAGAAAATGGTTATTCCATGGTTTTTGACACCAGTACCGGGGCCACTTTGTACGCCCTCGAATCGGAAGATGTTACGGCTTTGGTTCGTAAAAAACTGGGGCTTCAGTAGTTAGTGCTGCATCCGGGTAGTGTAATTACCCAATTGCACGGGCGGTCTTATCAAGCGTATATCATCAATTTTGGTTGATGTGGCCTGATGAGACCGCCTTTTTTGTGCCTGAGCATGTATCTTCTTGACAAATTTTCCGTAGTTTTAGCAAATATACTAATTTTGCCCGCCGCAATAACACCAGGCCGTTTTTAAAAAAACATTTATGGCAAAGCAACAATACAAAAAAAACGTTTCCAAACCAACCTCCACGCCGGCCGCTAAAAGCAACGCTCCGGCCATTGCTGCACTATCCGACAATGCGCCCAAGTGGTTTGCGTTAATGGTCGCTGCATTAGGAGTTATTTTGTATTCCAATACCGTTTTTCACGATTTTACGCTCGACGATTTCGGCGCCATTAAAGAAAACTGGATTGTAAAAGGAGGACTCAAACACTGGGGAGTACTGTGGAGCAGCGAATACCGCTTTGGTTCGTGGGCCAGCCCTGGATCACTTTACCGCCCGCTCACGCTGGCTATGTTTTCGCTGGAATGGCAGGTAAAAGAAGGCCCGATGATGGGCCATATCATGAATATGGTGTGGTATGGCGTTACCGGGTATGTCCTGTGGACAACGCTGCGCCGGGTCATGGCCGACTATTCCTGGACGCTGCCCGCCCTCATCACGTTGATTTTTATTGCCCACCCGATTCACACCGAAGTGGTGGCCAATATCAAAAGCCGCGACGAAATTATTTCGTTGTTGTGCAGCATCACGGCGATTAATTTCCTGTGGCGGCACTTTGAAACCAACGAAAAAAAATGGCTGTATTCCGCCGTTGGCATCTACGGATTGGGCATGTTTGCCAAAGAAAGTGGCATTACGTTTTTGGCCGTTTACCCGTTGACCATGTGGTTTTTCACCAAAAAACCTTTTTCCGAAATCGCCCGCATATCGGCCCTGTTTTTGATCCCGGCCCTGTTTTTCCTGTTGGTGCGCCACAACGTTTTGAGCGCCCAAAACTACACGGAAGTATATTCCATTTTGGATAACTTTTTGGTGGGTGCCAAAGACAGCGCGTCTCGTTTGGCCTCGGCCCTGATGATGTGTTGGGAATACCTGCGGGTGCTCATTTTCCCGCACCCTTTGGTGAGTGACCGGGGCTATCCGCAATTGTCGGCGGTGACCTTTTCCGATTGGCGAGCCATTGCCGGTACCGTTACTTACTTCGGGATGGGCATTTGGGCGTTGATGAATTTGGGCAAAAAACACCTGTTGTCGTACGCGATTTTGTTGTATTTGATCACGTTTTCGTTGTTTAGCAACGTCATTATCATGATTGGTACTTCTTACGGTGAACGTTTGTTGTACGCGCCGTCGTTGGGGTATTCCATTGCTTTGGCGTGGGTGTTGCACCGTTTTTGGGGCAATTTGGACAAATCGAAGGAAACCACGTTTAACAATACCACACTGTGGACGGTCGCCGGTATTTTGCTGGTGGCTTTTGCCTTTAAAACAATGGTTCGCAACCAGGCCTGGAACAACTCTTATACGTTGTACGAAGCGGATTATCCAACGTCGCCCAATTGCGCTAAACTGAGTTACCACCGTTCGTTGGAAATTAACAACAACGGACTTGATAAAAAAACGGATGCCGTTACCAATCCTCAAATGATCGAGGATGCCATTAAGGCGTATAGCCGCACCATTGAATTGTACCCCGAATACCACGATGCTTATGGCAGCCGGGGTTTGGCATATTTCCGGTTGCAGCAGTACGAAAATGCGTACAAAGACTACCGGGTGGCGCTGAAATACCGCCCGAACGACGCCAAGGTATTATCCAATATGGGCTATATTTATTTCCTGCGGGCGCAGCGTCCGGGCAACCAACTGGCGGCCTCGGAACTGGATTCGGCGGAAAACGTGTACCGCCGTTCGATTCAATTTGATCCGCGTTTTGTGGATGCACGCCGGAATTTGGGCGCGGTATTGGCCATGAAACGCAGTTTCCCTGCCGCCATTGAACAATGGAAAGAGGGCCTGAAATACGCCCCCGAAAACCCAACGCTGCATTTCTACATTGGTTCGGCGCATTGCGATATGGGCGATAAAGAATCGGCGAAACCCTGGTTTGAAAAAGCGCGGCAATTATCGCCCGCACTGGGGCCACAAATTGACCAAAAACTGGCGCAATAAAAAGCCACCCAACCAAGCCGCATTTACTGGCGGGTGAAGGAGCCAGAAAGGGAACGACCGGTTGGGGGCTGGAGAGCGTTTCGTAAAAATAGATCAAAGGCATCCGGTAGGAAGTTGACCCTTGTGATTTGGTTTATTGCGGCGTTTGATGGGGAGGTGTTTTTCTTGATACAAATGTAGGGCCGACGCCTCGAACCAAGCGAGCACTTGAACCAAATGCGCATCTGCCGGAATAAAACCGGGAATTGACTGAACGAAACTAGTAACTCGACTTAAAAGGGATGCTAATGCGCACTCGGGTACCGGCGGGTTGTTCGAAGGCATCTTTTAAATCCGTGATTTCCACGTTGGCCACGCCATTTTCTAAATGGGCAAACGCGCGCAGGCGGTCGGAAATCAATTGCATGCCCACCGATGTATGACGAGGTGGTTTAATGTCTTTGGGGAAAGGTGAAAATGTTCGTCCGACACCATTGTCCTGCACAACTATTTCCAGATTATTGCCCGATCGGCTAATGACAATATCAATTTGTCCGCCGCCCTTGGGGGCCAACCCGTGCAAAATGGCATTTTCAATGAAGGGTTGTAAAAACATGGATGGCACGGTGATATCGTCTTCGTCCAGATCGGGATCTACCTCAATGTGCCAGGTAATTTTTTGTTCAAACCGATAACTTTCCAGTTCCATATAGTGGCGCAACATGCCCAGTTCGTCGGCAAGGCTAATGGAAATGGAACGGCTATTGTCGAGAATTTTACGGATTAACCGCGCAAATTGCCCCAAATATTCGCTGGCCTTTACGGGTTCACTGGACAAAATATAACGATTGATCGAGTTCATGACGTTGAACAGGAAATGGGGATTTAATTGCGAACGCAATAATTTAATTTCCGATTCGGTGGCTTTTCGTTCACTTTCGGCAACGGCCAAATCCAGGCGTTGGCGTTCGGCTTCCCGTTGTTGTTTTTCGATGGTTAACTGTTGTACGTACAAACGGTACCGGTAATAAAAGGAAGTAACAACGCTCACCAAAAGTAAAATAACCGAAGCCAGCAGCAGCCGAAACCACCAGGTATTACTCCAGTGTGGGTGAATGACAATAATTAGTTTTTTGGCCAATGTCGTTTCGGTCCAAATCCCTTCGGCATTGGCCGAAATAAATTGAAAAATGTACTCTCCCGGAATTAAATTAGCATAGGTAACAAAATATTGCGTCCCCAGATTTACCCAGTTTTCGGGTTCACCCACGCGCGACAACGAAACGCGGTATTGATTCAGCACCGGATTGAGGTACTCCAAAGCCGCCAATTCCAATCGAATCGTATTTTGATTATAAGGTAAATCAATGCGAGAAACAGCGTTAATTGAACTATCCGTTACCCACTCATGATCGTGAATTTTTAAGCCTAAAATGGCTAACTTAGGGGCGTTTCCGTTGTTTTTAATGGAATCGGGGTGAAATACGTCAATACCTTTTTTGTTGCCCAACCAAATGCGGCCTTCGGAATCCAGGAGCGCCGCGTTGGGATTAAATTCGTTGGACAACAACCCATCGTTTGTGGTATAATGGCTAAAAGTATAGGTATCCAGCCCTGGCATAAACCGAACAATACCTACGTTTGTGCTCAGCCACAAATAACCTGTACGGTCCTGCACGATACCATAAATATAATGGTTAGGTAAGCCATCGGCTTCGGTGATTTCGGCTTTTTTTTCAAAACTTATCGCGTCAATGCGCAATATCCCCTTCGATGTTCCGACCCAAATATCACTGGTACGGGTGTCTTGCCAGAAGCAGTTAACATCCCCTGCACAGTTGAGCCGGTGTAGTACGTTATGTGGTAAGGTTGCCGCCCGGACTTGCACATAATGGTCTCCACCCTGCCAAAGTTGGCCCTGGCGGTCGCAAAAAAGACTATACACATTATCAGATGAGAGTCGCGTCTCTTGGAGCGTACTTAAATCAATGGTGTACAATACCCCCAACCCGCCCACAAAAACGGTATTCTTTTGGGTAGAGGCAACCACATCCAGGTACGCCCCCCCAATTTCCGAGGATTTTCGAAGCATCCATTTGTCCTGTTCCGGCTTATACTGGTACAAACCATCGAGCGCAAATGCCCACGTATTTTTGTGGATATCCCGAACTGCTTTGGCATAACCCAGATGTTGGTCAACCAAAGGAGCGGTGTTAAATGGATGGCTCCGAACGGTCTGACGCCCCCTTTTGGCAAACAACCAAATATTGCGTTTGTCTTGTTCAAAAATGGTCAAAATGGGTTGTGCCACCGTATTTTGTACCGGAGCATAAAAAGGCAAATGAACGTCGTATCGTTTGAAATAAACCCCTTCGCCGCGAACGGACCACCAAAGAAAGCCGTCTTTTTCAAGAATGACCTCCGTCAGTTGAGATGTTCTTTCGGTTGTGCTGCCGTACTCAGCGGCCCCAATCAGGCGCTGAAACTGCTGATCTGTTCCGTCGAAGGTGTAAACATTTCCGCTTTTATACACCATCACCAGCGCACCGTTGGGCAGTGTTGCCAATGTGTTTAATGCCTGAATTTTTTCCAATGGATTGGAATAATAGCGGGTTGGATGAGCGGATTCCGGTTGAAAAGAGAACAAACCAAGTTTTGAAGCCAGCCAAATGCCGTCTTTACAATTGCTGCTAATGTGAAAAACATCTATACTTTCTCCCTGTAACAAAGGTACAGCGTACTGTGTTTGTTGGGCAATTGATCCATTTTCGGCAAAACGAAGGGCCAGTATCCGTTGTTTTTTGCCCCAGTAATCCATGCCCCAGATACACTTGAGTTTTCCGTTGCTAAAAGTATCAGCAACGCACCTCATTGCGGGAAAATCTGGCGCAACCAATACCGGGGGAGCAGATGGCGATTGTGTATCCAATCGAAAGAGCGTTTTCGACACCAATACGTATAAATAACGGCCTTGCTCCATTGCAGCAATGTAATAACGCACTGAATTGGGATCATCAATTGCAGCGGTATCTCGGATGAAAAAATGCCTGAATTGCCCCGTCTGGGGCGAAAAACAGTTAATGGCTTCTTCCGTAGTGAACCAAATCTGGCCACTTCCATCTTCAAAAAAAGAACTCTGAATATTGGCTCCTTTTATCGAATGGGGGTTGTGTCCATCCGGTTTAAATACCTGCACACTGCGTCCATTGTAACGGCAAAGACCGTCAATCGAACTTATCCAGATGAAGCCCTGCCGGTCCTGATACAAAAAACTATTAATGGTTTGGTGTAAACCTTGCTTAGGGCCTAAATAATGAACCGGATAGTTGGTTTGCCCATCTAAACGAAGGCTGCCGCCCACTGATAACATCAGGAGCAGCAGTCCACGTATTGTTTGTTGTAACCAACTGTTCATCGTTGCGTCCTGATTGGTATTGTTCGAACGTCGTTATTGGTCTAACGCCGCAGAGAAAAGGTTTTTGGGTAATACCTTCGATACGCCCCAGATACCTACGCCCACAATACCCAACCAAATTAATATCCGAATGATAAAGGCAGGCAAGGTCCGTAAAGGTTGTACGTTTTCGGTGATATAGCCACTTTCTTTCAGTCGGTTAAATAATTCTACCCGGTTAATTCGGCCACAATCACAAATAGCCTCTGTTTCTGGCGGTAGC
>Ga0075154_10000964_pt1 | contig 21906 bp, 17 predicted proteins | sample JI71714BDNA_FD_70965 | JGI IMG/M metagenome (GOLD analysis project Ga0075154, IMG submission 70965) | Wastewater effluent complex algal communities from Wisconsin, to seasonally profile nutrient transformation and Carbon sequestration -... | ecosystem: Engineered > WWTP > Effluent > Algae...
CATGAATGCGCTGGCTGCGCTTGGGCTGGCGCTCGGGGTTCTTTCGCCGACCGAGACGGTGCAACAGAAAGCCAATCGTAGAGGCTGGATCCCCGCACGGATTCGGCTGGAGGAGTATCCGCAGCTTAAGCGACTGGCTTGGCAAGTACACGGCACGGACACGCTGACGCCTCCTGAAGCACTGAGCATCTACACGCGCAACAGTAGACACATGGATGAAAGCGCTATGGAGCCGCATGAGCGGGAGTTGTTGGAAGCCTTACACCTGGCGCTCGGCGAATCGCATGTTTGAGCGGCAACACCACCAGCGCATCGCGCGCGTGCTGGAATCTCTAGACACCTCATTGCTGCTATCCCATGGATGCTTTTTTGGTGGCGGTACCGCTATTGCCATGCGCTACGGCGAATACCGTGAGTCGGTAGACATCGATTTCCTGTGCTCCGATCCGGATGGGTTTCAAGCAATGCGAAAAATGCTGGACGCCAGAAAGGACCTCGGACCAATCCAACTGGACGGTACTCCCAACTGGCAGCTTGTTCGAGAGTTGAGGGCAGACGGGTACGGCGTCCGCACCACGCTTCTGGTCGAAGGCCAGACGATTAAGTTCGAAATCGTGAAAGAAGGCCGCATAGAGTTCGCGAAACCTGACCGCAACGATGTGATTTGTGGCATTCGTACGCTGACACCTTTGGACATGGCTGCCAGCAAGCTGCTAGCCAATGCAGACAGGTGGCGCGACGACGGTGTGTTCAGCCGCGATCTCATCGATCTGGCGATGATGAGCCTACGCCTGCCATTGTTTCGGCAGGCTCTGGCTAAAGCGGAAGGAGCCTACGGGCACGTGGTGCAAGAAAGTTTGGACAAAGCCATTGACCGGTTCCAGAACCACCTGGGCCATGCAGAGCGCTGCATGGAGGTGATGGCAATCACTTTGACCAAAGCCCAGCTCTGGCAAAAGGTCCGCGCACTCCAGAGACGATGATGGTCGGACTTTGCCGCCGGCTTGGCGCGAAATCCTTAGAGGAGTGATCCTGGCTTCGCTCTTCTGGCTCACAGTGGTTGCGGAAAACCTATGCGCGGCAATTTCGGGCGGTGACAGCTACTGGTCGGCGCTGCTGCTAAGTGCGCCGAGTAGCTTCGTAGACAGCGCGAATCCTGTGGGCGTATCAAGAATATCTGCTGGCTTGAGGCCGCCCAAATATGGCTGCGGGGTCTGGATCCAACGTCCCAGCCATTCCCCAACATCAAATAGGTCTGCATGTCCAACTCCACAGTCTTCAACAATCTCCTGCGCGAGGCTGAAAAGCCGTAGTAGGTTGATGACTGCAAGACCAGAGGCGCCCTGCAGGGTTTTGCCCGTTGTGCAAAGTCGTCTCAGCGTATTTCTGGAGATACCTACGATTTCACAAAGTCCCGACAAACTTACCCCCGAAGCCACGGACAGAGCCTGCAATGTTTTTGGGTCGAGGCCTTTTCTCTCTAGTTGGATCATCCCAGGCGGGCTCGCGCACTTTATCTTGGCCAGCAGAGGCGTAATCTCCTCGGGCAGGTAAGCGATGTGCGCATAATCGCGCGGGCCCGCAGGGCTCGCCGGACTTTTGGTGGCAAGCAGGGCCACAGCGGCCACCGTAACGCGTTTGTTTGATAGCGTCGTGCAATTTACGAGGCAGGCTCAATATCCGGAACAAGCCTTTACTGTTGGCACTTGCTGGAATCCATTCAGCGCATGACTTCTGGGCGGAGGTTCTTTTGTGCCCACCTCGTCAGGTACCAGGCGACTACGGCCTTGAGGGTACGCATGCTCTGCGGAATGAACGGTAGGTCCTCCCGATGTCCCCCCCCAGAGTTGACTATTCCTAGGCTGCGCAATACAACGGTCGGCATCGACTCCTGGAGACTGGTAGCCACAATCCGACCGTCGAGCCGTCCCTAGGTGTCTTGGCCTGAACCCCAAAGTCCACCTAGTTTTCACACAAACCTAGGATGACGTCAGTTAGCATGCAGGGCAAGCCGTCATATGCTTATTCGACCACTGGCAGGAGAGAACCACGATGTTCGCTATCACCCAAGTCAAGAAGTTCATCGACACTCACCCAAGTGACCCTCAAGTCTCCATTCTTTCCGACCTAGTCGCTGCGCTGCAATCCGACGCCCAGTTCCCATTGTCGAAACTCTATGACCTGGGCGCGGAGAACTTCAGGCTTGCTCTGCAGGTACTTGAGGATTGGCGCCTAGACAGACATTACGCAAAAGAACGCAACTTGCTTGGCTCAGCTTGAAGGCGCTGGCTAGACTCACAACCTCCAGCAACACGTTTAAGTCTTCCTGCCCCGGGAAATTGGGATCGTTGACCGTCCTCAGTCAATCAAAGCTCCACCCTCGCGAAACCGGTACGGCCCTGCAAAGTCTCCCACCATGCACGTATGCGTCACCAGCGTTCCCCCTACCCAGCGGTGTAGCAGGTACCCGGGCGGCTCCATGATGAAGCAGTCTGGGCCACCCGGGTTCAGGTCCAGCGCCACCTGGTGCGCCGGGCTGGGGCAGGTGAGGGCTACGGTGTGGGCCAGCCGGTAGTGGATGCTGCGGTGCATGTGGCCGCAGATCACGCGCTCCACATGGGCGTGGCGGGCAATCACCTCAGTGAAAGCCTCCATGCCGTCGAACCCCTGCATGTCCATGTGCTCGATCCCGGTGAGGAAAGGCGGATGGTGCATAGCCACGATGGTGGGTGAGCCGTCCTGGCTCAACTGGTCATCCAGCCAAGCCAGGCGCTCTGGGCACATGCGTCCACCACCCTGGCGGGGAATCACGGTATCCAGTGCGATCAGTCTCAGCCCGCCCAGGTTGGCGGTGTACTGAACGAAGTCGGGGTGCTGTCGCAGGTAGTCGAACTCTGGCTCCGGGAAAGCGTCGCGCAGCGCAGCACGCTCGTCGTGGTTGCCCGCCAGCAGGTACAGCGGGACATCGATAGGGGCCAGCAGCTGCTTGAGCAGCGCGTACTCCTCGGGCTTGCCAAAGTCCACCAGATCACCAGTGGCAATCACTACATCGGGGTGCGGGCCTGCATGCATGAGGTGGTGGACACAGCGTTCCAGCATAGCTGCGGTGTCCACCACGCCGTAGGCCAGGCGGCCATCGGTCTTGATGTGGGTGTCGGAGATCTGTGCAATCAGCATGGCTGTGCTTTCAACTGCAGGCCCAACGTGTCACCAGCCCGGATGTTCTGGCGCGCATCCACCTTGAGGGTCACGGCTTCTCCAGTCTCCATGCCCAGGTGTACTCTCTGGTGGTCGCCCAGGAAGAAGCAGGACAGCACCTGCCCGCGCAGGGTGGCTCCCTCGGGTGAGACCAGTTCCACATCCTCCGGCCGGAAGCGCTGCCCGTTGACCACGTTCATGGTCCCGATGAAGTCGGCCACGAAGGCGTTGGCCGGGCGGAAGTAGATGTCCTGCGGGGTACCGATCTGGGCGATCACTCCCCGGTCCATCACCGCAATACGGTCGCCCAGCGCCATGGCCTCGGCCTGGTCGTGGGTCACATACACGGCCGTAATGCCCAGCCCGCGCAGCAGCTCGTTGATGTCGGTGCGCAGCGTCTCGCGCAGACGGGCGTCCAGGGCGGTCAGGGGCTCGTCCAGTAGCAGCGCTCTGGGCCTTGTGGCAATGGCGCGGGCTAGGGCCACGCGCTGCTTCTGCCCGCCAGAGAGCTGGTTGATCTGCCGGTCTGCCAGCGGTGCAATGTGCATCATCTCCAGCATCTCCTGCACACGCTGCTGGCGGTCAGCCGCCGGCAGCTTGCGCACCACCAGTCCGTAGGCAATGTTCTCGGCCACGGTCATGTTCGGAAACAGCGCGTAGCTCTGGAACACCATACCCACATGGCGCTTCTCGATGGGCAGGTGTGTGACGTCCTCATCGTTGAACAGTACACGCCCCGCGTCGGGCGCCTCCAGTCCGGCAATGACGCGCAGCGTGGTGGTCTTGCCGCAACCCGAGGGGCCGAGCAGGACCAGTGTTTCGCCGGCAGCGATCTGCAAATCCAGGGGTTCGAGCACCCGCTGCTGTTTGTAGCTCTTGGTGCAGCTTTCCAGGGTGATACGGACACCATGGTCGCCGCGTTGGCCGGAAAGCGGCCTCGGAGATGGGCTGGGGATGGTGGAGTTCACGTCACCTGCTTTCTGCCCCCGGCCAGTTGCAGCGCAATCAGCAGGGGAACGATCATCATGAAGAATACGATGGTGTAGGCGCTACCGACCTCGATGCGCAGAGAGGCGTAGGCATCGGCCAGGCCCACGGGCAGCGTCTGGGTGAATGGCGTGTGCAAGAGCAGCGTCATGTTGAACTCGCCGATGGAGAGCGTGAGCACCATGAGCGAGCCCGCTACGATGCCCGAGCGGCAGTTGGGCAGCACCACCCGCGTGAAGCGCTGCACAAAGGAAGCGCCCAGGCTGCGGGCGCCTTCTTCCAGGGTGGGCATGTCCACCGAGAGCATGACGGCCAGCACCGAGCGCACCATGAAGGGCAAGGTGAACAGTACGTGCCCTACGAGGATGAAGGTCCAGTGGGTGCGGAAATCGCCCACCGCCCCGTAGGTGACGATGAGGGCCAGCGCCGTGGCCAAGCCCGGTAGCGCCACAGGGAGCATGAGTAGCTCTTCGATGGCCCTCGCCACCCGGCCCTGGGTGCGAGAGAGCACATAGGCTGCAGGTACACCGAGGGCCAGCGTACAGGCCAGGCAGGCCAACGCAATACCCAGTGAGAGCCAGATGCTGCTCTGGTAGTCGGTCCAGACCTTGATAACCCACTGCAGCGTGAGCCCGCTGGAGAGGCCCACGAACTGGTTGCGGGTGAGCCCGGTGAGTACCGAGAGCACGACGGGAACGAGGAGGAAGGCCGCCACACAGATGGTGAAGGCCAGCAGGGACCAAAAAACCGGTGAGCGTCGCATGGTGGTCGCCTCTCCCGTTCAGCCCGCAGCAGCCACAGTGCCGCCCGCCAAGGTACGCGCAAAGGCCAGAGCGGCCCAGGTGAGCAAGCCCAGCACGAAGGACAGCGCAGCGGCCATGGCGATGTTGGCCTGCAGCGTGAACTCGGTGTAGATGATCATGGGCAGCACATCGATCTTGGTAGCCAGTGTGAACGCCGTACCGAAAGCGCCCATGGAGGTGGCAAAGCAGATCGCGCCCGCGGCCAGTAGCGCGGGCTTGAGGCCGGGGATGAGCACGTCGCACAGCACCCGCCAGTTCGAGGCACCCAGAGACCGGGCTGCTTCCACCAGCCGGGGGTCGAGCTTCTCGGCAGCAGCCATCACGGTGAGGATGGTGCGGGGGATGGAGAAGTAGATGTAGCCCACAAACAACCCCACCATGGAATAGGCGAACACCACGGGCTGGCCTATGAGCGCATCAGTAACTGCGGGAAACAGGCCCTGGCGGCCGCCCAGCATGATGACCATGAAGCCAATCACCACCCCGGGAAACGCGAGTGGCAGGGTGAGCATGGCGGTGAGCACACGCTGGCCCACAAAGTCGTGGCGGGCGAGGAACACCCCAGCAATCCCCGAGATCACCAAGGTGGCCAAGGTCACCAGGACGGAGAGCGTGACGGTAGAGACCATGCTGCGCCAGTAGCGCGGCTCGGTCACGGCGGCCGTGTAGGCGGCCCAGCCCAGCTCCCCGGTCCCGCCGATGACGAAGAGCTTGGCCAGGGGAATCGCGAAGAAGGCCACGAACATGGCCGCGCCCGGCAGCATCAGGCCAATGAGCCAGGCGCGGTCTGTCTGCATCAGCCCACTTCCTTCTGGTAGCGCTCGCCAATGGTGCGGGCGGCGGAGGCGAGCTTGAGCACATCTACGGCTGTGGCGCGCTGGTAGTCGGCATCTGGCAGGAATCGCTTGCGCACCTCGGCCGACATGGCTGCGGCAAACACCGGGCGCAGGTAGGCGTTGGCCCAGTGGCTCTGGCCCTCGTCGGACAGCACGAGGTCCAGGATGCGCTTGCCCTGGTCGGGATTCGGACTGTTCTTCACCAGGCCCATGACGTAGGGCAGCTGCTTCGTGCCTTCCTGCGGGATCACGAAAGCGGTGGGCGCCTGGTCTGTGTACTGGGCGCGGTAGGCATTGAAGTCGTAGTCCAGCAGGATGGGAATCTCGCCGGACAGTACTCGGGCGTAAGCGGTCTGGGTGGGCACGATGGGACTGTTGGCCTGCAGCTGCTTGAAGAAGTTGATGCCAGGGTCGAGGTTGTCGTAGCTGCCGCCCAGCGCGAGGTTGGCGGCAATCACACCCACCTGGCCCACGGCCGCGCTGCCCGGGTTCAAGTAGCCCACCAGGCCGCGGTACTCGGCCTTGAGGAGGTCCGCCCAGCTGCGGGGCACGGGTTTGCCGCGCAGCGCCTGCGTGTTGACGAAGAAGCCCAGCGTACCGGAGTGGATGGTGAACCAGTAGCCGTCGGCGTCTTTCAGGCTGGCGGGGATTTCGCTCCAGCGCTGGGGCTTATGGGGAGTGATGACATCGGCGGCGCGGGCCTGAGGACCCACCTGGCCGCCGAGGTAGACCACATCGGCCACAGGCTTGGCTTTCTCGGCAATGAGTGCGGCCAGCGCCTGACCCGAATTCTTGTTGTCGGGCGGTACCTGGATACCCAGGCGCTGGTTGACCATGCGCAGCATGCCGCCCCAGTCGGCCCACTCGGGCGGGCAGTTGTAGCAGACCGCGCGTGTGGCTTGTGCCCAGGAGGGCAGGGAGGCGGCGGCGCCCGCAGCGGCAGCAGCGGCCAGAAGGTCACGTCGGTTCAACATGGCAAGTTCCTTTCGTGGTGGACCATAGAAAACGTGGAGGGCTGACCCATAGCAGCAAGGGGTCAGGACACGCGACGCTGGGCAGTACCGCCCAGACGCAGGGTGTGGTGGAGCGTGGCAGGACCCATACAGACCTCGCCCGCGATGATTTGCAGCAAGAGTTCAACCGCGGTGCGGCCAATGTCGGCGTTGGGTTGCACCACGGTGGTGAGAACTGGAGACATCCATTCGCCTACGCGCACACCATCAAAGCCCGCCACGCTCAAGTCCTCGGGTACCCGCAGGCCCATGCGGCGCAGGTCGCGGATGACGGTCATGGCCAGCTGGTCGTTGGAGCAGAAGAGGGCCGTAGGAGCGTCGCGCGTAGCCAGCAGGTCCTGCAGCTCGGCCCGGACGTCGGTGGAATCAAACGGCAGCTCAAGCGGGTCCCGGGTAGGTAGGCCGGCAGCTGTCATCGCATCTTGATAGCCGGCGTAGCGTTGGCGTGAGCGATCTGACTGCATGAACTGGCCAGCCACGAACTCGATACGCTGGTGGCCAAGTTCCACGAGGTGGGCCACCATCTGCTGGGCAGCCTTGCGGTTGTCTACACCTACGCTGGGGCGAAATCTCGTCACGCTCTTCTTGTTGGTGTGACCGGTCTGGTTAAAGGCCAGCACGTAGGGCACGCCTTCCGCGTCCAGCTTGTCCAGCAAGCGGCTGCGTGTGGCATCGGCCACAGTGAGGATGAGCCCATCCACCCGTTGCTGGAGCAGACGTTCGCTGACGGATTCTTCAGCATCGGCCCGGTAGCCCGTGGTGCTGAGCGTGATGGCGTAGCCCTGCGACTGCGCCGCAGACTCAAGGCCCTGCAGGCACTCGGCGAAGACCGGGTGGATCAGGGTGGGCAACATGACGCCAAAGGTGCGCGTGCGTACACCGCGCAAGCTGCGGCCCACCAAGTTGGGCCTGAACCCGAGCGATGCTGCTGCTTGCCTCACTGCCTGCTCGGCGTGGGCTGATACTTGTCCACTTGCGTTAAGGACCCGCGACACGGTGGCTACAGACACCCCCGCCGTCTGGGCAACCTCCCGGATGGTGGTCTGGCGAGTGGGCTCTGGGCTACGTGGGTGTGGCGGCATGGATGCAGACGTTAGACAGCTGCAGTCGACAACTGGAAACGTTTACATTGTTCGAGCTGTGTATGAAGATTTCGTGACTGAAGCGCTCTGCTGGGTCGCGAGTTACCAACTGCCAGAAGTTTGTCCCGGGTCGGGCTGTTCCAGTTTTGCGTTGTAAATTAGCCCAGGATCGACAGTTCGGACGAGAGCTGCCGGGTCATGTGAAACACACCCAGTTGCTGTTGCTTGGCATGGTGCTTGGCCATGGCGGCAGCACTGGCGACTTCTTCGGCAGAATGAAACTGGCTGGGCTCCACACGGGTGCTGCCTATGCTCAGCGACGTGAAGGGGTAGAAGCGCATGTTCCCGTGTCGGTCTTCCGCGTGAATGCCCCCTGCGCGCTGGGCTTCTTCGTCAAACAGGCTCTTTGCTCGTTCGTTGAATTGCTCCACGGCCGCTTGAACTCTAGCCTCTCCATCAGGACTCTGCATCAACATCACGAAGTCGTCACCCCCGACATGACCAATAAAGTCCCGCCTTGGATCGCACACCGATGTTAGGCATTCGGCCTGTAGCTTGATCATCTGGTCACCGCGCCAGTAACCGTAGTGGTCGTTGAACGCTTTGAAGTGGTTCAGGTCGGCGTAGCAGGCGAGGAAGGTTTCTGCGTTCTCAAGCAGCCGCTCGATATGTATGCTGATGGGAACGTTGCCCGGCAGGAAGGTCAGTGGGTTCGCGTGACGTGCCGCCTCGATCCGCGCCTCGGTCACTCTTCTGACCAACTGCTCACCGGTGCCGAGCCCGCGGTACAAGCCACCCTCGGTCAGGATGTATCCATCGGTGAGATAGCGTTGGTCTGCCGAGGTAAGCACCTGGGTCAGCTTTTCGATCGGGGTGTGAATATCCACCAGCAGTGGTGTCAGATTCGCATTCATTAGGCACGGGCGCTTGCCGTAAAGGTCCCGGAAGTAAAGCCGGAGATACAGCCCTTGAATGGTCGATCTACCCACCAAGCCCACGGGTGACTCTTCCTCGCAAAGAGCTACAGCATGGAGATCTTCATTCCGATTGAAGAACTCCGCCACTGTGTCATGGGAGACATTGCTCGGCAGGCTGGGCGCCTTGATCATCATGGATGAAGCGGTGACGCCCCGGTACACCACTTGAACCTGTTCGGGAAGTACCGCAATCTGACGGGACTCCAGGACACCTAGTGCCTCTGGCGAAATCTCGGCGCTGAGCTCTGCCGCAGGTCTGCCGAGGAAAAATCCCTGCACGTAATGAAGGCCCATATCCCGCAGAACCAGCAATTCCTCGGCGTGCTCCACACCCTCACCCACGAGCTTGGAGCCAAAGTTGTCGGCCAACTGCTGGATGGCTCTCAGTGTCTGGATCTTGTGACTGCTGCTCTGGACATTGTGGGTGAAGTACTTGTCTATCTTCACATACTCCGGCCTCAACTCGGACCACAAACGAAGGCTGGAGCGTCCGTCCCCGAAGTCATCGAGCGCGAGAGAGCCGCCACTCTTGCGCAGGAGCACAAGAGCATTCCGGATAGCCGATACATCTTGTACGCGCTCGTGTTCGGTCAGTTCCACCACAATATTGGACAGAGGCAGCCCAGTGGCCTTGGCCCGATGGAGCAGGCGGTCAAGCCCGTCTTTCATCACTGCTTGTACCAAGGCCTCAGCACTCAAGTTGACGAACAGCCAGCCGCGCTTGTGGGCTCGCGCCCAGTGCTGCAGGGCCAACCCAAAGCACTCCAGTTCTAGGTCCAGAAGGCAGCCTTCAAAGCGGGCGGCAGTAAAGAGTGCATCCGGGTGGGCCCATGGGCACTCCGGCGGGGTTCGTATCAGCGCTTCATGACCGAAAAGGCGGCCGCTGGCGGTGTCTACGACGGGTTGAAAGTGTGGCTTCAGTCCGCCATAAGCAATCAAGTCCCTGACGCTTTGGATACCGTCGCTGGGCACTAGGGTAATAGGCATGTGACACCGTTGTTGGCAGGAAATCTATCGTCCCATTCGAATATGACAGTCTGGTTTCACAATCGCACCGCGGGCTGCGCTTGTACTTTGAGTTTCATCCAACGATCATCAGGGTGACACAAAGGGCTTCTAACGTTCGGGTGGTCTCAACCAGAAAGTCCGAAAGAAGCGCCCATGACCTACAGAACCTTGTTGGCTGCCGTAGCCTTGGCCGCGCTCAGTGCCTGCGCTGTGGGTACCCATTCCACATCCCCTGCAGCCTCTGCCACTCTCGTGGGGCGGTATGCCCAGAACGTGAGTGAGGGATTTTCGGAGATCGTCGCATACCACGCTGCGAGTAAGTCGGTGTTCATCACCATCGACAGCGACAACACCGCCTCCTCGTTCCGCCGTGTGGGCTTGCGCAATCTAGCCAGCACGCCACTGGCCAACCCTACAGCGGCCAGCAACCTGGAGGCTGGGGCTACCACTTCCGTGGGCGCTGATCTGGCGCGGCTGGGCTTTGAATCCGGCGGCGTCCAGACCCTAGCCATCTCTGGCAATCTACTGGCCATCGCGGTGCAGGCCAAGCCAAAGACACGAAACGGCGTGGTCGCGTTCTACCACCTCGATACTTATGGTGGTGCAACGTTCCTGCGCAGCGTAGAGGTGGGGAGCCTGCCCGATGGCATGGCTTTCACGCCCGATGGCCGTATGCTGGTGGTGGCGAACGAGGGCGAAATTGCAGGCGATAAGAACTTCGTTTTGGCGGCAGACAAAAGTAACGACCCGCTGGGCACCATCTCCCTGATTGAAATCCGAAATGGTGAGCCTGCCCCGCAAGCGCTATCTCTGGACTTCACCGGATTCAACGACCGTGGGGGGCGCGCTTCCGAGCGGCCTGCAGGTATTCGCATCGGCATTGCTGATAACGACTTTGCGCGTGATGTGGAGCCCGAGTATGTGGCGATCAGCCCAGACAGCCGCAAGGCCTTCGTGACTCTGCAGGAGAACAACGCGGTAGCTGTGGTGGACTTGAACAACCGGCGCATAGAGCGCCTGGTGGCCATGGGCTACAAGGACCACGGCGAGGCAGCCAACGCGCTCTCGCCCTCGGACCGCGTGCCTGCTACCGTTCCGTTTTCTCTTAAGTCATACCCCAACCTCATGGGCGTTTACATGCCCGATGGGATTGCCAGCTTCTCGGTACAAGGAACTGAATATTTCATCACCGCCAACGAAGGCGACGACCGCGATGATTTTCTGGCGTCGGGTGAGACAGGCAGGGTGGCATCTTTGAAGCTGGACCCGACGGCGTTTCCGAACGCGGCTGCGCTGCAAGCCAATACCGAGTTAGGGCGCCTGACCGTTATCAAGACAATGGGTCTGAACAGCCAGGGCGAACACAGCAAGCTATACGCCCTGGGAGGACGCTCATTCTCGATCCACAACGCCCAGACCGGCGCGCAGGTCTATGACTCGGGCTCTGAATTGGAACGGCGCACTTACAGCACGTTGCCGCCAGCCTTGCTGGGCAAGGACCAGGTGCTGGGGCGGCTGGACAACAAAGGGCCGGAGCCAGAGAGCGTGGTGGTGGGTGAAGTGCGTGGTAAGTCTTACGCATTTGTGGGCCTTGAGCGGGCCAGCGCCGTTCTGATGTACGACGTGAGCAACCCGGCACAACCAGTTTTTGTTCAGTGGCTGCAGAACACTACCGACCTGGGCAAGGGCGATGTTTCCCCCGAGGGTTTGGCCTTTGTGCCGGCGTCCCAGAGCCCTACAGGGCACGCACTGCTGTTGGCCGGCCATGAGGTGAGTGGGTCGCTCTCTGTCTGGGAAGTGAAGTGAACACGCCCAACGCACTGACTGCCAACGAGCGCAGTGCTGCCACACTGGAGCCAGCGGGCTACTGGCGGTCGGTAGATACCACTTGGCTGTCAGCGGTGGTGGCCGGCCCCTCGCCCAAAACCTGGTTGTTGCGGGGCGCTTGCATCACAGCTTCTCATTCGTGCTGGCCGCTGCTGGCTCTGATGGCTTTTCATGCTGGGCAAGATCCGACCCGCTGGGCAGAGTTACTGCTGTGCCTGGTCTGCGCGGGCGCCGTGCAATGGGTGGCCAAGCGTCTGGCCCGGCGCTGGAATACTCCCCGCCCCTTTGCGCTGGGCCTGTGCCCAAACTACCTGAATCACTCTGCGCGTGGCGGGTTTCCCAGTGCGCACGCGGTAGTCATGGGAACCATTGCCGGGTTCTGCTGTATTTGGATGCCACCCGAATCGCTGCTGCCGGTGCTTGTGTTGACAGCGGCCACTGCCTGGGCCCGTGTGTATACCGGCGCCCACTTCCCACTCGATGTACTGGTGGGCACCACTGTGGGAGCCGGCGTAGGCGTGTTGGCGGCCTGGTGGTGGCTGCCTTTGACTGGCATCTTGGCCGTTTAGACGGTAGCAGAAGGTGGCTGAACGGCCAATGCATCGCCCGCCTTGATCCGTAGGCCCGGCGCGATGCCAGAGGCCCACTGCCATGTGGGCGGCACAAACACGATGATGGTAGAGCCGTGCTCGAACCAGCCCATTTCCTGCCCTTTGGCCATCGGTGCAGCGCAGGCGATAGTGTGTGGTCCCTGGTAGCGCAGATGCAGCAGCACATTCAGAAAATGCAACCGGATGCTGGCCACCAGGATGGCTGCTACAGGTACAAGAGCCAGGGTCTCGTCGGTGTGCGTGGTGCGCGCCTCCAGCACCGCCCTCTCATTCTTGCAGAACAGTTCCTTCACACGCCTCAGGGCAATTGGGTTTACGTTCCAGGTGTCGCCCGAGATGTAGGTGACCCGCTGCACCTCCAGGTCGCACGGGGCGTGGAAGCGGTGGTACATGCTGCTGGTCAGCCGCAGAGTGATGTAGCTGTGCTGGGCGTAGCGCTGTGCCAGCGCAGGGCTGCCCATGAGGCTTTGCAGCGTGTACGGAAAACCTTTGGCTTGAAGCAGTGTGCCTGCTTCCACCTGTCCCATGGCACCCACGATTGCATCGCAAGGGCTGGCCAGCTCTCGCGGGTCTGGACGGTAGGGACGCGCCCCTGCCACCAGCTCTCGGGTGAAGCAGGCGTGCAGACTGTCGAAGTGCTGCTGCTTCGCATCGCTGAGGTCGAGATCGGTGAACAGACGCCAAACCGCAATCGATGCGCGCGCGATCCACGGGTTACGGATGCGGCTGAAACGACCCATGAGCCGCGTGAGCGCAATTCGAGGTACGCGGTTGGTAAGCAAGAAGTTCAGGTCTTCCTGGAGCAGTAGCTGGTCACGCAGGGATTTGAGATTCATGGATTAGGGGCATGGTGGGGGCTTTCACAAGCCTGTCAAAGGCAGTCGGTACAACACAGTGACCACTGTTTCACCATTTGTTGAAAGGCCGATGACATGCCCAACGAACTCATGCCCGTGGCCGCTGCAGTGGCCGTGCTGGCAGGACTAGCTGCGCTGCCCTATGCGCGTGCGCGGCTGCAGCTCTCCCGGGCCAAGCACCGTTCTCTGGCGGGGCATTCGAGGCTGGCCAAGCGGGTGGCACGGCTAGTGCCCGGCTACAGCTACAGCGATGCGCAGTTCTTTCAGGCTGACCACGCGCCCGCCGCGGTAGCACGCCAGCGGCGCCAGGGCTTCATGCGTTTGGGGGCTGTATTACGCGAGCGTTCGCCTCGTACCCTGGCCCTCACGGCGCAAGCGCGTAACGGCATATCCGATTTGCAGTTCACCGGTCGCTACCGCGTTCCCTTCCAGTTCAGCCCGCTGGTGCGCGACCACTTGCCCATCGGGGCGTTCTGGCAGACCTCCGAGGGACTTGAGCTTATCGACCTGGATGGTGTGCGCCATCTGGACCTGACCGGCTCTTACGGTGTGAATGTGTTCGGCCATGAGTTCTACAAATCCTGCATGGCCGCCGGTAGTCAGACCGGCGCCGAACTGGGCATGGTGCTGGGGGGATACCACCCCTGCGTGGCGGAAGTGGTGGGGCGCCTGCAGGCCATCTCGGGCCTGAGCGAGGTATCCTTCCATATGTCAGGCACCGAGGCGGTGATGCAGGCGGTGCGGCTGGCGCGCTACCACACGGGTAAGCGCCATCTGGTTCGGTTTACCGGCGCGTACCATGGCTGGTGGGAAGACGTGCAGCCCGGCCCCGGCAACCCCATGCCCCCGCGAGACACTTACACCTTGCAAGACATGTCGGAGGCGGCGCTGCAGGTGCTGCGCCGCCGCAAGGACATTGCCTGCGTGCTGGTGAACCCGTTGCAGGCACTGCACCCAAATCGCAATGCTCCAGGGGACTCCACGCTGCTGGACGGATCCCGGACCGCGGGCTTTGACCGCGCTGCCTACTCCAAGTGGTTGCAGCGCCTGCGTCAAGTGTGTACCGAACGCGGTATCGTGCTGATTCTTGACGAGGTGTTCGTAGGATTCCGGCTGGCGTTGGGTGGCGCCCAGCAATACTTTGGCGTGCAGGCCGATCTGGTGTGCTACGGCAAGACGCTGGGCGGCGGCTTTCCTGTGGGCGTTGTGTGCGGACGCGCTGACCTCATGCGCCGATTCAACCCGGAACGTCCTGCCGACCTGTGCTTTGCGCGAGGCACCTTCAACGCCCACCCCGCCGTCATGGGCGCCATGCACGAATTCCTGCAACGGCTGGACAGCCCGGAAGTCCAACGCTTTTACCAGGACCTTGACACCGCCTGGGACTCCCACCTGCGCCGCTTCAACGAGGCGCTGGCGCAAGCCGGTTACCCGGTGCGCGCGGAGGCGCTCTCCAGCATCTGGACACTCACCTACACACAACCCTCACGCTACCACTGGATGCTGCAGTATTACCTGCGCGAACAGGGACTGGCTCTGAGCTGGGTGGGGACTGGGCGCTTCATATTCAGCCTGAACTACACCGAAGCCGATATGGCCGAAGTGACTCGACGTGTACTGGCTGCTTGCGCCCAGATGCAGCACGACGGCTGGTGGTGGCGTGATGAAACGCAAACTCAGACCGCCATTCGTCGGCAGATGCGGCTTGGGCTGCTGCGCGAGATGCTGGCCGCTCGCTGGAGAGCGAGCCGGACAACAAGACGTAAGGGGAGCCGGATGGATGGTTGATCCCGCCCGGCAGGCCTTGCCTAACCGGGGTTTCTCAGGCGCGGTGTCCCACGCCTGGGTCCAGCAGCTCACCGCGCAGCAAGTGCAGCGGAGCTCGATGGTACAGCTTGATGTCGTGGAACGGATCGGTAATGATCTTGATCGCCCAGACCAACCCGGTACGTATGCTCTGCAGTACGAACAGGTGCAACGTACGGAACACCAACCCGCCTAGCCCCAGGTACAGCCATACCGTCCCCACGTTGTGCCAGAAGCCCCATACGCTGGTGTGCGCAGGTAGCAGGCCCCACAGCGTAGGCTGCCACCACAGTGCGACTGGAGATGCTGCCCACAGCCCCATAAGCACCACCTTGCGGCGTAGGTTGTAGCCTACCTTGATAGCTTCCTTGTGTTCATGCGTAGCCTGGTTGATGTGGTCGTAGCCTTTGGGCTCGAAGAAGAAGTGGCCCGCTTGACGGCTGACCATCGACACCCCCCATGCCAGCAGTGCAGCCAAAGCAGGGTCCACGAGAAGTAGGACGTAGGCCAGGACAAAACACAGCGCGCTGAGCAGATGCAGGCTCTGGTTAATTCGGCTGTGGTGATAGTAGCGGTGGTCGTCCCAGCGTTGTAGCTGCAGCTCTCGCAAGAAGTCCTTCATCCTGTGTCCTTTCTGGGGTGTGTGACGTTCGGTGTATCGACTAGGTCTGAAAAGGGCTTCGCTGAAGGCCCCGTGCGCATACTGTGCTCCACAAGTGAAACACCAATGAAACCAGCATGACAGCCGGGTGAAGCTGGTCTAAACAAAGAAGGGGTGCGGCGCTGTCACACAGTCAGGGCAGCAGCTGTGGGGCTCGTTATAAGGCTGTCACTGTTCTGTCGTCGGGCAAAGGCAAAGTGCCAACATGAGCAGAGATCATGGAACTCCGACCCTGTCCAACCTGAATGATCTGGTGGTGGATCAACTCAATCCCGACCGGATGGCACTTCGTGTGGCTGTAGTGACGGAGACCTATCCACCGGAGATCAATGGTGTGGCCCTGACACTGCAGCGCCTTGTGGAGCATGTGCAGGAACGTGGCCACATGATCCAGCTGGTACGGCCTCGGCAGTCGCGTGTTGAGCCGCTAGGCTTGATGACGGGTATTGCAAAGACTGGTGCTGTCCGCCAAGACATGGAGCAGATGCTCTGTCGCGGTCTGCCCATTCCGCGCTATCCTCACCTTCGCATGGGGCTTCCGCAACTGCGGCCACTGGCGCGGCTGTGGTCCTTAACGCGTCCCGATCTGGTTCACATTGCCACTGAGGGCCCGTTGGGCTGGTCGGCATTGCGCGTCGCGCGGCGACTGCGCCTGCCGGTCAGCAGTGATTTCCGAACCAACTTCCATGCCTACAGCGAGCATTACGGACTGGGATGGCTGCATCGCCCTGTTGCAGCCTACCTGCGCAAGTTCCACAACAGCGCTGACTGCACCATGGTTCCGTCCCCAGACCTTCAGGCCACGCTCACGCAGCAAGGCTTCGAGCGTCTGTATGTGGTGCAACGTGGCATAGACACGACGCAGTTCTCACCAACCCTGCGCAGTGAAGCCGTGCGTGCCCAGTGGGGCGTGAAGCCCAATGATCTGGTGGCGTTGTACGTCGGACGACTGGCCCCGGAGAAGAACCTGGATCTGTTAATACGCAGTTGGCGTGCCATGGCTGAGGTACGCCCGGGAACCCGACTGGTGGTGGTGGGCGACGGCCCCAGCTCTCAGGCTCTGCAGGGACAGTGTCCTGAAGCGCTGATGTTAGGCGCGCACCGTGGTGCCGACTTGGCGGCCTGCTACGCCAGCGCCGATGTATTTTTGTTCCCCAGCGTGACGGAAACCTATGGCAACGTGGTGCCTGAGGCTATGGCCAGCGGACTTGCTGTGATGGCTTTCAATTACGCAGCAGCAGCCAGTTTGGTGGAGCATGGGAAGAGCGGGTGGCTCGCGCCGTTGCCAACCGCTAAGAGGCAAGCCGTCGAGGAAGAGACTTTCGTAGCAGGCGCCCGCCTGTTGGCGCAACAACCTGCACTGGTTGCAGGGCTGCGCGCAAACGCCCGTACTGCCACGCTGCCGCGGCAGTGGAGCCACATTGCCGCTCAGATAGAGGAGCTATGGCTAGATCTGCTGGATCAGCATGCCCGTCAGACGAACCAGATCCAGCTAGTCACGCCGACCGTTCAGGCTGGGGCAGGGGGATAGGGCAGTTCTCCCTTGCCGGGCTGGATACTTCATACCTGAGCAACGCTTGGGCTTGGCTGGCCAAAGCGTTGCGGCGACCTATTCCCTGGTACACAAATCCCAGTTCCTCCAGCATCTGCGGGTCGTAGAGGTTTCGGCCATCTAGCACTACCCGGTGACGCATGAGCCCAGACAGGGCGGCAAAGTCTGGATGCTGGAAGCATTTCCATTCGGTCAACAGTAGCAAGGCATCAGCGCCAGTGACGGCATTTATAGCCGAGGGAGCAAAGCGCAATGCAGGCCATCGCCGCAACTCCTCGAGGGTCTTTCCATGATCCTGAGCCAGTGCCCGCTCAGCCTCATGGGTGGCTACTGGGTCATACACCACGACCTTTGCGCCGCGCTGTAACAACGCATTGATTACCGTGCGGCTGGGTGCTTCCCGCATGTCGTCGGTGTTGGGCTTGAAGGCCAACCCCCAAACAGCAAAGCACAGCCCGCGCAAGTCCTCCCCGAACCACTGAACCAGGTGCTGCAACAGCACCTGCTTCTGCGCGACGTTCACGCTTTCCACCGCATCCACTACCTGCATCCTGAGACCATGCTGGCCGGCGGTGTGGCTCAGGGCGCGCGTGTCCTTGGGGAAGCAGCTGCCCCCGTAGCCTACGCCGGCATACAAGAAGCCGTGGCCAATGCGCTGGTCCGCGCCTATGCCACGGCGTATGGCATCGATATCAGCACCCACGGCATCCGCCAGCAAGGCCATTTCGTTCATGAAAGAAATGCGGGTGGCCAGCATGGCGTTGGCTGCGTACTTGGTCAGTTCGGCGCTAGCCACGTCCATCCATAGGGTACGCTCGTGGTGGCGGTTGAAGGGCGCATACAAGCGAGCCAGTACGGTACGAGCGCGCTCGCCGGCGGGGCTAGTGGACACGCCCAGCACAATGCGATCGGGCCGCATAAAGTCTTCAATAGCGGCACCTTCTTTCAGAAACTCGGGGTTAGAGACGACCGCGAAATCCATGCGCGGTTGGCCGTCCTGCATCACTTCGCCGCGGGCATGGAGAGCCTGGAGTATGGTGGCGCGCACCCGCTCCACCGTACCCACTGGCACGGTGGATTTGTTCACCACGATCTTGAAGCCGTTCATGGCTTCACCCACTTGGCGCGCTACCTGGAGCACATGCTGCAGGTCGGCCGATCCGTCTTCCTGGGGCGGGGTTCCCACCGCAATGAATACCACGTCAGCCTGCGCCACCGCTTGCGCTACCGAGGTGCTGAAATTCAGCCGGCCTGCAGCCTGGTTGCGCTGTACCAAGTCTTCCAGACCTGGCTCATAAATGGGTACACCACCAGCCTGTAGCAGGGCTACGCGCCCAAAGTCATGATCCACGCTCGTGACCCGGTTGCCCAGTTCGGCCAGACACGCTGCCGTAACCAGCCCCACATACCCTGCACCTACCACTGCGATTTCCATGAATGCCTCCTTGGTTGCTGCAATTCATGCTGCGTTCTTCTTATGACCACACCATGTAGCCCGGGTGGCATTTGGGTGACAGAAGGGCAAGGGCGGTACCGCAGACGGTGGTGCTGGTTGTCATTGAGTATTCACGGCGGCGTCATCCTCGCTACACGCCGTGGGGTCACCATGAGTTCGGCACGCTTGGCACTGATTCTGGTGGGGATATCAGACTCGCCTTACCGCTGGAGGACTTGGGATGCGCAGTGGATTTGTCGGACGTCATACCGGTCTGCTGGACAGCGAACTTTTCCGCATGCCTCCAGTTCATTCGGGGGACGGCGGATGGAATGAAAACAAGCCGCCGTCTGTAGCGCTAGAGGATGACGAGACTCCAGACTCGGCTAACCGCCCCCTTCATCGCGCGGTCTTCATCTCGGACTTGCACCTGGGAACGCCAGGCTGCCAGGCGGCACCACTGCTGGCCTTTCTAAAAGCCCACCCCAGCCAGAAGCTCTACCTGGTAGGCGACATCATTGATGGCTGGCAATTGCGCCGCCGCTGGTACTGGCCACAAAGTCATAACGATGTGATTCAGAAAATCCTGCGCCGCGCTCGCAAGGGATGCGAAGTGATCTTTGTGCCAGGCAACCACGATGAGTTTGCACGCCACTTCACGGGTCACCACTTTGGTGGTGTGGAGGTAGTGAGTGAGGCGGTACACCAAATGGCAGATGGACGCCGACTCTGGGTGGTGCACGGGGATCACTTTGATGGGGTCATCCAGTACGCCAAGTGGCTGGCCTACCTGGGAGATAACCTGTATGAGCTGTCCTTGCGGCTGAACCGGCACTTGAATTCGTGGCGGGCACGGCTGGGATTACCTTACTGGTCGTTATCCAAGTACCTGAAGCATCGAGTGAAGTCGGCGCTGAACTACGTACTCAGTTTCGAGGCAGCGGTGGCGGCCGAAGCACGCAAGCGCGGTCTTGATGGGGTGGTGTGCGGGCACATCCACCGCGCCGAGATGCGGATGATTGATGGCACGCTGTACTGCAACGACGGGGACTGGGTGGAGAGCCTCACTGCGGTGGTGGAACACCACGATGGCCGACTAGAAGTGCTTCACTGGCTACCCGCAAGTGCCATGGCCATTGAAAGTGGGCCAGTGCATGGAACGGCGGGACGCGACATGGCTGCAACCGATTTGTAGACTACAAGCGACAGCAGATTTTGGATTCCGCGTAGCGTGTCGGGGCACTCAGGCGTACCCGAGGTGACTTTGACATCGATCACTTTCCGCGTGAAGCCAGTTCGTGTTCCGAGCGGCCAAATCAAATCGGGACGCAACCTGCAGGACAGTGCGCCGTGTTCTTGAGTTCCTGACACCCGCAATTGAGGACACGCGCAGTGGAAACTGTTGATTGATCTTACAAACTTTGCTCCTTACGCCGAAAAGGCGGCACAACGGAGCATTCAGGCCGAGTGATCAAACAAAGTGGATGTCAATACGGCCAGAGCCGTCAATCAGTGCGTCCAGCCCCTTCCAATTCTCCAGCCAGCCTGGCATCTCCGACGCCGGCATCGGCCGGGCAATCCCATACCCCTGGAGAATGTCGCAGCCCAGTTCCTTGAGATGCAGAGCATGGGCTGCTGTCTCGACTCCCTCAGCCACCACCTGGCGGTTGAATGCCTTGGCCAGGCCAATAATGCCCTTGACCAATGCCATATCCCGCTCGTCTTCCAGCATGTCGCGTACGAACGATTGATCTATCTTGATGATCTGTGCAGGTAGCCTCTGCAAGTACGTGAGAGATGAGTAACCGGTTCCGAAGTCATCGATCGAGCATTGAACTCCTGTATCGGCGAGCTCTTGCATGACATAAGCCACCATCGTGAGGTCATTCAGCGTTTCCGTCTCCAGCAACTCAACCTCCAGGAAGTTCGATGGAAGGTGGCGATTGGCCCGAAGCAACTCGCGGGTTCTTTGCAGGAACATAGGATCGGTCAAGGTTGAGACCGTCATATTGACGCTAACCTGCAGGTCGGACCCACTTGCATGCCACATGCCCCCGATGTGGATCGCCTCTTTGAGCACCCAGAAGTCCAGCTTCGCTGCGGTAGGAGTTCCTTCGATATCGTCGAGGAATCCCGCAGGAGAAATGATCCCCCGCTCTGGGTGTCTCCATCGGATAAGGGCCTCGGCCCCGATGACCTTGTCGTCAGATATCCGGACCTTGGGCTGGAAGAAAAGCTCCATCTCCCCCCTGTCGATGGCCACATCGATGCGGCGGATGGTTTCCCTCCGTTGCTGCGACTTACGGTCGCGCTCGTAGTCGTAGACGTAAATCTGGTTTTTTCCTCGGTCCTTGGCCGTGTACATCGCAAGGTCTGCATGCCGCAGAAGGCTGTCGGCATCAGAAGGGTCGGTTGGGAACAGCGTGACCCCCACGCTAGATTGCAGGCTGACCGAGTTCCCCGAGATCATCAGTGGTTCTGCGATGGCATCCTTGATCAGGTACACCCGGTCGAGTGCCTCATGGACTTCTTCGAATCCTGTCAGGACGACTACGAACTCGTCGCCACCCAGCCTACCAATGATATTGTGCTCATTGGCCCCCTCCTTGAGGCGGATGGCCACATCTCGCAGGAGCCTGTCACAGGTTCGGTAACCGTATCGGTCGTTGAGATCCTTGAAGTCATCGATGTCAAAAACGCAGACCGCGATGTTGCGGTTCTCAGGGGTGGGTTCTGCGGGTGCCGCGCGGTCGGGATGGCGCCGCAGGGTCTGGTGAGCGGCTGGGCGGTCGAGCAGCGCGCGCAGCGACTCGATCACCATCCGGCGATTGGGCAGGCCAGAGAGCGGGTCGAAGTTACCCGCCTTGCGCACCTCTTCCTCCATCAGGCGCTTCTCAGTGAGATCCCGGCCGATCGACACCCAGCGTCGAACGACTCCGTCTGGATCAGGGAGGGCTTGAATAGTGATGTCTGATACGAAGATTTCTCCGTTCTTGCGCTTACGAGCCACCTCTCCTTGCCAGCGACCAGACTGCTCAATCCTCCGAGCGACATCACGCAGGAACCGTGCTGCTCCGTCCTTGTCTACCCGCAGATGATCCGAACCGCTACCGACAAGCTCTTCCCGGGAGTAGCCCAAGGCGGAGCAATAGGCGGGGTTGACATCAAGAATCGTCCCATCAGGTTGCCAGACCGCGATGGTGTCCATGCTGTTCTCAAAGATGCTGGCCATCTTCTGGCTGTCCGCCAGCGC
>Ga0075154_10000967_pt1 | contig 21868 bp, 16 predicted proteins | sample JI71714BDNA_FD_70965 | JGI IMG/M metagenome (GOLD analysis project Ga0075154, IMG submission 70965) | Wastewater effluent complex algal communities from Wisconsin, to seasonally profile nutrient transformation and Carbon sequestration -... | ecosystem: Engineered > WWTP > Effluent > Algae...
GGGAACTGGTCGAACTCGACGGTGCGGTTGTCACCGACGCTGACCTGCTCGCGACCGTTGAGCAGCGTGGTGCCGTAATCGCCGGCCAGACCGCGGATGCTAATGGTCGACGCACGACCGGCGACGCGCTGCGCGGCGAGGCCCGGCAATCGTGCGATCGAGTCGGCGATCGAGATGTCCGGCAGCTTGCCGAGGTCTTCGGCGGAAACCGCTTCGACGATGGTGTCGCGCTCGGCCTTCAGATCGATCGAGCGCTTCAGACCACCGCGCAGACCGACGACAACGACGGCGTCCAGCTCATCGGCGCCCTCTTCCTCGGCGGCATCGGCGCCGGAGGCTTGCGGATCGGGCGCGGGGGCCGGTTCCGGCTTCGGGTCCGGCGTCGCCTCGGCGTTGGCATGACCTGCCAGCGACAGGAAAACGCTGGCCAGGGCAAGGCTCAGGATATTGCGCTTCAGAGACATTCAAACTCCTCCCACATGAGTGCTTACAGGCCCTGCGTGGTGCTCGCTGGCGCCCACGGAGAAGGTGCTGGAGTGGACCCGTACCCCAGCGTCTGGCCGGGGATGCTAGCGATGCCCCCTGCGCCATTGGTCACGATGCAAACGTATTCATGACCTTTGCAGAGACGGCTTTCGCAGGTGTGCAATCGGACAATGGTCGCAACCGGAGCCGCCGGAATCCCGGGAAATCGCATCCGGACGCGCTTCTGATGCTTCGCTCCGACAGATTGCCGACCCCGTTCGACGCGGACTTCACGATGCAGACTGCACTTGCCCTCTCGAAAATGCTGCGTTGCAGTATGGCCCCCTTGTTTTGTGGCCTGTTGCTGGGTTGCACCGCAGCAACGCCGCCGCGTCCCGAGTCGTCGGAGCGAACCACGCCGAGCCCGCGCAGCACCGACTGGCGCGATCAGGTGATCTACTTCGCCATGATCGACCGCTTCGCCGACGGCGACCCATCCAACAATGACCAGGGCCTCGGCGAATACGACCCGGCCCAGTCCTCGCGCTACAGCGGCGGCGACCTCGCCGGCATCACCGAAAAACTCGATTACATCCGCGGGCTGGGCGCGACGGCCGTCTGGATCACACCGCCGGTGCGCCACCAGTGGTGGGATCCGGCCTCGCGTTACGGCGGCTACCACGGCTACTGGACCGAGCATTTCATGCAGGTCGACCCGCATTTCGGTGACCTCGACAGTTACCGCCGGCTCGCCCGCGAGCTGCACGCCCGCGACATGCGGATGGTGCAGGACATCGTCGTCAACCACGTCGGCAACTGGTTCCGTTATCCCGGCGCGCACGATCCGGCCGATCCGACGGTGGGCTACACGCCGAACCCGGATCTGGCCGGGCGCCGCGGTCCCACCCAGCCGCCCTTCGACCAGAACGACCCGCGCAATCCGGACCACCGCACCGCCGGCATCTACCACTGGACCCCGACCATCCGCGATGCCACCGACCGACAGCAGGAGCTGACCTGGCAGCTCGCCGATCTGGATGACCTCGCGACCGACCACCCGACCGTGCGGCGAGCGCTCTGCGACAGCTTTCAGTTCTGGATCCGCGAGGTCGGCGTCGATGCCTACCGCGTCGATACCGCCTTCTACGTCGAGCCCGAGTTCTTCCGCGATTTCGTCCACGGCGGCGCCAGCTGTCCCGGCGGCATGCTCGGCGCCGCCCGCGAGTCCGGTGCGCCGGACTTCCACCTGTTCGGCGAGGGCTTCGGCATCGACCGGCCGGGAGGGGATCGCTACGCCCGCAAGATCGAGACTTACGCGCAGGCGCCCGACGGCACGCCGCTGCTGCCCGGGATGATCAACTTCCCGCTGTACGGCACGCTGCTCGACGTCCACGCCCGCGGCCGGCCGACGGCGGACCTCGGGCATCGGATCCGCAACATGATGGCGGTGCACGCCCGGCCGCACCTGATGCCGACCTTCGTCGACAACCATGATGTCGACCGCTTCCTCGCCGGCGGCAGCGAGGAAGGGCTGCAGCAGGCACTGCTGTCGATCTTCACGCTGCCCGGCATTCCGACGATCTACTACGGCACCGAACAGGGCTACACGCGGGTGCGCGATGCGATGTTCGCCAGTGGACACGGCTCCGGCGGCCGCGACCGCTACGACACGACGGCGCCGCTGTATCGGCTGATTGCCGAAATGGCCGCGCTGCGCCGCGAGCATCGGGTGCTGTCACGGGGGGTGCCGACCGTGCTGGCCGAGTCGGAGGCCGGGCCTGGCGTGATCGGCTGGCAGATGGCGCCCGGCACCGCCACCGATGCCGGTATGGACTCGCTGCTGATCCTGATGAACACTGCCGATGCCCCGCGCCTGCTCGATGCCCTGCCCTTGCCGCCGGGCACCCGACTGCTGCCGCGCTTCGGTCTGACCGGAATGCCCGAAGCCATCACCGTTGGCCGCAGCGGACTGGCGCGGGTGCTGCCACCGCGCAGCGGCATGGTCTGGCAGATCGAGGCCGCCGGTGACCCGATGCCGGCGCCGGCCGCCACAGCAGCGCCATCGATCGCGCCGCTGGCCGCCGAGATCGTCACCGGCGATCTGGTGCTGACCGGCAGCGCCGATCCGGCGCTCGGGCCCTTGCAGCTGGTGCTCGACGGCGCGCTCGATCAGGCGATGCCGATCCAGCCGGATGGCCAGGGTCGCTGGTCCGCCACGCTGTCCACCGCCAGCCTGATCGACCCGGCAGTGCGGCACCGGCTGGTGCTGTGGGCGCCGGCAGCCGGTATCGCCTCGGCGCCGGTCGAGTTTCGCGTCCAGCGCCAGTGGACCGAGCGGCTGAAAGTCGAGGATCCGGTCGGCGACGACCACGGTCCGGACGGTCGCTACCAATACCCCGAGGATCCGGGCTGGGGCTATGCGCACCAGCCGGATCTGACCGGCGCGCGGGTCGAGGTCTCCGGCGGCGCGTTGCGGCTGACTGTGGGCCTGCGGAATCTCACCACCACCTGGAATCCGGCCAACGGCTTCGACCACGTCGCGCTGACCGTCTTTCTGGACCTGCCGCAGATTGAAGGCGGCAGCACGATCGCGCCGCTGCAGAACACCGTGATGCCGGCCGGTCTCGCCTGGGATCGACGCTTGCGCGTCCATGGCTGGTCGAACGCGCTGTTCTCGGCCGACGGCGCGGATGCGCACCGCGAAGGCAGTCCGGTGTCACCCGGCGCCACGCTGACGGTGGACGCCGCGACGCAAACGGTCACGCTGACCTTTCCGGCCGCGGCGCTGGGCCACGCCGACAGCCTGTCCGGCACGAAGATCTGGATCAACAGCTGGGACTTCGACGGCGGCTACCGCTCGCTGGAACCGGGCCCGGACGCCCGCGCCTTCCGCGGCGGCGACGGCAAGGTCGATCCGCTGTGGCTGGACCAGATTCCGGTGCTGACCGTACCGTGAGCCCGCCCTCAGCGCGCCGCACGGCGGCAGACCCAGAAGCCGTTCAAGGTCAGCCGACCGCGCTGCGGATCGACCGACAGCCGCGCCGGCTCGGGAATGTCGCTGCAGTGGAACAGGCTGCCGTCGTAGAAGATCGCCCGGTTGTAGCGCGGCGGCACGGTCAGCACGCGCTCGAAACTGGCGTTGCTGGCGCCGGGATAGCCCGGCGTCCAGTCGTGTCGAGCGGCGAACTCGGTCGCCGACAGCCGCGCCGAGTCCTCGATCAACGCCTCGATCTGCTCCATCGGCTTGAGCGGCCGGTAGAAGCTGGTGCCGCCGAGATGCTCGTCCGCGAACAGATACAGCACCGAGGCCAGCGCGCGCTCGTCGGGCGCCATGCCCATCCGGTCGCGGTGGCAGATCCACTGCCGCGGCGCCAGCTGCTCCGGCGGCAGCGTCACCATCGCGAGCCGCGCGTAGACCCGCAGCGTCCGCCGCACGCCGAAGGCCTCGCGCAGCTGCGCGCGCAGCCAGCCGTCCAGCGCCTCGGCGATGCCGTCGGGCATCCGCAGCTCCGGGCCCGGGTAGGCGTTGTGGCCGGTCAGCGCGAAGCCGTCGAGGTGCTGCGCCGCCAGCTCGACCCAGCGCTGCGGTTCGGCCAGCAACTCGTCGACCACGTAGACGCAGTCGTCCAGCCCCGGAATCGCCAGGCGCGTGATCCGCGCCGCCGGATTGAACACCTCGATGTCCCCTGCTGTTTCGCCCCCGTCCGATGCTAACGGAGCCCACCCGATGTCCGCCCGAGTGCCCCTGACCGCGCTGATCCTTCTGATCGCCGGCTGCGCGCCTACCGATCCGCCGGCCCCGCTCGCCCCGACCCCTCCCGCTGCCGCGACCGAGCCCGCACAGGCGACGCCGCCCGACGAGCCGCTGCCACAAGTCGCCGCCGGCCGCATCGAGCGGCTGACGATGCCGGCCACCGAACGGCTGCCGGAGCGCCGCGTCGATGTCTGGATGCCGGACGGTTACCCCGCCCAGGCGCCATATGCGGTTCTGTACGCGCAGGACGGCCAGATGCTCTACGACGCCGGCACGACCTGGAACCGGCAGGAATGGCGGATGGACGAAACCGCCGCGGCGGTGATCGCCGAGGGCCATGGTCGACCCTTCATCGTGGTCGGCGTCTGGAACAGCGGCCCGACCCGGCATGTCGATTACTTCCCGCAGGCCGCCTGGGCGGCGCTGACGCCCGAGCATCAAGCGGAACTGCTGAAGTTCGAGCGCGAACCGGGTCAGCCGCTGTTCGCCGGCGAGGTGCGCTCCGACGCCTATCTGGACTGGCTGGCCGGCACCCTGAAGCCGGAGATCGACCGGCGCTTTGCCACCGATCCGTCGCGCGAGGCCACCGCGGTGCTGGGCTCCAGCATGGGCGGGTTGATCTCGATGTACGCGCTGCTGCGCCATCCGGAGGTCTTCAGCGGCGCGGCCTGCCTGTCCACCCACTGGCCGGGCGCCTTCGACCAGAACGACCCGCGGATCCCCGAGGCTTTCCTCGCCCTGCTGCGCGAGCGGCTGCCGCCGCCCGGCACGCATCGGCTGTACTTCGACCGCGGCGACGCGACGCTGGACGCCTGGTATCCGCGCTGGCAGGACGCCGCCGATCGGGTGCTGCGCGAGCGCGGCTGGGAATCGCCGTGGACGGTCAGCGTCGCGGTGCCGGGCGCCGACCACAGCGAGGCCGCCTGGGCCGCCCGTCTGGATCAGCCGCTGCGGCTGCTGTTCGCGCCGTGGCCGGACGCGGCGCCGTGACCCCGATTCTTGGCGCCATGCGCTGGGGCGCGTGGGGCGCGGCACTGGAGCCGGCGGCGATCGCCGATCTGCTGTGGGCGGCGCTGGACCATGGCCTCGACACGCTGGACCTCGCCGACATCTACGGCAACGGCGAGACCACCGCGCGGGTCGGCGCGGCGCTCAAGCGCGCCCCCGGCCTGCGCCAGCGGCTCAAGCTGGTGTTCAAGACCGGCATCGTGCTCGGCGACGCCGAGGGCCGCGGCTATCGCTACGACCACTCGGCGGCCGCAGTCACTGCCGCGCTGGCCACCGCCGAGGCGGATCTGGGCACCGATCATCTCGACCTGCTGATGCTGCATCGGCACGACCCGCTGACCGAGCCGGCGGCGCTGGCGCCGCTGATCGAGCGCTGGCGGGCCGCCGGCCGGATCGGCGGCTTCGGCGTGTCGAACTTCGGCCCGATCACGCTCAATGCGTGGGCTGCGCTGCCGGTCCGGGCGCACCAGTTCCAGCTGAGCCTGGGCGCACTGGATGCGTTGGACTTGCACACAGCGAGCCGCGCCGTCGGCGCGGACTGTCAGGCCTGGTCGCCGCTGGCCGAAGGTCGATTGCTCGATGCCGCGGATCCACTCGGCGCTCGCGTGCTGCCGCTGTTGCATCGCATCGGCGAGCAACTCGGGCTCGACCCGGCGCAGGTCGCCCTGGCCTGGGTGCGTGCGCTGCCCGGCACCCGTGCAGTGATCGGCACCCACCGCATCGAACGGATGGCGGCCGCGGCCGTGGCCTGCACGCAAACCCTGCCATCAGCCGACTGGTACGCACTGCTGGAGGCCGCGCGCGGCAGCCGGCTGCCCTGAAGCCTCAGCCGGGGCGTGACCCTTTGCCGCAGCGATCGTCGTCTGCATCGACAAACCGTTGCAGACACGGCGACGCGCGCCTGCCTACCATCGGCCCCGCGACGCGCGGCGTCGCGACCAGATCACCCGGAGTCGCCGCCGAACCGACGGATTCACCCATGCATGACCCGAACCCGCTCGACGCCTGCCCCCTCGCCGAGCGCGCCCGCGCGCTCCTGAAGATCGTGCATGCGCTGGCCGATGACTGGCTGGAACGGGCCATCCGCAAAGGCCTCGAATCCTACGACCAGTATCTGTTCCGCAGCGCCGACAGCGAGCCCGATGCCACCCGACGCAAGCAGTTCCTCACCGCGCTGGATGGCTTCGACCGGAGCAAGAAGTCCTGCTGGCCGCGTTTTCGCGAGCTGTTGCTGCGCGCCGCCAGCGAGCTGCCAGCGCGGGCGCGAGGTCAGCCCTATGGCGAGCTCGCCAAGCTGTCCGGTCGCCGGCTTTCCATCCTCAGCGATGCCGAGATGGAAGCCTCGCTGGTGCTTGCGGAATTCGCTTCGTATGCCGAAATGCACCACAGCCGAACGCTGCACCAGCTCGGGATGCGGCTCGGCGTGCTGGCCCGCGCACCGGCCGTGCCGATCGAGCACAACCCGTTCGGCCCGAAGGCGCTCTGCGACTGTCTGAAGGCCGCCGCCGAAGCGGTGACCGTGCCGGAGGAGCTGCGCGTGGTGCTGCTCCGCCACCTGGGCCGGCAGATCTTCGATGGGCTCGGCGCCAATCTGAAAGCGCTGAACGAGTCGCTGATCGCCGAGGGTGTGCTGCCGAACACGGTCGTGCTGGCCCCGCGGCGGGCGCGCAGCAAGGGGCCGCGCCCGGTGCCGGCAACAAGCCCGGCCGCGACGCCGCTGACCACCGACGAATCGGCCGCGCCGGCGATCCCCGGCGACAGCCCGACGACGCCCTCGGCCGTGCCGGCAGGCCCGGCCAGCAGTGAAATCTTCGCGATGCTGCGCGCCCTGCTCGCCGTGCAGCAATCCGGAAGCCCGACGCCGACTGCTGCTCCGGCGGGGACCGCCAGCCCGGCGCCCAGCGTCGAGGACCTGCTCGCGACGCTCTCCAACCGTCAGGCCACCCGTGCGGCCGCGGCCAGCGTCGCAGCGCCCGGACCCAGCGCTGCACCGCGGCCACTGCCGCCGGGTGTGGCCGAAGCGGCGGCTCAGGCCGACGCCGCCCGACTGGTCGACCTGCTGGTCAGCCACGCGCTGGGCGACGCCCCGGCGCAGTCTGGCGGACGCCAGCTGCTGGAGCGACTGAAGCCGGCCATGGCCCGACTGGCCGTCCGCGACCCGGCGCTGTTCGCCGATCGCGAGCATCCGGCCCGGCAACTCGCGGAGCGGCTGGCCGGTCCGGCGCGCGGCTGGCTGGACCCGAACGGCAACGAAGCCCTGCGCCGCCGGGTCGGCGCGGTGGTCGAAGACATCGCTTCGCGTCCGTATCCGACCGCCGAAGTGTTCAAGCGGGCGGTCGGTGACCTCGACACCCAACTTGCCGAGCTTTCTCGATTGGCTTCGGAAGGAGAACGCAGTCAGGTCCAGGCCGCCGAGGAACACGAGCGCCTGAACCTCGCAGTGCGCAGTGCCGGCGAGGCGATGCGCGGTCTGCTGGCGAATGCGCCGAAGCCCTCGCGACTGGTGCGGACCCTGCTCGAACAGGCGTGGACCGATGTGCTGGTGATGGCAATGCTGTCCTCCGGCAATGATGCGTTGACCCCCGGCAGCGCGGCCGGCCGCCGACTCGCGGTGGCGCAGCAGTTGCTGACCGCCGACACCAGCGGCCAGCGCGAATTGCCGCTGTCGCTCCGGCCGGAGGTGGTCGACGGTCTGGCGAGCATCGGCCACGACCCCAAGGACATCGACAGCCTGTGCATCCGCCTGTTCGAGCCGGAGCGCACCGCCGACGACGACAGCATCGCCAGCCCGACCGAACTGGCCATGCGGCTCAAGGCGCGCAACCGGATCGTCGACAGCGGCAGCGAACCGGCGCCCATGCCGGGCGAACTGACCCCAATCGAGGAACAAGCCAGTCAGACCCTGGCCCAGCTGCCGGTCGGCACCTGGATGGAGTTTCAGCGCCCGCCGCCGGACGGCAGCCTGTGCCTCAAGCTGGCGTGGACCAGCCCGCGTACCGGGCGCTGCCTGTTCGTCGACGCGCAGGGGCGACGGGCGCTGGACACGACCTTGAAGCATCTGGCTCGCGGACAGGCGCGCGGACAGCTGCGGGTGGTCCCGGAAATCGCCAGCGGGCGCCGCGACGATGTCTGGGACACGCTGATCGCCAGCCTGTCGGGACGACGCGCATGAACAGGGACGCGGAGGCAGCGGCATGAGTGCAGAAGAACGACGCAGCGAGCGGATCCCCGTGCATGAGCGGCTGCCGGTCATCGACCGGATGACCGGTCAGCCGCTGGGCCGCATCGGCAATCTGAGCGACGGCGGCATGATGCTGATCGCCGAGGAATCCCTGCCGGAGGAGGCGCTGTTCCAGCTGGGCTTCCCGCTTGGCGAGTCCGGCCCGACGCTGGACGTCGGCGCCCAGGCCATGTGGGTCGAGGCTGCACAGAGTCCCGGCAGCTGGTGGGCCGGTTTCCGCTTCATCGACATCGCCGAGGCCGACCAGCAGCGCCTCGACCGCTGGCTGCAGACCCTCGCCCGCACCGCACGCTGACCGCTCAGCCGGCCAGCGCCTCGGTCAGCAGGCCGAACAGCGGGATCCCCAGCGTCAGGTTGAACGGGAAGGTGATGCCGAGACTGGCGATCAGACAGCGCGCCAGCTGGGCATTCGGCAACGCGATGCGCATGGCCGCAGGCGCGGCGATGTAGGAGCCACTGGCACACATCGCCGCGAACACCACGGTCATCGCCGGATCGAAACCGAGCGCCCGGCCGAGGAGCACGCCCAGCACCCCGTGCACCAGCGGCAGCAACAGGGCCAGCACCGTCCAGCGCCACGGCAGACCGCCCTCCAGCTCCAGCTGACGAGCCGCGTGGCTGCCGAGATCCAGCAGCAACAGCACCAGCGCGCCATGGAACAGATCGACGAAGAACGGCGTGGTGCGCGCCAGCGCGGCCTCTGGCGACAGCAGTCCGATCAGCAGTCCGCCGACCAGCAGCACCACCGATTTGCCGAACAGCACCTCGTGCAGCACGCTGCCGACACTGCCGCCGCCCTGGCGCCGATCCGCGCTCAGCCACACGGCGAGGATCAGCGCCGGAATCTCCAGCACCGCGAGCAGGCCGACCAGCACGCCCACATCACCGCCGTAGCGCAGTTCGGCGAAGTCCTTGGCGGCGATGAAGGTCAGCGCCGAGACCGAGCCGTAATGCGCCGCCAGCGCCGCTGCGTCGGCGCGGCGCGCCTTCAGCACCAGCCGCGCTGCGCCGAAGCTCGAAAAGGTGCGTCCCACACCGACGAGCAGCGTCACCACCAGCGGTACCGCCAGCGCACCGAGGTCGGCGGCCTTGAGCGCCATGCCGCCCTTGATGCCGATGGCCAACAGCAGATACAGCGACAGCGTCTGCGACAGCGCCTCCGGCACCCGCAGATCGCTCTTCACCCGCACGGCCAGAAAGCCGATGGCAAACGCCAGCACCGCCGGCGCCATCAGGTTCTTGACCAGCAGCAGCAAGGCCTCGGTCATTGACCCAACCGCCCGGATCTGCGTCCCAGGGTCAATTCGACCGCGCGCTCAGCGGCCAACGATCGCGAACTCATGTGCGCCGAGCAGACGTTTTCCGCTGAAAGCCTGGATGCGATAGGTCCCGGGCGGCCAATCCTGCGGCAGCGCGACCTGGTAGGTCAGGATGTTGAAGACCTCCGAATCCGGCTCGATCGGCAGCTCGGTGGAATCCACTTCGCCGCCGTCGGGATCCAGCAGCTGGAAGGTCAACCGGGCACCCCGCTTGATGTAACCGGTGGTCTGTGCCTGGAAGTGCAATATCCGTTGCGAACTGCGGAATTGCGCGATCGGCTCCCCGGCAGGCTCGCCGGCTCGATCGCCATAGAGCGCCCAGTAGCCGATGACCTGCTCGCTCCAGGTCGGCGAGACGATGTAGCGATGTGCGCCGATCGCCTTGCCGTCCATCAGCACCTCGACCCGATAGCGACCGATTGGCCAGTCGTTCGGCAGTACGACATCGGCGTTGATCTCGCTGGCCACCAGCGAGCCGACATCGACCGTGTCCACCATGATCTCCTTGCCGTCGGCGATCTCCTCGGCGATAAAGTGCACCTGGAACGTCCGACTGCCCAGTGCCAGCCGGTCCAGCTCGACCCGGAAATGCTTCTTCCGGTCCTGCGGCCGAAACTCGGTGACGAGCTCACCTGGCTCACCGTCGCGGTCACGCAACATCTGTACCTGACGGACCAGTTCCTGCGAACCCGCCTCGCCGATCGTCAGCGCCAGAAGCACCGCCAGAATCCACACGCGCATGACCCGCTCCCGAAGACGATGAAGGCATCGTATCGACTCGGGCTGCGAACGGGGAAGCCGACCAGCGCTTGAACGATCGACCCTGCGCCGGCTTGGTGGAGCTGACAGCTCACTTCAGAAAGCCGACGCAAGTGTTTGCACTGTAAAGAAATGCTTGAGCATCCGGCGGTTTTGCGCTGGAATAGTCCATATCACGGGTCCCAGCCCGCGTCCACGCGCCTTGGAGCATTCTCGTGCGATGAACATCGTCAACCGTACCGCGATCCTGTCCCTGCTGCTGCTCTGCCTGCCGGTCCTTGCCGCTGCGGCAGAGGTCAAGGCCATGCGGATCTGGGCCGCACCCCAATACACCCGCGCCGTCATCGACGTGTCGGCCAACGTCGAGTACGAGATCTTCACGCTGCAGAATCCGGACCGGCTGGTGCTCGACATCAAGCACGGCAAGGCCGGACGCAACCTGCGCGCCGATGGCCGCGGACTGGTGTCCGGCGTGCGCTCCGGCACCCCGGAACGCGACAAGTTCCGCATCGTGATGGATCTGAACGCTTCGGTCCGGCCGAAGAGTTTCCTGCTGCCGCCGGCGGACCGCTTCGGTCATCGGCTGGTGCTGGACCTGTATCCCGCGACGGCTGCCGTCGCTGCAACGCCGCGTCGGATGCAGGAAGTCTCCCGCCGGGCCGGCCAGCGCAACGTCGTGATCGCGGTCGACGCCGGCCACGGCGGCGAGGACCCGGGTGCGATCGGCCCGGCCGGCACCTACGAGAAGAACATCACGCTGAAGGTGTCGCGGCTGCTCGCCGAGAAGATCAACGCCGAGCCGGGCATGACCGCCGTGCTGATTCGCGACGGCGACTACTTCGTTCCCCTGCGCGACCGCTTCGAGAAGGCGCGCGAGCAGAAGGCCGACCTGTTCGTCTCGGTGCATGCCGACGCCGCCTACAACGCCCGGGCCCGCGGCTCCTCGGTCTACATCCTTGGCCAGCGCGCCGCCAGCAACGAGGCCGCCCGCTACCTCGCCGAGCGCGAGAACCGCTCCGATCTGGTCGGCGGCGTCAAGCTGGACGACAAGGACGACACGCTGGCCGCGGTGCTGCTGGACCTCTCGCAGGGCGCGACACTGGAAGCCAGTTCGCAGGTTGCCGAGCACGTGCTGTCCTCACTACAGCGGTTCGGCAAGGCGCACAAGCGCCATGTCGAACGGGCCAACTTCGCCGTGCTGCGCTCCCCCGATGTGCCGAGTTTGCTGGTCGAGACCGCCTTCCTCAGCAATCCCGACGAGGAACGCAAGCTCAATGACCCGTCGCATCGGGCGCGTGTCGCCAGCGCCATCCTCGAAGGCGTCCGCAACTTCTTCCACGCCGCACCGCCACCGGGCACCTGGATCGCCGCCAACGCCCGCGCCTCCAAGCATGTCGTCTCTCCGGGCGAAACGCTCAACGACATCGCTCGCCAGCATCAGGTCAGCATCTCGCGGCTGCGACAGGCCAACGCGCTGAATACCGATCTGGTCCAGGCCGGCGTGGTCCTGACGATCCCGCAAGTCGGTCGCTGATCCGGCCCACCAAACAGAACGCCCCGCACATCGGCGGGGCGTTCTTGCGTCAGGCGGGCGTGGTCAGTGACCAGCCCGCAGTGCGGGATCAGGCCGCCGGCTTGACGAAGCGCAGCGTCATGCGGTCGCTCTCGCCGATGGCTTCGTACTTGGACTTGTCACCGCCCTCGCCGACATTCAGCGACGGCGGCAGCGTCCAGACGCCGTTCGGATGGTCCTTCGTGTCCTTCGGATTGGCGTTGATCTCGCTCTGGCCGGCCAGTTCGAAGCCGGCGCTCTTCGCCAGTTCGATGACATAGGCCTCCGGCACGTAGCCGCCGCGCGCGGTTTCCTTGGCGTCGGCACCTGCCTTGGCGCGATGCTGTTCGAGGCCCAGCACACCGCCCGGCTTCAGCACCTCGAAGAAGGCCTTGAACATGGCCTGGTCGATGCCGCTGTTGATCCAGCCGTGGATGTTGCGGAAGGTCAGGACCACATCGGCCGAACCGGCCGGCCCGAGCACCGGCGCCGAGCCATCGAACTCGCGGACTTCGGTCTTGCCGAAGCCGGGATTGGCCAGACGCTCGCGCAGGGTCGCGTTGTCCTTGGTCAGGTAGTCACGGGCGCGGTCGCTGCGGGCCTTGGCCGGATCCATCACCGCAGCCACGTAGCTGCCGCCCTTCTGCACGTAGGGCGCGACGACCTCGGCGTACCAGGCACCGCCGCCCGGGGTGATTTCGATGACGTGGCTGCCCGGCGTCACGCCGATGAAGCTCAGCGTTTCCTTCGGGTGCCGTGCGGCGTCGCGGGCCTTGTTGGCGTCGCTGCGCAGCGGTGCAGCGATCGCGGCATCCAGCGCCGCCGCATCGACACCGGCTGGCGCCTCGATGACGACCTTCTCGCCTTTGTGGTTGTGGGCAAAAGCCGGCGCAGCCAGCAGCAGGCTCAGGGACAGGGGCAACAGCAGTTTCATCGGATCTCCAGGCGTGGTGGACGTGCGAGCCGCGTAGCTTCCGGATTGCGGGTGAACTCGCGGTCGTGAAGGATGCGCGGCGTCGAGTGCGGTGGGGCGTCAAGGTTCCCGGCGAGACCGGCGTACCCTTGCTGCATCCGCCCCGGAAAGCCGTTCGCCACAATGGCCACGACCCGCGCTGATTCGCCGCTCCTGTCGCTGGTCGTCCCGGCGTGGAACGAGGCCGTCCGACTGCCGGCGTTGCTGTCCAGCGTCCGGATCGCCGAAGCGCGTTGGCAGGCTGCCTGCGGCTCCGACCGCGTTGTCGAGTGCATCGTCGCCGACAACGCCTCCACCGACGCGACCGCAGCCATCGCCGAGGCCGCCGGCTGCCGGGTCGTGCCGGTACCGGAACGCGCCATTGCCGCCGCGCGCAATGCCGGTGCCGCCGCGGCCACCGGCGACTGGCTGGCCTTCGTCGATGCCGACAGCCGCCTGCACCCGGAGGTGTTCGTGGCGATCGAGACGGCGCTGCGCGATCCGCGCGTGCTCGGCGGCGCCAGCGGCGTGACCATGGAGCGCTGGTCAGCCGGCATCGCGCTGACCTACGCCTTTCTGTTGCCGATGGTGTGGCTCACCGGCTTCGACACCGGCGTGGTGTTCTGCCGACGCGCCGACTTCGAGGCGGCGGGCGGCTTCGACTCGCAGCTGCGTGCCGCCGAGGATCTCGACTTCCTGCACCGCTGGCGGCGGCTGGGTCGGCAGCGCGGTCAGCACAGCGTGCGGCTGCGCAGGGTCAAGACGATCACCTCGACCCGCAAATTCGACCAGCACGGCGACTGGCACTGGTTCTGGCAGATGCCGGCGATCGCGATCGCCACGCTGTTGAAGCTGCCAGGCGCGGCCCGGCGGATCCAGCGCTATTGGTACGAGGGCCGCTGAGCCAGCCGCGCCGCCCGGCAGCGACGCGGCCGTCGAGGCTCACTCCAGTGGCCGCTCCGGCGAATGCACCACGCGGCCGCCCTGCATCACCCAGTCCACCCGCTTCAGCACGCGCACGTCCTCCAGCGGATTGCCCTGCACGGCGATCACGTCGGCGAGCTTGCCGGGCTCCAGGCTGCCGAGCCGCTCCTGTTCGCCGAGCAAGGTCGCACTGCCCAGCGTGGCCGCCGTCAGCGCCTGCTTCGGCGTCATGCCGTGCTCGACCATCAGCTCGAACTCGTCGGCGTTGCGACCATGCAGGCTGACGCCGGCATCGGTGCCGTAGGCGATGTTGACGCCGGCCTCCACCGCGCGGCGGAAGGCCTTGCCGGTCACGCCGATGCGCCAGTCGATCTTGGTACGAACCTCGGGACTGTAGGCATTCGGATCGGCGGCGATCCGCTCCTTGTAGCCATTGATCGTGGACATCGTCGCGACCAGAAAGGCCCCGCTCTGCTTCATCAGCTTCAGACTTTCGTCGTCGAGCATGGTGCCGTGCTCGATAGAGTCGGCGCCGACCGCGAGCGCGAGGCGGACGCCGTCCGCGCCATGCGCATGCACCGCCACTTTCTTGCCGGCGAGATGCGCGGTCTCGACGACGGCCCGCGCCTCGTCCTCGAACATCTGCTGGCCGACGCCAGCGCCGATCCGGCTGTTGACGCCGCCGGTGGTCGCAATCTTGATCACGTCCACGCCGCGGCCGATCTGTCGACGCACCACCTTGCGGCACTCATCGGCACCGTCACACAGATTCGCGCCGCTCGACACCGCCGCGTGCAGCGCACTGGCGTAGCCGAGCCGGCCGTCCATGTGGCCGCTGGTCACCGAAATCGACTGACCGGCGTCGAAGATGCGCGGCCCCACCGCCTTGCCCTCGCGGATCGCATCGCGCAGCGCCAGCGTCACGCCGCGGCCATCGCCGAGATTGCGCACCGTGGTGAAGCCGGCCCGCAGCGTCTTGCGCGCGTTCCAGGCCGCCTCGTAGGCCATGTCCGGCACCTCGTCGGTCACCGCGGCCAACTGCCCGGCGACGCCGGCGCGGTCCGACACCAGATGCACGTGGCTGTCGATCAGGCCCGGCAGCACGGTGTGGCCCTTCAGGTCGACCAGCGTGGCGTCACGCGCAGGCTCGCCGAAGGCCTCGGCCGCCAGATGGCCGTCACGGACTTCGGTGACCTTGCCATCACAGATCAGCAGGCTGGCATTGCTGCGCGGTGCGCGGTCGGCGCGGTCGATCAGCGTGCCGGCGTGGATCAGCGTGCAGGCGGCGTGGGCACCGGCGGGGGCGGCGAGCGCGATGGCCAGGGCCAGCGGGCGAAACAGGGTCGGCATGGGGAGCTCCGGAGCGACGGAAGCGCCGAGAATAGCCGGCAGGCTGCGGTGGGCTCGCCGCCGTGACCATCGTCTGCAATCCACCAAGGAGACTTCGATGCGACGCCGCTGGTTCTGGTTGCTCGGCCTGACCCTGCTCGGCGGCTGCTACGACGACACGCCGAACCGCATGAAGGTGATCGACGGCGAGACCAGCCGCCTGATCTACGCGCAGATGGTGCTGGACGCGGCGGCCGCCGCGCAGGGTGGGCGCACGCCGGATCGGACCCTGCTGGAACAGGCCGAGGACGGCTATCAGCAGAGCCAGGCCGCCTACATCGAGATCCTGAACTGCGAGGACGAGGGCGTCTGCCGCCGCGCCAGCCTGCGCTATCTGTGTGCGGACGTCGCCGCGCTAGTGGAGGCGCGCAAGACGCTGGCGCCGCATTCCGAGCTCTACAGCGTCGCCGAACAACTGAGCGCCAGTCGCGGTCCGATGACCGCGGATCGGCTGAAAGCCCTAAAGCAGCAGATCGAGGCCGATGGCGAGGTCAGCGCGCTGGAGGCCGACGTCCTGACGCTGGCGACCGCCGCCACCGCGGCGCATACGGTCTACGCCCTGACCCCGGCCGGTGCGCGCGACGCCGAACGCCGCCGACGCACCCACGCGATCGACGAGTTTCAGCTGCGCTGCGAAGCCGGCTGAGCCATCGACTCGCCGCGCACTGCGCCCGTGGCCACGCGATGGCTCAGGAAGCGTTCGCCGTGGTCCGCACCCGGCATCACGCAGTACTCGTGGCGACCGAACAACCGATAGCGGTTTCGGGCGATGTGCCCGTAGGCCCAGTCGCGCAGGAACCCGGGTACCAGCCGGAACACCCCCGTCAGCGACCACGGCAACCCGAGCCCGCCCAGCACCCGCAGGATCGCGTCACTGCGGTAGTAGGCACGGCCGTCTTCGAGATAGACCAGCGTGTCGAAGGTATCGGTGGGCAGGCCACACCAGCGCAGGATCGCCTGCCCCTCGGCCGACTGCACGCTGGCCAGCTGGTAGCGGCGGTCGCGGTCATGGCGGATCAGGAAGTTCGCCCAGCCGCTGCACAGCACGCAGACACTGTCGAACAGGATCACCCGCTGACCGGCGCCGAGGCCGGGAATCGGGTCGGGATCGGTCATGGCGCATCTCCACCGGCCGCGCTGGGCGACGATGCCGAAGTGTCGTCCGGACGCAGTCGCGACGCCGTCGACTCGGCGGCATGCTCGGGGTCTTCCGACAGGAAGCGACCAGTGCGCAGGAACACCAGTGTCTGCCGGATGGCGGTGTCGTCGCGCATCATGAAAGGGTGCGAGACCGGCAGCGCGATGAAGTCGCTCATGCCGTCGACCTTGGCGCGGGACACCGACACCTTGCCGTCGTTCGGGCCGTCGAAGGCCGTCGACAGGATCGGGTTGATCGACTCGGTCCCGGCAATCACGCCAACCACGAAGTCCACCCGCCCGAGCCGCAGCGGCACGCTTTCCGGGCCCGTCCCCAGTTGCGAACCGGCAGGTCCGTTCAGCGCTTCGAAGCCGGGCACGCCGACGAAATGATCGACCACCTCGCTGCCCCGATTCGGCGGCCCGAGCATCACCACGCGGCCCAGCTCGGGGATTGGGTGCTCCCGCAGATAAGCCCGCAGCAGAATCCCGCCCAGCGAATGCGTCACGACGTGGATTATCGTCGCCGACTGCGCCCGACATTGCGCCAGGCCCTCGCCCACCGCCAGCGGCGCCAGCACCTCGATCGGCTGCTCGCGCGAGGGATAGTCGACATTGGCAACGCGATAACCCTGCGCCTGCAGCGAATCAGCCATCGGCCGCATCGACGCCGAGCTGCGCGCTAGCCCGTGCAGCAGGATCACGCACTCGGCGGCGGGTTCCGCTGCGAACGTCGCCGACGACACCGCCGGCAGCCCGAGGCCCAGTCCGAGAACTCCGACGACCATCCGCCGAACCCACCGCGCCGTGCTGCTGCCGCCCATGACCATCCCCTATCGCAATCGACGCTGCTCGGCCGAGGCCCGGATCAGCTCTGCCAGCCGGCGGGCGCGGGGCTCAGACTTTTTCGCCGTGACGATCCAGTGTAGGAGCGTCTTCCGGTAACCCGGCGGGGCGGCTTCAAAGTAGCGCCAGGCGGCCGGCTCGGCCTCGAATCGCGCGCGCTCGGCCGAGTCCAGCTCGGCGGCTTGTGCCGTCGGGCTGCCGCGACGCCCCTCCGTCAGACCGGCGGCAGCGACTTCAGCAGCGCGTCGGCCTCGCGCAGCCACGCGCGCTCGCGGTCGCGATACCAGGAGGGCGCGGCCGCAGCCCGGTCGCGGATCTGCTGCAGCACCTCCCGCGCGGCGGCAACCCGGCCGAGCTGCATCAGCAACTGCGCGTGGCGGAAGCGGGCTTCCTCGCCGGGGTAATTCGCCGACAGCGCCTCGTACTCACCGAGGGCCTGATTCCGTTCGCCGCGGGCTTCCAGCGCACGCGCGTACAGCAGATGGGCGTCCGGATCGCGGAACTCGGGATGCGCGGCGATCAACCGATCCAGGGCTGCCTTGCAGGCGTTCGCATCGCCCATCCCGAAGGCGGCCCGCGCCAGCCCGAGCAGCGCCCGCGGCTCGTCCGCGTGCATCCCGGTGGCTGCTGCCTCGAAGGCCTGACGGGCGCCGGCGTAGTCCTTCAGCTTCAGGGACTCCTCGGCAAAGCGCAGGCGATTCTCGACCGTGTCGGCCACGGCGAGCTGGCGGCCCAGGGCCTCGCGCTGACGGCCCGGGGCCAGCAGGTCCCGCGCCTTGCGCTCCAGTTGTCGACCTCGCCAGCTCTGGCGCAGCTCCGGCACCAGCACGAGACCGCCGTAGACCAGCGAGCCGAGCAGCGGGGCGAGCAGGATGACGAAGATCCAGAACTTCGGCTGGTTGGTCCGGATGACGTGGACGACCAGCGCGATCTGGATGGCAAGCACCAGCAGAAAGGGCATGGCGGCAGGCTCCTGGGCAATTCGCCTCTTATCCGCAGCCTCGCAGCCGTCGTCAAGTCCGCAAAGTCAGGCATTGATCCGGGCACCGGCCAGGCCGGTGCCGCCCGGGTTTCGCGGTGCCCGCCTGTGCGCGGTAGAGCACGGGACGACGGCGAAAGCCGGGAGTAAGCTCCGCCCTTTGCAAAGTCCGGAGTACGGCATGACCGCTCGCATCTCGTTCCACTGGCGTCGCTCGCTGCCGCTACTCCTTGCGTGCATCGCAGGGTCGACCCTCGCGCAGGCTGCGCCAACCCCGGGCAACGGCATCGCGGTGCCGCCCGGACTCGCCCTGAAGTTGCCCGCGCCCACTGAGGCCGCCCTGTCGCTGCGGGCGCCCGATCGCGCCAAGCTGGCCCGCGAGGATGCCGCAGCCACCGAGGGCCGCTATCGCTACGCCGTGCCGATGCCGGTCAAGTCGGCCGCCACGCAGGCCAAGTCGGCGCGCTGGGAAACCCTGCCGGACGGACGGCGACGCTGGGCCTTTCTGGTCGAGGCCGATGGCGCCGAGACGCTGGATCTGATCTTCAGCCGCTACTGGCTGCCGAACGGTGGCGAGCTGTGGGTGCGTTCGCCCGAGCACGAACTGGTCCACGGGCCCTACACCGACGCCCACAACACTCAGCAGGGCGTGTTGGCCACCCCGGTTACCCAGGGCGGCAAGGCACTGGTCGAGATCGTGGTTCCCGCCGGACTGGAATCGCATGTCGAGCTGGAACTGGGCACCGTCCACTACGGCTACCGCGGCTTCACCTTCGAGGGCGGCGTACCCGTCCCGAAGGCCGGCAGCTGCAACGTCGACACGATCTGCCCGCAGGGTGATGCGTGGCGCGACCAGATTCGCGGCGTCGGTCGCTACACGGTCGGCGGCGGCCTGTGCACCGGCACGCTGGTCAACAACAGCGCCGGCGACCGTCGCCCGCTGTTCCTGACTGCACGGCACTGCTTCTCGTCGCAAGCCGATGCCAACACGGTGGTGGTGTTCTGGCGCTACGAGAGCCCGACCTGCCGGACCGTCAACTCCGCCGCCAACGGTCAGGTCATTCCGCTGAATCACACCGCGACCAACTCCGGCTCGCAGCTGCTGATGAGCTTCGGCAACGCCGATATGACGCTGGTGGCGCTGAACCAGCCAGTGCCGGCCGCGGCACAGCCTTATTTCGTTGGTTGGGATCGGCGCGACGTGGTGCCGAACAGCGCCGTGGCGATCCATCACCCGGCCGGCGACGAAAAGCGGATCAGCTTCGAGAACAACCCGCTCGCGCTGGGGAGCTTTTCCACCGGCAGCATCAACCTAGCGCAGGGCGCCGCCCTGCGCGTCAACGACTGGGACCTCGGCACCACCGAGCAGGGCTCCTCCGGCTCGGCACTGTTCAACCCCGAGAAGCGGCTGGTCGGCACGCTGGCCGGCGGTTCGGCCCAGTGCGGCAATGACCTCGACGACAACTACGGGCGGGTTTTCATCGGCTGGACCGGCGGTGGCTCGGCCGCCAGCCGGTTGTCGGATCACCTCGCACCCGGCGGCGTCGCCCCGCAGACGGTCGATGGCCTGGATGGCGCCGCCGGCGGCCCCAGCGTGACCGTCACGGTCCGCCCCGGCGCCACCGTGCAGGCCGGCACCGACAGCTTTGTCGATGTCACGGTCAACGGCACCGGCGCACCCTTCTCGGTCGCCGTCGACCTTGAAGGCGACGGCATCACCGATCGCACGCTCACCGGCGTCGCTGCGGGTCAGGTGCAGTCGTTGCCGGTGCGCTTCCCGCGCCAGGCGAATTACACGGTGCGCGCCACCGCAACCGGCAGCGGCGGCACCGCCAGCGGCCAGTTCGGCGTCGCGGTGACCGCGCATGACGTCCGCGCCACCTTCGGCAGCACGGCGCAGCAGCTCTGCGGCGACGGCGACGGTCTGGTCGAGCCCGGCGAGCAATGGCGTCTGCCGGTGTCGCTGTTCAATGCCGGCGCCAATCCGACCACGACGCAGAACAGCTGGTCCATCTTCGGCAAGGCGCTGTCCGGCCCGGCCGGCGCCGGTGGAGCACCGCTGGCCACCGATGCCTTCGGCTACACCGTGCGCGATACCGCCACCGGCAGCTGCGGCTACCAGTTCATCGACCTGACCCAGATCCCCGAGGCCACGCCGCTGACCCTGACCGCGGCCAGCCCGAACTTCCCGGCCACCGATGACGGCGCCAGCAACGCCCTCAATCTCGGTGCCACCTACTCCTTCGAGCTCTACGGCCAGACCGTATCGACCATCAAGATCGGCACCAACGGCTACATTTCCACCAACAGCGGGATCACCGGCGGCGACTTCACGCCGAACTGCAACGCCAGCCCGGTGAGCGACGGCGGCGGGCTGCGGTTGAACGCCCTGCATGCCGATCTGGTGATCAACGACATCCGCGCGCTGGGCTACACGAACTGCCCGCGGCCCAGCAACGTCGGCGCGGCCAACCAGCCCTGCCTCATCGTGCAGTGGAGCGGCGCCCGCCAGTTCGTCAACAACGCATCGCCGAGCGGCAATTTCGATCTGCAGGCGATCATCTACCCGCAAAGCCGCGCGATCATCTACCAGACCCGCGGCACCCTGCCGACCACCACCGAGTTCCCGGGCTCGACGATCGGCCTGCAGCGTGTCCCGACCTCGGCGTTGAATTACACCTGCACCGCCGCGCGTCGGCCGATCCAGACCAGCAACGCGGTCTGTTACTACCACCCGGCGGCACAGCCGACCGGTGGCAGTGGCGCAACGGTCAATCCGACCCAGCTGCGGTTGCTGACTCCGGCGGTCGGCTTGAACGGTGCGGTCTCCGGCTCGACCACCCAGCGCAACGTCGACGTGCACCTCGCCCGCGATCTGGCCTGCGGCAGCACCGCCCGGATCCGTTACCTCGGCACCGTCGATGAACGCGCCTATTCGGGCGTGATCACCGAGTCGACCTTGAACGTCGGTGGCGCCGGCTGTGCGCCGGTAACGACCTGCCCGGAACCGGCCAACACCGTCTCGCTGAAGTCCGGTGCGCATTTCAATCCGGCCCGCGCCGGCAATGGTCTGCTGCCTTATCCGGCCGGTCAGGTTGGCGGTCTGCCGCAGTTCTTCGTGCCCTGGTTCACCGCCGAAGCCAACCGCAACCCGACTTGGTACGCGCTGCAGAGCACGGTCGAGCAGAACCAGATCACGTCGCCGATCCTGCGTTTCGCGCGAAACGGTAACCCGTCGACCTGGGTTGCACCCACCTCGGCAACGGTCGGCGATGCCCAGGTCACGCTGGTCGAAACCGGCCAACTGGTGCTGACCCATCAGTTCACCGGCCAGAACGCCGGCGGCGAGCGGATGATTGCCCTGCTGCCGGCGCAGGCGCCGAGTCCGAATCGCACCGGTGCCTGGTACAACCCTGCAGAGGCGGGTTGGGGCATCACCTTCGACACCTTTGCCGCCAGCGGCACGCCGAACGACTTCATCGCCACGTTCTTCTACGACACCGCCGGCGCGCCGCGCTGGGCAACGGCACAGGGCCCTGCCGG
>Ga0075154_10000968_pt1 | contig 21864 bp, 19 predicted proteins | sample JI71714BDNA_FD_70965 | JGI IMG/M metagenome (GOLD analysis project Ga0075154, IMG submission 70965) | Wastewater effluent complex algal communities from Wisconsin, to seasonally profile nutrient transformation and Carbon sequestration -... | ecosystem: Engineered > WWTP > Effluent > Algae...
AATGGGTGGCCTATTCCGGGAAGAACGAATTATCCTTTATTATTTGACCGTAACTTAGCGCCAAAACCCGCTTATTTTGCTGTTCTACAATCCTCAAAATCAACCAAAAAATGAGTCAATCCAAGATTTCGGTCGTTGAAAAAATCGGGTATAGCCTTGGAGATCTAGCGGCTAACCTGATTTTTCAGACGTTAATGACCTTTCTCGCCTTTTTTTATACCGATGTGTATAAGATTTCGGCTGGAGCAGCCAGTGCTATTATTTTCACCGGCGGCTTTGTCGGTGCTTTTTTCAATATTCTGATGGGCGTGATCGCTGACCGAACGGTTACGCGCTGGGGTAAATTTCGCCCTTGGATTCTCTGGACGTCTGTCCCATTTGGTGTGATCGCAATTTTGGCCTTCTCAACCCCAGATTTTGGGAATACAGGGAAAATCATCTACGCTTTGGTCACTTACTTTGCCCTTGTTTTAATCTATTCCGCCAATAACTTACCTTATTCTGCCTTGAGTGGCGTTTTGACGGGCGATATGGCGGAGCGCAATTCGGTTTCTTCCTACCGGTTCGTAGCCGTGATGGTGGCACAATTCATCATTCAAGTGCTTTTATTGCCTTTGGTTCTCATTTTGGGCGATGGCGACCAAGCCAAAGGGTTTTCCACCACGCTCTTTATTTTTGCGGTGGTCGGTACGGTCTTTTTCTTGATAACCTTTTTTACAACCCGCGAGCGTATTGTGCCAGCTGCCGGACAAACGGGCTCCATTCGGGAAGATTTGACCGATTTAATCCAAAATAAACCGTGGTTGATCATGCTCGGTGTCACGATCTTGGTATTTGTGACGCTTTCATTGAAGGGTGGGATGTACATTTACTATTTTAAGTATTACCTAGATCCGCAGGCCTTATCCCATTTTTTGGTGGATATTGGATTTGTAGGCGGGATGGAGTCCCTGAATCAGGGGTTGACATCGATGGGGCTAACGGCTTTTGCCTGGCCGGAAGATGCCCCAACTTCGGCTTTCAGTTTGTTCAATGCCGGGGGTATCATCTGCATGATTTTTGGCATTGGCTTCTCCAAACCTCTCGCCGATCGCTTTGGTAAACGCGATGTTTTTGGGGTATTTTTGGCGTTGTCAGCGCTATGTCTAGTAGCTTTTATGTTTTACGGAACGCAGTCCATTGGGATTGTATTCCTGACCCAACTGGCGCATGGATTTACTTACGGCGTCACGATCCCGTTGCTTTGGGCGATGATAGCGGACGTGGCCGATTACTCTGAACTTATCAACAACCGCCGCGCGACAGCCATTATCTTTTCAGCCATGATTTTTGGATTGAAAATTGGCTTAAGTTTAGGGGGCGCTATAGGCGCAGGCTTATTGTCTATGTATGGCTATGTAGCGGAATCGATGAATCAAACCAGTGCCACGGTCCAGGGGATTTTGTGGTCCGTGAGTTTGTATCCCGGGTTGGTCTTGTTGTCAGGATCTTTATTGCTTACGGGGTATGCTATTAATAAATCGATGGAAAGAAAAATTGAAGAAGAATTAAATATAAGAAGAAAAGATGCCTGAAGATCCAATAGACGGAATTGATTTTGATGAATTAAATCGCCGGGCAATTTCCGCCCCACTCGTCAGTCATATCTACACAGCAGACCCTTCGGCGCATGTATTTGACGGGAAAATCTACATTTACCCTTCGCATGATGTAGAAGCGGGGATTCCGTTTGATGATTTGGGTAGTCACTTCGCCATGGAGGATTACCATGTGTTGTCGATGGAGTACCCGAATGCTCCAGTGCAAGATCACGGAGTAGCCTTGCATGTTCAGGATGTGCCTTGGGCTGAAAAGCAGATGTGGGCCCCCGACGCCGCCCACAAAGACGGGAAATATTATTTGTTCTTCCCCGCTAAAAAAGCGGATGGCATTTTTCAAATCGGCGTGGCGGTCGGGGATCGTCCAGAAGGGCCTTTCATAGCCGAACCAGAGCCAATTGCAGGGACATACTCCATTGATCCTGCCGTACTCGAGGACGAGGATGGGGCGTATTATCTCTATTTTGGGGGGATTTGGGGAGGCCAATTGCAGTCGTATAGAAATAATCAATATGATGCCGCTTACCAAGAGCCAGCGCCTACTGAGCCCGCGTTAGGTCCCCGCATCGCGAGGTTATCTGCCGACTTACTTTCCCTCGACGAGCCCGTTCGGGAAATTTTGATTTTAGATGAAAATGGTCAGCCTTTGTTGGCTGGAGATAACGATCGCCGGTTTTTTGAGGCTGCTTGGGTACACAAACACGAGGGAACGTATTACTTTTCGTACTCGACAGGTGATACGCATTTTATCTGCTATGCCACGGGAGATAACCCCTATGGGCCCTTCACGTACCGCGGACGTATTCTAGAGCCGGTTGTGGGTTGGACATCGCACCATTCTATCTGCCAATATCAGGGTCAATGGTATTTGTTCTACCACGATTCCAGTCTTTCGCGGGGCGTTACGCACCTGCGATCAGTCAAGATGACACCGTTGAACTACCGGTCTGATGGAACAATAGAAACCATTCTCCCGTACCAAGAGATCTGATAATTGCAATAAATTGGATTAGATTAAAACCGTTTCAGGATAGGAGGTTAAATTCCTAGAATGAACGGTTTTTTTTCTAAATAAACTTAATTTAGTAGTTTTTTTAGTTCTTTTTACAGAATTCCTATATGACGTACTCGAATGCGTAAAATAGTAAAAAAGTACAATTCTTTAGTTTTTGGACTGAGGGTAGAAAAATACTTGAGTTGATCTATGTACCAGTATCTTTTGCTGTAGCAATCATGGCCGTAAACAGGGTAAACGATTTGTAAATTACGTTTGTAGTAATTGTTATTGACTTAGATAATATTTTACCTAGGTGCGAATTCGCCCTAATTTCTATTTAAATTACGATTATTTGCCAAAGATTAAACAATTCATTTACTTTGCAGGTTATAAGAAATGCACAACAATTAAAGTAAATGAAAATAAACTTTGGTGGTGTGTAAGAATCAGTAAACTAAACCCAAATCATGTTATGAGAATGAAATCTCTATTCAGCTTGGTGATTGGTCTTGCCCTGAGTTTTGGAGCGTTCGCCCAAGCGAGAAAAGTTACAGGTGCTGTAACTTCTTCTGCTGACGGCACAGCCTTACAAGGGGTCAGTGTATCTGTAAAAGGTACCAAGACAGGTGTCACCACCGATGCCAACGGAAACTATGCAGTTGACGTTGATGGCAAAGCCACACTTGTATTTTCGTATGTTGGATTTTTAGCACAAGAGCTTTCAGTTGGCAACCGTTCGGTACTAAACGTATCGCTTTCGGAAGATGAACAACTTTTGAACGAAGTTGTGGTTGTCGGGTATGGGGAACAATCGAAAAAATTGAGTACTCAAACGGTTTCTACCTTATCCAACAAAACGATTAAAGACAAACCTTTCCAATCGCCTCAAGACTTATTGCAAGGACAAGCGGCTGGGGTACAGATGGTAACTTCCTCTGGCGTTTTGGGCTCAAACCCATCCATCCGGATTCGGGGAGCAGCATCCATCACAGGAGGCGGACAGCCTTTGTTCGTTGTGGATGGAGTTCCATTGAATGACAACGGTCTTTCCGCCGCACAAGGTGGAGGAACCGGACTAAATCCCTTGTTGAACATTAACCCGAACGATATCGAATCGATGTCGGTCCTGAAAGATGCGGCTGCGGTGGCTATTTATGGTTCACGTGGTGCCAATGGGGTCATCTTGATCAACACGAAAAAAGGAGGAAAAGACAAGAAGACGGAGATCAATTTGGACACCTTCACGGGTTTCTCTGATCCTACCTACTTGTTCCCAATGATGAATACCGAGCAGTTCACTGGTTTCGTTAATGCTTACCGTGCCGCTCGTGGTCAAGCCCCACAAGCTTTCCCTACGGACTATTTTGACTGGCCTACGAATGTTGTCCAAACAGGTCGTACCAATAACGTGAATCTTTCGATGCGAGGTGGTTCAGCTAATACGACATTCTTTATGTCAGGTACATACGCTACAGAATCCGGCTTTACCATTGGTAACGATCTAAGTCGCTTATCAGGACGTCTGAATTTGGAGCATAAAGCCAAAGATTATTTGACCCTCGGAACAAACTTATCTTTGGCCACAGTGGACATGGATCGGATTGGGGTTGAAAACAACACGTTTGCTCCCTTGACCTCGGCTTACTTGCAGTTACCAACCATTCTTCCACGTGATGCGAATGGAGCGTTTGTGAATACTGGGTTTATCCAAAACGTTTTGGCTATTGAAGAATTGAATACCAATAAATTCTGGTCGAAGCGTACCACGGGTAACGTGTATGCCGATTTGAAAATCCTAAAGAATTTGTCCTTCCGTACAGATTTCGGGATGGACATCAATTCAGGAGATAGCAAAACGCGGGATGTTAATTTATTAACGCCAGGGGGAGCCGCACGCCGGGATCTACAATGGGATAATAAATGGCTAACCACCAATACCTTAAAGTATTTCTTAGACAAAGGAAAGCATAACTTTGCTGCACTCGCAGGATATGCCTTCGAAACTGCCTTGTTTACGCAGATTGCGGTAGCGGGTAACGGATTTGCATCCGACGCCCTGCCTAACGTTTCATCCGCGGCTACTCCAACAGCTACGGTAGAGAGTCGTTCAGAATGGGCGTTAGAATCTCAATTTCTTCGTTTGAATTACGGTTTCAATAACAAGTATTTGTTCGAAACTTCGGTACGTCGTGATGGCTCTTCACGTTTTGGTCAGAATTTCCGGTATGGTATTTTCTATGCAGGATCTGCAGGTTGGGTAGTTTCTGAAGAAGACTTCATGAAAGGCAATGACTTCATTAACTTCTTGAAACTTACCGCTTCGTACGGTACTGCCGGGAATGATCGGATTGGAAACTTCTCTTCCTTAGGTCTTTATGGCGGAGGAACTGTAGCAGATTATCTTGGATCTCCGGGAATTCGTCCCATCCAAGTGCCTAATCCGAACTTAACTTGGGAAGAAACCGCGCAATTGGATTTGGGAATTACCACCACATTCTTCCGCAATATTTTCAATTTGAGCGTAAACTACTACAATAAAATCACCTCAGCGATTTTGTTGGATGTACCATTCCCTTTCACAACCGGTTTCCCAAGTGCTTCCCAAAACGTGGGTAGATTGCAAAATCAAGGGGTTGATATTGACTTCTCAGCTAACCTTATTAATAAAGGTGATTTGCGGTGGTCAGTCGGCTTCAACGCAGGATATTTGCGCAATAAGGTATTGGAATTGCCAAATGCAGCGGTTGATCCAGATGGAAATCGCTTCATCGCGGGTTCGGCGGCGCAACGTGCTGTGGAAGGTCGCTCATTGAACGAATTCTTCTTGGTTCGCGCCAAAGGGGTAAATCCTGAAACAGGTGATTTTGAGTGGCTTGACAAAAATGGCAATCCAACGACCACCTATTCAGCCAATGATCGCGTATTTGTAGGTTCAGGTATTCCTCGGTGGGTTGGTGGTATCAACACCAACTTAAGTTATAAGAGCTTCGACTTCTCGATGTTGTTCTCCTATTCGTTGGGTAACAAAGTCTTGATCGACGGCTTGCGCTTTACGGATAACATCGCGTCGCCGGGCTTTAATAAGTCTACAGATTTGTTGAACATTTGGCAGGCTAATGGAGACAATGCGTTTGTTCCGCGTTTGGCTAGCCCAACAGCTCCGCTATTCAACCAATTATCGACCTTGCAAATGCAGAATGGGTCATTCATGAGACTTCGGAACATCAATGTTGGATACAGCCTTCCAACATCCATGTTAGGCACTCAAAAAGTCATTCGGTCGGTGCGTGTGTATGCTTTAGGTCAGAACTTGTTCTTGATCAAAGACAAAAACTTCCGCGGCCCAGATCCAGAAGTTTCGGCTAACGGTCCGAGCAACTTGGTTCAAGGCGAGTCTTTCTTCGCCTTACCACAAGCTAGAACGTTTACGTTTGGTCTTAACCTAGGTTTATAATCTAAAAAGTATTGACAAATGAAAAGTAATCCCATAAAGATCATCGCCCTCGCGGCTGGTATCTTGACATTCTCAGGCTGTCAAGAAAGACTCGAATTATTGCCTGAACAATCGCTGGCCGACTCGCAAGCCTTCGCAAGTGGACCTAATGCTCTTGCCTCTCTTTTGGGGGTGTATTCCCAAGGACAGCTTCTGGAGACTTTTGGATCGGGTCCACAGATTTTGGATGACTACATGGCAGATAATACCGAATTCGTAGGCTCATTTCCTACGTTGCAGGATATCAACAACTACGTCACCACAACACCGAATGCTACCATTCAAGTGTATTGGCAAATTCATTACCGGGCCATAAATGCAGCGAACGCCGTTATCGCCAGCGTACCCGGTGTGCAGGATCCAACGTTGACGCCAGCGCTGAAGTCTCAATACATCGCAGAAGCTAAATTCTTACGGGCAATCTATTACCTGAATTTAGTGAATATGTTTGGCCAGCCTTTCCGTGTACAAAGTGGAAACACCCCGGGCGTACCCTTGGTGTTGACTCCTTTCAGCGGAGAAGTTGAGTTTCCAGCCCGTGCTACGGTTGCCGCAGTGCATGGTCAGATCGTTAAGGATCTTACGGAAGCTCTTGCTGACTTGCCAAATTCCTATCCTACCGCAGCGGCAACGCGGGGCCGGGCAACCAAAGCAGCCGCAGCCGGGTACTTGTCACGCCTGCACCTCTACCGTGGAGAATACGCACAAGCCGCGTCATTTGCGAACCAAGTCATTACCAACAGCAATTATGCGGTAGCGACTAACTTCAGTTTCTATGGCGCTTCACCAACCTCAGAACACGTCTTCGTTATGGTCAATTCTGCGATTGACAACGGACGTACAGGTTCAGGTGGCTGGGCTTCGTATCACCGTCCTGCCACAGCAGGTGGACGTGGAGACTGTGCCATCACACAAGATCTTGTGAATGCTTTCCAAAGTGAGGCCGGTGACCTTCGTTTTACCACATTGACAGACGTTGTTACCGCTGCTGATGCACAAAGACGCCCCATGACACGGAAGTTTCCAGATGCTGTAACCAATACGGATCTATCTCCGTTGATGCGTACATCTGAGATTTACTTGAACCGTGCCGAGGCCTTGGCTGAAGTCAATGGGGTAAATCAAGAATCCATCAACTTGGTGAACCCAATCCGTCGCCGGGCTGGTTTGCCAGATTGGACTGTCTCTCAGTTTGCCTCGAAGGAAGCTTTCATTGATGCCATTCTGACTGAGCGTCGCAAAGAATTGTGTTTCGAAGGACATCGCCGGTTAGACTTGCTTCGTCGTGGCCAAGCGCTTCGCCGGACAGGGGCTACCGCTGCGGCGGCTGCCTTTGGTCAGCCTCGGACGATTCTTCCTATCCCACAACGTGAAATTGATCTGAATAAGAGCTTGGTGCAAAATCCAGGGTATTAATTCCCATTCATTTTCCATAAAAAAACACCTCTCAGCTAAGCTAAGAGGTGTTTTTTTGTTTTTACTTTACTTCCCTTTCTTAGCGAGCTCTGAATATCCCGCACCTTGAAGGTTGTACACCTGTTTAAATCCTGCTTTGGTGAGCAGTTGGGCCGCTTGGCTACTCCGCCCACCGACAGCACAATAAATAAAGACTGGATTTTCCTTGTTCAACTTCCCTGCTTTTTTGACGAACTCGGGATCTTGAATGTTAATCAAGTGGGCATTTTTCACCTTGCCTGCCGCCCATTCGCCGGGCGTGCGTACGTCCAGAATTTGGGGTTGCGCGGTTTGATCCAGCTTTTTAACAAATGCCTCCAAAGGTAAATTAGTTTGGCTATACGCTACGGTGGAAAGGAATAGGGCAGTGGCTGCCAGTACAAAACGAAACATAGGATTTGGGTTTATTGGTGATTTACATGATACCGAACCAGCGCATCCAGTGGGGCAGCCAATACGTTTTGAATGTCCAAACCAACGGTTTGCGCGACTTGCTCCAACTGCGGACGAAAATAATGCGCCACACTGCCCACAAATCCCAACGGACTTGTTTGCGGATATTTCATTAAATATTTTTCGAAAAATAAGGTAAAGGAATCAATCACCAAGTTTTCTAAAAAAGGATCGGTGATATGTGCCTGAATAAATGGGGTATATTGGGCAAAATAGCGATTGGGAAAGGGCTTTTGGTATGCAGCTTCCAGAATCGGAGTGCGATCAAAGGCTCCAAATTGAGCTTCAAATTGGGTACGAACTCCCGCTGACATCTCGCGATGTAAATACGCTAAGACCAATTGTTTTCCCAAATGCCCGCCACTGCCCTCATCGCCTAACCAAAACCCCAAGGGAGGTACCTGAAAAACGAGTTTCCCCTCAGCATACCTCGCTGAATTTGACCCTGTACCCAGGATTGCGGCTAGTCCTGCTCCATCCCCAAACAAGGCGCGGGCTGCACCCAAAACATCGCTTTCCAAGACTATTTTACGGGTGCTGGGCCATTTCCGATGAAAAAGTTGTTCTAAAGTTTGCTTTTGAGGCTCACCGGTTAGGCCTGTTCCATAATAGTAAACTGCTTCTGGCGCTTCGGTAATCTGGGGAAAGACATCCCGCTCAAGAACCTCAGCTACCGAATCTTGGGATTGATAAAACGGATTGATCCCTACCGTCTGCCAGCCAAACTCGGAACGATCGGCACGAATCCACCGCCAATCCGTTTTGGTTGAACCACTTTCCGCTACTAAAATCATGTTGAGTGCATTGATATACGACATTGAAAATACCAAAATCCAGTCAAAACCTGTGGGATTACCGAACATTTTCCGTCCTGAACTACTTTTATCTCTATCTTTGTTATCCTTTGATAGAGGAGGTTGAAAGACACGCATGACAGAATATAAGCTACATACTTTTCCCAACGGAATCCGGCTGGCCCACCGGCAGGTAATGCATACCCAAATCGTTCATTGTGGCATTATGCTGGACATCGGCAGCCGCGACGAAAAGCCCCACCAGACGGGTTTGGCGCATTTCTGGGAACACATGGCCTTCAAAGGTACTAAAAAGCGGAATGCCTTCCATATCCTCAATCGCCTTGAGTCGGTCGGTGGAGAATTGAACGCGTACACCACCAAGGAAAAAGTCTGCTTCTACGCATCGATTCTGGATACACATTTTGATAAAACCATCGAACTGCTTGCCGATATTACGTTTCATTCGACTTTCCCCGAAAAACAATTAGAGAAAGAACGGGGGGTCATATTGGAAGAAATGAGCATGTACCTGGATGCACCTGATGATGCCATTCAAGATGATTTTGACGGTGTTTTATTTCCTGAGCACCCGCTCGGGTACAATATACTCGGGACACAAGAGCATGTGAGATCTTTTACACAAGCGTCTTTACAAGAGTTTATCGATGAAAATCTCGATACACACCGCATTGTGGTGTCGGTTGTGGGCAATATTGATTTCAAACGCGCCATTCGGGTGGTTGAAAAATACATTCAAGATATTCCTGAAAAACGGGTACAGCGGGTTCGGCAAAGCCCAGGAACGTATCAAGTAAATCAATTGCGGTTGTTAAAACCCATCACCCAAGCGCACTCCGCCATCGGGCGGCCCGCATATTCCATGAAGTCACCCGAACGTTTGCCTTTCTTTATGATGGTGAATTACCTCGGCGGGCCTGGTCTGAATTCGCGGTTCAATCTGGCTCTTCGGGAGCGAAATGGGTTGGTGTATTCCATTGAGGCTAATTTTACGTCGTATCAAGATACAGGCTACCTCGGGATTTACTTTGCCACCGATCAAGACAATCTCGAACGTGCCCATCGGTTGATACGCCGGGAAATGGCCCATATCCGCGAAAAGAAACTAGGAGGTACCCAATTAAAAGCCTTGAAAGAGCAATTGATGGGGCAATTGGCGATGGCCGAAGAAAGCAATCAAGGGTATATGTTGATGATGGCGAAAAGCATTTTGGATTTGGAAAAGGTAGAACAAATGCCCCAAATTTTTCAGGATATTCAAGCCGTTACCGCCGAACAACTCCAGGAAGTCGCTCAACAAATGCTGAACGAGGATTCCCTGAGTTATTTAACGTTTCTACCAGAATCAGAAGATTAGTGTAAACTGAATAAAAACAACCCGACGATGGTCAATAGGAAGTAAGGCACGAGCGCAGCGGCTCCACCATAGTCTTTGGCAATCCGTTGGCCTGTAAATAAGAATAAAAGCGTAATGGCGGACATTTCAACGGCAAGGATCGCCACGTCTTTTTGACCCGTCTGGTAGTACAAAACGGCACCTCCAATGGCCAATACACCTGAGACAACTTCAAAAAAGGTGATGCTGAGCATCAAAACGGTGGCCAAAGGACGTAAGAAGGTTTTCGCAAAAACAGATTGGATGTAGGCAAGGTTATTGCGGGAATCAACAACTTTGTCAAAGCCAGATTGGACAAAAAGAACACCCAAAAAGAGGGTCAATAATACTTGAGCTACTTTAAGAACGGTATAATCAAGGGTCATGGAGGTTGGAAATTAAGGTGGATAAGCTTGGAGAATTACGCCAACAGTACATACAAAGATTCTAAAAAATTAACTAATTTCGCAGCCAAATGGCATTGATTGATTAAAAATTATGGGAAGAGCGTTTGAATTCAGAAAGGCCCGAAAAATGAAGCGTTGGAGCTCCATGGCCAAAACATTTACGCGAATCGGAAAAGATATCGTCATGGCGGTGAAGGCTGGTGGTCCGGATCCTACAACCAACTCGCGGCTTCGAGCGGTTGTTCAAAATGCCAAAGCCGCCAATATGCCGAAAACCAACGTGGAATCGGCGATCAAACGGGCTTCCTCCAAAGATCAAGAGGATTACAAAGAAATTGTCTTGGAAGGGTATGCCTTACACGGGGTGGCTGTACTTGTGGAGTGTACCACCGACAACAACAACCGAACCGTAGCCAATGTGCGGTCGTATCTCTCCAAAACGGGCGGTAGCTTAGGAACCAACGGCATGCTGGACTTTATCTTTGAGCGGAAATGCTTGTTCAAAATTGCCCAACCACCCGGGGTGGATGTTGAAGAATTGGAGTTTGAATTGATCGACTACGGCGCGGATGATGTCTTCGTGGACGAAGAAACCCAACAGGTGAATATCTACGGGGAGTTTGCGGCGTATGGGGCTTTGCAAAAGTTCCTCGAAGAGAGAGGTTTTGAACTCCTTCACGCCGACTTTGAGCGTATCCCCACTGACACCAAACAACTCACCGAGGAGCAAGTAGTGGATATCGAAAAGCTCTTAGAAAAACTCGATGAAGACGATGACGTCCAGAACGTGTACCACAACATGGTGCCGCTATAAATAAGATTACATTCCTTACCGGTAGGCCAAAGAATCCATTTCTTTGGCCTATTTCCTTATTTACCCGGTGGGTTTTCCGAAGGTTTCTAAGAAAATGGTATCTTTACCGCGTTTCACACTAAACTTGAGCAAGACATGGCGCGTAAAAAAATAGCGGCGGGCAACTGGAAAATGAACACGACCTTCGAAGAAGGAAAAATTTTATTGTCGGAAGTCGTGAATATGGTCAAAGATGAGCTAACGAATCCTAATGTACAGGTAGTCTTAGGTGTTCCTGCTCCTTATTTAAGCAGTTTCCGAGCGTTAATCGATACCCCTAAAGTCGCCCTAGCGGCGCAAAACTGTCACCCAAAATCAGCCGGAGCATTTACTGGCGAAATGTCGGTCCCGATGTTGAAATCAGTCGGTGTTTCGTATATTATCATTGGCCACAGCGAACGGCGTGAGTATTTTCAGGAATCGGATGCGTTCGTTGCAGAAAAAGTAGATGCTATTCTAGCGCATGGATTAACCCCAATCTTTTGCTGTGGAGAAACCCTCGCGCAACGGGAAGCGGGGATTCACTTTGATTTTGTTTGTGGCCAGCTCACAAATTCGCTCTTTCACCTCAGTGCTGAACAGCTTCAGCAGGTTGTCATCGCGTATGAACCCATTTGGGCTATCGGTACAGGGGTTACGGCCAGCAGTGATCAAGCCCAAGAAATGCACGCGGTTCTTCGTCAGCATATAGCCAAACAATACGGTCTAGAGATCGCGGAGTCAATATCCATTCTGTACGGTGGTTCGGTTTCAGCGGGTAATGCCGTGGAGTTGTTTGCTCAACCTGATGTAGACGGTGGACTTGTTGGGGGAGCTTCGTTGAAATCCCGTGACTTCGCTACAATTTCCACGTCTTTCCCCGCGTAATTGCCAAACAGAATATAAGGGATGATGGATTGAACCCCCGTGAAGGTACTACTTTATGGGGGTTTTATTTTTCCTCTTCCAAAGAAGACTCTGCTTTTTTACCAAAGAGCTGAATGAGGCCAACCACCGAAATGGCCAGTAAAATAAAAAACAAAATCCGTTCCCATTCGCTCGACTTTCCTCCTGAAATAGCCTCATGTAAGGCTTTGGCTTGAAGACCCGTCCAAACGGCTAGGAGTGTACGTGGAATCATGCCTAGTGCACCGCCAAGCCACATGGCGGACAGCCGGGTGCCTGCCATGGCCAAAACCAAGTTCGTCAATGTGAACGGCAAAATAGGCGACAGCTTAGCGAAAAATACTACCCGGAGTTGATTTTTTTGCAAACGAGGCAGCAACTGAGCGGCTTTTGGATTATCCACTAAAAAGCCTAGATAGGTCCGAACCGGCAAGTAAAGCACAGCCAAGTAGACTAGGTAAATGGCAATTAGATTAATTAAAAAAGCAGGAACTAAGCCAATATAGCCTAGAAAATAGCCCAGGATTACGGCTAAATATGTCGGGGGCGTTATGGCCAAGGCTGAGGTCAGGCTAGTCACCAAAGTCCAAATCAACCAGTAGTACCACGGCCAATGGCGTAAAATAGCTTCATATTCAAGGGCATAAGCGACCCACAACGATGTGAGCACAACGGGAAGTAGGGTAAGTAGGGTACTGGACAGGAGGGGAATGCCGATTTTTTTCAAAAACGTGTGACAGAATGTGCATGTAAAGGTCGGGACATTTTTTTAATTTTAATACTCTTTCCTATTCGAAGGCACGAAACAATCGAAAAGGTATGTTTGGCAGAAATACGAAATTACCTAGGATCTCCATTCTTTTCCTGAGCAGCTCCTTTGCGAACTGCGACACGAATGAGGATTTCCTACGTACCTTTGTAGCATGAAACAGCTCACATCGCTTCAAAAAGGCGTTTTATTCATGGTATTGGCCTCTTTTTGTTTTGCCTTGACAGGGGCTGCGGCCCGAAAGCTTGGAGATCACCTTTCTGCGGTAGAGCTGGTGTTATACCGTAATTTACTGGGGGTTATCTTTGTATTGGCCACCCTACCTAAGCGGCCTTTAGTGAACGAGGGCGGCCGTTTGGGACTATTGGTTTTTCGAGGGATTATTGGCACGTTGGCGCTCTTTTTGTTTTTCTTTGCCATCACCCGAATTGGCCTAGCTGAGGCGATTACCTACCAGCAATCCTATCCGATTTTTCTAGCTTTATTCTCATTTTATTGGTTGAAGGAGCGTCTCACGTGGTCGCAATGGGTCGCGATTGGGGTTGGATTTATGGGGATATGCTTCATTTTTGTTCCGCAAATGACATTGGACTGGGGCCAAGGGCAACAGCATATATTGGGTTTACTGAATGCCTGGATGACGGCATTGGCATACCTGAGTATTCGTCAGTTGGCGGGCATTTATGATAACCGGGCGATCATTCTGTCCTTTATGTTATCCGGTATCGTGCTGCCTATTGTTGCACTTGGGATAGGGCCAGTTTCGGGCTGGGAAGCTATTTTCCCTGCCTTTGTGGGGCCAAATCGAGCGGATCTACTTTGGATTGCTTTGTTGGGTGGGGCAGCTTTAATCGGACAGGTATATTTGACCAAAGCTTTTGCCCATGGAAAAGCCGGCCTCATTTCGGTGGCCGGCTATAGCAATATTTTATTTTCTGTGGTATTCGGCTGGTGGCTGGGGGATGCCATTCCGGAAGCCACGACCTGGTTGGGTATCGGATTGATTGTGTGGAGTGGTGTTTCCGTAGCGGGAAAGCGAACTCCATCAGAATAGTACATTCAGGCTATTTTTGACCAGCGTTTTGGCCAATAAGGCAAGTTTGACAGAGTCAGGTACACGAATACGTTCCTCTTGGATCCGGTTGGCCGCGGTTTTCTTGATGCGTTCAAATAATTTAATGTAGTACGTGTAGGCGAGATAGACACCTCGGCGAGCACCGTCCGGAAGCCCTTGTATTCCCCGAAGGGCATGATCAAAGTCTTTTTGGATATCGTTTTCAATCAACTGCTTAGCTTCCAGGTTGAAGTCTGTGAAGTCTACACCGGGGAAATAAACCCGGCCCCGATCAATGAAGTCACTTTTAATATCACGTAAAAAGTTGACCTTTTGGAACGCCGCGCCGAGGCTTCGGGCATCTTCTTTTAAACGGTCGTACAGTGCAGCATCTCCTTCACAGAAAACGCGCAGGCACATCAAACCAACCACTTCGGCAGAACCGTAGATGTATTGATGATACGTCGATTCATCGTACTCTATATCGTGCAAATCCATTTCCATGCTGTACAAAAAAGCCTCGATCAATTCGTGTTCAATTTTGTAGGTATGGACAGTGGATTGGAAGGAATGCAATACAGGATTTAAACTGATTCGTTCTTCCAGCGCAAGGTAGGTATCTTGTTTAAAGCGATTGAGAAGCTTTGCTTTATCAAAATCATGAAACGTATCCACGATTTCATCGGCATACCGCACAAATCCATAAATGGCATAGATCGCTTGGTGGAATTTCTTATCGAGCGTCTTAATCCCTAAGGTAAATGACGTACTGTAATGTTCCGTTATGAGCTTACTACAGCCGAACGTCGTTTTTTCATACAAGCCAAGCATACAATACGAAATTATAGGGTTTAACGTAGGTGGTTAGGAAAGACGGGACCATTTGGTAGCTTCTTTGGCTACGACCAAGCCAGAAATGAGCGAGGGTGGGACTCCCGGGCCCGGAACGGTCAGCTGTCCTGTATAAAACAGATTTTTAACCTTTTTGTTTTTGATTCCGGGTTTTAAAAATGCGGTTTGGAATAATGTATTGGCTAATCCGTAGGCATTTCCCTTGAACGAATGGTAATCTTTCTTAAAGTCTTCGACAGCAAAGGGTCGTTTGTAGACAACATGTGACCGTACGTCGTGTCCAACATATTTTTCCAGCCGGTCCATCACAATGTGATAATATTTTTCTCTCAATGCGTCATTGTCTTCCAAATCGGGTGCAATGGGGATCAAAATGAATAAATTTTCACTTCCTTCAGGCGCGACTGAGCTATCGGTTTTGGAGGGCGCTGAGGCATAGAAAAGCGGTTTGGAGGGCCACTGCGGATGAGTATAGATTTCTTGCGCATGTTGATCAAAATCCTCATCGAAGAATAAATTATGGTGTACTAATTTATCGATGCGGCGATTTACCCCCAGGTAGAATAAAAGCGATGACGGGGCCATCACGCGAGAATCCCAATATTTTTCGGAGTAATTTCTGTACGGCTCACCCAATAATTGATCTTCAATGTGGTGGTAATCAGCTCCACCGATGACGATGTCGGCGGTGTAACTTCCCGTAGAGGTGACGACCGTGGCAATCCGATCGCCTGAATAGGTAAATCCTGTAACTTCTTCGCCTAACCGGATTTTTACCCCTTTTTCTTCGGCCAAAGCGACCATCCCTTTGATGATCTCGTGCATACCGCCCATAGGGTACCACGTTCCTTTGGCTATTTCGGCATAGTTCATCAAACTATACAAAGCAGGTGTATTTTGGGGAGTTGCGCCCAAGAACAAAATCGGGAACTCCATCAATTCCAACAATCGTTTGTGCTTGAAGAATTTTCGGATGTGTTTACCAAACGAGGCGAATAGGTCCAAGCTAAAAGCTTTGGAGACCAGCCGGAAGTCAAAAAACTCGGTAATGGAATGACTTGGTTTCCAAACGAACTCACCAATGCCGACACGGTACTTGTATTCGGCTTGGCGCATAAATTCTTTGAGTTGTAGGGCACTGCCGGGTTCAAAAGATTCAAACAAGGCTTCTAGTTTTTGATAATCGGCAGGAAGAGCGATATCTTCATCGGCTGAAAAGACGACTTGATAGGATGGGTCTAATCGAACGAGGTTGTAATAATCGCTCGGCTTTTTGCCAAATTCTGCAAAGTAACGTTCAAAAATATCGGGCATCCAATACCAAGAGGGGCCCATATCAAAGGCAAATCCTTTTTCATGGAAAATACGCGCTCGCCCGCCGGCTACTGTATTTTTCTCTAAGATTGTCACATCAAATCCCTCAGCAGCTAATTTCGTCGCCGAGGCAAGTCCGGCAAATCCGGAGCCAATTACAATCACGTGTTTTTTCATGAACGAAGTGTGGTTTGTCGTCTATACGTAACCCGAACAAGGAAGTCAATGTTTTCGTAAAAAACGACATTCAAGCGTAAAAACCAAAAAAGTTGCTCGCAATGCAAGCAACTTTTCGGAACCTTCCTCTTTTTTAACCAAAAACTACTCAATCAGTATTTTCATTTAGTCGACTTTCGCCGAAATAAAGATGATATTTCTTGAATTTATATGATATAAACCGAAAGTTTCGGTCTTTTGTTCATATAGTAGAGATTATTTCTCAAATTAATAATTAGTGTGCATATACGGCAAGCAAGTCTTTTAATTCTTTGCGGGCGATGTGAATTCTATTCTTTACCGTACCAATCGGAATATTTAATTTTTGTGCAATTTCGTGGTATTTGAAACCTTTGAAATGCATCATGAAGGGTACTTTGTAGGTATCTTCCAACGTATCAATCGCTTCGGTGATGTCGTCCATTGCGAAGGAAGAATACGCATTATTCTCTACCAATGAGTCCGAAGAATTGATGTAATGTAAATTGTCTGTGGTATCAATGAAGGTGTTTTTTCTTACCATCCGTTGGTAGTTGGTAATGAATGTATTCTTCATGATGGTATACAACCAAGCCTTCAGGTTGGTGCCATCGGCATATTTCTCCCGATTTAAAAAAGCTTTGACCAACGTATCTTGCAGCAAATCATTTGCATCTTCTGAGTCTTTCGTAAGACGAAGGGCAAAAGGCTTCAACGCTTTCGAGGTCGAATAGATCGCATAATTAAATTCAATCGCTGTCATAACTGGATCATTTTGTTGAATCAAAGTTAAACAAAGTTAAACAAAGTCAAAGGGGTTGAGTGAAATTTTTTTCATTGAACACGTCTATAATGATATGTTTTAGGGATTATCTACATTTTTATATGTTTTCATAATAAGTTAATATGTTGATTATAAGTAATTTGTGGAAATACATGTTGAGGTATATGTTGAACTTATCCAATGTAGACTATTTTGGGTGTTTTTTTAAATATTTAATTTTGTTCAACAAAAACGAGCAAAATGTGGGACAATACCCATCGGGTTAAACAAAATAATTGAGTATTCCCCTTGTTTAACCTTTGCCAAAATTGCTTCTACAAACTTCTCGTCCTTCCCATATACGAGGGATACAGGTAAAAAAGCCTATTTTTGTTTACGAAATTTCCCATACCGCATGTCTGCCTTGTTCGAAGAAGAAGTTACTTGGTTCGCTGATATTTTACTCCCGGTTCCCATTGCCAAATTATTTACCTACCGGGTACCCCGCCACTTGGTGCCTGACATCCAAATGGGCTCCCGAGTCATTGTCGAATTTGGGCGCGGGCGCGTGCTGACGGGGGTCATCGGCCGGATCCACCAAACGCCGCCAGTAGGGTATCCCGCAAAATACATTTCGGAGGTTCTGGACCCCTCCCCAGTCGTGACGCAAACGCAACTTTGGTTATACCAATGGATCGCGGATTACTACCTCTGTGCTGTAGGTGACGTATTTCAAATGGCGCTACCCTCAGGATTGAAAGTATCCTCCGAATCACGAATCGAATGGAATCCAGATTTTGATCGGGCTGATCGTTTGGAGACGAATGAACAAGTACTCGCCCAAGCCTTACAAAATAAACCATTCCTGACCTACCAGGAGGCTCAAGAAATCGTTCCCAAAGGAGAACTCAACCGGTTATTGAAAGGGCTCGTGGCAAAACAGGCGATTATCCTGTACGAAGAGGTGAAAGAACGGTATTCTCCTAAAAAAGTTCGAAAATTACGTTTAGCTTCTTCATTTGCATCAGTTCAAGCCGCGGCTGAGCTTCTCGACCAGCTCAACAAATTGCCCAAACAGCAGGCGGCCTTGCATGCCTTTTTGCAAGAAGTGGGCATCCACCGCCTTGCGGAGGGGCAAGAGGGCATTGTCAAATCAACATTTTTAGCCAATCCAGGGATTTCCAAATCCTCGGTTCAAACCTTGATCGACAAAGGGATTCTAGAATCCTTTGACACGGTCGTGCCTCGTTTCCCTAAACCTTCATCAGAGGAAAGCGCCGAGGTCACCCTAACCGCAGCTCAAGCTGTGGCATTCACAGAAATCTTGGGGCATTTTCAGCAAAAAGAGGTCGTTCTATTGCATGGCATTACGGGCAGTGGAAAAACGGAAGTGTATATTCGGTTGATCCAAGAAGTATTGGCCAGTGGCGCTCAAGTATTGTTTATGTTGCCTGAGATCGCATTGACCACGCAAATTGTCAGTCGACTTCAAAAAGTATTCGGTACAAGTGTTGGGGTTTATCACTCCAAGTTTTCAGATAATGAACGTGTGGAAGTCTACCGACAAGTTCTGGAGGGTGATTTGTCGTTTGTGGTGGGGGTTCGATCGTCGATCTTTCTCCCGTTTACCAATTTGGGACTGATTGTCGTGGACGAGGAGCACGAAACGTCCTATAAGCAATTTGATCCAGCGCCACGCTATCACGCCCGCGACGTGGCCATCATGATGGCACACCACATGGGCGCTAAAGTCCTTCTCGGATCCGCAACACCTTCGTTGGAGTCGTATCAGCAAGCTTTGCAGGGGAAATTCGGACTGGTATCCATGACTGAGCGGTATGGTGAGGCACAACTTCCAGAAATTCGCTTGATCGATATGCGGGTTGAACGGAAAAACAAAACCATTAAAAATGATTTCTCCTCCGTTTTTTTAGATCATATCAAACAAAATTTAGCTTCAGGAGGACAGACGTTGATTTTCCAAAATCGACGAGGTTATGCACCGTATATTCAATGTGAAGTATGCCAGTGGATTCAAGAATGCCCGCAATGTGCCGTCAGTATGACCTACCACCTGCGCGCACAGGAACTGGTTTGCCATTATTGTGGGTATACCGACAAGCCGCCTAGGCAGTGCCCCGCCTGTGCTTCCACGCAAGTAAAAACGGCCGGAGTGGGTACTGAAAAAATCGAAGACGACTTGCTGGTGTTTTTCCCCACAGCTCGCGTGCAACGAATGGATTTAGATACCACCCGTTCTCGTCATGCCTACCAAACGATGTTGCATGAGTTTGAACAAGGGGCAGTGGATATTTTGGTTGGAACACAAATGATTTCGAAAGGATTGGATTTTGACCTTGTCCGTTTAGTAGGCATTTTTGATGCGGATCGGATGATTCATTTTCCGGATTTTCGTGCGGCGGAACGAGCCTTTCAAATGCTAACTCAGGTGGCAGGTCGTGCTGGACGGCGATCTACCGCAGGGTTGGTGCTCATTCAAACCCGAAACCCATCCCATCCGCTACTTAAAAAAGTCATTGCGCACGATTATCAGGGTTTTTTTGCACAAGAAATAGCCGAGCGTAAAACCTTTCACTATCCCCCGTTCACCCGGGTAATCGAGCTCAATGTCAAACATCTCGACGCCGCCGTTGCTGAAAAAGCCGCCGATCGGTTGGCGCGCGCGCTGAAAGGACAACTGGGGGATTTTCGTGTCTTGGGTCCTGAAAAAGGATTGGTCGAAAAGATTCGAAATAAGTTTATCTTTGTTATCTGGTTAAAGCTTGAAAAAGATCGTGCCCAAATCCAGTTAGCCAAAGACAGTATTCTAGAACAAATCAATGCATTGCAGTCGGACCGGAATTTCCGCCAAGTACAGGTGGTGATCGACGTCGATGCCTATTAATGTGCCTATCTCTATGAAAGTAACCCAAAAAGTAGCCGACTACCTCGGATTGGAACAGTTCAAATCCAATGTCCTCGCCTTGGTGGAGGCAAAAGTTGCCTTGACTAAATTGGACATTCAAGAAAAATTAGAAATCCTATTGGTACAAGCCATCGTGATATTGATCAAAGCGGGCTTGGGACTGGCCGTATTGGTCATGGCCAGCGTTTGTCTAGGTGGGCTTCTGAATGCTTGGTGGCATAGTGCATGGTTAGGGTATGCCGCCCTGACAGCCGTGTATGGTGTGCTGCTGGCTTGGGTATGGCTCAAAGAAAGTTGGTGGCAAACGAACATTTTACGTTGGGTCCAGTTGCTGGTAGATACCCATTTCCAATCCTCTTCAAATGAAAAATAGAGTTCTTTCTGTGGATGTCCTTCGTGGCTTGACCATGATGGGCATGACAATCGTCAATAATCCCGGTGATTGGGGCCACGTGTTTCCCCCCTTACTTCATGCCGAGTGGCATGGCTGGACACCCACCGACTGGGTATTCCCGTTTTTTTTGTTTTTGGTGGGCATATCCATTCCGCTGGCTCACCCCGAGGGAACGTTTTCACATGATTGGATGGGAAAGGTGCTCACCCGGACCATGAAAATCTTTTCTTTGGGGTTGTTTCTCGCATTTTTCAGTAAAATTCCGTTGTTTGGATTGGAGGGAATCCCAGTTTTGCTTTTTCGTTTAGCGATCACGGGAGGGTTGGTTATTCTTTTTTTTAGTGCGTATGATTTAAAACTTCAATTCAATGTGGCCTTGATCGTTACGTCTGTCCTGATGGTTTTAGCTTTGGGTGGATTTGAAGCCTTCTCTTCGGTTCGAATACCCGGCGTTTTGCAGCGTATTGCGGTTGTTTACTTTCTTGCTTCACTGGCCTATGTGTATCTTTCGACTATTGGGCTGGGCATCCTGTCGATTCTTCTTTTGGTAGGGTATTGGTATATCATGATGTTTTCCAATTTGCCTGGCTCGGGCGTTTTACTCCCGGGGCAAAATGTGGCGGCCTGGATCGACGAAGCCTTGCTGCCAGGGCATCTCTATTCCGCTACCAAAACATGGGATCCAGAGGGCTTCTTAAGTACACTGCCCGCCATTGTCTCGTCCTTACTCGGTATTCTCAGTGGAATCGCGCTACGTTCCAACCGTCCCATTTCGCAAAAAATCATCGGTGGGTTGATTTCAGGTGTTATTTTAGTTGGATTGGGGTATGTATGGAATCAAGAATTTCCCATCAACAAATCGCTTTGGACATCTTCTTATACGTTGGTCATGGCTGGATTTGCAATCTGGTTTCTGACGACCATAGAGGGATTGATTTATGTCTTTTCAGATCGCTGGACAAAGCCATTCGTGGTGTTTGGAACCAATGCCATCACGGTTTTCTTCTTCTCCGGGATTATCCCGCGTGTCTTGGGCATGATGAAGGTTGGGGACGATTCTCTGCAAGGATGGCTTTATTCTTCCCTCATAACCCCCTTTTTCCCTAATCCATATCTAGCTTCTCTGGCAGGAGCACTCGTTTATTTAGTGATTTGGGGAGGAATATTGACGTACTTTTATCGAAACCGACTTATATTTAAAGTCTAATATCATTATTCAACATAAACCTTTTCAAAATGAAAAATTGGGTTTTGGCGCTATTCGTC